>Ga0209566_100067_pt1 | contig 180297 bp, 139 predicted proteins | sample Araplavi_mTSA_r2_2_FD_184287 | JGI IMG/M metagenome (GOLD analysis project Ga0209566, IMG submission 184287) | Arabidopsis root microbial communities from North Carolina, USA - plate scrape CL_Cvi_mTSA_r2 (SPAdes) (version 2) | ecosystem: Host-associated > Plants > Roots > Endosphere | place... | reverse complement strand
TGCGGTGACCGTCACTGCGGCCGCCTGACTGGCTGATGTCGCCTTGCTCGCGCCGGTCAAGTCGTTGTTCGTGTTCGTCGCGACGGCATAATAGTACGTCCTCCCGACGGCGCCGGTCGGCGGCGTATAGGTCACGCCCGTCGCGCCTGCGATCGGCGTGCCGCCGCTGTTGGAATTCGTCGCATTGCTGTACCATTGATAGCTGAGCGTGCCCGCATCGCTGACCGTGGCCTCGACGCTTAGCGTGACGCCCCCTCCGACATCCGCCGCCGCGTCCGTTGGATTTTTGGTGATCGTCGGCGCGGCCGCCGAGACGAGCGCTACGTTTCGAACCCTCCCCCCGGACGCAGCGGGCGGGTTCACGTACATGGACAAATACAGTCGATCCGCTCCCAGAGCAATGGCGTAAGGATTGCTGAGTTGGGCGAGGTCCGACATGCTGCCGTCGCCGGAATTGCCGGCGGTGCCGTTGCCCGCCACGTTGATCAGGATGCCGTCCGGCGTGATCTTGCGAATGCGGTGAGCTTTCGCATCCGCGAAGTAGACGTCGCCTGCGGCGTTTACAGTGATGCCCGCCGGGATGCCGATATCGGCGTTGACGGCCGCGCCTCCCTGGCCGGAATCGCCGGTAGTTCCGGTGCCGCCGATCGTGCGAATGTCGCCGTTCGTATCGACCTGCCGGACGCGGAAATTGCCGGAATCTGAAATGAACAGATTGCCAGCCGCGTCTACAGCCACTGCGAATGGCATCTTCAAGCGAGCGCCGGTCGCTGGGCCGCCGTCTCCTGCGAATCCGGACGTCCCGTCGCCTGCCACGGTGCTGATCTTCCCGTCCGTGCCGATCTTGCGAATCGCATGATTCATCATATCCGCCACGTAAAGATTGCCTTCAGAATCGCCGGCAAGCCCGGCAGGCGTATTCATCTCGGCTGCGGTCGCTAGCCCGCCATCTCCGGCATAACCGATCGTCCCGTTCCCCGCGACAGTGGAGATGGCGCCGCTCGTATCGATCTTGCGAATCCGCTGATTCCCGCTATCCGCGATATACAAGTTGCCGGCCGCGTCCAGCGCGATGCCCCACGGAGAGTCGAGCCGGGCGGCAGTCGCCGGACCGCCGTCTCCGGAGAAGCCCGCGGCTCCCGTGCCTGCGACAGTGCTGACGATGCCAGCGGTGTCGATCTTGCGGATCCGGTTGTAGTTGAAATCGGCGAAGTACAGATTGCCCGACGCATCCTTCGCCATCGCGGGCACGTTGCCGAGCTGAGCGGACAACGCTGATCGGCCTTCGCCTGAAAAAGCCTCCGTGCCATTGCCTGCCACGGTGGATAGGATGCCCGAGCCGTTTACCATTCTGAGCCGGTTGTCGGTTGCCGTGAAATAAACGTTCCCGGCGGCATCCACCAGAACGTCCGTGGGCTTGTCCAAGCCGGCATCGACGGCCGCGCCGCCGTCACCCGGAATTGCGGCGCCTCCGCCTGCAAAGGTTGAGATTATCCCGCCGGTATCTACCTTGCGGACTCGCCCGTTATCCGAATCCGCGATATAGACGTTACCTGTGGCATCCGTCGCGACGCTGTGTGGTTTATTAAGTTTGGCGAGCTTAGCGTCTCCTCCGTCTCCCGAGAAGCCTCCCGGATAACTTCCAGCGAATGTACTCATAATGTCGTCGGAGCCAATCCTCTCGACCTTCCATACCTTGTGGTCGCCTGCTGCCACGATATATACCTTGCCGGAAGCATCTACGGCGACATCGGTGGGGTTCTGCAGGATGATTTGGGTAGCAGGCGCATTGTCGAATACGACCGCGCTGTTCCCGACACCCGCATACGTGCTAATGATCCCGGTGGCGAGATCCACCTTCCGGACTCTCAGGTTGTGAGAGTCCGCTATGTACAGATTGCCGGCGGCATCGAACGCGATGCCTTGCGGACTGTTCAACAGGGCATCCGTCGCGGACCCGCCATCGCCGGAAAAGCCTGCGGCCCCGGTGCCCGCCACCGTGGTGATGATCCCCGTCGCGGCATTGATCTTTCGCACCCGGTTATTGTCTATTTCGGAAATGTACAGATCCCCGAGTGCGTCCAGTGCAAGTCCATACGAATACCCTACGCTTGCAGCGGCAGCCGGTCCGCCGTCCCCGGCATAACCAGCTACCCCGTTGCCAGCATACACGATCTCCTGGTGCGTCAACCGGTCGATGCGCCGGATGACATGATAGACCGAATCCGACAGGTAGATATAGTCGCTGTTCATCGCCATGGCCGTCGTGCCCTGAGCGACGTCCGTCGCGAGTCCTTCGCCGGAGCCCCCGGCGACGAGTCCGATCGGCGCCCCGGCTGCCGACGCGGTACCGGAGACGCCGAGCCCCTCAGCTGCCCCCGTTAAAATAAAAAAGGCCATCATACATTTAAAAAGGACTCCCAGCTTGCGCTTTATGCGATGCTCCCCCAATTCGTTCTTCTCCTCTCGCTCCATCGGCCGACGATTGGCATCGACTTTTTTCGCCATAAATTTACATATTCTCATTTCTATTATAAACACAGGCAGATCGTCTGGACATCCTTCTTTTGGCCGAAAAGCAGAAATGGGGAACACGATCGGCAGTGTCTCCCCGATGAACCCAGGTTTTTCTGGACTGGACTATGAAATTGCAGCGCATAAGAAAAAAGCCAACCAGAAATCTCTGGTTGACCTTGATCTTACATATGAGGCAGGTAAGTCTAATTCGCCGGCTCGATTAGCCATTGCTGTTCGAAGCCATTCGTATCCGTCCATTGAATCGCGCCCGTACCGTCTGCGGTAGAAGCTTGCCTGATGGACAGCAGCTTGCCGCTGTTCGCGTTCGCGATCTTGTAATATCCGGACCCGACGGACGTGATCGTCCAACGCTGATCCGCCGCGTTCCAATCCGGCTTCTGCACGACATTGCTGCCGTCGTTCGCCGAGCCGTCGTCGATGGACAAGATTTGGTTGCTGTTCGCGTTGACGATCTCGTAGGACGTCGCAGACACTTGAACGAGCTTCCACTTCTGATCGTTGATGTTCAGCGAAGTCCATTGCAGCGCACCTGCGCCGTCTGCGAGAGAACCTGCGCTGATCGCGAGCACCTTGCCGCTATTGCGATTCGTCAGCTTGTAATATTGTCCCGGATCGAACGTCGTCGCCGCATAGACTTCGAATTCCGGAATCCTTGCCGCGCGATTGGAAGTTTCCGTCTGCGGATTGGTGATATACAAGCGAACGTAACGGCCGCTTGCGCTAACGGCGTGATCCGTGACATTCGCCGTATTTCCCGTCACCGTGTCCACGTCCGTCCACGTCGTACCGTTGCTGCTCACCTGGAACTTGAAGTCGCGCGTATTCAGGCTTTGCGTCCCCCAGTTCTCTACTAAGCCTGCATGTTTGACGACATACCGGTTAATGTTGAACGACAGTCCCAGATCGATCTGGATCCAGTTCGTTTCCCCGCCGCTGCACCAATGCGTGAACATGTCGCCGTCCGAGCCTTGTGTTCCCGTTTCGCTCGTAGAACAATTGCCGCTGGTCGTCGCCGTTTTGCCCAATGCCACGTTCGTTGACGTTGTGCCCTGATACTCATTCGCACCGATATCCGGCGCGCCGCTGTATAGCGAATTGCCCCAGTAATCTTTGCCTCCGTTGCCGCTTATGGCCGTTCCCGCGTTGATCGCAGGCGAGCCGTACTGCAGCTTGTATCCGTCCACGGTGCCGATGCCGTTGCCACCCGTTCCCGGGTACTGCAGCTTCGGATTCGCATATTGGTTTCCATGCACCGTGGCGTAGTTCGTCATATTGCCGTAGAAAATGTTGTTCGTCCACTCTCCGTTGTACTGGCTGTTGGTGAAATCCATGCTGCTTGCCCCGTGCTTCTGCACGATGTTGTTTTTGAACACGGTATCGGTGCGGGTCGGGCCCCACAGTCCGAAAAACCTTGCAGCGTTCGTGTAGAACGTATTGTTGTAAATTTGCAGCCGGGTGCTCGGATCTCCCTCCATCAGGGAGACGCCGGTGCCGTCGTCCTCGCTGATGTTGTAGCGCATGACGTTGTCCGTCCCGTCGTTCATGTCCAGCATCCAGCCGCCAACGTTGTCGTGGCTGTAGTTATACTGATAGACGGAATTGTGCGTTCCATAGTCGAAGTCCCATGCCATGCCGTCGTTGTTGCCGCCGCCCGCGTTCGTATTGTACGCTTCGTTATATTGCATAACTCCGTTGTTGATATTGTGCACCCACAAGGCTGCGAACGCGTAGGTGTTGCTCATGACGGTATCGTGAACGACGTTGTATTCCACCGTCGCCGCATTGGCCCAGCCCGGCACGATGCCGTCGCCCTGAATGTTGTACACGGTGTTGTTCCCGATGTACACGCTGTTTATTTTTCCCCAAGGTACATTCTCGATGTACGGATTCAAGTAAATGCCGCCCCAACTCAGATCATGGATCGTGTTGTTCTCGATGCGCACATCATTAATATAATTGCTTGCTCCCGTACCGGCTACGGTAATCCCGCCACGGATGCGATCCCATGCAAATTGGGATACGTTTACATTGTGAATATTGTTATTCGCGATTTTGATGCCATACATAATGCCGCTGGTGTTATAGACGAACACGCCCGTATAATCCCCGGCGCTTGCCCCCTGATTCGTGATCTCCAGGTTTTGCACCGTGATATAGCTCTGGTTGTTGATTTTCACCGCTCCGTCTACGCCGCCGCCCGCGACGATCGGATTGCTGCCGGTTCCGTACCGGTCGATGACGATCGGATTGCCGCTCGCACCGGAACCCTTAGGCCAAAGCTGGCCCGTAAACGTCGCGCCGGCCTTCAGCAATATTTTGTCCCCTGCTCCGAATGTCGTCGCGCTTACCTTCGCCAGCGTCTTCCAAGGCGTACTCGTCGAAGTTCCGTTGTTGGCATCGCTGCCGGCCGGGTCGACATAATACGTCGTGTTCGCCGCACTCGCCTGCCCGACGAACGAGATTTGGCTAATGACCGACATCAGCAGCGCAGCGAGCACGGTCAACATAAACCCTTTACGGAAGAAAACAGTTGTGTTGCTCATCATATCTCCTCCTTGTACATGCGTCTTATTCCATTCCGATCGAGTCGTATACCGTATCGATAATGACGACCTTGGCACGACTGGCACGCGAATCGACCATCGAAGCGTACGCCCGGCTCACGTCCTCGGCCCGCGACTGCTTGCTCCATAACGCCTTCTTCAGATCGGTCGTCATCAAGGCGAGCCGATGCACGTAATAGTTGTAGATATCGTAGTGCAGGGGCCCGTAGACGACCTCGCCTTTATCCGCCTTGGATTGGCGCTCGGCATTCTCCTCCTTCCATTGCGTCAGAAACGCAATATAACTGAGATCGGGCAGAAGTCCCTGATCTCTGGCTGCGATCTGCTGAACTTTAATGCGTACCAGCTCCCGCAGCGTCTGTTGTTTGGCCGTCTCTTCCGGCGTCTTGTCGCCGAGCCGGCGCTGCCAGAAGCCTTTCCCGTTGACGTCTATGCCTTGGGCCACGAGCTTGCCGATGAGATCGGATCTCGTCTTGTTGAGGAGCAGCAGCTCGAATTCCGGCACGGTGATCGGTTCGCCGTCGACGGTCGCCACTACGGCATCGGACGCGGGCGCAGCCCCGTTGTCTTTCTGCCCGGCATTCGCCGCGTAGACCGTCAGACCGGCGACGCCTCCCGCCGCGATCAATCCGACTAGCAACGCATATACGATCCATCTCTTGCGCCGGCTGCGGATCATTCCATTTTCACCTCCTCACCCTTTGACGCCCGTGAAGGATACGCCTTTTTCGATATATTTCTGGCTCGTCAGGAAGACGAGCAGCAGCGGGATCATGCTGATGACGCCGCCTGCCATGAGCAGGTTCTGCGACGCGTTCTTGGACAGGGAGATGTTGTTGAGCGCCAGCGTAACCGTCCAATTGTCCTGCGATTTTGCGACGACGAGCGGCCACATGAATTCGTTCCATACCGGCAGGAACGTCATGACGCCCACAACGGTGAAAATCGGAATGGACATCGGCGCGGCGATTTGATAGAAAATCCGAAAGTCGGCGGCGCCGTCGACTTTGGCCGCTTGCAGAAGCTCCTTGGGCAGCTGGTCGAAGAAGCCCTTGAACAGGAAAACGACGATTCCCCAGGCGGTATGCGGCAAAATGATTCCCCATAGCGTATCCATCAAATGCAGCTCGTTGATCGTGACATAGAGCGGCAGCATCATGGAGGTGTCGGAGATCATCAGCGTCGCCGTAAAGAACATGAGCAGCATCGTTTTCAGCCGCCTGCTATGCACCAGATGCGAGATCGCGTACCCTGCCAATCCGCCGAAGAACAATTGCGAGGCGATCGAGCCGAGCGTCACCGTCACGCTGTTCGCGAACCAGCGTCCGAATCCGCTTCCGCTTCCTTCTTGCGAAGAGGATTGCGTCAACTTGTTCAACCCCAGAAAACTATCGAACAAGCTTAGCAGCTTAGGCGTCTCCGCAATGGCAGCCACCTTGCCTTGAACCAAGCCCTTGGAAGCATAAAAGGTTAAAAATCGTCCGGACAGCGTCTCCTCTCCTACTGCGGCCGACGCTGCCGCGTCCGGGCTTGGCCGCTCATCCGGCCCTCGCGCAAGTCCGTACCATTGAAACGAACTCAGCTTCTTGTCGCGAATGATCGGCAGCTTGCTGTCCATCATCCGGTCGCTCAATATCGAAGTAGGTACGACCCGCGTCTGGCCGGCCAAGAAGTTCGGCTTCGTCGTCCGAGCCGAATAGATCAACCTGCCGTCTTTGATGCCCCGGACTTTGACTTCTCCGATCCCCTCCAGCTTGTTCAGCACCCATGGATACCACATCGCCTTCATGGCGTCTTTCTCGTAAAATTCGGAAGCCGCTTCATCCATGCCCGTATAATCAAGCGTGACCTGAATCGATCGCGGCAAGCTGGGCAGCCACTGCGGCGGGTAAGCGCGAATCGCCTTGTCATCCTTCAGCGATGAGCTGACCATCCACGCGAGCGGGATGAGCGACACAAGAACGAACAGAATGGTCAGCGAATACGATACGAGCTTTATCGTACGTTCGCCCGTTTCTCTTATCCGGTTTTGTTTCATTTTCTCCACCTTCATCCATCCGCGCTTTTGCTTAATCTGAGCTGCGCATAAGTAATAAGTCCGGTAATCGCGAACATGACGACCGATATGGCAGCGGACACGCCAAAGCGATATTGATAGAACGCCGTGTTGTAGATATGCAAGGACACCGTCGTCGTGCTTTCCGCCGGTCCGCCCTGCGTCATGACATAGATGGGATCGAAGATCAGCAGCGCGCCCGTCATGAACCCGACGAACTGGATGAAAATGATAAATCTCATGTTCGGAACGAGCAGCGCCGTTATTCTTTTCCAAGGTCCCGCGCCGTCCACCTTCGCCGCCTCCAGCATATCTTGGGGGATGCCGCGGATGGCCGAGTAGTAGAGCAAGATGGAAATGCCCTGCGTCGCCACCAGCGAAGGAAGCACGATCGCAAACTTCGTCATGTGGATGTTATTCAGCCACAAATAAGGGCCGAGCCCCAGTTTGCCGAGATAATAATTGAGCAGGCCGAAATCCGGGTTATACATCCATTTCCAAATCAATACGGTGACGACATAAGGGACGATGGACGGGATCTGATAAAGGAAGCGAAACGTAGAATTGCCCCGGCCGATCTCTCCCAGCAACAACGCTTGAACGATCGGCACCCAGAACGTCATCGCCAGGAAGAGCAGCGCGAACACGAACGTGTTGCGCAGCGCCAGCATGAACGAATCCGTGCCCAGGAACTCGGCGTAATTATGGAACCCGACGAAGTCGCCCGGCGGGCTTGCGACCTGATACGCGAAGAAGCTCATATAGAACAATTTGAACAGCGGATAATATTTGAAGAGCGCAAAGCTGACGAGAGACGGCAGCAAGAACGCGATCGGCATCCACCAACCGTGCAGACGCCGCGCCGGCTTGGCGCGAACTGCTTCCGTCACAACCGAGGCTTGCATCTGTGATCACCCCTTGAAGGAATGTCGGGATTCTTCGAACGAAGAATCCCGACCGTGTCATGGCTTATTTCTTCACTTCGGCGTTGTAAGGATCGATAACTTCCTTCTGCGCAAGATCCTGCTGCTTCTGAAGCTCGGTGAGCGGGTCCGCCTTCTCGTCCAGCAGCACGCTTTGAATCGCGGTAACGACGTATTTGCTAAGACGGGCTTTGAGGAAGTATTCCAGATGCAGGTTCTCCGAAGCTTGCTTATACGCCGCGACCATATCGGCCGGAATGTTCTCGAACACGGTCGACGGATCTACGTCTTTGCGAGGGTTGACGAGCGGCGGGAAGGCCCCGCTTTCTTTGATGAACGCCAATTCGTCGTCGTAATACGACTTGGAGGTCATGAACATGATGTATTTCCACGCGGCGTCCTGCTTCTCCGGCGAAGAGTGGGCGTTGATCGACCAATAGGCGCCGCCCGTTTGATGGTAGGCTTTGCCCGACGGTCCTGCCGGCAGCGTCATCACGCCGAGATCGTTAATGTCCACCCCGTTTTTGATCGCGCCGTCCGGCGAACCGATGATCATCCCCGCATGTCCGGTCTGGAAGTCCTTGTCGTTCTCGTCGTAGCTTTGCACGACGTTTTTCTGCACGACTTTGTATTTCCATTTCAAATCTTTGTACAATTGGAGCGCTTTGACGGCGGCATCCGACGTGAATGTCAGCGTTGCCGTACCATCCGGATTTTTCTGGGTCAGATCTCCTCCGGCAGCCCAAACCCAATATTCGAAATGCCAGTCGGCCCAATCCATGCCGAGAATATTGAAGCCGTACGTTCCTTTGGCGGGATTGGTCAATTTCTGCGCGGCAGCTACGAATTCGTCCCACGTTTTCGGCGGGCTTGCGGGATCCAAGCCGGCATCCTTGAACAGCTTCTTGTTATACGTCATCGCCATGATGTAAATATCGTGCGGAACGCCGTAAATTTTGCCGTCCTTCGCGGCGGCAGCCATCACTGCGTCAGAATACTGATCTTTGTCCGCGTACTGGTTCCAACGCTCCGTCAGATCCGCATTGAACCCGTTGGCGATATACTTTTCCATGTCGGGAAACGGGTTGGCCGGATACGCGTCAGGACCGTTCCCGCCGGCCATCGCGGTCAAATATTGCTCGCGGTCCTTGCCACCGGCTGCAATCTGCTCATGCTTGACTTTGATGTTCGGGTACTTGCTCTCGAACTCTTTCCATTTGCGTTCGAAGAACGGTATCTCGACTTCGATGGCAGAACCGTCCGTCGGGTAGTCCCATACGACGATCTCGACGGGCGCCTCCGATGCCGAAGGACTGCCCGACTGCGTCGATTGCGCTGCCGAGCCGCTTGGCGAAGCGTCCGGACTGCTTGCCGTATCGTTTTTCTCCCCTCCGCATGCGGTCGATGCGAGAAGCATCGCGACGGCAAGCGTAGCGGCGGCCGTTTTCATAACCCCTTTGTTGTTCATCTGTATCCTCCTGGATAGAGTGGTGATTGCAATATGATTGTATCGGGCCGGCTCGCCGTTCTGAATGCGATTTCTTTACGGATCGAAGCCGATCATTCAACTTTCGCCGCTTTATTTTTCTGCCGATATTCGACCGGGGACAAGCCGCTCCATTTCCTGAATGCGTAGCTGAAGTAATTCGCGCCGTCGTAACCGACCATCTCGGCGATGTCCTGTACTTTGAGCTCCGTAACCTTCAGCCATTCCGCCGCTTTGCTCATTCGCAGCTCCGACAAAAAATCGGAATAGCTCTGGCCGAACTTTTCTTTGAATCTTCTGGAGAAGTACGTCGGATTGATATAGTACCGTTCCGCGATGGATTGCAGCGAGATCGGTTCTTGCAGGTTCGCGGTCATATACCGTTTGATCTCCTCGAGCACATCCTTGGCGGGCACGCCATCGTTTTGCTTCAAATAGCCGATTACCGTCGTGATTTGTTTGTGCAAGAGGTTGACGGCATCCCCCCCGTCCTTCAGCCGCTGCAGCGCGTAATGAAGGTCCCCGATCTCTCCGATCAGCCAATCCGCCCCGTCGATTCGATCCATCAAATATTTGCGCAGCAGCATATAAAAATCGACGCAAAACCAATCCAGCTGCACATAGCTGACGTTCGGCATGTGAATCAACTGACGCAGCCGCTCCTCCGCCCATGCCGTCAGCGCATGCTCGTCCCCTTCAGCGAGCAGCTTGAGCAGAAGACGCTCGTCCTGATCCTGAATCGGCAGCCTATTGGCATGAGACTCGTTATGGATCGTCGTATAGTCGAAAATTTGGTTCGGTCCCTTCACGATTTTGTTCCGCAGCGCCGACTTGGCAAATCGGTAGGACTCCTGCAGGTTCGCCATTCCCTCCACGGCGGGGCCGATCGCAATCGTAACGTCCAGCTTCAAATATCGAATGGCGCCGCTCAGGACGTCCGGCAACCATCGTTCCAGCGGGGCGTCGGGCTCGCTGCCGTCTTCTCCAACCAAATACACCAGCTCATTTTGATGTATCGCATGCTGGAATAGGAACCCTTGCCGGCCGGCCGACTTCATCCGGTCGGACATCATATTGGACACTGCGTACCCGATCAGCTTTTCGTCTCCGGCCCGGAACGAGCCGAGCGGCAGCCGATACGGCTCGATGACGAGCACGATCGCTCGATATCGCTTGCAGCCATCCCCGAATTCCTTCATGATGCGTGATGCCTCATCCGGCTTCGGAGCCTCCCACTGCGGTTCCTGGATCATTCTCGTGAGCAGCTGTTGCCTCGTATATTCTTTGCCGCTCTCCACATGCTGCTTCATGTACTCCACTTCGGATTGGCTTGCGCGGGCTTCCTTGATTTGCGCCATCGTTCTGACCAGAACGGCCCGCAGCTCGTCGTCATCGAGCGGCTTCAGCAAGTAGTCCGTCACGCCGAATTGCATCGCGCGCTTCGCGTATTCGAATTCGCTGTACCCGCTAAGCACGATCATCGCGAGATTCCCGTCCGCTTGCCGGGCCCGCTCGATGAACGCGAGTCCATCCATCTCCGGCATTCGAATATCCGTCATGACGATATCGGGCTTAAGCTCCCGAAGCAGCTCCAGCCCTTCTTCTCCGTCCGCGGCCGTTCCGGCGACCGTCAGCGGAAGGCCGAGCGACGCCAGCTTTGCGGCTATTCCCTTGCGCTGAATCGGCTCGTCATCCAGGATGAGCACTTTTAACGTCATACGAATTCCCGCCTTCCTCCAAGGTTTTCATGAGTTTGACGACAACCTCCGTGCCCTCGTCGGCACGGCTGTCGACCGTAAGTCCGTATTCGCTGCCGAACAGCAGCTGCAGCCTGGAATGAACGTTCACGAGGCCGATTGATGTTCCCGACTGCTCGGCCAGCTGTCCCTGCGTCATTCTCGTTCCAAGCATGGAACGCAGCTTCAGCAGCTTCGGAGGGTCTACGCCTTTGCCGTTATCGATGATCCTGATTCTCGCATCCCGATCGCCCGAGGAGTACGCCTCGATGACGATCTTCCCTCCCCGTCTTAGCCGTTCGATGCCGTGAATGATGCTGTTCTCCACGATCGGCTGAATGAGCAGTTTGGGTATTCGGATGTTCTCAAGTCCCGGCTCGATCATCAATTCGAACGCCAGACGGGATTCATAGCGGATTTTCTGAATCGATAGATAGAGCTCGATCTGCGCCATCTCCTCCCGAAGCGAAGAGAAGCTGGCACCGCCGATGTTGTACCTGAGCATCTTCGCGAGCGACTTGCAGATCGTGCCGATCAATCGATGGTCGCCGTTCACGGAGGCCAAACTATCGATCGTGCCAAGGGTGTTGTACAAAAAGTGGGGATTGATCTGCGACTGCAGCGCCTTGATCTCCGCATCCTTCTTTGCCAGCTCCGATTCGTAAACTTTGCGGATGAGATGGTTCATCTCGTCCGTCATCTGATTGAAGCTTCGGCTAAGAAAGCCGATCTCATCGTCGGTCTCGATCGGTACCTTGGCTTTGTAGTTGCCGGCCATAAACTGCTTGAGTCCCGAACGCAGTCTCTTGATCGGGGTCAGCACGCGGGAAGACAGCAGCCCGGCCAATAGCATGGCGCCAAGCAAGCTGATCAAGCCGATGACGATCGTACGGACGGCGACGGACTTCACTTGCACGAGCAGTACGCCGAGCGGCACTTTGCCGACGAGCATCCAATCCGTTCCCGCCAGCTCCTTGTGCACGACCAGCGTCCGTCCCCCGTCGTCTTCGGCAATCATATACGGCTCAGCCAGCGTATTCCGCAGATCCGACAATCCTGCCTTCGGCAGGATCGGCCGTCCCATCGCTTCAAGATTCGGACCGAGCAGGATGCGGCCATCCTTACGGTCAACCAGGTAATAGTCTCCTTGATTTTCCACCTTGATGGCGTTTAGCCACTCCTGCAGCTTGACGTAAGACAGCTCCACGATAAACACGCCGATGATCGGCTGCTTTTCCGCCATGACGTCCTTGAGGGCTTGCGTGTAGGCGAGCGTTTTGAGCGATTGCCTCGTTTGAGGATGGAACACTTCCGCGGCGACCCAGGCGCCTTTGCCGTTCTGTCCGATAGCCGATTGTTTAAGTCTCGTTTTTTCTTTTTCGAAAACGACCATTTGTTCATGATTTCCGTAATATTTTTTAGAGCCGATCTCGATTTTGCCCTTATCGCCGATATCGCTCACCAGGATCGCATCGATAAACGAATTGTTGTTTTCCATATCAATTAATTTCTTCGCGAAGTACTCTTCAGGCCGATTGGTCAGATTGCGGACGAGCGCTTGAAATTGCTGGTCGCCAAAAAAACTCCAGGCGTCCTGACGGATATAATCCATGCGAAGCTCAAGCGTCTGGGCAGATTGCTCTGTCAGCTGGACCATATTGGAGATCGTATGTGCCTTTATATCCCGGGACGTCTGTACGTAGAAATTGACGTCGAGAATGGCTACGGTTGTAATGATGATCGCGAAGAAGGAAAACAGAACTTTACGGTAAAAGGAGCGCTGGATGAAACGAACGGGCGTATACAGGATTTTGGTAAGCGCTTTCAAATTAACGCCTCCAGTGCACGATATGTCATTTTTTTTCATCATAGCATAATTTGTCCGGAATCGGATGCGGTCGGGCCCAAAGGTAGAATAATCGATAGCCGGCGTAAAAAAATCGAGAAAAAAACAATACGCATGACAGAGAGCCATGAACCGGCCCTCCTTCGGAAGACGTTCATGGCTCTCTATTGGATACGCAAGTCCGTTCGTAGGCGCATGGATCAACTCAGCTTCGTCGCCCCGACATAAAGGGCAAATATATCGGCCAGCGCGTCGGCCGTGTTCAGCGACTCCTGCAGTGTATTGTTGGCGCCGCCCACCTCGAGCAGCATGCTGCGCGGGGACAGCGACTGGTTGTACTCGCCGTCGCCGTGCGCCTTGTCCTTCATCAGGACGCCTCGCGACAGGCCGGGGTACTTCTTCTCCAGCCGCTCGTGCAGCGCCTCGGCGAACTGCTTGTTAGCCTTGTAGTCCGCATTGCCCATGCCGATGACGAACAGAACCCGGGCATATGTCTTGCTTCCGATCGTGACCGTCGTCTGCTTCCGCGGCACATCGCCGTCTCTATGAATATCGAAGAAATAACCGAGCGTCGTATTCTCCTTCATCGCCGTCTGCACGATTTTGCGTGACTCGGTGTACGATTTGGAAAAGCTCAGGTTATTGGCCACAAGCCGCTCCGTAATATCGTCGTCCGCCACGAGGGCCGAGACGCCCCTTTTCTGCAGCGACGTCCCCAGTCGCTCTCCGACTAGCGTGATGTTGACCTTGGGGTCGTCAATCGAAGAGCCTTTGGTCTGCGAGGCCACGTTCTTCCATGATTCCCGGTTATGCGTATGGTAAATGAAGACCTGACTTCCGCTTGCCGGCGCCACCGCCTTGGTACCCGGGTCGTCGTTCGTCGACACGACCCAGGCGGCCACGTAAGCCGTTCCCTTCTTGCCGAGCGAGACGCGATACCAGTCCCCTTCTTTGTCCAGAATGGGGTACGTTTGTCCCGGCTGCGCCTTGCCGACGATCTCGTCCTCGGTACTCGGACCCTTGCGCAGGTTCGTCACGTCCGTGATCTTGACGATCCCAGACTCGACGCCCGCAGGCCCGGCATTTGTATTCACGACGGCCGGCTTCGTGCCGCTCGTCGTCTGCTTGATATAATCGGCGGATACCCATCCCGCCTGCTTGTCCGACAGCTGAATTTTTAACCACTCGCCCTGCTTGTCCAATATCTCGTAGCTGCCGCTCGTGCCGATCATCTGAACGACGGAGGCGGTCAGCTTGGGCGCCGTCCGTACATTCAACCGGTCGACGGTACTCTGGGCATACGTTTTGCTAGACTTTGCGGCAGCCGTTTTCACTGAAACGCTGCTATTCGACTGGGAGGTAGCCTGCTGTCCGAAGGCCGGCTGGGCTGCGCCGAGCAGCAGACATGCGCTGATCACAGCGCTTCCGATCGCATAACGCAACAATTCCGCCCCTTTCCTAAGTTGTGGTGAGATCGCGGGATCACCTTTGCCAGTTCGACTCGTTAACCTCCCACTTCGACGCCAGTCTCCGAATTCCTGCTTTGCTCGCTAATTTTCGCCGCCTTTCCTGCGCGCGGGAGGGGATATGAGCGAGATCCAGGCGATCGCTTGCTGTCGTGCTGCACAACATGTTCGCACGCTCGGAGCGACCGAGACCGAACGCAAAAAGCTTCGGCATCCTCGTCTGAGGGTGCCGAAGCTCAAATGCGTTGGCGTCTTCGTTATGGAAGCTGTCTTTTCCTTATCAATCGGATCTGGCCTCTATGATTGATCTCGTCTTCGAAAACATGGAACCACATAAAATAGTGATTCGACTGTTTTTTATGCCAGAACGGTTCCTGCAAATAGAGCCAGTCGTCATCGACAGTTTGAAACAATGCCAACGTTCTTGTTCTGACTACATTAAGCTTATCCGCATAATAGTTCAGATCGTTTCCGCGAATATTGTTCCTGCCTTCATCGCCGAGATCCAAGGCGGCGCCCCAGATCGACATCTCCTCTTCATTCAGCTCTCTCTTCTCAAAGGTTTCCACCTGATAGGCGTATTCTACCGCAGCCATATGCATCAACAAGGCACCAATAGAGTTGCTCTTGGAATCCATCAAGTAATCGAGCTGTTCTACCGTTAGATCTCTGACGGCTGCCAATGTCGTATACCTCGCGTAATTCATCATCGACAGCAAACGGCTGATCTGAGGCGAATAACCGGGAATATCGGTGATGAGATAGATTTGATCCATGTCCATTCATTTTCCTCCTTCGCCTGCTGTATTTGAATTTATTGTAACATTTGGAAGACGCGGGCTTCCAGCGTGAAAAACCGCGTTATGCTTGTCATGGCATACTGTACGACGATTGCGGCTTCGGCTTCCGAATGAGCGGACTCAAGCTGCTCCAATTGACGAGCGCATTGCCGGCGAGAATCGTGACGACGCCGAGTCCCGTGACCCAATGGAACGGTTCGTCATACAACAGCACCCCTATCGCGAGGGCAATCAGGGGCGATACATAGAGCCAGGTCGAAGGGAACACCGGATTCGTTTTCGCGACGAGCCAGTAGAACAAGGTATGGCCGATCATCGACCCGGCGACGGTCAGATAAAGCAGCGATCCGATGCCGCTTGGCGTGATCAAGCTCTTCAGCTCGATGTGTTCGGTGAACGAAGAAAGGAGGAGCAGCATCAGACCGCCATAGAGCATTTGAACCGCGTTGAGGGCAATAGGCGATTCGCTGCGGAAACGTTCCGTCACTTGCTTAGCGTACAGCGCGCCGGATGAATAGCAGAATTCTCCGATGACAATCGCGACAACGCCTATGAACCACCACGCGCTCGCGGATACCGTCAGCTTCGGCAGCACGATCAGGAAAACGCCGGCAAACCCGATTAAGCATCCGATCAGGGAAACGGCCGACGTCCTCTGCCGCATGACGGCGGTTTGCAGCAGCAGGATCATCATCGGTCCCGTAGCCGACAGCACCGCGGCGATGCCGGAAGACACGTATTGCTCCGCCCAGTACAAGGTCGAGAACGTGGCAAACGTCAAGCAAAAGCCGGAGATCAGCATTTCTTTGCGAAGAAGCGACGAAAGACGCGTTTTGTTTCTCCAGACCGTCCATCCAAGCATAATCAACCCGGCCAGGAAGAAACGCAGGCCCGCGAGAAAGAACGGGGAAGCCGATGCTTCCACCCCGATTTTGATCGCAAGAAACGTGGTGCCGAAAATAAAACACATAACCAAATAATTGAAAAAAACCATAGCGGCTATCCCCCTGTCGTTTGTTTAGGTATCATATAACAAACGGAACAGAACAGATTCGTGGAGATAGAACAGAATGACAGGCTCCAATGAGATAATTAGGGAAGGAGGGGGTTGAATCGTGGAGAACAAACGGTCGACAAAATCGGAGGCATTTCTATTCAGGCGAATTTACGATCATTTGGCGACCCGGATCGAGCGCGGTGAGTGGAAGGCTCATGACAAGCTGCCTTCCGTTCGGCTGCTGGCCGAGCAGTACCGTGTGCACCGGCTGACGGCGTTTCGCGCTTGCAGCTTGCTGAAGCAGCACGGTAAAGCGTACGTAAAGGATAAATCCGGGTATTACGTCAGTCCTACGGATCCGGTACGTGAACCGTCCGGGCGGACGGAGTACGGCACGGGTCCTGCCGTCGGAAGCGTAAGGAACGATCTGATCGGCATCCAGGAGACGCCAGTGGATTATCAATTTTCTCAAGCGCTCATCGATCCGAATTTGCTGCCCAACCTCTTTTTATCCGAGTATGTCAAACAGGTATTCGATGCCTATCCTAAGCTGATGGGGACTTATTCCAACGTACAAGGAGACGAAGAGCTGCGCGAGACGCTCTGTCGGTATCTCGCTGGCCGCCACCGCATGCCGATCTCTCCGGAAGACATGCTCATCACCACGGGAGCCACGCAGGCCATCGACCTGCTGTCCCGCCTATACGTCAAACCGATGGACGCCGTCCTGGTAGAACGTCCGACCTACAGCGCCGCATTAGATATTTTTCGCATGCAAGGGGCGCGCTTGATCCCGGTCGATATCCACGTCCACGGCTACGATCTGGACAAGGTCGAGGCATTGATGAGACAGGATAGGCCCCGCCTATTTTACATGAACCCGACTTTTCAAAATCCATCCGGGTACACGGTCCCCGTGCAGACGCGCAAACGGCTCGTGGAATTGGCGGAGCGGTACCGTTGCCTGCTGATCGAGGACGATTCCTTTCACGAAATGTATTTCGACGCGCCTCCCCCGCCACCGATACTGATGTTCGACACGGAAGGATGGGTCGTGCATCTTCGCAGCTTCAGCAAATATGTGGCGCCCGGCTTGCGGATTTGCGCGGTCGTCGGCAAGCGATCCGTCATGGAACCCCTCTTCGTCGCCAAATCGTTGGCCGATAATGGGTCCCCGCTCGTCAATCAGAAAATTTTTCTGCATTATTTCCGGTCGGAACGGATGCAGACGCATCTGGAGAAGCTGCGGATCGCCCTTCAGATCAGGAGGGATATCATGGAGAAGGAGCTGGCCGATACCGGCTGGCAATGGGTGACCCCGCAAGGCGGGCTCAGCTTGTGGATTCAGCTGCCCGAGGAGATTTCCGCGGATCGATTGCTTGCGGAGAGTCTCCGGCAATCCGTGTCCTTCGTCCCCGGGAGGATATGCGATCCGTGCCGGGAGATGCGGTCTTCCATCCGGTTAAGTTATTCCTATATGAACGAAGGGCTCTTGCGGGACGGGGTCCGGAGGCTCGTGAACATTGCCCGATCGTCGGTTTAAATTACCAAAAGCTGTTTTATTTTTCGAATGCATCGACTAACTCTTTAGACAATTTCATTGCTTCCTGCCTGTTTGTAGCCGGAGCTGTAATTCTAAATCCGTTTGATGGGTTCCACTTGTTGTCAGCGTCCATAACGTTAATCGTAAATTTAGAGAAATCATCATCCATATATGCCAATCCGTAAGTTAAGATATCAGAAGCTATTCTACCTTTATCATCTATAATTCGAAAACCGGAGAAAATGGTTGTAAAATGATGACCATTGTAAATCATCATTAATTTTTCTCTGTCCTTAGGAATTTGCGGAACCTTGCTCCCTTCAAAATCAACGTTCCCTCTAAAGGTTCTTTTACCGTTTATGTGCTTTGTTAATTTCCCGTCAAAATGTACTTTAATGTTCTCGATTATCCCTTCTGCCCCTTGTTGATAATAAACACCGTTTACCGTCTTCGAGTAGTGCTTGGGCGTTGTGTACCAAATAGAAAATCCGCCTAGAATTACTACGACTAGCGCGAGGAAAATTGCGATTTTTTGCTTCATTTCATTCCTCCATTACCCACTTTTCATGTTCAAAAGGGCTATTATAAATAAGCACGGGCGAAGGCATAAGAAAGAAACACTACTCTTAGTCCCTATAAAGTCTATTTATACGCCACCGCATATTGGAAATATCCTACCCTTTAGCTTAATGAAAACGGCAGCCGATCTATAGGACCTGCTGCCGCTGTGTATGATTATGCTCTAGTTCTCCGTAAGCGTAACATCCTGGATGTAAAATTCTTTAAAACGTGTACCTTGATAAGTGAGTTGTCCATGGTCGCCGACTACAATTAGACCGAATTTATCTCTTCTAACCGGTAATTCAATACGTTTACTGTCAGGTAACTCAAAAGTCACGTAATAGTTGGTACTTGAACTGGTGTCCCCGGAACCTCCCCATACCTCTGTTCTTTTATCCAGTACCTTTGCGGGGGATGTAATAACTTCCGAAGCATTGTTTGTAGTCCATGTCGAGAAACCACGAATAATTACATAGAGGAATGTTCCAACCACAAGGATAAGAATAAAACCCCCAAACAGCTTGAAAAATGGAGGCATTTCATTCATTAAGCCGAAGGAGCCTTCGTTACCTGGGTATCCATTCATCATATCTCTCCCTGCCCATATATTTACAGACTTTACCACAATTCTTTAACGCTCTCACAACTTACAAAGTTGCGCTAATCTTCCATTTAGTTTATGCCCGCTTCCAAGCCAAACCGAACTGTTCCATTAGCAGCAAAAAGAAGCTGCAGTAAACGCGGCAGCCCTGTTAAGTGGCCGAGTTTATTGCAGCATGATGCGCCAAATATACGGAGTAGCGAATGCCCGTTAGGGTGATCTTGCAACCGGGCAGGAAGAGTGCGATAAAGTAAGGACGACTAACTCAAGTAACGATTTCGGATGACTCCCATGTGATGAAGCTCGTGCCCTGCGATGCCGTAAGCGAGGGCGCGAACCGTAATGCTTACGTTGTTGGCTGTCCCCTTGCAGGACCAAGCTTCCGTCGGCAACCCTCGCAGCAGTGTGATCGTCGATTGCCGTACGGCCCGGTAGTCTTGGGCCAATTGCGCGGTTGTCCAGCTTCCGAAAGGAGGAATGAACAATTCCTGATCGAAACCGGGCAAATGCGTCTGATCCCCTCTTGCAAATCGAAGCAGGCGGTAAGTCATGACGCGTTCGCTGTCTGCGATGTGGCCCACGACTTCTTTCAGCGTCCACTTTCCTTCCTCATACCGATAGGCGCTCTGGCTTTCGGACAACGATGCCAGCAGCTCGGTCATTTGCTTTTCCTGGGCGAGCAGAATGTCGATGATGCTGCCTTCCGGCACCAACCGGATATACTCGCCGGCGTCCCCGGCGTATTCTTCTTCAGACGGCCTTTGGTTCATGGTAATCACCTTTCAATATTGCCTTTTTCAAAGAAGGCGCGGGTATCTTTACGAGTCTGCACGGGCAAAACACGATCCAATTCCTCATCCAGCCAGGACAATTTCTTACTGCGTAAGTGATTTTGCATAAGTTCTTCGGCTTCGAGCATAACTAAGTTAATCGAGCAGGAGCTCGTGGAAACGGTACAGTCTGAACAGTCGCGATTGCGATATAGATAGCCTTTATCCTTAATATTTTGGCACTGGAAAATCGGTTTCTTGCCCTCTACAGCCTCGACTACCTCCCAGAAGGAAATATCGTCTGGATCCCGAGCAAGTTTAAATCCGCCTTTAACGCCAGGAACGGACGTGACGATACCGGCATTGGCAAGTTTTGTGAATATTTTTGATAAGTAGGTCACCGGAATGCCTTGAAAAAATGCAAGTTCCTTAATTCCAATTTTTGAACCCTTGGGAATTAAGTAAACGAGGCAATGCAGCGCATACTCAACTCCGACACTATACTGCATAAAAGCCCTCCCATTTTATTATGGGTAAACACTTCTAAAAATAATGATAACCCCACCAATTGTCAAATGTAGACCGTCCCCTAAAAAATCGATTTGACTTGGAACATGCAATGCACTATATTCAAGTCATAGTTTATCGACGATTAACATTGTCGCCAATATAAAACGAATTTAGGAGTGGAAAAATGGAAAAGTTACTTGTTATCAATGCGCATGCCACTGTAGATTCCCTTGATTCAGTTAGTCTTGAAGTCGGCAAATATTTTATTGAGAACTACCGCAAGTTGAATCCCAACGAATTGTTGGAGCAAATCGATCTATATAACGAAGAAATCCCGGAAATAAATAGCACCGTTCTGAGCGCTTGGGGTAAATTTGCATCCGGCGGAGCGTTGACGGAGGAAGAGAAACGGGTAACCGGCAGAATGAACGAAATTTTGCAACAATTCAAGAGCGCTAAAAAATATGTCATTATTATGCCGCTTCACAACTTCAATATCCCCTCCCGCCTTAAGGATTATATGGATAACATCATGATCGCTCGCGAAACCTTTAAATATACGGAAAATGGCGGAGTAGGTTTGCTGACAGACGGGCGTAGTGTAATCGTCATCCAAGGAAGCGGCGGGATCTACACGAACAACGATTGGTACACAGATAACGAATTTTCGCACAAATACCTCAAATCGATGTTTAGCTTCCTCGGCATTGAGGATTACCAAATTATCCGAGCGCAAGGTACAAACATTCTTGATAAAACAGACGTGCTGAATAAAGCAAAAATAGAGGCTCAAGAAGCAGCTGCGCATTTGGCAAAGAAAGTAACCGTCTAGACTAAAACCGTTTGTGACAATCGCAAAATGGAGGATTTATGGGATCCGTGAAACAAAAGGGGGAATTGTGGTTGGCGAAATCAATTGCTGATATAAGGATTCCGGATAGTAAGCTAGCCGTTGAAGCTGCTGAACTCGTGCGCGAACATGCGGACGACCTGTTGTGGAACCATTCGAATCGCGTATTTCTGTTTGCCGCAATGAAAGGTAATCAGAATCAAATGAAATACGATGCTGAATTGCTTTATATCAGTTCGCTTTTCCATGATCTCGGCCTTACCCCCGCATTCCGAAGCAAAGACAAGCGTTTTGAGGTAGATGGGGCGAATGCCGCCCGCGATTTTCTTAAAAGCCGCGGTGTCCCGGAAGAATCTATTCGGCTTGTATGGGATGCCGTTGCCCTGCATACAACCGTCGGAATCGTTGAATATAAAGAAACTGAAGCGGCGCTAATGAATTTTGGCGTCAGCTATGATGTCGTCGGGAAAAACTTCGACCTCATCGCAGCAGAAGCACGGCAAAAAATCGTTGACGCTTTTCCTCGCAATCAGTTTAAACACAACATCCTGCATGTATTCTTAGAGGGCTTTAAACACAAACCGGAAACAACGTACGGAACCATTAACGCCGATATATGCGAAATGCTTCTTCCGGGATATGAGCGCCCCAACTTCTGCCATCATGTGCTTCATTCTAAATGGGATGAGTAATGGGTTTGGCGATCGACTTGAAGGTAACTCTGCGGACAGAGTTACCTTCTTTTTGTTTGGCTTTGTTTATTACAAAAATCCATCCTCAGGTTCACCGACATCAAAGCCTAAGACTTTTGTTGCCTCCGTTTTAAACCTTTCGATCCAAGCATGCCATTCGCTTTCATTCAACTGCGCATAAAATGATAAACCGCTTGGTTCGACTGAAGCCGTAATAAATTGGTCATCATTTTCTTGTCCAAACCAATAGGGAACTCCATTTTTATAACCTATCCATCCAGGCATCCTTTCATATAAAGAAGAAATTTTACTCCATTCTTCGTCAGGCAGGTCATATTTTATATTTAGATTGCAGTTCATTGCTTTATCGTCTCCTCATCGGCCAACCTTTCTTTATCGTGCAAAGAGAAAATGCCCGGCTCCCACGTCTCTATATGTCCGTATCCACCAATAATGTTTTCATTAACTTGATAAATGCAAGCGTATAGTTTTTTTCCTGTCTTATGCTTCTCTCTCAGCAAGTAGGTCGTAATATAAACTTCTTTATCCGCATACGGCTTCAAGTCGAAAATAGCTGCGATACTCGGAGCACTGTTTTTTGTTTCTAACACTGCTTTGCCCACTTTCCCCTCAACATGCCAACCAAACGACTCAAGGTATTCAATGGGGTCAGCGTTATTCCGCTCAGTTGTATCTTTACTGCAACCAATCAGGAACACAAGACAAAAAAGTGTAAGCAAAACAATATTTTTCACAGCGGAAACACGCCCCCATGATTTCCCATTTTGATATGGGACGTAAAGATCCGCATGAAGGTTGCAGGGCTTCAATTAACTACTTTTCCTTATGCGCGCCGTCTATCGGCACGCTGAGCTCTCCCGCCCGACTCCACAGCCGCTTTTGCGTCCAATCCGCCGCTTCTCCTTGCCAGAAGGCCGCGCCGGGCGGCAGCCCAAGCGGAAGAAATGCCGTCGAGCACAAATACAAGCTGCCGGTCGAAATATAGGGCTCGGCCAGCTGCGGCTGGTAACCGTACAGGCCGATCGTCAGCCAGCCTTCACGGTCGAACGTCCCTTCCGCGTCCAGCGTCTTGCGGATGACCGCGGTGAGCGCGCCTCTGGCTTGGGCGGGGGCGATATCGGCTGGCAGCTTTTCCTGAAGCGCCATTTGTGCCAGATGCTGAAAAGCGCCGCAGCGATATACCAGCGAACGTCCGAGCGGAGGAAATGAACCGTCCGCTCCGATCATCCGTTCCAGTACGCCCGCGTACCGAATGCCTCTTGTTAATGCTTTTTCCCGCAGCGCCCGCCAATCCTCATGGCAATCCCCCATGGTGTCGAGGATATCGATCAACATCGGCTGGATGACATAGCTGTTGTAATAGTCCCAGTGGAACTCGGGCCCGTCGCCATAAGCGCCATCCCCAGCGTACCACTGCTCATGCTGCCGGATGCTATAGTCGATCCGCATCGGGTCCCACGCCTGGCCGACCCGATACAGCGCCGCCTCGATCATGCCGGAGAAGAGCAGCCAATTGCTGAATACCGGGCGGATAGCACGTGTCGCCAGGAGCGCCTCGACGAGTTGGGCTTGCACGCGCGACTCCAGCCGCTCCCACAGCTCCCGCGGCGCCCGGATCAGCGCATGCGCGAGGAAGGCCGCGTCCACCAGCGGCTGGGAGCCTTCGCGGAAGTTGAGGTAATCCGGCGACTCCGGATCCGTAGCGGCGTCGATCGCCGAGCGGGCCAGCGCCGCCATCTGCTGCCGTAGCCTTCCTTCCTCCCCGTTGGAATCCCCATGCTCGAGCCACGGTGCCAGTCCGGCCAGCGAACGGCCGAGCGCCTCCAAGCCGGCGTACATTTCCCGGCCTCGTCCCCCGCTTGCAACCGGCATACGATCCTTCAGCTGCCGCTCATGCAGCGCCTCCAATACGGGTCTCGTTATTCGCACGAGACTCTCGATCCAGTAATCGCGGTCTCCCGTCATCCATGGTCGCCCCTTCCTCTCGACGGTCTCCTAGCTGTATGCGCTGCTTGATCGTCGTCATCGAATCTATCATAAAGAATCAGGGGCATGGTATTCCAGTGTTTTCGTCATGCCGAGTATGCCAGACTGGCGCGACTTGCGCGATCCATTATTTGATAGACTCTTCAACGATTACCCCGATCGGACTCCCCTGAGCGGCCGCGCTGCGGTCGCGGCGCCCTGGCCAGAAGGCTCGCTTGCCTAGGACCAGCGTGATGGCCGGCACGAGGAATGGACGCACGACGAACGTATCGAGCAGAATTCCGAGCGCGACGATGACGCCCATCTGCACCATCAGTTGAACCGGCATCGCGATCAACACGGCGAACGTACCCGCAAGAATAAGGCCCGCCGACGTAATGACGGATCCCGTTTCCCCCACGCCTTCCAAGACCGCTTGCTTAAGCGGCATGCGCTTGCACCTCTGCCATATGGAAGAGATCACGAATATATTATAATCCTCGCCCAGCGCGATTAAGAATACAAACGAATATAACGGTATCGTGCCTTGAATCGCGTCCATGCCAATGAGGTGATGCAGGACGAGCCACCCTATTCCCAAAGCCGATAAATACGAGAGCAGCACGGTTAAAATCAGGTAAGCCGCGGCGATCAAAGAACGTAGATAAACGACGAGGAGAACGGCGATCAAGAGGATGATCAGCGGCAAGATGATGCTCATATCCCGTATGTTGGTTTCTTTCGTGTCGTATTGCTCCGCCGTCTCGCCGGAAATCCATACATGTCTCTCGGCGTTCGGGTCGCCCATCTGGCTCAGCGCGCCTTCGACCGATTGGCGGAGTTCCGGAATCGCCTTCATCGCATCCATCGAATAAGGATTCATGTTAAAGGCTACGTCATACGCCAATAATGCCGGGTTCGTCCGCCCCGCCGTCGGCGCGGATACTTGCGTCACATAAGGAAGCGAAGCAAGTGTCCGTGCAACGTCCCGGTCCGCGCCCTCGGTATCCACGATCACTTTGACGGGCGCGAGTTCGCCGGGCGTGAACTGCTCGCCGATGACGGAGAATCCTTCCATGGATGCCATCGTCTTCGGGAACATGGCCAGCTTGTCGAACGTGAACTTCACCTGCGTCGAGCATACGGCAAATCCGCCGAGCGCCGTGCAGGTCAGGACGATAATAAGCCAAGGCCGACGTACGACAAGGGAACCTATCGCATTTTGCGAGGGCTTGCTTGAAGGCGGTGCCGGACGTCCTTTACGCTCGGCTCGTTCGGCCAGCATGGCCGGCGTCCTCGGAATGAACGGCCAGAACGAAGCGCGACCCATAACGGCGAGCATGGCAGGTACGAGCGTCAAGCTGGCCAGTCCCATGATGAAAATGGAAATCCCGAACGGCGCGGCGAGCAATCGGAACGAACCATATTCCGCTGCGAGCATCGTAAGGAGCGAGAGCATGACGGTTAGACCGCTCATTGCGATCGCGCCCGACGATCCGGTTATGGCGCCCCGGAGCGCCTTGCCCTTGTCCGGTTCGGTCTTGAGCAGCTGACGGAACCGGTAAATGAGGAACAAACAATAATCCGTGCCGGCGCCGAACAACAGTACCGTCATGATATTGGTGCCTTGCTTTTCTACCGTGATCATGCCGCTGTGTACCATCCAGCCTAGAATCGGACTGATGACGAAATAAGCGATGCCTACGGCAATCAACGGGGTAATCGCCAGAATCGGCGAGCGGTAAATGAGCAGCAGCAGTATGAGCACAAGTAGTACGGTACCGATGAGCAGCGTTTTGTCGGCCTGTCCGAATACTCCCGTAGCGTCGATCTGTATGCCGACCGGACCGGTGACTCTTGCGTTTAAGTCGGCCGGAGCATCGATGGCGACGGCGAACGGATTCGAACCGAATAGGGCGGCCGCTTCTTTCTTCGCTTGATCCACCCCTTCCTTCCACTGATTCGATTGCACGCCTTTATCGAAGAATACGGGCGAGACGATCGTGCTGCCGTCCTCCGACAGCCTCGCTTTCAACGCTTGAAGCGGCATTTGGTGCAATGGGGGCACGGAAGTCTGATACGGTACGGGATGCGTCGATAATCTCTCGGTAAATTGCTGAATGCGCTGCAGATCGGTATCGGTCAATCCGCTTTGGCGGTGCCACACGAATAAGGCCGGCGCATCTTTCGCATTCGGATATTCGCTCATCGCCAATTCGCGCGCTTGTACGGAAGGCCTGTCGGCCGTCAATGGAGGGGCATTATTCACCACTTCTTTGCCGATGGGAGGCGCCAGCGTGTTTAATAGCCATGCAGCGGCGACCCATATCAGCAAGGTAACCCATCTGGTCGTTGGGCCTGCCACCCACTTAGCGATTCCGAATGGATGCTTCATGCGTCCCCCGATCGTTGCCGGTTTTCATTTTGGAGGGCACCGGTCTTCTTGAGCAGAGACACCGATCCAAAAAACAATAGCAGAGCGAGTACCGGATGGAGAGCGGATAAATATCCGATTTCGGACGGCAGAGCGGCGCTGATCGCGATCAAGAGTAGGATGCCGAACAAACCCGCGCTGCGCAATCGGAATGTCCGCGGCATTCTGGCGATGAATGAGAGCGCCAGCACTAGAATCGACACGACGATCAGCACTCTGGAAAACCCTGTATGACCCGCCCATTGCGCCGAATCCCAGAACAGGGCAAGACCGGCAAGAAACACCTGGATCAAAATGCAAATACCGAATATCATGACCATTGCTTTAAATACCGAACGCGCTCTCGTCACGAACGGTGAAAGAGGGGGTTTCTCCACTGCCTGTTTCAGAGCTTCAGACTCACTGCTTTTTAACGGTAAATGGCTCATTTTTGAATCCTCGCTTTTCGTTAGTTTAAGCGGCTTACAGCTTATTTTCCGCTGCCCGATCTCTGCCGCACGGCCAGTTTAATGCATAAATGTCGAGAACTTATGCAGATCTCCCTCTTTTTAGATGGATTCCTTCAAGAACAAGTTGAATCGCACTATAATTTGAGATGAGGTGAGGTGAAGACAATGGAACCGAAATTACTGCTTGTGGAAGACGAACCGGACATGCTTGAGGAGATGCACGCCTACCTGCAGCGTGAAGGATATCGGGTGTTGACCGCCAGTACCGGCATAGAAGCGCTCGCGATTGCCCGTTCCGAGCGGCCCGATCTCATCGTGCTCGATTGGATGCTCCCCGGGAAAAGCGGCATCGACGTATGCCGCGAGATCCGGCAATCCTCGAACTGCGGGATCATCATGGTCACGGCCCGATCGGAGGAATCGGACAAGATCGTCGGTCTCGAGATCGGCGCGGACGATTACCTGACCAAGCCGTTCAGCTTGCGCGAGCTGTCTTCGCGCATCCGAGCCTTGCTTCGCCGCCTGCGCGGGCCTGAAGATAAGCCGGCGCTGCTGGAGCGGGACAACCTGGTCATCTCCGAGGCCAAATGCCAGGTATTCATAGACGGCCGGGAAGTCCAGCTGACGCCGACGGAATTCAAGATTCTGCACACGTTGGCTGCGCGCCCCGGGATGGTGTTCAGCCGCCTGCAATTGTTAAAAGCCGCGCTGGCGGATGAGTATATGGGATACGAAAGAACGATGGATTCCCACATCCGCAATCTGCGGCGGAAGCTGGGAGACGATCCGGCCCATCCTCGTTATATTCAGACGGTATACGGCTTTGGGTACCGGTTCGGTGAACAATCATGAAATGGTCGATTCGGAAAAAAATATTCGTATGCATGGGGACGCTGGTGATTATTATCGGCGGCGCTCATGCCCTCAGCAAACAAGCTTACATGGAATCCTTATTCGATCAATTCCGCATGGAAGAGATCGGTGCCTCTTACTTGAATGCGCCGCCCGAGCAGCAAATCGAGCGCTTGAAGGCTTACGTCTCCAGCAAGATGCAGACCTTTCAGCTTGGCAATTTGCTGTTTTTCGTCGGCATCGGGCTGGTCAGCAGCTTGTGGATCTCGGGGATGCTGACCCGTCCGCTTCGCAAGCTCGTGGCCGCGATCGAACGCGTCGCTCAGGGAGATCTGGACGTGAACGTGCCGGTGCGCGCTAAAGACGAATACGGCAAAGTCATCCGGACCTTCAACGACATGACGCTTCGCCTTCGGGAAGCCGAAGAAGCCCGCAGGCGATTGGTCGCAGACGTCGCCCATGAGCTTCGTACGCCGCTGTCCGTCATGCAGCTAAAATTAGAAAACGCGCAGCAGTCCGATTCTTACGTCCCTCCGGAAATACTGCTCCGGCTTCATGACGAAGTCATTCGCTTGGGCCTGCTTGTGGAAGATCTCCATGCCTTGTCGCTCGCCGAGGCGGGGCGGCTGGCATTGGATTGCAAGCCGCTCGATCTGCCGGCGAAGCTTGAACAAATCGTGGAGGATATGAAAATGGAGGCCGAGGAGAACGGGCTCGAGATGGCCTTCCGTTCGAACGCGGGGCCGGCAGCAGTGATGGCGGATACAAGACGGATTACGCAGGTGTTCATCAATTTGTTGACCAATGCCATTCGTTACACGCCGGCAGGCGGACAGATAAAGGTTACCGTCCATGACGAGGTCACGGAGCAAAATGTCGCTTACACCTGTGTCTCCGTCTCGGATACCGGCATCGGAATTCCGGCCGAGGAGCTGGCCCACCTGTTCGACCGTTTTTATCGCGTAGAAAAAGCCCGTTCGCGCCATACGGGCGGAACGGGCCTCGGCTTATCGATCGCCCACCATTTTGTCAAAGCCCACGGCGGGTTCATCCGCGTCGAGAGCGAGCCCGATCGGGGTACGACCTTTCGCGTTTATTTGCCTGCTGCTTGAATCTTGGAGGGAGCCCCGGATGGATCGCCTCCCTCTCTCAGTTGCTGGTAAAACGAATGATCTCGAACTGCATATTCGTCCAAACGCACGACCGGTTAACCGCCGAGGGCGTGATCGTTCACGAGTCCTTGTGTATCGGAGACAAGTCCCCGAAGGATTTTTAAACCTTCCTTCGTTTGGTCCGGATCAGCGGACATCAACGTTAGGATTTGGTCGACCTTTTCTTTATAATCGCCGGGTTTGGCAGCGAAGCTTTCGATCATCCGAACGGCCCTTTTCTCATTGATGCAGTATTGTTCATTCAACGCAAAGATCGCCTGATTGAGACCTGCGATCGAGCGGTAGACATGACCCGCGACATACGAGATGTCATCCTGATCGACGTTTTTCTCGGCAAGAATGCAGGAGAAGGAGGCTTCGAACATAAAAAAGCCTAGCATGGCATCTTTTAATGGCTTTGGATACGGCGTCGTTTTCCTCTTCAATTCGGCAACTTGACCGGCAGGGTCGGACAATACTTTGCAAATGGATATCTCGCCCATATACATCGCATTAATATAAGCGTGAGGATGCCCCGTCTGATAATGGGGAGCTACCTTACCATCACGGCAATCATCGATAACCTGCGCTACCCGCTCCATATCGCGGAATAAAAAATCGACGGCATAGCCTTGTACCGTGAGCCATCCGCCGCCGTTCACCCAAGGTCCCCACTCGCCTAAAGCGGTGATGAGGCCCTCCCGGTGTTCATCATCTAGCTTAGTTGCGATTCTGCTTACTTCGCTCACATCAAAGCCGGCTGTGACGTCGTAATAAATCCCGATGTCAATGTCAGAGGCCGCATGATTCGTTCCTCTTGCTCGCGACCCTCCCAGCACGACCGCTACAACGCCCTTTACTCCGCTAAGCTCGCTGCTAATTTGGTCAATTACTTGTTGCACGGTCATTTCTTCACGCTCCTCCGAAAATGTGGACGGTCTTAATCATCCAGCAGACGTCCGTTATCGTGCCATTGACCGTACATTTTATTTTCTCTCGTGTTGCTTATGAATTTGTCTAACCGGCTCTTATACAATTCCGGCTGATTCCGAACGCTTTGGATCGTGTCGATCCGAACTCTTTTATAAAGATCCGGGAAGGACATGTAGTTGTCATATACTTGCTTGTCCTCTTTAAGCCTGCGCTCGATCTCTTCTTCCACTTTAAAAGATTGGTGCCCCATATCGGGAAGAACTCTTCTTCCTTCCTCTCTCATGAACCCCAGCTTTTCGAGGCGGCGAACCCGCTCTTTGTTCAATTCCGTCCAAGAACTTTTTTGACTTCTAGGCGACAGCCGCTGAGCCAGCTCCGTCTCCGATATTTTCTTTTTGACGCCATCGATCCATCCAAAGCACAAGGCTTCTTCGACCGCGTCCAAATATAACAATCGATCAGGGACAAGTGTCATACTAACGCTGACCCAGCAGAACTTTTTAATCGTACTATTATTCTGAAGCCAATCCCTCAGCTCTGTTCTCGATTTTGCCGGAATCCAATTTTCAATTTCCATAGACCATAGCTGCTCCTTCCTAAGGCATGGACACAAACAGGCATAAAAAAATGGTCTTAACTTTCAAGACCATTTTAGAACACGTTACCTTTTGTTGGAAAGGACTTCATCCAGGAACTTATCGGCATCTCGATTAAACTTCCAGCAGACGCCAAACTGATCGACCAGCATGCCAAAGCACGAGGACCACGGCATGTTGGATAAAGGCATGATGATGTGACCGCCGACAGCCAATCGATTAAAGTATGGTTCCAGCGTTTGCCGATCCTCGTTGACTAGACTGATGAGCAGATTGTTCCCCCTCGCCAGCTCGCCCGTTACCCCCTTCATGGAAGGCAGCAGATCCGACATCATGATTTTCCCGGCCGCGAATTCGATCGAGGACTCCATGATCATATTCAGTTCGTTTTCGGGCAGCGGGTAGTTCGGATCCTGCGGAAAATCCTTGAATTTAACTTTTTTCACCTCGATCGCCTGTAAAGCCTCCGCATAAAAATCAATCGCTTGCTCTGCATTTCCGTCAAAGTTCAAATAAGCAATCGCTGGCATTCGGTAACCCTCCTTCGTGTGATGAATGTAGTATAATTCACTAAAGGTGACGACTGTATGTCACCATTCTTCATCCAGCCGAAAAAAGAGGGGAACCTATGGATAAGGTTGAGAGGCTGATTACGATCATTATGATTTTGCTGAAAAAAGAGATCGTCTCGACCACAGAATTCGCGCAACTATTTAACGTCTCCAAAAGAACGATTCTTCGGGATATGGAAACGCTGAGCTTATCGAACATCCCGATCTATTCAATCAATGGCGTTCATGGCGGCTACGGGATTATGGACGAGTATAAGGTGGATAAACGTCTTCTCAGCAGCTCGGACCTGGAACATATCTTAACCGCGCTCGGCGGGCTAGAAAAAATTCTGGTCAGTGAAGAGGTGGAAATGACGATCAAAAAAATAGAAGCAATGGTCAGCCCATTGCCTCTGAATCGTTCGATGCAGCTATCCTTTTATGATTGGGCAGGCCGGTCTGAGATTACGCAAACCTTGAAGATCTGTCAGCAATCCATCTTAAAGAGAAGGCTGGTTTCTTTTGATTACATCGATAAGGATGGGACGACGACGCAAAGAAGGGTAGAGCCCTACCAGCTTCATTTCAGCGAAGCCAGTTGGTATCTGAGAGGATTCTGTCTGGATCGCATGAGCTATAGAACGTTTAAATTATCCCGGATCGATCATCTTCTTATGGAGGAAACGATTTTTAACGAGAGAGAAGATGCTGGCGAGCAAGACCGCGATGCGGATTATCGACCGCAGCTCGTCACGATTAAGGCTTTGATCGCGCCAAGCATCAAAGATCAATTCATTGAACGATACGGGCGAAAAAGTATTGAAAACCACAATCCGGATTATTTGTTAGCGACATTTGACGTCCCTCAAAACCGCATCGGATTTCAATTTTTAGCAGGCTTCGGCCCCCAACTCATCGTTAAAGAGCCTGAAACCTATGCGGAAGACTTTCGGCATTATTTAAAGGAATGGATGGCGAAGTATTCTTAAAAAAGAGAGCGTGACTTATCGAATGAACGACCGCATCTCCAAGCTTGATACGCCGAAAACTACCCATTCTTATTCCGACACCCTTGAGAGAAGGGAGGAGTTACCCTTCCGTCTTCAGGTCGAAAAGCTTGCCTATATCGGTATCATGTCACGGCAAACCTGGGAGGTAGGCCCGCATTATCACGAGCATTTCGAGCTCTGCTATGTAGCGGAGGGCAGCGGTTGGTTCGTTGCCGGAGATGTGCTGCTAGCGGTCGAGCAAGGCGATTTATTTTTGACGAAGCCGCGAGAGCCCCATTTTGGCGCCGCCTCCGGGGATGCCCCGTTTCAATTGTATTATCTCGGCTTTGACCTGGAGCGGTTCGGACTTCTTGAGAGCAACTTCCTTGAGCTTGGGACGATCCATATCGTGTCGGATCCGGACGAACTCGTCAAGGGACTCTGCGACGAAATTTTCAAAGAGATTGGCGGCGGCGATATTCGTTCGGATGTGATGGCAGAGGGATTGTTTATGCAGCTTCTGGTTCATGTATTGCGGCTTTATCGCAGCGCTGCCGCCGCTCTGCCAATCAAGGACGCGCTCTCTCCAGTCGTCAAACGCATTCTTACGCGGCTTCATGAGACGACGCGCTTCGAGAAGACGAATCGCGAAAACAGACTTACGATCGAAGAACTCGCAGGCGATCTGCATGTGAGCCGAACGCATCTGGAACGCGAGTTCCGCCGCTTCATGGGCGTTCCGCTCGGTCGCTACATTCGCGATTTGCAGCTCGATCGGGCCAAGCGACGTTTGAAGGATACCGATGAATCCGTCACAGAAATAGCCGCTTCGCTTGAGTATGAGTCGATTCATGCTTTCAGTGTCTTTTTCAAACGAGGAACAGGCTTGTCTCCCACGGAATACAGAATTCGCGCGAGAAGGGTGCACGATGACGAAAAACGTTAAATTCAGGATGGATCCGCGTAAAGACGAAAACCATGCTCCGCACTATGCTAAAGGCATGGCGAACTCGGCCAATAGCACAGTGATGGAGGTTAGAAGAATGAGTGTCACGAGCGTACTGCCGTCGGAGCAAGACATTGCATTTTTTGCGGAAAACGGATATTGGGTATCCCCGAAGCTCATAGACGACGATCGTCTTGAGCAGCTGCGGGAACGGATGGAGCGAGTGTATAACGGCGATTATGAAACGGGGCGGGCGCCTTGGAAAGGCCATTGGACGCCGGCAGACGGCGATAAGCTGCGCAAAACGGATAATTCGCATTGGTCCGATTCGGTACTGCGGGGCTTAGCCACTGACCCTGTCATCGGGCACATCGCCGCTCTTCTTATGGGAGCGGACTGTATTCGCCTATGGCACGATCAATTGCTGCATAAACCTGGACGTGCGGGCGGTCAGCCGAAGCAGGCCAACGTCGGATGGCATCAAGATTACGCTTACTGGCAATCGGCAGCAGAACCCAGCCTGCTAACCGCTTGGGTCGCTTTTGACGATGTGGATCCGGCGAACGGGTGCATGCAAATGCTGCCGCGCAGCCACAAGTGGGGACTGCGCCGGGTGAACGATTTTTTCGAGCAAGATATTCAGAAGCAGGGATCCGAGATGGATCTGCCGCAAGGAGAATCCTTCTCCCCAGTCCCCATCATCATGAAGGCAGGACAGGTGAGTTTCCATCACTCGCTCACGCTGCACGGCAGCGGCCCGAATACGACAGATCGCCCGCGGCGGTCCCTCGCGATTCATTTAATGACGGGCACTACGCGTTATCGCAAGGGCGATAGTCGGCACAGCCACATGAACGTTGAATTGCTGCAGCCAGAGGACGGCGATTTGTTTGCAGGAGAATTTTTTCCGGAACTCTATCGCAAATAAAGGAAGGGAATAGAAGCAAAGCGAGGCCAATCGCCGCGGCGATTGGCCTCCTATATCATTCAAACCCTTTAACGGAGATTTTGTGAAGTTGTTCCTCAATCCGTCAAATCCCATGCCGGATTCCAGACAATCTCCCATAGATGCCCGTCCGGATCGAGGAAGTGGCCGGAATAGCCTCCCCAGAAGGCATCGTGCGCAGGATCGGTAATCGTGGCTCCTGCCCGCTCGGCCTGCTGCATGATCTCGTCCACTTCCTCTTTGTTGCCGACATTGTGACCGATCGTCATTTCCGTGGAGCTCGGCGAGGCCAGAGGAACCTTCGCTTCATGAGAGAGATCGCGGCGGTTCCAGATGGCCAGCTTCACGCCCGGCTGCAAATCGAAAAAGGCAACCGCCCCATGCTCGAACTCTCTGCCGACGATCCCTTCTGTCGGCAGTCCCAGCCCGTCCCGATAGAACGTCAAAGACCTCTCCAGATCGTCTACACCCAATGTGAGAACGGATAGTCGCGGTTTCATATGCATACGCCTCCTATAGAACGATATCGATAATCATCGCATAGCTATCTTGAATCCGCTTGTAAAAAACGGCCAGGTTATCTAAAAACTTGTCCAGGGGGCAGTCCGTAAAAACGCTCAAAATGATGAATAAAGTGGGGCTGATCATAATACCCGTATGTTAACGCGATATCCGTCAAACGGCGCCGAGTGCCGCTATGCAGCTCTCTCAATACGTATTGAAATCGGAGGATATCCAACAGCTCTTTCGGTCCGACGCCCAGCTCCTGCTGAAATTTTCTTCTTACGCTTCTTTCTGCATAACCAAGCTCTGAAGCTAAATCCCGAATGGAGATCCGTCCTCTGGCGGCATAGATATACTGCAGGCTTGCATACAGCATAGGATCGGAGGGCCATTCCTGTTGAAGCAATAATCTTCTAAGTCGAAATTCAATTCTTTGAATGATTTCCGATACGCCGTTTGCTTTTAGGACCTCTTCTGCGATAGCGTTTGCTTCGCTCCCCCAGAGCTCTTCCAGCGGCACTTGCCCGCCGCTCACCTCGGAGACCGGATACTTCAGGAACCGGCGGGCGTGTTCTATAAACAGGCGGATGCCGAAGAAGGAACAACGCGATGGGAGATTCATCGTTTCAAAGGTTGTCATCAACCCCACTGCAAATGCCCCTTGGGATACAGAAGAAGCGTTCCTGTCAAAAATAAGATCTACGCAGCCATCGGGGATGATCCGGTGCAAATCTTCGTTCTTATGGCGCGCATCCGTATCCAGCGTCCAATAACACGCAACATAGGATTGGAGCTCCTTCTGCGGCACATACTCTTGATAGCGATAATGGCAGTCCGGCCGTTGAAGGACAGGCGATTGCAACGGAAGATATAACTGCAATGGTTTTCCACATCCTTGAAGCGTACGTCCATGCTCCATTTTATATAGGCCGGCTGTCAAGCGTCGACCAATGCGGTCTCCAGACCGGACTGTCCGTCTTTCCATATGACTTGTTCTCCGTAACTTCCCCCCCAATTGTACATCATCTTCAAGAAAGGGATGAGACTTTCGCCATGCTCCGTCAACGTATATTCTACCCGGGGCGGGACGACAGGGTACACTTTACGGAAGACCAACTGATCTTCTTTCAATTCACGCAGCTGATTGGTCAACATTTTTACATAATGTGGGGAATCAACTTTTTCAGCTCGCTTAACCGTTTCGTTCCTTCCAAACCGAGTTGATCGTCGTCAAGTCGATTCGATCTTTGATCTCCGTCGCCATCGTCATCCCCTCCTCTCCCGACAGTATACAACGAGAGACTACATGACTTAAAAATGCATACCCTTATTTTGGAAACCGCAGAGCAGAAAAATAAATTTCACCAGGCATGCTACCATTTTCCACTTTCCCGTGTTAGTAGTATTAGATGCACAAATTCATCGGTTGTAACGCGCGGCAACCGCAGTATTGTGGATCAATCCAAAACAATGGAGGATGGACAATGAAGCAACTACTCGCACCAAAGGCTGCTAAGGTCTTATCTACAGCCGCTTTAATGCTGACACTTCTTGCACCCACGACCATTCACGCTGCAGGCACTGGTGACAAACCAGCTCATACTGCCGACCAACCAACTGCCGCGCAAAAGCAAGCTCTTCAACAGAAGATGAAGTTGGTAAAGGAACATGAAGCAAAGCTCGCAGCGAAGGAAGCGGGTGGAGTTGTGATCATGTCTGATGGGGAGAGCAAGACCATTAGCGTTCCCAGTTACCAGCAGGAAAAAAACTATTGGTGTGGGCCGGCTACGGTAAAGCAGATACTCGGCGCAGTCAATGGTTCTTCTGAAACGCAAACTTACTACGCCGGCAAGCTTGGAACAACGACGGATGGAACGGACTTCTCCCTTGTAGACAATGTTCTTAACGATCATCAGGACACTAACAACTATGTGTACAGGGACTTTACCTCAAGCGAATATGCGACATGGAAGTCTGTTATGATCCTCACAATCGACTGGGGCTACCCGGCAGCGCTTGACCTTAAGATTACCCCTCAGAATATGCCTCTTTATACTACGACTGTAGAAGGCCATATACTGAATAATTCGGGCTATAACCTATTGGACTCCACGAATAAAAAAATCCGCCTTACAGACCCGTTTGACCAAGGTGGACGCGGCGTAACTCTTGGGAACGTATGGCACCCATTCGATGGGGTCTGGGCTGCTAACCAAGCTCACTTCCGTAAGGCAGTAATTTGGTAATTGGTCATAACAGGGGGCTTTGCCCCCTGTGTTTTTCATTTATGGTTTCAGGAGGGATTTTATGAGATGGAAAACTGCAGGTTTTGTGATGACGGCATTGTTCGTTAGTGGACTTGCTATTTTTATGACTGTCTCTAAGGACCAAAAAGTTGGACAGGAAAATCCTCCTGTTATTGCAGAAGAGGAAGTAGTAAAGTCTCCTGCTCAAGTGGCTCCAACACCGCAAAATTCAATTCTTACTTATACATTATCAAACGCAAACCTTGCCTCTACTTTCCTAGCGCCGAGCTATGTTAATAAAGAAATCATTGCATTTGAGTACGACCTGAGTGAGAAACAACAAAGTTTCATAGGAATAATGAAACGAGGAGAACAAAACTTCAAAAACGCCTATACCGCCCCAGGAAAGAGGATTATTAACTCACTTGTTGGTGTAAACAATACTCTATTCTGGGTCGAATATGATAGAGTTCGTCATGCGGATTGGTCTTGGGAAATTAAAAAGATGGATCTTAGTTCGAAGAAAGTCGAGGTAGTTGAACGCGGTAAGCTCAAAGAGGAGTTAGAACCGCCTGTGCTAAGGACGGATGGGCAACTGATTACGTGGATATCAAAATTCCAATCAGGGCAGCAGATAAAGAGTCAAGCTTTTATCTACAATCCCGTCCAGATGACCAAAAAAATTATTGCTGAAACCATTTTGAATGAAAAGGACCAGGTACGTGAAGGGGAATTTATGATTATCCAACGACCAGTGTCAGAGGGGATCTTAGTCCAACAATCACATTTCGATTCGAAAAAAGGTGAAAAACGAATCCAGATCGTGTATTACCCGAGTAATGATTCAAGTAAGAAGACTATTCTTCATGAGGGACCCGGAGTCATTGACTTCACAAGTAACGGAGATTGGTTTATTTGGACGGAACTTGGAAAGTTAAATGCAGCCGATCTCAAAACTGGTGAAATAAAATACATTATCGAGGCAAAAGACAAAGACCTTACCCTTGATTCGCCATTTATAAGAGGGAAAACCCTATATTATAGGTATTCCATGTATCAGATCCTCGCTCTTGATCTTGAGACGGGAAAGATTACCGAATATTCCCCGAATCGACTTACAACATCTAAACTGTTTAATAGCGACGGGTATCTTGGTTTTTCGGTAATGGAGCCAACGAAAAACAATGGCCGGGCTGAAATAAATATCATCGATGTGAAGAATTAAAAATTTTTATTAATCTTGCAACCAGATGCAATCCTCCCGTGTTAATAATATGAAAGCCTAAATTTATAAAAAGGATGGGTGTAAATGAGATTTGCTAGAAATTTCATTCTTATGAGTGTGATGGCCTTACTTTACATGGTATTTATGCCTCTATCAGCTTTCGCGGCGAAGAACGATCCGGTGGCTTTAACTCCTCCTCCTCCCCAAATGTTCCAAACAGAATCCTTTTTTGATCCTTCCAATAAGTATCTTGATCAGGGAAGAGCGTCTATTCGTGACAACATGAACCAGACTGCAAGTATTAGTGTGAATACTGAGTCAAAGTCAAATGTATCGTCACTTGGTGGGAATGTCTACCTTCAGAAATGGACGGGAACAGAATGGATCGATGTAGGTTCGGGTACCACTATAAGCACCACGAACGATTGGTACTTTTCAGGAGAAGTCGTTAAAACTACAGAAAAAGGCTACTACTTTAGAGCTCGTGTTATTCATTGGACCAGTCATCAAGGGGTTTACGAGCAGGGGCAGACGACAACTGACTACATACTTGCTGGATAAATAAAAGAGCAAGGGCGCGTTACATGCCCTTGCTCCATTTTGTGTTCTTAGCAATTTGGATGATCTGCTCCCTCGTAAGATCTCCCGAAATTGAAACGTAGAGGTTGGATAACAAGTATTCAATGCTGGAGCGCTTATCGCCAGAGAGCACAAGGTAGGCATCGACGTTGTTAATAATGACTTTCTCTACCTCACCGGCATCTTTATGGGTTACTGAGGTCAGTGTCTCGTTTGAATCCAATTGACGAATCGCGACACGGAATTTTTGTATACCGTTCGAATATGACATAACTGCTTCCGTAGCTCTCTCTTGCCCACCGTTAAAAATTAGGCGTATACTTCCCATTTCATAGCCGGAAGGAATATACTCAGGTGCGACAGGGGGGAATGCCAGGAAAGGTGCTGCTTCATTCCAATTGCCATATTCTTTTGCAGAATTAGTTCCTGATTTCACGTCGGCTCCGGAAGATTGTTGGCCATCAGGAGGACTTGTTTTGGCCTTGCTTTTATCACTATCTTTGGAGCCGAAGATTATGCTCACCACATCAGATTGAATGTTTTTCATTGTTTGAAAGAAAGGGTGAAATGCATTAGACGCAGTAGGGCTTCCGAAAATTGCGGCCCCTAAAATAAAAGATGCAGCTACATAAGGCAACATTTTGAGACGCTGTACTCGTTTCTCCCGACGCTGAAGTTCCTTTTGGACCTTTCTCCATGAATTCGAAGGGTCAGGCGCAACAGTATGTTCACGGGCTGCTATTTCAAACCCCTGTTCGAACAATTCATCAAATCTTTCTTTGTTCATTTGGAACCACCCCAGTCCTTAAGGAACATATTTTTAACGGTTTCTCTTGCCCGATGTAGTTTATATTTAACCGTTTGCTCGTCTATCCCTAAGTAGTCCGCGATTTCTTTGTAACTAAGCGACTGTCTCCATCTCAACTCAATGAGTACACGAGACTCTGGTTTTAACTGCACTAAATAGGAATTGATAGCTTCAGCCATTATTTTTAATTCAACTTCATTCTCAATCGTCTCATTTACCGGTAAACAGTCGACACTTTCGTCGTTAAGCAGAACACTTTCTAGCCCTAATTCGTTGCGTAATTTTTTGTTTTTTCTCAAAAAATTAAGAGTTGTATTTTTCACCACTACTCGAATCCAAGACAAGAATTTGTTTTCATTATCCACGGAGGGAATTTTGACGATGATCTTAAGAAACGACTCTTGAATGATATCCTCTGTTAATGCGTGATCCTTAACCATGAAAATGATGGGTCCATAGACAAATTTGTAGAAATCGTTATAGACCACTCTTTGTTCATCTGATCTAAGTTTGTTGTACTCGGAATCAAGTAAGAGACATAAATTATCCTTTTGCATAAAATCCTTTCCCCCCAAAGCTTCACACAAACATATGTTTGGATACATTGATTATACTCCATTATGGCATAAACACAGTTTCCAATTTTGGATATATTTTTCTGTATGCTATGTAGACGTTGATCATTAGTGTGAAGTTTCGGAATGGAGTTCACTCCTCCTCTCGGAAATACGTATCTACAAGACGTTTCGAAGCAACAGGGGTTAGAACAAGGTACCGTCCTACATTTTTCGCACCAAGTTCCTTCATGTGATGGTCGTGCAATAACGTTTTAAGTTGAAAGAAACATAGCCTTCAAATCCATGCTCAAAAATAATCCTGCAGGCCATTGCGCACAGGTGAGCGTTTGTTGAACGGGCAGTCGTAGAAAAAAAGACGCTCGGGTAATCCCGGCGTCCCTTCAAATTCGCATCAATATGGATTCAGGCATGGCTCCCTTTGAAGCTATACAGGCATTGCTTCCGTTCGATACATGTCCGTAAGCTTAACGGCGAGCCCCTCGTGCAATCGCGAGCGTTCGGCGGCAAAGGCCATCAGATGACTCTGCAGCGAAGCCGTTGCCGACGTCAGGCCGAGCGACGGATGGTCGTCGAAGCCGCGGACGTCGCGCAGGAACGCGCTCACCATGCGTTCGTCGCCGCCGCCGTGGCCGTCGCCTTCGACGTGGCAGCGAATCTCGACCTGCTCTCCGGTCGCATAGCGGTACAGCGTAAAGGCTCCCTTGTCCATATCCCCGATGATCTCGCCGGCCGTGCCCATGATTTGCACCCGGCGCGTCGCGCTCTGCGTCAGCCCCGACATGATGAACGAAGCGTTCGCTCCGTTCTCGAAGGCCAGGTTAACGACCTGATGGTCAACGACGTTATTGTCGCAGCGATAGACGCAGCGCCCGAACGGACCTTCTCTAAGCGCTGTCAGAATCCCCTCTTGCGACAGATCGTCCGTCATGTAGCGCGCCCAAGGATGATGCGGCGGCTGCATGTACATTTTCATCGCCGAGAACGCGCAGTCCCTCTCCACCGCGCAGCCGTCGATGCAGCGGTCGGTCGAGCCTTCCGGCGCATTCTCCGATCGGAAATGAAGCAGCGAGCCATACGAGCTTACGCTTGTACAGGGCTGCTTCATGAGCCAGGAGATGAGGTCCAGATCATGACTCGATTTCGCCAGAATCATCGGACTCGTCTCTTCCGACTTGCGCCAGTTGCCGCGCACGTAGCTGTGCGTCATATGGTGATAGCCGACGTTCTCGGTTAATTGGATCGTCCCCACGGTACCGAGCTCGCCGTCTTCGATGCATTTTTTGATTCCGGACCAGAAGGGAGAATAACGAAGCACATGCGAGACGACAAGCAGCCGCTTGAACCGATGCGAGGCCTGCTCCAGCCGGATGCACTCCTCCAGGGAAGGAGACATCGGCTTCTCGAGCATGACGTGATACCCCTGCTCCATCGCAGTCATGGCGGGGACATAATGCATCCGATCCAGCGTACAGATGATCATGACATCCGCCATGCGGCCTTGCTCGAACGCTTTTTCCCATGAATCGTACACGCGCTCCGGGGCGATGCGATGGATCTCCGCGAACCGGCTTCTCCGCTCGTCGTCTGGCTCGGCCACGGCCACGAACTTTAATTCGTTCGGGAATTTCTCCGCATAGGGTCCGTAAATATATCTTCCTCTGCTGCCGGCGCCCAGCAATACCGCCGTTAAAGGTCGCATGATGATGATTCCTCCTTATGCACTGCACCTTGCGTACTCCAATTGTATAGGGCGCAGTCGGGAGGAAAAAGAGATCGTTGCTTACCTTTCATATACATTTATTTACCTTGCGATGAGATCGGGGAACGAGACGTACGCAGATCCTGCGGCGTCATGTCGTTCTGCTTCTTAAAAAAGCGGATGAAGGCGAGCGCGGAATTGTAGCCTAACGCCTCGGCGATTTCGCCCACCTTCATCGAAGTGCTCAGCAGCATTTCTTTGGCGATCAGGTTCCGATAGTTGTTCACGTACACCGACAATCCCATCCCCGTGATCTGCTTGTACAGCCTGGACAAGTAAGACGGATTGAGCCCTACGTAATCCGCCAGGGCCGTTAAAGAAATATCGGAGGAAATATTCGCCTCGATATAACGATGCACTTTGTTGATGACCTCCGCTGGCAATTCCGTGCCTCTTAGCGCATTCCATTCGAATAGACAGTCGGCCAATTGCCTGTAATATTCAATCAGCTCGGGCCACGAGACGGACGGATCGTGACGGAACAGCTTGTCGAGGTCGAGCCGCATATTCACGTACTCGCCTACCTCCCGATTTTTATGAATATAGAACAGGAACACCGCCGATAGCGAATGGTACAGCTCGACCTTCCGCTCGCTCGGCGTGTCCTGCGCATTCCAGACTGCCGTGAGCTCGGCATACAGCTTGTCGAACTGCTCCCGGTGGTTATTCTCGAGACAGCTCATGAGCAATTGAACCCGAGCATGATAAAAGGTGTCGTGCTGGCTTCCTGCGACAGGCGCAGATTCGCTCAGCACGTCCTTGTCGGTCATAATGACCTCACCCATCAATCCGTTTCCGGATATCAAGCCGTATTTGATGCCATGAAATCGGGTCGACACGTCGTTCCATGCCGCCGCCTCGCTCGCGAGCACGAATGAAACGGACAGGCCCAGCAAAGATTTGCACGTCGCTTGAATCGTTTCCAGAATGCCGCTCGTATAGCGATGCGCTCGGATCCAATCCGGGCTGTCGGGATCGGCGGACAAGGCATTCGCGGCTTTCGGTTGGATCATCCATACGATTTTGGACAGCTCGAAGACGACGGAATAGCTTCTGACCTGCGAGGACAAATATTCATCGCCGATGTTCTGCATCGCGTAGGCGAGCAGCGCCTTGTCCGGCGCCGTGAACGTCTCCTTCCACGCATCCAGCCTGCCGACGAGAAGATACACCGGCAGAGTCGCATCGAGCGGCATATCGAGCTCGCTGAAAACCTGCGCAAGCTGGCTTTCCGTCACTTGCTTGCCCTGCAGCATGTCCCATATATACTCTTTTTGCAGCGAGGGCAATGCCTGCCTCATCTTGGACTGCGCCCGTGCAATCATCTGCGCCTGATCCTGTTCTTCCTCGATCTTCGCGATGGCCCGCTCTACGGACCGAATGATGTGGTCGTCGCTCTCGACCTTCAGAATATAATCGAAACCGCCGTAGGTAAGAGCGTTTTTGGCATATTCAAAATCATTGTAGCCGGTCAGAAAAATAACCTTGCATGCGGGCCACTGCGACTTGATCTCCCGCAGCAGCTCGATCCCCTCGATCCCGGGCATCTTGATGTCGGACAGCGCGATGTCGATGCGATGACGGGACATGATCTCCAAAGCTTCTTCGCCCGAATAAGCCGTCATCACCTCGAGCTCCAAATGCTCGGTCTGCTCGAACAGCTCCATAAGACCTTCGACGATAATAGGGAGGTCATCGACAATCAGCAGTCTGTACATGTAAGTCCCTCCTAGCTCGCGCTTAGTTTGATTCTGACCTGCAAGCCGCCCAATTCGGACCTCGACACCGCAAGGCCGTATTCTTCTCCATAGCGCAGTTGAATGCGGCGGTGCACGTTCAGCATGCCCGTCGTCTCCTCGATCCGGCTCGTCGAATGCCGCAGCTTTTTCCAGAGCAGCTCGATCTCCTCGTCCTTTATTTGCCGGCCGTTGTCTTCGACGAAGATGAAGAAGGCATCCTCCTTTTCCTCGCAGCGGACCCGCAGCTCTCCGGGTTCTAGCATGTTGCCGAGCGCGTGCTTGTACGCATTCTCGATGATCGGCTGAAGAATCAATCGGGGCACGTGAATCGCCGGCAAGTCGCCGTCGAACCGCACCTGAATCCGTTCCCCGTAGCAGATCGATTGCATCTTAACGTAGGTCTGCGAATGCTCCACTTCAAGCGCCAGCGGAATGTCGTCCTCGTCGTTGCGGGTGATGAATTGAAAGTATTGTCCGATGTACAGGCAGAACTGATAGGCTTTCTCCTTATGCTTGTCGGATTTGATCAGCCGGCACAGCACGAAAAAGCAGTTGTATAAAAAATGCGGATTAATCTGCGACTGCAGCCGTTTGAGCTCCGAGCGCTGATTCCGGATTTGCTGTTCGTAATTTTCCTCAATCAATGTCTTCAAGGAACGTACGGTATCGTTGAAGGCCTGGTATAAATAGCCGAACTCATCCGCTCTGCGGTTGATGACGATCGTCTCCAGCCGATTCTGCTGCATGCGGCGGAACGAATGGACGAGCTTCATGAGCGGCCGATAGATCAAGCGCAGCAGGAAATAGGCGAAAAATACGATGATGCAAACGGCGAGGACGCAAGCCCACCAAAACAATGTGCGGTACATATGCAAGGAACCCAGGATCATCGATTCGGGGATGCAGGTGATCGAATAGGAATTCCATAGGCTGGAATATTTATAGACAGCAAGATACGGTCGTTCCTTATACACGATCGTTGCGTAGCCTTCATTGGAAAGCGCTTCCCGCTTCTTCAACGCGAACGTTTTCACTTGCGCAAGCAGCGCCGGGTCCATGCCGCTCTCGATCTCCCAACCGCGGTCGAGATTCAGCAATACGCTTTGTCCTCCGCGCGTGCTGCCGATATGGGCCAGCGTTGCTTTGATTTTGGCTGCGGACAGCTCTACCCCTACGATATACAGCGGATTTTTGACCGTATTGATCGGATATTGCATCGTGATAAAAAAGCGATCGTTCCAATAGATAAACGGCTCTTCGTACGTTTTCAAATTGTTCTGCATCGCGGCATACTCGCGTTCGTCCAGGTAAGTCTCGTAATTGTTGCTCAGGATCGTGCGCTGGATCAAGGGGATATAAGCTTTCGCTTCTTTAATGTACGGGCTCGAATTTTTCATCAATTCCAGCCTGTGCTGAATGTCCAATACTTTGCGGGAACGCTCGTACGAGCTCATATCGCTCCCCGTCGTCGCGATTTCCATCAGATCTTTGTCCATGACGTAGTTAGGCAAATAGCGGCTGATCCGATCGGCTTCTTCGTCGAGCGCGTCCATATAGAACCGCGTCGTATTGAGGACCGACTCCGAGATTTCGCTGCGGATATTGTCCGAGCCCTTCTCATTGATCATCCAGGTAATCGCCAGCATAGGCAATAAGGCCGCCAAGAAGGCAGCCATGATTTTCCTGAATATGGACGATTTGTGCAACAACAATAAGTTATTCATCGTTCGTTCTCCCGTGCTGCCGTATGTGAACACTCCGATCTTATCCTTTTACGCTTCCCATCACAATTCCTTTAATGAAAAAGCGCTGCAAAAACGGGTAAACGATCAAAATCGGAAACGCCGCCACGAAGATTTGCGCCGCCCGGCTCGTTCGATCGGACAGCTTGAGCATCAATTCGACGTTCTCCGCTTTGATGAAGCGGAAGTCCATCTTGATGATGACGGTCTGCAGAAACGTCTGCAGCGGATAGTTCTCGGTATGATTCATATACAGCATGCCGTCGAACCAGCTGTTCCAATGTCCCACCATCGTGAACAGCCCCGTCGTGGCCAGCGCCGGCAAGGAGAGCGGGACGTAAATTTTCCACAGGGTCAAGAAATGGCCTGCACCGTCGATTCGCGCGGATTCCTCGAGCTCTTTGGGCAGATTGCGGTAGAAGTTAAGCAGCAGGATGACGTTGAACACCGGGATGGCCGTCGGCAGCACCAATGCCCATAGCGTATCGATCAGACCCAGCGATTTGACGGTCAAATAGGAAGGAATCAGGCCGCCGCTGAACAAGATCGTGAAGACGAACAGCCAGGAATAAAACGTCCTGAGACGAAATTGACGCGGCTCCTTGGACAACGGATAAGCCGTCAGGATCATCAAAAACATGCTGATGACCGTTCCTAGAATGACTCGCTTGACCGAGACCGAGAAGGCGCGCAAATATTCGGGCTTGCCGAATACGTTGTCGTAAGCGGCGGTCGTAAAATCGACCGGCCACAGGGCCACCTTGCCGGCCGCCGCAGCGGCTCCGGAGCTGAAGGAGATGGCCAAAATATGAATGATCGGCATGAGACACAAGAAGGAGATCAGCATCAAAAAAACAAAGTTGCAAGCTACGAATGTTCTTCTGCCTAATGAACGAGATGTCGTCACGGTAAGTCTCCCTTCCGAATTGCGAACGCCTCTTAGAAAATACGGTAATTCGCTATACGATAGGCTAAAATATAGGACATTGAAATGAATATAAACGATACGATGGACTTCAATAGCCCTACAGCCGTAGCGAAACCGAATTGTGCCTGCTGCACGCCCATGCGGTAGACGAAGGTGTCGATAATATCCGCGCTTTGATAAACCGGGGGGCTATACAGGTTAAAGATTTGTTCGAAGCCGGCATTGAGGACGTTCCCGATATTAAGCGTAAACATCAGTACGATGATCGGCATCATGCCGGGCAGCGTGACGTGAAACGTCTGCTTGATCCGCCCCGCGCCGTCGATCGCTGCCGCTTCGTAGAGCGACGGGTCAATGGCGGTCAGTGCGGCCAAATAGACGATCGTGCCGAACCCGAACTCTTTCCACACATCCGATATGACCATCACGTAGGGAAACCAGTCATTGCTTCCCAAGAAGAAAATCGGTTTGATCCCGAAGTATCCGAGCAATTGATTCAGAACGCCCGAGGACGGCGACAGCACGTCGACCAATATACCGCTAAGCAGCACCCATGACATAAAGTGCGGCAAGTAGACGAGCGTCTGGAACGTCCGTTTGATCCATTCTCTGCGCAGTTCGTTCAGCAAGATCGCGATCGTGATCGGAACGATCAGGCCGGCCGCGATTTTCATCGCCGCAATGTAGACCGTATTCACGAAGACGCGGCCGACATCGGGATAATCGATCAGCAGCCGAAAGTTTTTCAGACCGATAAAGGGAGAGCCGAACAAGCCTTTATTCGGGATGTATTTCTGGAAAGCCATGACGATGCCTGCCATCGGAACATAGCTGAAAATCAAAACCAGTGCGATTCCCGGAAGCAGCATCAGATGAAGAGGCCATTCTCTCTTCCACAGCCGCGCGAGTACATGCATGCCTTCCACCTCGATGTTTAGCTAACGCGTTGATCCCCGATAGGGAAAGAGGGATGGATCTCTCCAATCCCTCGATGGATGCGTCTACCGATTATTTATGCGTAGCGTACCACTCGTTCACTTCTTTCGTAATTTCGTCGCCGCCGAGTTTTTTCCATTCTCCCACGAATTTGTCGAATTCGTCGACGGACACTTGATTCATAATGATTTTGAAGTAGATTTCATCACGTTTCTTCAGCAAAATTTCTTGGCGATCCGCCATCGTAGGCGTAGGTGCACCGTAGAATTTGTTTTGCAGGTACTCTTTGTTTTGCAGGATTTTCGGGTTATGCGATACAGCGCCGTTCGGACCCGAAATCAGCGTTTCCCACCACATATTGATATCGGTGCCATCGATAAATTTCATCGCACGTTCATAACGACCCTTCTGATCTGCGGTTTGAAGAATGCTAGGATCTTTCGTCCCAATCGCTTTCGGCAGAATCTCGCCGTTGTTATCCAGCTGTTTACCAACGCGTAGTGGGCTAAGCAGCCAGTAGTTGCTGCCTTTTTCTTTCTTGTCTTTACCAAACAAAATGGTTTTTTGGTCATCTGTCGGATTCATCGTATTATCCACGACGATCCATTCGTTCAGCAATCGGATTACGCCTTCCGGATGCTTCGCTTTCTTGGAAATAACATAATAATCATCTACACCAATACCGATTTGGTTCAATGTTGGGCTGCCATCGATGGAGGGAATAGGGTATACGCCCCACTCTTGCACGACTTTACCGTCTTTGATCGCGCCTTTCGCCAGCTGTGCAGGCGTCCAGGATGCACCAAATACAAGACCTACATTATTGTTGTAAAGAAGCTCTGCTTCTTTTTCGGTATCTTTAACGGCGAATTCAGGATCGATTAAACCTTTCTTGAACATATCTTGAAGCGCTTTGAGCGCATCCTTCACTTGCGGCTGGATGTCACTGTTCACGAGATTGCCGCTCGCATCTTCCAACCATAGATTTTCATAGGCATGGTAGCCGTTAAGGAATGCGCGGAGACCCGTTACACCTGTATCGATTTTGAAAGGTTCCTTACTGACGGCGATACCGTAAGGCTTGCCAGTGCCGCCAGGGTCTTTCGTCTTGAATGCTTCAGCGATCGTAAGCACGTCTTGCATCGTCTTCGGCTCTGGCAGATTCAACTTCTTCAGCCAGTCTGTACGTACGTACAAGTATTGGAAATTGTACGGATTGTAAGAGCTCGGAATTCCCATCAATTTTCCGTCGAACGTCGCCGTTTTCATCTGCATGCCGCCGTCCATCGTCAGAAACTTCTTCGTTTCCTCCGTGGCATTCTTGTCGTATACGTCCGTCAGATCCATGATCATGCCCGCTTCGGTCAGCTCTTTCAATTGCGTGGCGTTGACTTGGAGGAAATCGGGCAGATCGTCGGATGCGATCGTGATTTTTACCTTTTCCTTGAATTGGGTCACGTCCGCAACCCACTTGTTCGTTATTTTAACGCCGATAACTTTCTCGTAAGCGTCATACACGGAATTCTTGTCGAAGCTCTCACCTTCGTCGAACTTCAGATAAGGATCGCTCTGCGAAGCCGTCGACACCTCGATCACTTCGTTCTTCGCACCCGCATCATTTGAAGCGGTCGCTTGCTGTGTTGCCGAGCTTGGCGACGCACTTCCGCTTTCCTTCTCGTTGTTGTTGCCGCAAGCGGTTACCCCCACGCTTAGAATCAAGGCAGCGGTCATCAGGACTTTCCGATTCAGCCTCATACTACCCCTCCAACATATCGTCATCTAGTAGCCCCGCCGCTGTCCCGCAGCATTGCTTCCTAGTTCAATTATAGGAAGGAGGGGGGTTGGCATCCATATACTAGTCTTTACCTTTCGTATACACCTCTTGATGAGCGGGCGCCGGATCAGCCGCCATAAACGTCGAGCTCATACAGCGAATACCAGTAGCCTGTGCCCCGATCGGTTGCATACACCCTTACATACCTGGCGTTGACCGGTTCAAAGTAGAGATCGTCGATGCCGCCGTCTCCATTCATTGTCGCGTATACGTCCATCCAGTTGGTCGCATCGTTCGACACCTGAATCTTGTAACCCTTGGCATACGCATACTCCCAGTTGAGCTTGACATTGTTGACGCGCGTCGTCTGCCCGAGGTCGACGTAGATCCACTGCGGATTGGAATAGAGACTGGACCATCGGGTCGTCACGTTACCGTCCACCGCTTTATCGGCCGTTAAGGCGGATGTCTCGTTGGAGGAGGAGGTTGCCGATTTGTTCAGCGCTAGATTCGGCTTGCCGTATACCTGGAATTCATACAAGGAATAGCCGTAGAAAGAGTAAGCTCTTTGGGTGCCGTACATTCGTACATACCTGGCATTGACTGCGGTAAAGAATAGATCGTCAATTCCCCCGTCTCCATTCGTTGTCGTGTACACATCGGACCAGTTGACGCCGTCATTCGAGACTTGAATCGCGTAGCCTTTGCCGTAGGCAAGCTCCCAATTCAAGATGACGCGATTGATGGTATAAGCCTGCCCCAGGTCGACCATGATCCATTGCGGGTCTGCAAACGAACTGGACCATCGTGTCGTCGCATTGCCGTCGAGCGCGTTGTTCGGCGTCAGCGTGGGGTCTTGATTCGAAGAGGACGTCGCTGTCTTGTTTAACGCCAGATTCGTCGTGGTTCCGGTCCCGACGCTGTCTCCGTAGACTTGAAACTCATAAATGGAGTAGCCGTAGCCCGTTCCTCTCTCCGTCGCGTACATTCGCATATACCTTGCCGTTGTCGGCACGAAGCTTATATCGTCTACGCCGCCGTCGCCTGTCGTCGTCGCATACACGTCCGTCCAATTGGACGCATCGTTCGATGTTTGAATTTTATAGCTCTTGCCGTACGCATACTCCCAGTTGAGCTTGACGCGGCTGACGTTATAGGCCTGATTCAGATCGACGTAGATCCATTCGGTATTTGAATTCTGCTGGCTTGACCATCGGGTTGCCGGGTAAATTATCGACCGCTTGGCAGCGGTTAAAGAAGCGCTTTGGTTGGAGGAGGAGACGGCCGTCTTGTTGCTCGCGAGATTAACAGGAAGGGTGTACGTTCCTTTAATGAAACGATAGATGTCATCATACATGGGCCTGCCGTCGTAAATTCCGGTTACGCCGTTGTTGTTCTTGTTTTTATAGAAGTTATATACCGCGTAGATATCCTGATACCAGCCTTTGATCGCCCCCGTCATGTATCCGTATTCGACGCCGGCCTTCAAGTAATTCTCGAATCGGTTTTTGAAGTCGGGGTCGAACATCGCCCTTTCGTCGAATTCCATCTCGATGCCTTCATTATAGGTTTGGGCTTGGGTCGTTACATTCGTCATTCTCGAATAGTCGGTACTCGGAACGAAGTAGTGATTGGGCTGCTGGATGCTGAAATCGATCGAATAGTTGTGCCAGTTATTGCTTTGTCCGGCGCCAAAGTAGGGAATCCATGCAAGCTTCAGGCCAAGCGTGTGAAGATAGTTTCCCGAGTTGTTGATCGCATTCACTTCGCCCGGATTGCCGGTGTCGATATCTTCGTGGAACCAGTAGAAGCCCTTTAATTCAAGGTTGCTGTAATTGGCCTGGTTCCATCTGTTCAAGACAGTGTCGATGTACCACTTGGTTACCTTGGTCAAGTTGCTAGGCGTCGAATTCAGGTTTTCGCTGATTCCGTCGTTATCGACATCTCCGAAATTGGTGATCTCGCTGTTCGGATAAGGCAGCATGATATAGACTTTGGATTTGTAATTGGTGCGGCCCAGCGTGGAGGCGGCCTGCCCGGTGGCTTGGTTCAGGGCGTCGAGCTGTTGATTGACGGTGAAAAGGCGGTTCATGTACCATTCCCAATCCGTCTTGTAGGTCCACTTGGCAGGGTCGGAGGTATCGCCAAAATCCCGATAGTCGGGCGTATTGATGCCGAGGAACAGGAAGGAGTCGAAAAAGGTGTCGTCCATCGCATTGCTGCCGTTGTAGTGAGCGACATAGGGCAGAAGCGTATTTTTGTCGTACGTGCCGAGCTCTCTGCCCTCGTATGTCGTTCGTCCGCCGTAGTAACCTGTATACAGCAAGGCCATGTTCTTCACATTTCCGGATGCAGCGGTGCCTGGGGGAAAATATCCCGTCGCAGCGGCTGCGTCAAGCGATTGCGTAATCTTCGGCGGCTGATCTCCCTCTGCCTTCGCTACCGGCGGCTGAGCAGAAAAAACAATCGAGCAGATGAGCGCAAATGACAACAGCAACGAACCTCTTTTTGAACGCCTCTGATTCCGCATCATTTTCCATCCTCATTTCTTAGGTTATTTTCCAAAACAAAAAGCGGCGGAACAGAAGCAAATGATCCCTCGTCCCGCCGCTTTCTTTTGGCTATCCCTCGATCAATCGAATGGTGCGATACAAAAACATGGCAGCTTCCGCACGGGTCGTCAAGTTCTTCGGCAGCAGGAAGCCGTTAGCGCCCGTGACGAGTCCAAGCTCGGTGATGGTTGCCGCGCTGGCTGCGGCATAGGGCGCGATCTGGCTCGCGTCCCGATAGCCGTCAAGCGTCGAATCGGCTTGGGAGGATTGAATGGCCCCCTTCGCTTGAAGCGCCCGGGTCAGCATGACCATGACGTCTTGACGGCTGATCGGGTCCCGAGGCGCGAAGTTGACGCCGTTCATCCCCGAGACGATCCCCAGCTGTTTGGCAGCGGACACCGCATCATAGTAATAGTCTGTCGACTGCACATCGGCAAACGTCGAGGCAGACTCGGCGCGCAGGCCAAGCATGTTCACCAGCATCAAGACGAAGTCCGCACGGGTCACCGGGCTCGCAGGGCTGAACGTTCTGTTTTCGGCCGAGGTGCCTTGAATGACCCCTCTCGCAGCCAGCTCCTCGATCGCTTGGCGCGCCCATTCATGCTGGCCGAGGTCGGCGAATGCAGCCGGCATCGCACCGCCGACGGCATAAACGCCGGCATGCGCGATGGAGAACCGCAGCAGCTTTTTGTCTTTGTCATAAGCTGCGCCCTTGACAGCCTCCGCGCGGTCGCCTGCCGTCAGCTCGTAAGCTTGCAGCCGATCCGCTTGTTCGCCGGGCTTCAAGGCGTATGGAATGGCCATCTGAATCGGCGCCTTCGAATCGGAAGTGTTCCAAGCCCAAGCCTTCCCGTCCAATTGCAGCGCGATCTGCACGATCGGCCTGTTCCCGATCCGCCCAGCCGCTTCATTGCCGCGGTACTCGCCCGCTTGATTGCTTACCGTCACGAGCAGCTTCCCGACATTCGCCGTCTTGGCGCCGGCCAGCACGTCGCCGGGCAGCGCAAGCTGGGCATATGGCGTGGCGATATGCAGCACCAAATGAGACGGATCCGCCAAGCCGGCTGCCGGAAGCTCCAGCGCATAGCTGCCGGCCGCATCCGACGGCTTCAGTTCAAGATAGACGTGCTTGCTGCTGCTGCTGTCGGCCGTTGCCTTGAGAACGGCGGCATTCAGATCCGCTGCGCCGACCGAGGCCGCAGCCTGCTTGCCGCTGAGCGTCGGGACAAGCGCGGCTTTGACCGAACCGTCCGCCTGCGACGTATACGGGACTGTCACCGGGCTGACCGGGCCGCCATATCCGCCGCCGTTTCCGCCGTTTCCGCCATCTCCGTCGCCGTCACCGTCACCGTCTTCATCGTCATCGCCGTCGCCACCGTCTTCGCCGCCGCCGTTGGAAGGCGGCTTACGGTACTCGAAGGCGATCCGCTCGGGCGTCGTCATGGCATCCGTCTCTAGCAGGGCCGTATAGTTCCCTTCCGCTTTCCCGGTCAGGGTAAAGGCAATCCGGAAGCTGCCGTCGTCCTTCGTGGCCGTTTGACCGGAATATTGAATTTTGCCCTTCGGGTCGAGCACTTTGACATACACCTGCTCCTTCTTGCCGGTCATAACCAACCCGTCGATCGTAACCCTCTTGGTGGAGGCATCCACAGTGGCCTGTAAGCCGTCCAACACTGGCAGCGCTTGCTGCACGGCAAGATCGTATACGCCGAATTCGTAGAAGGAGTAGCCGTAGCCCGTCGCGCGCTTCAGCCCGTCGAATTTGATATATCTGGCCGTCACGGCCGGGAATACGAGCGTGTTCTTCCCGTCCGCCGCCTTAATGACGCCATTGTTGGCGGCGATCAAAGGGCGCCACTGCTGCTTGTCGTCCGAGACGGACAGACGGTATTCGTCGGCGCGGGCGTATTCCCAATCGATGCGGATCGTATTGAAGGTCTGCAGGCTGCCCAGATCGACCTGGTACCAGGCCGTCTCGCGCACTTCGCTCGCCCAACGCGTGGCCGGCGCGCCATCCAGCGCCTTTGCCGGCTCCAGGCCAGCCGCTTCTGTCGTGGACGCCTCAGCCTGCTTATCTTGCGCGATGCTTCCGATCCAGTAATAGACGCCTTCCTTCAGCGCCGTATAGGCGCCATCCGATACGTAGCCGAGATTTTTAGCCTCATCCAGCTTCGCATTGAACGCCTTCAGATAGCGCCTCGCTTGCTCGGCGTCGCTCGCTTGCGAACGCTTCATCATGATCAAGGCGTTGCGCAAGGCGCGGTTCGTGTCGGCGTTATTCAGCTGATTGCTGCCCGCGTATTTGTCCACAAGCGCCAGAAGCCCGTCGGCGTCCAGCTTGGCCTCGATGACATACTGGACCGTCTTGGATTTGGCGGCTGCCACCGTCAGCGCCAGCAGATGCTTGCCCGGCTTGCCCGTCATATCCACTTCTGTGCCTTGCGTATAGGCTTTGCCGTCATATTTGGCCGTCACTTTGACGATCCCGCTGCCGTCGTCTCCCGGAATGGTCCAGGTGAAGGCGGCTTTGGTCGTGTCGGGTACGGTCGTGTAAGCCGAGATCGGCTGTCCGTTCATCGACACCTCGACATCCGGCGGCGCGGCATCCTGCTTCTGATAGGTGCCTTTCGTGAATTGATACAGCCAATCGTACAGAACGCGGGTCGTGGGGTCCGCGCTTACCGCTGCATTGTACACGGCATTATTGCCTTGATAGAAGGCTTTGTATCCGTGCATCAGCCCCGTATCGACGCCGCTGTTCAAATAATCGATGAAGCGCTCGCGGAAGATGGCGTCGCCAATCATCCGGTCGTCGAACTCCAGCTCCAGCGACATCCCGTACCGTTTCGCCGAATCGGCGGCATCGTCCAGGCGCGAAGGATCCAGCTTCTCGAAGAAGTAGTTCGGCTGCAGCGATACTGCATCGATGCCGACATCCTTCCACATGAACGCCTTGTATGCCAGAGAATGAGGAATCCAGAACACCTTCAAGCCGGCGGCATGCACGCTGTCGCTCGCTCTCTTGACCATCTCGGGCCCGGTGGCATGCGTGCTGATCTGCTCCTCCAGCCAATACATGCCGACAAGCTCCAGGTTCGAATAGCCCGCGGCTGCCCATCTGGCTTGCACTTCTTGGACCCACCACTCAACCGCCTTCATCCGATTGTCCAGCGACGCGGCGCTGCCGACCTCGTCGACGTTGAAGTTCAGATTTTCGCCGTTAATGCTGCCGAAGTCGGACTGATACTCGCCCGGGTCCGGAATCATGAGCACAACCTTCGTCTTGTGATCGGACTGCCCAAGCTTCGCGCCCACCTCGACGGTTGCGTCGTTCAGCGCGCTCATATCGCCGCCGGCGTTAAACGTTTTGTTCAAATACCATTCCCATTCCGCTTTCCTGGCTTTGCCGGATGCATCCGTCGCTCCGAAGCCTCTGCCGTTATCCGACGTCAATCCCAGGTACAGCACGCCGTCGAACAGCCAATCGGTCGGCTCGCCCTGCTTGTTCACGTAGCTGATATTCGGAATGATCCGTTCCTTCGTCCAGTTCCCTTTGCCTTCCGGGTAATATCCGTTATACAGCAAGCCTAGGTTCTGGATGCCGCCCGTGGCATCCCCTGGCTGAAGAAGCGCGTAAGGCGCAGGCTGTACCGTATGGGCGCCGTCAAGAACGCCGTCCGCGCCGGTAATCGTCACTTCGTCGATCAGGGTCCATGCCTTCGGATGCATGGAGAACATCACCTTCACATACCGCGCAGAGACGAGCCCTTCTGCATAATCGCCGCGTTTGACGGCACCGGTCTCCTCGCTGCCGTCCCATTTATAGGTCTCGATCTCGTTCTGATCGCCCCATAGCAATTGCGTCGCATTATGGGATAACACGCCCCAGTTCACCCCGTCGTCGGACGCATAAAAAGAAACGGTGAGCGGTACGAGCGTCTCGTTGTCCGGCCAATCGTGCAGGAACCGCGCTCTCACGTCCTTGATCGTCTTTTGCTCGCCCAGATCGAACACGACGGAACGGGTTGTCTTGTAGCGGTGACCCACCCAATTGCCGCTGGCGCGCGATCGGTCGGGGGCATTCCCGTCCGTCAGCTTCGTCCCGTCATCCGGGAAAGCGGCTTCCGGCTGCTCCGACCACGTATACGTCTTCCCTTGAGCCAGATTATAGAAACTGTCATTGCCTCCGGCCGCTTCGGCCGCTACGGCCTCTGGCTCTGCTGCAAAGACGGACGATACCAACGATAGCAGCAGCGCCGGGACAAGCAGTAAAGCCGTCAGACTTCGTCTTGCTCTCATGTTAGCTCACGCTCTCTTTCCAAGCTAAATTGTTCGTTATGGCTGCGGCTCCAGCTTCGCAAGCGCATCGAGCATGTTCAAAATCACGACGGCCGCCTCGGCTCGCGTGGCAGACTCGTACGGCGCAAAGCGGTTGTTCCCGCGTCCGCTCATGACCCCCGCCTCTTGAGCCGCAGCCACATAGGGCCTCGCCCAAGCCGGAATTTGATCGGCATCCGAATAAGCGAGTTCAGTCTCTGCCGCAGGCTTAAGGCCCAAGCCGCGAACGGTCAGGACAGCCAGCTCCACGCGGCTGATCGAAGCCTTCGGACGGAAGGTCCGGTCCGCGTAGCCGCTGATCAAGCCGGATTCAAAAGCCTGTGCAATATATGGCTTCGCCCATGGCTGAATCGATCCTGCGTCCGCAAAGTCCAGCGCAGCGCCCGCTCCCTCCAGCTTCAACGCTTTGACGATCATCGCGACGAATTCATCCCGGCTTACCGTCTTATCCGGCTTGAACGACGCGTCGGTATAGCCGGATACGAATCCGAGCTCGACCGCCCGCTTGATCGACGCTTCCGCCCAATGGCCGGCAAGATCGCGCAGCCGGACCGTCGGTTCGCCCCCGCCGGATCCATTGCCGTTGTCTTGATCTCCGCCGCCTTGGTCGGTACCGCCGCCCGGATTGGTGCCGCCGCCCGGAGCCGGCGTGAACGGACTCGGGTACCACGGCGCTCCGCCGCCAGCGCTCGGACGCGCTTTGATCTTAATCTTGAACGTCTTCTCCGCCGTGGCCTCTCCCTTGCTGACCGTCGCGGTCAACACAACTTCCAGGTCGTTTGCCCCGCTTGGCGGGCGCTTCAGCAGCTGCCCGTTTGCATTGAGATCGTCGGGCTTCGAGCTGCTCCAGACGATGCGCGTACCCAGCGGTCCTTTCTGCTGAAGATCTATGTTGCCTGTAATGCTGCCGTTCACATCGAGCTTGATCAGCTTCAGCGCGTCTTCGATCGTCAGACGATCGCGCACGGCGCTCAGCCCTGCATAAGCTTGTTCGGCCTCTGGGCGAGACAGCTGCGCGCTCTGAATCGCCGCAACCGCCTGCTTCATCGCTTGCTGAAGCTGCGACCAGCCTTCTGCCGAGTAGTTGGCTGCCACGAGCTTGTCGGCCTCGATGGCGGTCAGCAGATCGATGATCGGCCGGATGTTGCCGAGCTTGTACGACTCGCCGTACACTTCGAATTCTTCAAAAGAATAGCCGAATATCGTCGCTCTCGACAGGCCGACGAACTTCACGTAGCGGGCCGGCGTGCTTGGGAAGGTGGTAACGACGCGCCCCTGCTTGCCGTTAATGTCGCCGTTGTTGTCTTTCACGACATTCGTCCAGTTCTCCTTGTCTTCGGATACATAAATGCGGTATTTCGAACCGTAGGCCGTCTGCCACAAGATGGACACCGTATCGATGTTCTTCACTTCGCCCAGGTCGACCATGAACCAGGTGTCGTCGACCCATGCGCTGGACCACCTCGTATCCCCCCTACCATCCACCGCTTTGTCCGCCGTGTAGGACGAGGATTCCGGCTGCGAAGACTCCGCTTGTTTATGCATAGCCAGGTTTCCGTTCAAGTCCGCATAGACGTTCCATACGGCGACTTCATCGATCAGCCCTTTGAATGCGTTCGTTGCGCTGCCGATCTTCGCGACGGGCAGCATGAAGGTTTCCAGTCTGGAACCGTCCTTCAACGTAGCCGCATATTCGGTGCCGTTGATAAAGATCGACGTCCCCGTGTCGTCGCCGGTCATGACCAGATGCGTCCAGCGGTCGGTCGGCAGCGCATAATTGAATTCGCTGACGTAGTTCTCCTTCGCGATGGCGATTTTGCGGCTGCCCCCGATGTTGTATTTCAGCTGCCCGTCCGGGGATTCCAGCAGTACGGCCCCTTGCGGACTGTCCGCATCCGGCTTGATCCACATGGACATCGTCCATCCGAACCCGAGCGTGCGAAGCGGCGTTTCCACGTAGCTGGCCCCGCCGCTGAGCCTGACCGCCTGCCCGAACATCCCCTTTTCCGTACTCGCATTCATCGCGCTGCCGTCATAACCGTTACCCGATCGATCCGCGAATCCCTGATCGAACGTGTAATCGAGCACGAGATGATCCGCATTGCCGACCTGCAGCTTATTCGACAGATGCACGTTCGGCGGATCCATGTACCCGGCGGCATCGGCCTGGAAGCTCGCAAAGTTCCGATCGGGCCGATTGCCTCTCCACAGCTTCTCCGCCAAGGCCTGCATGGAAGGCAAGATCCGCTGATGCGAGTCCGCCATCGAGACGCCCTTCTCCACGGACACATCGTTCCAGAGCGCGAACATCCCGCCTTTCACCTGCGGATGCGCATAAGGCAGCTTCGTCTCGAGCCAATCGTTGGGCTCCCATTCGTTGTAAAGGAAATCGTAATTCAAATAGTTGCGGTAAAGCTGCGGAACGATATAAAGCAAATTCGTATTCGTGTTCACGATGTCGTAGCCGAGCTCGACGGCCTGCTTGGCGCTGCCGTACGGCTCGTACCAAATATCCATCGTCGCGTCGCTGCTGACCGGCGTCGTGCCGTCGTATGCGGACAAGCTGCCCCATAGACGCGCGTGCTTGCCCTTTCCGTTAATATAATTGATGAGCGTATCCGTGTACTTGCGGAAAGCCTCCTTGTCATTGCCGACATATTCGTCCGTACCGATATGCACATAATGGCCGACGAAGGTCGGATGGCTGCCGTCCAAATACTCGTCGAACAACGCCTTGATGAAGGCGATTGTCTCCGGACGCGCGACATCCAATTGGTTGCGGCTGCCGAGCTTCGGATCGTAAGCGATGAACGAGGCGGAATGGCCCGGCGTGTCGATCTCCGGTACGACATTTACGCCGTAATTCATCCCCATCAGCTGCAAGTCTCTGAACTGCTCCTTCGTATAGAAGCCGTCCTTGCTCGTAATTTCTGGGAAGCTCTCGCTCTCCAGGCGGAATTTCCCGACATCGCCGATATCGTCGTTCAAGTGAATCTGGAACCGGTTCATCTTGTAGTAGGACATCAGCTTCACGTAATCCTGCAAAAACTCGATCGAATAGAACTTGCGGGCCACATCCAGCATGAAGCCGCGCTCGGCGTACTTCGGATAATCCCGCGACTGACCCTTGGGCATCGCCTGATGATCGGGCGCGTGGCCGAGCAGTTGCAGTACCGTTCTCGTGCCGTACATGACACCTGCTTGATCGGAAGAAACAATGGACGTATACTCGCCGATGTTCAGCTCGTATCCCTCTGTCCCGAGTCCCGCTTCGGCAGCGTCCAGCGCCAAATAGAGATCGCCCGCTTCGGGAGCGCCGACGGCCACCGTCAGCTGCAGCTTCGTTAAATCCAGCAAGTCCTGCTGCATGATGTCCGCTGTCTCACGCAGTGCCGTTTCATCCGCTTCGTTTATGACGATTCTCGAATTCGCCGTCAAATGAAACTCGCCCGTCGCACCCAGCCACTCCCGCAAAGAAGGAATGACGCGAGGCTCCGGATTCCGATCGCTCGTTTGCTTGAAGCGGCCGGGCACCGTGACGAGCGCGTTGTCCGTTAGCAGATCGGCCGGATCGCTAACGTTTTGGATTTTCAGCAGCAGATGAACCTGCGTGTCGACAAGCGGCGCATGAATGCCGCCCTGCGCGTCGATCACCGGCAAGCTGTCCGTGTTCACCAGCGTCAGCGTATACCCCTCAGGCACAGCGGGCAGATTCAGCTGCGTATCTCCTTCGGCGATGACGATGCCGCTTTTGACCGCCTCCATCATCGGCGGCAGCAACCGCTTGCCTGCGTAAACTTCGAATTCCCAGAAGGAATACCCGTAAGTGATGCCCTCGATCGGGCGTCGTTCAACCCCCTGGAACTTGACGTATCGCGCTGCCGTCGGCTCGAAGTCAATCTTATCTTCGCCCGGTCCGGGGGCGACGAGCGTACGATTGTCCGCGAATACGTTCCGCCAGGTCTCCGCATCCTCGGACACCAGCACTTGATACGTTTCCGCCGGCGTCTGCCAGTTGATGATCACCCTGCCGATTTCCTTGACCTCGCCCAGATCGACGTAGAACCATTGGTCATCCGTTCTCTCCGAGGACCAACGGCTAGGGCCTTGAACCCCGCCGTCAACCGCTTTATCGGGCCCGAGATAATCCACTTCGCTCGAAGATGCATAAGCGGACTTCCCTTGAGCCAAATTGCCCGATGCGGCATTCGACTTGTCCGACTGGACAGCCACCAAAATGAAAGCGGTAACAAAAAACATTAAAAAAACGATCCGACTGCGTAGACGCACTACCATACCTCCTCGTAGAAGTTACACTGAATCAAGCGTCATTCCGAGCGTACTGCATTTTCCGAAGCTCCTTCGGCGTTGCACCTTCATTATAAGGAGGGTTCCTTCGCGCTTCGATATACTTGTGTTTACATTCGATATACAAATGCGGACTTCTCGATTCGCGATGCGCCCGGCAGGAAACCGCCAAAACAAAAAAACGTCAGGGAAGATCACCCTGACGGTCCTTTGCTTGTCCCCATTCCTGCCGCGCTACAGTGAACTTCGAACCTTACATCCTTTGAAGCTTCGAACTCTGAACTGGACATGTCGAATGGGAAACACTTAAATCGCTCCGGCCGCTAGATTACCCTGGAAGAAAACCGCAACCCTTCTCGCCCTCCGGGCGACCGCTTCGGCGGAGCAACTTGCATCAACGAGGACGAGATCGGCATCGTCTCCGACATGAGGCCACATGCGTTGTCCATGCGGATCTAAGGGTGTTACGCCGCCTGTAATATAGCCCAGTGCTTGTCCCAGGGAACGCTCGTCCCTGAGGCCGAAGCGCTCCGCCAGCGTGCCCGCCTTTTCCAGACTGTCTCCTTTTCCGAAGGGAGACCAGTGATCCGTAATGCTGTCGTCGCCGAGGGATACGGGCACTCCCTTTTCGCTTAACAGCGGGATCGGAATGGTCCTCCCAAGCGGAACGGAAGATGTAATCGTGATCCGCTGCTCGGCTAACCGCTCTGCCACCCGGCCTGCCTCTTCCGTCGAAATATCGGCCGGCGCCAACGCATGGCTGATGTTGACTCTGCCTTGCCACCCGGCTTCCTCCGTTAACGCAGCCAACCGTTCATAGGTGAAAATGCCGAGATGGCCCGGATCGTGGATATGAAGATCGACATCCGCATCCGCTTCCACCGCAAGCTCCATGACCATTTGCAGCGACTTCTCGATATCTCGGTCCATCGTCGCGGGATCGACGCCGCCCACGATCGAAGCCCCGTTTCTTAGCGCCTCTCTCACGAGCGATACCGATTGACTGCGCAATAGTCCATGCTGCGGGAACGCCACGATCTCCACCGAAGCTTTGCCTTTATAAGCTTCTGCGGCCTGAAGCGTAGCCTCCAGGTTTTTCAGTCCCACGATCGGATCGACATTACAATGCGTGCGAATGCGGGTCGAGCCGGCCTGAACCAGCAAGCCCAGCAATTTCTCCGCCCGCTCCCTGGCAACGGGCAGCAAGCGCGGAAGCAGCTCCCGTTCTTCCTCCAGCCTTGTCAGAATGCCTTTAACGGGAATCGTCGGCGCTTTCCAAGGACCTCCGTAGTAGGTTTTATCGAGATGAATATGCATATCGCGGAATGAGGGAAGCATGAGCGCTCCATTTGCATCCCGACTCAGCCATTCCGTTTCGAGAGGCTTATCTGCGGGGACGATATCGCCGATTTTCCCATCAACGATCCGGACATGAAAAAGCGCCGTTTCCGTCCCGGTTACGATGCCGTTTTCAACCTGATAGCCCGTTTCCAATCGCACATTCGTTAACCAGTAAGCATGGTCCGCCATCTCCATCTTCTCCTTCGCTGCAACCATTCATCGCTTTAGCGATTTACGCACCCGCTTCGATTAAAATATCGGCTATTTCTTGAAATCCTCTCTGCCGCGCATGCCTAAGGGGGGTGAGCCCGTCTTTATCGCCGATATTCACATCGGCTCCATGGTTAACCAACAGCTGTACGATTTTTTGATGCTTCTCCCCGCCATTACCCAGAATGACCGCCTCCAATAAGGCCGTCCAGTGCAGGTTATTGATGTGGTTCACATCGATATCCGAACGGCTGAGCAGCTCCTCGACAACCTCCACATGTCCGCGTTCCGAAGCCGGGATCAGGGCGGTCCCCCCATACCGGTTCGTAATGGTTGTATCGGCTCCCGCGTCGATCGCGAGCTTGACGATATCGAGATACCCCTCCGCTCCGGCGTACAGTAGAACATTATTTAATAGGTTGTCGCGAATATTGATGTCGGCACCCTTTTGGATGAGAGCCTTTACGGCTTCCGCCTTATTGTTATAGGTTGCGGTCATGACGGCCGTTCTTCCGCTTCGATCTGTAGCATTGATGTCTGCTCCGTCTTGGAGCAGCTTCAGCACGCGTTCAACATCTCCATTTTCTGCCGCAGCGATCAATGGCTCGTTCATCGTTTCCGCCCTCTCTTCTTCCGAATTGGATTGGCACCCAGCCAGCAAGACAACGATTACAATCAGCAAGAGATGCGACACGCCTGGCCTCCTTTGTGGTTCCTTACGGATATGCTAACATGAAGATAAGTAAACGAAAAATATATAATAAGTAAGAGATCTATACGTTCTTCATATAGGGCAAAGGAGTCTTCTCCCGATGGATATCAAGCAGCTTCGCTATTTTATTGCGATGGTGGAGGAAAAAAGCATATCGGCCGCAGCGAGGCGACTCCATCTTTCACAACCGCCTTTAAGCCAGCAATTGAAGGCTATGGAAGCGGAGCTCGGCGCGATCTTACTGGAAAGAAGCGGAAAACATATGGAGGTGACGGAAGCAGGAAAAACCTTATACGCCTATGCCTTGCAAATGGACCAGCTGATGCAGGAGGCGCAATTGGAGGTGAAAGACGTCGGGAACGGCGTGAACGGCCGATTGGCGATGGGGGTCAATACATTTTCGGTTGCCGACTTGCCGGAAGTGCTGCACCAATTTCAAAAGCTGTACCCCAAGGTGACTTACAAAATCCAGCAAAATGAATCGGCTCATCTTTGTCAGCTGGTCCGCGATCGGGCCATCGAATTCGCATTCATCCGTTTGCCGCTGGAACTGGACGAGTTCACCGTTCTGCATCTGTATAACGAACCGTTTTATTGGATTGCTTCGCCGAAACAGAGACCGTTTGAAAACGAAGTGACACTCGCGGATCTGACGAACGAGCGGCTCTTATTGCCCAGCACCCAGGGATTAGGCGTGCATTATTCCATATTAGAGGCTTACTCCAAGCTAGATATGCATCCCCCTCTCATCGGGGAATGTTCCGACATCGCGCTGCTGATGGAGCTCGTCGCCACTGATTTTTGTTCGTCCATCGTTCCGGAGACGCTGCTTCGCCGTCATCCAAAGTTCGCCATTCAGGCGTATAAAATATCGCCTGCCGTCGGGATGTCCTCCCCGCTTGGATTGATCTGGCTCAAAAATCATTGCTTGTCCCACACGGCCCGTAATTTTATCGACTTGTTCAAAAAGGAAGGAAGACATCTGCTGCATCATGCGCATAAGGCGCCTGATTGACGCCATCCCCTATCGGAAATAGATCCTTGGTCCATGACGATCCGGGATCTATTCGGTCATCTATTTGACTTCTTTATATTGTAGAATTGCCTTTTGACAAACGAACGTCATAACAGTAAACTGTAAATAATACAGTGAAGTGTAACATGAACAGCCGAGTGTCTTGGAGGTGCCCCATGAATAGCTTTACCGCCAAACAAATCGCCGATCTTCTTCAACAAGACGACCCGCGCATGAATCTGCGCACGGTAAGGTACTACACGCAGATCGGTATGGTGCCGCCCCTTGAGTTAGTCGGCAACAAGCGAGTTTACACCGATAAACACATCGTTTACTTTCGCGCCATCATCACCTTATCGAGAACAGGGGAAACGCTGGCTTCCATTCAGGAGACATTGAACAAGCTTCCCTTGGCGGACATCGAAAAAATAAGTCGGCAATTACCTTGGTACGAACCTAGCCGAATAATTGAAAACGAGACGTTGAAGATAACGGACGATGTCATGATCACGATTAGCCCTCGTCTATCTGCGGCGTTAAAACAGAAGGTCATTGATTCCGTCTCTCAAGCGCTAAGGGGTGAAAATCAATAATGCTGGACCTTAAATTAGCTAAGACGAGGATGGAGAACGAGGAAGGAATGAATCATTTATGGGTTCGGCTGGATCGCGATGAAACAGTCGAAACTCAAAAGTCGGAAATTCAAATACGGCTTCCGAAAGGGCTCTACCGCTCGCCTAACCTCAACGGCTATGTCGAGGATGAACGGGAACATATCGTCGTCGAAGCCCACGACCAAGATGTAATCGTAGAGATATTCACCCAAGACGCGATTCCATGCGGTGAGATGACAATTGCAGTAAGCTTATTGACCGCCGGTACCACGGTAATCAAAGAAATATCGCTCCAAGTCGTCGAAGAAGATGAAATGGATAGCGTTGAAATTGACGAACAGGTCGTCCAACGAGTCAAAGCGTTAAGCAGCGCCGCCGCATCCTTCGATGCAGAAACAAATAGCGTATCCTACCAGCCAAGGATACGCGAGCAAAGGGTTAACGAATTTTCGTATTTAGAAAAGAAATACCGTGTCGACTACAAACATGAAGGGGTGCAGCCATGAACGTGGAGCCTGTAGAACTTGAATACACCGTCGAGTACCAGGATGCTTACGGCGTGCTTTATTTTGAAAATGTCAAAGCGACCGACCTATCGGATGCCAAAATGAAAATCCACCAGAGATACCCTGATGTTGTTTTTAGAGCGGTTACCGCTGTCCCGCCCACCCATGGTGATAAACAACCTTCTTAGCATCGGCCTCGGCGTCGGTCTCGGCCCGCAAGCTCATGCGTGTCCTGTCCCCAGCAAGCGCCCTGTACGACGTCGCTGAAGCTTGATTCGCTAAGCCTCGGGCAACCATCCCGTGAGTAGCGCACCGCCTTCGGGATGGTTGCCGGCGGTCAGCTCTCCCCCGTGACGCCGAAGGATCCGGCGCGAGATCGTGAGTCCCAGTCCGGCGCCGCCCGTGGACCGGTTCCTCGACGCTTCGCCCCGATACAGCGGCTCGAACGCGCGAGGCAGCTCCTCCGGACCGAAGCCCGGCCCCGCATCCCGGATCGCGAATTGAATGCCGTCCCCCTGCCTGCGGCATTGGACGACAATCGAGCCGCGCGCGGGCGTGTGCCTGGCGGCGTTGTCGAGCAGGTTGCCGACGGCGCGCTCCAGCAAGTGGGCATCTCCCCGCACGGCGCATTCCTCGTCGGCCAGCGCCGAGATGACGGAGATCCCCTTTTCCCTAGCCAGCGGCCCGAGTCCCTCGACCGCCTTCCGGAGCACCAGCCGCAGATCGATCCGGCTGTCATCCGTCTCGTTCTCCGAATATTCCAGCTTAGCGAACGCGAACAGATCCTCGACCAGCCGGTCCAATTGGACCGACTTCTCCTTGCATACCGCCACGTACTTCGCCATCTGCTCCGGCGATTGGGCGATGCCTTGCTCCAGCCCGTCCAGATAGCCCCGCAGCGCGAACAGCGGCGTCCGCAGATCGTGGGCGACGGCGGCGATGACGAACCGCCGCTCTTCCTCCAGCTCCGCCTGCTTGCGATGAGACCTCCGAAGCCCCTTCATCATCGCATCGAAGCCGTCGCGAACGTCGGCGATCTCCTTGATCCGCGAGGCGGGCAGCCGGACTTCCCAATCGTCCTCGCCGATCCGGCGGGCCGCCAGGCCGAGATTCTCGAGGGGCTTCAGGATATGCTTGCGCATCCCAAGCCCGATGAGGAAGAAAGCGGTGAGCAGCCCGACGATCAACGCCGTTATCTGATGCCGGCTCAGCGGGTCGTTATTGCCGAAATGAAAAGTTCCCGTTTCGGCAAGCCGCACGGCGAGGAGGAGCATCCAAGGCAGCGTGAACAGCATATACAAGCTAGCTAAGGCATACGTGCGGATGCGTAACTTTTTCATCTTAACCTCCCTCGAAGCGATAACCGACGCCCCAGACGTTGACCAGGTATCGCGGATGCTCCGGATCGGTCTCGATCTTGTCGCGAAGCCGGCCGAGATGGACGCGAATCGTATGCTTGTCGCCGATCCCGTCCCAGAACCGGTCCAGCAGCTGCTCGTAGGTGAATACGAACCTCGGGTGCTCCGCGAACCATCGCAGCAGCTCGTATTCCTTCGGCGTCAGCGAGACGCTGCTACCTCCTACGAACACTTCCCTCGCGGAGAGGTCCAGCTTCAGGGAACCGTACTCCAGCACCTGCTTGCCCGTCTCCGTTCGGGAGCCGGTCCGCCGGAGCACCGCCTTCACCCGAGCGACGATCTCGCCCGGCGAAGCGGTCTTGACGATGTAATCGTCGCCGCCGAGCGTAAGTCCCCGGATCTTGTCCACGTCGTCGCCTCGGGCGCTTAAGAAAAGAATCGGAACGTCGCTCTCTGCGCGAATACGGCGGCACAGCTCGAAGCCGTTCTGGCCCGGCATCATGATGTCGAGCACGATGCAGTGGACCGGCTGCCTCCGAAACTCGGAGAGCGCGGCGGCGGCGTCATGGGCGGTAAGCACGTTAAAGCGTTCGTTTTCCAGAAAGTCTCTAAGCAAATCGACGATGCTCGGATCGTCGTCCACGACGAGCACCGTATGGGCTTCATTCACGATCATCCCACCTTTGCCTTCAGTTTATCACGTTATCCGCTTAGGCGAAGGGTACGATGCATTTCGTGACGGGGCGTTTATGATTTTGTTACCTTTTGGACCCTACGTTCGGGATATTCGGTTGTTAGGATCGTAGAGAGCGCGGATGGCGTTGCTCCCGACGTCTCGCGTCAGTCAGGATCGACAGGAGGATTCCTTATGATAAACGTGCAAATCGTACTTTTCGACGGCTTCGATCTATTGGACGCCCTCGCGCCCTACGAGGTGTTCGGCGCAGCCGCGATCTATTCGGATAACGCCATAACCGTGGAGCTCGTCACCGCCGAAGGCCCGAGGTCCGTACCGAGCGGCGTGGGCGGACTGCGGATCGAAGCGAGCGGCCGGCTGTCGCCGGAACGCGGCGGCATCATTCTCGTGCCCGGCGCCGCCGGCGGCGTCGAAGGCGAAGGATACGATTCCGTCCCGGCCATTCTCGGACGGGCGATGAACACGGAACTGACCGGGCTGATGAGAGAGGCGTTGGAACATCCGGACGTCCTGGTCGCAACCGTATGCGGCGGCTCCCTGCTCCTCGCGATGGGCGGGCTGCTGGAGGGCCGGCATGCGGTCACCCACCGTCTGGGCATGGACGTCTTCGGAGCGACCGGCGCCATTCCCATCCCGGCGCGCGTCGTCGACGACGGCGATCTGGTCAGCGGAGGCGGCGTCACGTCGGGACTCGACGTCGCCTTGTACTTGGTGGACCGCGAGCTGGGGCCGCGTATCGCGCACGAGGTGGAGAGGCTGTTCGAATACGAGCGGAGGGGAACGGCATGGCGGGCGGAAGGCATGGCCCCCGTCGTTCGCAAGCCATCCGAAGGCGAAGAGCAGACGAGCGAATCAGCCACTGCGGAAGCGGCGAAAGCCGTCGCGTTGACTAGCTGCGGCAAGTCTGCATCCGTCTTCGACGGCGAATGGGAAGCGGCAATCGCGACGCCGGTAGGGAAGCTTGAGGTTCATTTCTCCATCGCGACTCGCGACGGCCGCATCCAGGGCACGGCTACGCAAGGCGGGGAGACGGTCGAGCTGCTGAACCCCGTCCTCGCCGGCGGCAATCTGTTGTGGTCGATGCGCGTCTCGAAGCCGATGCGCCTTCATCTGAAGTTCGAGGTCGCCGTCGACGGAGATCGAATGATCGGCATCGCCAAGGCCGGCATTTTGCCGGCATCCAAACTAACGGGCCGGAGGGTGTCCTGATGGCATCCGTGCAGCAAAAAGAAGCTAAAGAGGGGAATCGCATGAAGCAACGTCGCATGAAACAAAGTCAATTATGGTTTGGGCTGCTGGCCGCCGTCAGCATTGTATTTATCCTTTACGCCTTGACGAAAAATTACCTGATCGAACCGGGCGCCGAGAGCTTCCTCAGCCATAAAACCGATCTCAGGCGCGAGCTCAAGGTCCCGGTCTGGCTGAAAGTGATGTACGTACACGTCGCCTTCGCTTGCCTCGCCATGGCGGCCGGACTGATCAACTTTTCTAACCGAATCTTCGCGAAGAGCCGCAAGTTCCATCGCGTGAACGGCTACTTCTATCTGCTATCCGTACTCATCGTGGTGCTCACCTCCGGCTATATGTCTCCTTATGCCACCGGAGGCAAAGTGGCGAGCATGGGGTTCAGCGCGCTCAACATCATCTGGTTGTTTATCACCGTCACGGCGCTAGTCCAGATTAAGCGAAAAAGAATCGTCCGCCACCGGAATTGGATGATTCGCAGCTATGCCTTCTGTTTTACCAACATGACGATTCATCTGATTACTTCGGTGTCTAACGGCGCGTTCGGACTCGAATACGCCTCCGCTTACACGATCGGCGTCTACGGCTCCATCGTGCTGCTGCTTGCGATCCCGAACGTCATCATCCGCCTGATCGGCTCGACCGGCGAACGGATTGAATAAGCTCCAAATATTGCGTATCTCCATAGCCTATCGTCGGGAAGAGCGTAAACAGCTTCTCTAACAATTGTTGAGTCGGCACATTTTTATTTTCCGAAATATACTTCGCGACTGCATTATCCTCTTTCAGCATGTCCAAATATAAATCAATCGCCTGATACATGACCGGAAGCAGTTCCGCGGACGATTTCCGATGATTAACGAGGACATCTTCGTATACGGCTTGATAGCTGCCTAGATGAAGTTCGATTTGACTGACTTTAAATTCATCCTCTCTGAAGCTGTTCAAGAAGACCTTCCCCTCATAACCGGACTGCTCCAGGTAACAGAGCAGGGTAAGGAGGTTCATCTGACAAAACATGTCTTCGCCAAACCAAAGTACGATATATTGGTATTTCTTCTTGAACAGGTTCTCGAGCGGATCGATAACCTTTTGAATATAATCCTCGACCGAGACCCGGTGCCCCGCTGCCCGAGTCCGAATAAACGCTTCATCGAAAACTTGTTTAACCGTCGCGTTTACGCACATCGCTTCATTAAAGGGCGCATAATCGGAATCGCCCATTCGTTTTTCGTTTTTAAACTCCTCGTACATGGACTGGCCGTTCAACAGGTTGAGCACGTCTTTGTCAAACAGCTCGCCCTTCTCGTTTCGCAGCCGCTCGACTTCCAACTTCCTGGAAATGTTCATTTCATGCCCCTCCATGCCCTTGTCGATTGAGAGCTGAACAAACGATTGAACGGGCATTTTTTTGAATTGGAATTCCTTCGGCGTCGTACCAAAGACAGCTTTGAAAGCTCTGCTATAAGCTTCTTGCGAAGCATAATCGTAATCGCATGCGATATCTATTATCTTTCGATCCCGGATCAAATCTTCCGTAGATAAATACAATCTTCTAAGCAGGATGTAGCGTCGGATACTTATACCTGTCACTTGGCGGAATTTAAATGAACAATAATAAGGAGAATACCCCATATAACGCGATAATTCATCTAAAGAAAACTTATTTTTCAAATTCGCTTCGATCCAATCGATCATTCGTTGCATGTGTTCGTTCAACAACCTCACCTCAATCCAATTATAAGAGGTATCGATGTCGTTCTTTTGATATTTTTTGCGATCGATGCGGGCGATAAAAAAAGCGGTCCGCCTGAACGCAAAAATCCCCTCAAACATCGTTTGAGAGGACCATTGATTGATGCATGTGCTGATATCCGAACGAGGCGTTAACTGCTTGCCTCGACCGATACCTGGCGCGTCGCGCCTTCCGCCACTTTGACTTCAACATAGCTGATCGGGTCGCCGTTCGCCGCGGTCTCCCGCTTCGCCGGCACCGGCGTCCCGTCAACGAACAGCACGTCCCGCTCGCCCGGGAACGTCGCTTTCCAGACGATCCGCTCACCGGCTTGGAGCGTCAAGGCGCTCTCGCGGCTTCCTTCGTGCCGGACGGCGACGGTTCGGCCGAGTATCGGCACGGACCGGATCTCTGCCCACGCGAGCGCCTGGGGCAGCTGCGGCAGCGTACGAACTCCCTCGCCTCCGTCCCCTCCGATCCCCATCAAGCCCGCGGCGATGGAGCCGACCACGCAGTAGGATACCTCCGGGTATTCGCGGCGATCCAGCGCAGGATCTACGAGTTCCTTCAGCTCGGCGAACGCTTCCTCGATCTCGCCGTACTTGTAGAAGATATCGGGCAGATACGTCTTGCCCTCCACGTTGGCCACGCGATGGCGCTTCACGTCCTCCATCGCTTTTTGCCGCTTGACCGGATCGTCGATCGCGCCGTAATACAGCGGCAGGAAGCTGCCTTCCGCATGATAGCCCGCCGCGAACGATCGATCCTGGAGCATCGATCCAAAGAAACGGCCGCCGGCTTCGTCCCACCATTCGTGCTCATAGCGGCGGACGAGCTCGTCTGCTTTGGCGTTGTATAGGGCCGCCTCCCCGTCTTGCCCGCGCATCCCTGCCATTCGGGCATACGCGCGGTAGCCGGCGATCTGTGAACCGACCATGTCTCCGCCCGCGAGCGGGTGGGTGCCAGTCTCGTTAAACGTCGCCAGTCCTCTGCGGCCGTAGCGAGGGTAATACTCGAGAATGCCGTCGCCGTCTTTGTCCCAAGTCTTCACGTATTCATCCAGCGTCAACCGGAAAAACGTCCACAGCCGGTCGTCGTTCAGATAGTAGTCATCGCCGGTCCAGAGGTACTGACGCCAGCTCGTCTCGATGATGTCGAAGTTGGCCGGCAGGTTATACCAGAAGTCTTCGTCGCTCGCGTAATCGACCGGTGCGGGCACATTGTCCTTGGTGATCTCCCAGTACGTGCACCAATCGCGAGACGCTGCGATATTCTCGGCGAACCGGCCGATCATGTTCTTCGTATGCAGCCGCAGCCCGAGCACGGCCGCTCCCGTGCTGTGGTGCATGACGTCGCGGATGCAGAACGCCTCGCGCTCCGGCAGCGCCGCTTCGTACCACAGGCCGACCGGGTCTTCGCCGAAGTGGGCGTAGGCGAGCGCCTGGGACTTGGCCCATACGAAGCCTTCGTTTAACGCGCGGTCGGAAGAGGCGAACGAGACGGCGCCCGCGTTTGCCTTTAACGTTTGATTCACAGTCATGTCGCTTCCAATCCCCTATCTGTCTTTGCTAGCTTTCTTTGGAGCCCGAGAAGGTGAGCCCTTCCATGAATGCGCGCTGCGCGGCAAAGAACAGCACGATGCACGGCAGCGTGATCACGACCGCTGCGGCCATCAGCAGATTCGTATCGGTCGCGTACGTCCCCTGGAATCCGGCAAGGCCGAGCGTCAGCGTCTTCCACTTGTCGCTGTTGATGTAGATGAGCGGATCCATGAAGCTGTTCCACGAGCTCATGAATACCATGACGCCGACGGCCATAAGCGCAGGCTTGGATAGCGGCAGAAAGATTTTCAGCCAGATCTTGAAGTAGCTGCAGCCGTCGATAATCGCCGCCTCCTCCAAGCCAACGGGTAGCCTGGCATAGAACTGGCGGAGCAGGAAGATATAGAACGCCGATCCGAAAAACGAGGGCACGATCATCGGGTAGAGCGAGTCCAGCATGCCGAGGTTTTTGAACAGGATGAACCTCGGGATCATCGTCACTTCTCCCGGCAGCAGCATCGTCGACAGCACCAGCACGAACAAAAAGCCGCTGCCTCTCACCTTGAGCCGGGCGAACGCGTAACCGACGAGCGAACAGGACAGCACCGTTCCGAGGATCGGAAACACCGTCGTCAGCAGCGTATTCACGAGATAACGGCCGAACGGCATGACGGTCAGCGCCTTGGCATAGTTGCTCCAGCGCCAATGCTCCGGCCAGACGCCCATTCCCGAACGCGCGATCTCCTCCAGACTGCGCAGCGAAGCGGAGATCATCCAGAGAAACGGGTAGAGGAACAGTGCCGCGCCGGCGAACAGCAGCGGATACGCCAGCCATTTTCTGCTTTTATGTTTACGGCCTTGTGGCGCGGACACGGCGTTTCCTCCTTCCGCCCTGATCGGTCTCGTAATAAACCCACAGCGCGCTGCTGCGGAATACGAGCGCCGTGAAGATGAGAATAATGACGAACAATACCCATGCTAGCGCGGAGCCGTAGCCCATCTTGAACCACATGAAGGCGTTCTGATACAGATAGTAGGCATAGAACAGCACCGAATTGTCCGGGCCGCCCTCGATCATGAATCCTTGGGTGAACGTCTGGAATGCGCCGATCATGCTCGTGACCGCGTTAAAGAACAATATCGGCGATATTTGCGGCAGCGTGACATGCCATACCTTGCGCGAGGCGGTCGCACCGTCGATGTCGGCGGCCTCGTACAGGCTGCGCGGAATGTCGGACAACCCTGCGAGGTAGATGATCATATTGCCGCCGACCGTCCACAGACTCATGATGATGACCGCGGGCATCGACCAGTGGGGACTGGAAAACCAGCCGGGGCCTTCCACGCCTGCGAGCCGCAGCATCGAATTGACGAGGCCGACGTTCGGATTGAAGATCCAGATGAACAGCACCATCTGCGCGACGCCCTGCACCAACGTGGGCAAGTAATAGATCGTACGGAATACGTAGATGCCCCGCAGCCTGAGATTCATCAGGAGCGCGATCGCGAACGACAGCACGACCTGCAGCGGCACGCTGACGATCGTGTAGTAGAAGGTAACGGAGAGCGACTTGTAGAACAGCGAATCCTGGAACATCGTCCGATAGTTGTCCAATCCCGTCCACTGCGGATCGGAGACGACTTCCCATTTGGTGAAGCTGATATAGATCGAGAAGATCATCGGCCCGACGGTGAAGAGCAGGAAGCCGACGATCCAGACGGACACAAACCGATAGAAGCTCGCCGTCTTCTCATGCATGATCTTCTTTTTGACCAAAAGGCGCGTCGCAAGGTAGAACGCGAGGAACACGGCCGCGATCAGGGTCAGAAACGGGAGAAGCGGCAGCAGCGCCGCCGGCATCCCCATCCCCTCGTAGAAGCTGTAAATCGAGCTGATTAATCCGTTCATTGGCTACACCCGTTCAGTCTTGTTGCAATATTTTGTTGATCTTCTCGGCGACCTGCGGGAACACTTCCTTGACGTCCTGTTTGCCGATACCGATAGGCGTCTTGTCGTCGATCGCCTTCATTTCGTTGTTGATTTCGTTCGTTCTTTTTTGCGCTTCCTGCGCATGCTGCTTCTCCGCCGCGAGCACGAAGGCTTTCAGGTTCTTGTCTGGGAAAATCGTCTCGAATGCGCCGGTCGCGCTGGCGAGCACCGGAATCCCGTATGCGCTCTTGTTGCCGCCGATCGCCTTTTGCGCCTCTTCGCTTTGCGTCATGTAGGTTATGAACGCTTTGGCGGCATCCGCGTTTTTGCTGTCCTTGCTTAGCGCCAGTCCGTTGACCTCCTTCGAGCCGCCGTTGCCCGGGAACGGCACGAGGTCCCATTTGAAGCCCTTGACGTCCGCCATCTGCGGCAGGTTCCACGGACCGAAGTCGGTGTACATGCCGATGCGTCCCGCCAGGAACCAGTCCGTCATGCTCTGCCCCTTCTTCTCGGTGTCGTTCGGCACGAGACCGTCCTGCTTGGTCTTAACGATGAACTCTGCCGCGGCGATCGCCTCGGGCGCATCCAGCGTCGACTTGGTCAGGTCGTCGCTGTAGTACTGGCCGCCGAAGGCGTAGATCCAGTTGCCCAGCCACAGCGGCTCGGAGCCGAAGATCTTGCTTGCGCCTTCGCCGGACGTGAGCTTCTTCGAAATATCGAGGAATTGTTCCGTCGTCATGGGCTCGGTCGGGCTTGGGAGCGGCACCTGGTTTTTCTCGAACAGGTCCACGTTGATCGCCATGACCTTCGGCTTGATGACGAACGGCATGGCGTACAAGCTGCCGTCCATGCTCATGGAATCAACGAGCGTCGGCGAGCTGAAGACGGAGCCATCGGCCTGCAGAGGCTGGAATGCGCTTGCAAAACCGGGCAAGTCCCCGCCGGAGATCAGCATGACGTCGGGCGCCGTGCCGCCTGCGATCATCGTCTGCAGCTTCGTCAGGTAATCTTTCTGGATCCATTGCTGCTCGACCTTAACGTTGGGGTTCGCGTTTTCGAAGCTGGATACCGCCTGCTTGATCGCGTCGGCTTCGGATTGCGCGCCCCAGTAGGCGAACGTGACTTTTCCCTTCAGAGACGCCGATGCGCCGCTGCCTTCGGAGGCCGCCGGGTTGCTGCTGTCGCTGCTCGGTGCCGCTGTGCTGGTGGCGCTGTTGCTATTGTTGCCGCTGCCGCATGCCGATACGACGAGCGATACGAGCAGGAGAGACATCGCGATAAAAGACCACTTTTTCATATGCATACCTCCATGAATGGGTGGGACAGGCGGTCGTTCCCTTCGATGCCGACGCCGGTACGCTTGGCGATCAAGCGTCGCTGCCGCCGGCAGTCGGACGGATCTTCGAGCCGCAGCTGTCTCGGATGATTAGCTTGGGCGGGATCAGGATCTTGAGCGGCACTTCCCTGCCGCCGATGCGTTCGAGCAGCAGCTTCACCGCGCTCTGACCCATCTGCTCCGTAAAAATGCGAACTGTCGTCAAAGGCGGATCGGCGTAAGCGGCCATCTCGATATCGTCGATGCCGACGATCGCGACATCCTGCGGCACGCGCAGGCCGGCTTCCTTGAGCGCTCTCCCGGCACCGATCGCCATCGGGTCCGAGCCGATCAGGAACGCTTCCGGCAAGCTGCCCTTGTCGATGGCTTCCTTCATGATCTGATAACCGATGGACATGGAGAACCGATCCGAAATATGCACATGCTCCGGCAAGAACAGCTTGCGTTCCTTCATATAAGCTTCGAAACTGCTCTGCCGCTGATCGATTACGCCCGTGCCGGAGTCGGAGCCGAAGCGGATGATAAAATCCCGGGAGCTGACAAGCCCTATGCGGGTATAGCCCAGTCCGGTCAAATGGTCCAGCGCCATCCGCGTCACCTTGTCGAAGTCGACGACGATCGAGTCGAAGCGGCTCTCGTCCGGCGAATAATCGACGAAGACGACGTTCCGGATCTGATTGAAATGCGGATTGTAAGGATCGAATTCAAACTTGCCGATGACGATGAGACCGTCCAGCCCGACCAAGCTCTCGTAAGTCTCGTGATTCACCCAACGAATCGTCCGGGTGATGTGAAGCCCCAGCTGGTTGAACTCTTGCTCGATGCGCAGCCGGATGGACAGATAGTACGGATCCTCCGCCTCGAACTGCTCCGAGCAGAAGGTGACGAGCCCGATCTTATAGTCTTTCAGCTGCTGTGCCGCCGTCGGTTGGGACGCGCGTCGCGGGCTTATCTTGTACTGGAGCTGATCTGCGGCTGCATGTATTTTTCTTCTCGTCTCTTCCTGAACCGACAGGGAAGGGTCTGCGCTCAACACGCGGGATACCGTGGATGGAGATACGCCGACCAAGCTTGCAATATCACGAATCGTAGCCACTGCTAATCACCTTTTCACTAATGAGTTGGAATACATCCCTCCGGTTCATTGTAGTATTCCCCTTAATTTCTGCCAACAAAAACATTTTTGATTACTAAACATTAGTGAACTAATGTTGTGATTCCACTATAACAGACCACATTTTGAATGGCAATATCTTTTTGACGTCGCTTACATGCTTGTATATTGAATGAGCACGTCATTTTAATCGACCTTTTATCAAATTCAACTTAATTATGTTTACTAATCTTTTCGTAAATATTATACTCATGTCATCCGGATTTATTTCAATTACTTTGCACGCATGCAGGAGGCTTTATGACAACGTTTACGAAAATCGACTGCCCTAACGTCCAAGTCGTATGCGACGACCCTCGATTCGCAAGCACGGTTCGCATCGAAGAGCTCGAACGCCAACTCTACCTCGTCACCGTCTCGCTTCAAGCGCCGGTCCCGGCGACTCCGCCTGCATGCCGGATCGAATGGTCCGTGCCGGTCATGGACGTGCACGCGCTGTGGCATCCGGGCACCGATCGGAACAAAGCGTTCCAGATCGATTGGGGCGAAGGCTTTCAATCCAAGAGCACTTCGCTCGCTCCGGTAGCCGCGCTCTACAGTCTTGACGGACGCAACAGGCTGACGTTCGCCTGGTCCGACGCGATTCACGCCGCGACCTTAAAGGCCGGCATTCATGAAGAAGATGCGACGTTCCTCTGCACGGTGACCTTGTTCGAAGAGCCCGTACCTCCGACGGACCGGTACGAAGCGCAGCTGCGAATCGATCTTCGGGACATCCCTTACCGCCAGGCGATCGGGGACGTCACGGCTTGGTGGGAAGGACTGCCCGGCCTGAAGCCGTCTCCGGTCCCGTCCGCGGCGCTGCTGCCGATGTATTCCACCTGGTATTCCTATCATCAGCAGCTGACGGCGGCCGAGCTTGAGCAGCAGTCCGCGCTGGCCAAGGCGATGGGCTGCGACACCATCATCGTCGACGACGGCTGGCAGACCGACGACAACAATCGGGGCTATGCGTATACCGGCGACTGGGAGGTATATGGCGGCAAGATTCCGGATATGAAGAAGCACGTCTCGGCCGTTCATGCGCTCGGCATGAAATATATGCTCTGGTATTCCGTGCCGTTCGTGGGCAGACGAAGCCGGGCATGGACCCTATTCGAGGACAAGCTGCTGCGGATCGACCACGGTCTGAACGCCGGCGTACTGGATCCCCGCTACCCGGACGTACGCGAATATTTGATTGGTACCTATGAACGGGCCATCCTCGATTGGGACATCGACGGAGTTAAGCTGGACTTCGTGGACAGCTTCCGGGGAGATCCCCTTCAACCCGAAGGCACTGCCGAAGGACGGGATTGCTTGTCCGTGCCCGAAGCCGTCGATCGGCTGCTCTCCGATGTGATGGATCGGCTGCGCGCGATCAAGCCTGATATCATGATTGAATTCCGCCAGACATACATCGGACCGCTCATGCGCAAGTACGGCAATATGTTCCGCGCCAACGACTGCCCGAACGATTCGATCCAGAACCGGGTCCGCACGCTCGACCTGCGCCTGCTCTCCGGCGATACGGCCGTTCACTCCGATATGATCATGTTCCATCCGGGCGAGCCGGTAGAGAGCGCGGCCATGCAAATGCTCAACATCCTGTTCTCCGTACCGCAGATCTCGATGCGGCTGGACGAGCTCGCCGATCCGTATCTGGAGATGCTGCGCTTCTGGCTCGGCTTCTGCCGTGAATGGCGCGATGTCCTCCTGCATGGCGACCTGTCTCCGCGACAGCCCGAGCTGCTGTACCCGCTCGTGTCGGCCCGCCAAGGCGATACGCAGGTCATCGCCATCTATGCCGACCTGGTCGTGCCTGTCGAGAATCCGGTCGAGCGGCTGTTCATCGCGAACGGTACCTACAACGAGCGCATCGTCATACGCGGAGCCATCGAGCCCGCCTGCTACGAGGCGCGCATCCAGGATTGCCGCGGCCGTATCGTCGGCGTACATGCCGTAGATGTCGGGAACGGACTGCTCGAGATCGCCGTGCCGAAGGCGGGCTTGTTGAGATTGACGAAGACGGCGGGGATTTAACTCGCCGCAGAGCCCGGGAAACGAGAGAGCCTGCAATCCCCGGCGACCAGGGTGCAGGCTCTTCATTAGCGGAGAAAGGAACCGTTTGGCCGCTGCGAGTTAGCTGGCGTCTGCCCACATCCGCGAGTTGTCGGACGAACTGGCATCCCGGGCGATGTCACACGCCTTCATCAGCATGACAGCAAAATCGCCGCAAGTCAGGCTTGCGTTCAGGCTGAACTGGCCGTTCCCCGTGCCGGTTCTCGTCGATAAAATTATGCTCCATCAAGTTGCGAATCAATTGATCGCTGCCATTGATTAACTTGGTCCCTACTCTTACAACGAACGGGAATCGGAATCGACAGATCTGTTAAACTTCTTTAAATTAATTTTCATTATGATTCTTGGGCTCTGCCGGATGAGCGATGCCACAAGGAAGGAGATAATGACGGCGGTACAACCTGTCGTTATGAACTTCACAATCGGATGCCAAGCCAAGTCGCGAAGTGCAAAGGCCACATAGGTCACAAACAGCGCATGAAGGATATACACAAGAAACGCATTGGCGCTAAGCCAACCGCTAAGCTTTGTTACAGCGCCGTTCCAACGTTTGCAAAACCATACCAACAATACGTAGGAGATCCCCAGACCCATTAGCGGATCGATCAGCGCATAGAAAGCCGATTGCCAGTTCATTCCCCCCATGAACGCCGAGATATCTCCTTCCATTGCGCCGCCGAGCGCCATCCCCGCGGACATCAAGATGATCAACGCAATGAACGTCCATTTCCACTTCCGGGCAGCGTTCTCGTTGAGCCGCTGCAGCCAATTCCCGCGATAGGCCGCAATTCCGGCCATAAACAAGCCGATATAGGCCGGAAAATAGCCCAACTGTAGATTCAACACTTCTGTTCCAACGGGGTATGCCAAACGTAAAATAAAATTTGCTGACGCAACGGTTCCAACATACATGGCCATCAAGCTCGGCGTCAGTACCAGAGTTTTGCTGCGGCGTTTGCCCGCGGTCAGGATTCGAAATCCAGTATAAGCCCCGAAGAACAGCAGTAGCGCCTCCAGATACCACAACGGTCCAACCGCAAATGCGCTTATTCCCTGAAACGGATGATGGACAGCCTGCTCTCGGATAAACGCGCCCAGGGAACCCTTGTAGCCGGAGGCAACGTACCAAAGAAGAGGAGCGATAACCAGCATGTAGAACATTAGAGGAATACCGAACCGGAGCAGGCGGGCCTTCAGGAAACGGAAGCCGCCTTGTCGATCATAGGAAGCAGGCGTAACATAACCCGAGATAAAGAAAAACAATCCCATAAAAAACGATTGGTTAACGGCGGTGAAGGTCGATAGCAGCGCGTTGGTTGCGATATTGTCCTGATGCTCGTAATAGAACCAGCTTCCTGCTCCTCCATAAGTAATGGCCGTATGATGAAAAACGACCAGCACCGTCAGAAATACTTTTAAACGATCCAGATAGCGTAATCGCTTCTCCATTCTAGTCCCCCTTATTGATCTCATGCTCTTACGATAACAGGGCAACTAAGAAAGCTCACCGAAAAAACGAGAAGAAATCGCGCAAAACTTCTTTCGGTGGAGAAGGATATTCCTTTCGGTCTCTCTGTCAACGAATGCGGTGCCTTGGAACAGCGGATATGGTAAAGTAAGGATTACTCTCATACAAAATCTTGGGGGAATTCAGAGTGAAACACATATTATTGGTAGACGATCATCGGACATTTATGGCCGGCACTGCCATTATACTTAAGAAACACGGCTTCCGCGTGACGACCGCGTCTAGCGGCGCGGAAGCACTGGCGAGCCTGGAATCGTCCTTGTTCGATCTGTACGTATATGATCTGAAACTGCCAGCCATGAACGGCTTCGAATTGACTGAAGCAACGCTGGAGCGCCATCCGGAAGCGACGATTGTCATATTGACCGGGGAGGACATATCGGAGCATTACGACAGGCTGATCGAGATCGGCGTTGTCGGTATTCTGGAGAAATCTCTCGGCGAACCGGAATTTATCGGAAGTCTTATGTTGGCCATGCAGCACTTAACCGTTCTCCCCATTCATCTCGCAAGGCGGCTGAGAACTAAAGAAAGTCGATACACCGATCAAGGCTTGAATACCGATGGCGCGAATCGGACTTTATCGGATAAAGAAGTGGTCGTTTTAAAGCTGATTGCACAAGGGTTTAAAAATAAAGACATTGCGGATCGGCTTTTCATGAGCCAGCGCAATGTCGAATATTTGATCTCCCATTTGTTCGAAAAACTAGGGGCAGCCTCCCGTCAAGAGGCAGTCATGAAGGGGATTGAGTCGAAGTGGTTGATTCTGGACAAGTAGACTGATATTGCAGCGAATGTTTAGTTCCGTTACCCGTTAGATCGGTATAGAACAACGTACCTTAGTCCCTTGATCGAGCGCTGACTGCATGGAAATATCCCCTCCCAGCATACGAATCCGCTCTGATATGCCTCTTATTCCAAGTCTGTTAGGAGATAAAACGATGTCGGACTCCATGCCTTTGCCGTCATCTGCATATCGGATATGCAAGGTATCCTCCTGCTGTCCGATTTCCAATGTCACCCGGCTCGCCTCCGAATGCTTCACCGCATTGTTAATGAGTTCCTGTATGACCCTATAAATCGCCGTAGTTTGCTCGTCGCTGAGAGAGGCCTTTATCGGGAAGGCATGAAAATCCAGTTGAAAGTCTGCCCGCAGCCGGGTCTTTTCTACCAGCTTGGAAACCGCGTGCAGCACGCCATGATCGGCCAGAAACGATGGCATCAGCTCGCGGCATGTTTCCCGGATCATGAATTCGGCGTTATCCAATGCGAGTCGCATTTGCTCTTTGTCTTCTTGCGTCCATCGTTCGGCCGACGTCCGATCCAATAATCGACGGATATGAAGCAATTCTTGCAGCACTTCATCATGAAGATCGGAGGCCAACCTTTTCCTCTCTTTCTCCGCGATCTGCATAAACAGCTTAGAAAGCCAAGGGGCTCGCTCCGTTTGTCTTTGCTCCATTTCCTTTAATCGGCTCTCCAGCAATTGAAAATATTCATAAAAGATCGATACGTATTTTGACATGAGCAATAATGCGAACTTATCCCGTTCCTCAAGTAAAATCGGATCGCCATCCGCAGCGTATACTGCCAGAAAAAGCCTCATCTCGTCTGTGCCCCCAGCAGCCCCCAACATCATCAATGGAGTCACGATCGCCTCTCCCGAAATCAGCTGATTCGCTTTGGATCGCAATGCCTCGCTTATGTCCCTCTCCTGAGAGGAAGAAACGACGATTCCTTCGATATCGACAGAACCGCTCGTTTCATCGTACTTCACCCAAGCAAAGCCGTGAGGCTTGAAAAATCGCTGGCCTTCCCGAATGATGTTTTGCACCAGATCGGCGACCCGATAGGTTCGCAGCAGAACGGTCAACAGTTGATCCAACCGTTGCCTGGTATCCACCTCCTGCTCCAAAGCGGCATTTTTCGCCCGCAGCTCATCGGAAACGGTCCTATTGTCTTTAATCGCCTGGACAAACCTATGGAAAAAAACGCCCCCGAAGACCGCCAATAGTGAGAGAAGCGCCCAAGGAAACGTATCCTCCAGGCATTCTTCCCAGTACACCATACGGTATCCGATACTACGCCCTTCAAATGCCTCTATCAAGTCTTTCACGGGATCAGGCAGCAGGACGAGTGAAAACAAGATGAATCCGGCCGCAATCCATCGGAATTCTTCCTGATGCGCCTTGCGGCGTAATAGAGTTAATAATTGCGTAATGCAAAGCGACATGTTTAAGAAAACATATACCAAAAACAGCGCTTCCAGAATGATGAATGTAAAATCGTTCGCAGTCAATATCAAGGCTAATAGAATCGTCGCCCCTAGAATTCCGCCCGCCCAGAGGAGCGTCCGAGTGAACGGTTTATTGGCGGTATTCAAGAAATAAGCAACGAAGAAGAAGATCAGAAAAGTCATTCCGCATTTGATAGCAAGCGAGCCATAAGGAATGTCCGGAAAAGTACCAAACAATAATACTTTTCCATCCCAATCCCAGAAGAGCTGTAAAGAAGTCAGGAGTGAGATCGTCCCCAGATAGAGGTAACCTCGCTCGCGGGGAAGAACGACAAACATCGCCCAGAAGACGATCGCACCAAAAACAAATAGGAGTATGAATACGGCATCGTCTAGATGATGCCGAAATTGATTAAACGCCTCCGCACCGCCTTCTATCGGCTTCATTAGCGCTAAATTGATCAGTCCATTTATTCCGAAGATGATGATCGCTGCCACTGCCACTTTCAACATCGTTCTAAATGTCGTCATGCGGCTCTCCCTTTTTTACTGGATTCTCTCTAAAATATTGGGTTGACTATTGGCAAACATATTCTACCATACATGGGGCATGCTTTTTAGACTGCGGCATTAAGCGTCCTTCGTCGGAGATGAGTCGACTCGAGGCTGAAAAGGTAAGACGAAATAAAAGAGCCGAGTCCAAAGACCCGGCATCTTTACAATGAAGCCCATACGTTTTCAAGCCACTTGTCAAAGTCAGAGCCTCTCTCGCCTTCATAGGTGTCATAAACGTCGATCCTCATCTTTTTTAATTTCTCTTTAAACTCTTCAAAGGAATGACCTGCCGGCAAGCTTTTCTTAATTCTTACCAAGATCTTAGTAACGCCTTTTATCAAGTCGCCTGTTTTCCTCGACGGTAATTGAACGTCTTCGCCCCATTGTTTGAGCTTATGGTACGCAGCAACTTGAACTTGATAGACTGTGTCGTTATTCAACCTGTGCTTGAGCACATCGATGGTTTTAGGGTTGTTCCACCGACCTAACTCTTCCACAGCGTTCAAACGTTCTCTCCAATTGGACGTTCGATTCGCGGATACTTTTAACTCTACGCTACGCCCTAACTAACCACTCGTCCTTTACCTGAAATCGGCGAGAACCGTTTATTAAAATATTCCTTTACACGAATATTCTCAATGTGGTATATATAAATCAAGAAAACAATCTAATTTAAAGGAGTGTATGACGAATGAAATGGATCACTCGCATTTTGCAAGGTTTGTTGGCACTAGATTTTTTATTTGCCGGCAGTTCAAAGATCTTCAGCAGTGCCGATCAAATTAAAGAGTTGTTCACCGATAAGTTGGGTACGCCTGTCTCTTTGATTTACACCGTCGGCGTTTTCGAAACGTTGGCAGCGCTGGCTCTCCTCGCTGGCTACCGCAGTCAGAAGGCGGCAGCGGCAGCGACCACCGTCATGCTGGTCATCTTGATCGGTGCCACTATAACGTGCCTGGCCGCAGGCCTCGTTGGGGATGCCTTGGTGCCATTCGTGATCTTGATCGTTGTGGCTCTCCTTATGTACTTGAAGCGCGATGCGTTCAAGGGCTTTCGCATGACCAACGCGAGAGCGGCTTCCAAGTAAAGCGGATCTTGACGATCATCTATGGGAGATAGCCTATTTCGACACTAATGCTTCCTTTCAGCACCGGTAAAAGATTCACGCCCGTTCAAAAGGCTAGGCGGCAATCCGCCTAGCCTTTCCACGCGCAGAGCCGTCGGGCCTACGCCGTCATTCAGGACAATCCCCATCTCAAGCTCAAAGACGTCGCGGATCAGGTAGGCTGCAATACCGAGATTTTGACTCGTTTGTTCGCGCGTCATGCCGGGATGCTTCCGAGCGATTACCAACAGATGTGCAAAAAAAAAACGAGAAAGTCGATGAATAATCGACTTTCTCTGCTTGCCTTCGTTAGTCTACATGCGACAAATCGCTGAAGTCCGCTCCAGCCTACGGCTTCTCGTCGGCACGTCGTATAAAATATGGTAACAGGTGGCCGCCGGACGGTTCATATCTCTAAACGAAACGCTAAAGATAACGGACGATGTCATGATAACGATGCGGTCTCCGGACTCGTCTTGCCATCTTTCCAGATGACTTGTTCGCCGTAATTTTTGCCCCAATTGTACATCATCTTCAGAACGGGGATGAGACTCTCGCCATATTCGGTCAACGTATACTCCACCTTCGGCGGGACCACGGGATACACTTTGCGGAAGACCAGCTGATCCTCCTCTAATTCACGCAGCTGATTGGTCAGCATTTTTTGCGTAATGTGGGGGATCAGCTTTTTCAGCTCGCTGAACCGTTTCGTTCCTTCCAGGCCTAGATGCCACAATATAATTAACTTCCACTTGCCTCCGATCACGGCCAGCGTCAATTCCTTCTCGCAGTTGATCGTCGCCAAGTCGATTCGATCCTTGATCTCCGTCGCCATCGTCATCCCTCCTCATGACAGTATACAATGAGAGGATACGGGATGTAAAAGCCTATACCTTCCTTTTGGAAACTAAAGAACAGCCCCCGCCGCCAAGGCGAGGACTGTCCGTTATTTACGCTGCGCAGAGACCGCTACTCCAGGTTTGCATGCTTGCCGTACATTCGGCCGGAGTTCTGCCCCTGCTTTTCCATCATCCTGAGAATGACGGCGTCGTAAAAGATCAATAAAGTCTGTTCGAACAGCGAAGCCATCGGCTGAATGGTCTTATAGCTGCCGCTCGCTTGATCCTTGGAGGATCCCGGCAGCTTGACCACCGCGTCCGCCAGGCTTCCGATCGTCGACTCGGGCGCGATGGTGACGGCCACCACGGATGCGCCGAGGCTTTTCGCTTTTTGGGCCATCGGGATCAAGCTTTTCGTTTCCCCCGAACCCGTTCCGATGATCAGCACATCGCCTTCGCCGATGCCGGGCGTGATCGTCTCGCCGACCACGTAAGCGTTGGCCCCGGTATGCATCAGACGCATGGCGAATGCCCGTCCCATCAGGCCCGATCTGCCTGCGCCGGCGACGAATACATGATTCGATCGCAAAATGAGATCCGCCAGCGTCTCTGCTTCCGCGCCGGCGATCTGCTCGGCGGAACGCTGGAGCTCCTTGACGATCTCGGCGACGTATTGGATCGCTTCCATGCGTTTAGGCCAGGCTGACCAGTTTTTTCATTTCGGCCGCAGCGGCCTTTTTGTCCGACTGGCCGGTGATGCCGCCGCCGACGATGACCAGGTCCGGCTGGGCTTTGATGACTTCCGGCAGGGTGTTAAGCTTGATGCCGCCGGCGATGGCCGTCTTGGCTTGCTTGACGACGCGTTTGATCGCCGCAAGCTCTTCGAAGGAATTTTTGCCTTCGGCCTGATGGTCGTAACCGGAGTGCACGCAGATGTAATCCACGCCAAGCGCGTCGATCTCTTGGGCTCTGCCTTCGATGTCCTTCACATTGATCATGTCGACCATGATTTTTTTGTTTTGCTTGCGGGCTTCCTCGACGGCGCCGCGAATCGTCGAATCGTCCGATACGCCCAGCACGGTGACGATATCCGCGCCCGCTTCGGATGCCTTCATGACCTCATAGCCGCCGGCATCCATGATTTTCAGGTCGGCCAGCACGCGCAGCGACGGGAATGCCTCTTTAATTTCCTTGACCGCTTTCAGCCCTTCATTGATGACGACAGGCGTGCCGATCTCAACGATATCTATATGCTCCGCCACCTCCGCGACGACTTGCTTCGCTCCGGGAATATCTACAAGATCCAGCGCCAATTGAAGCTCCATGGATTAATCTCTCCTTCAAGATGATTGTGCTTACTTAGCTCTAGCCCATTGTAGAGTCATCGTTTCATTTGCGTAAGTAGGCACTTTCGCGTGGGGGAGTTACCTGGAGGAAACTATGGGTGCCGCTAAAGTGGGATGCACGGCACGAAAAATCCCCCCGAATCATCCGTTCGAGGGGACATCGGAACAAACCATTTTACATGCGCTTACCGCTTTAAGTCAGCAGGTTATACAGCACCTGCCCCATCTCTGCTCGAGTGGTCGTGCCTGCAGGCGTCAATTGCCCGGCATTGCCTCCGATCGTTCCGGACTCGACCAGCAGGGTCATCGCATCCCGCGCCCAAGGCGCGATCTGCCCTGCGTCGCCGAAGCTTGAAAGGGTCTTGCCGGAGCGGCCCTGCGGCAGCTTGCCAATGGACTTCAACGCATTGTAGAGCAGCGTAAACATTTCCTGGCGGGTGATCTGCCTGTCGGGCGCAAACCTGTTGCTGCCGACGCCATCGGCGATGGCCAACCGTTTGGCCGCTGCGAGATAGCCGGTATAGTATTTGCTGTCCGCATCCGCGAAGTTGTCGCTCGGGCTTGCATCCGGGGCGATATCGTAAGCCCTCATCAGCATGACCAGGAAATCGCCGCGGGTCAGACTTGCATTCGGGCTGAAGCTGCCGCTGCCCGTGCCTGTCGTGATGCCTCTCGCTGCGATAAAGCCCACCGCCTGGTTATACCAGGCATCTGCCGCTACGTCCGCAAAGCTGAGCAGATTGAAGCCTACCGCATAGTCGCTGAAATGCGTCGTCGTAAAGGTCACCGTGCCGGCGCTCGGTTCATAATGTCCGTTAGGCACCGCGATCGCCTGACCGCTGCCGTCGACGTACCAGACGACGATGCTCTCCGGATGAACAAGCTCTGCTGCCGACGGCGTATAGGGGATCGCGATCGTCACAGGCGCGCTCGGGTCTTTCCACGCCACCGGCTTACCATCGATGAGCACCGCAAGACGGATCATCGGCCGTTCGCCGATACCTGCTTTTGCGGCTTCGGACAGTACGGATTTATCGCCTTGGCCGATGGAGATTTCCGCTTTTGCTCCGCCAGCGTTTTGCACGCTAGTCAGCATATTCGACGGAATCGTGAGGCTGCCCTTGTCGGTATTCACCGTCAAGGCGCCCTGCCGGGCAGCCGTCGACAGCTCGGATACCGGAATGACCAGGGTATACGTACCGACGTCCGGGATGGACGGCACGGTGATGACCGATGTCCCGCCGTTCGGCACAAGACCGCTGCTCGAAGTCGTGTCCAGCACGGCCCTGCCGGTCTTGGCATCGACCTTAATCGGCAGGGTCATCTCCTTGGAACCGCTGCCCGATGCATCCTTCACTTGAATAGCCGCCGTATAGCTCGGAGCGGGAGGCGTACTGTTGCCGCCGTTGTTCGGAGTGCCGCTGCCGTCCGGAGTAAGATTCCATGCAGCCGTTACCGCAACAGGGTGCGCAGGCATGGTGAATGTCGTGGTCGGATTGCCGGCGTCGGCAAAAGTCACGCCGTCGCTTGAGCTCCAGCCCGCAAACGAATAATTGCTGCGGCTGCCCGCCTGGATGGTGACGACCGCGCCTTCCGTATAGCTGCCGGCACCGGACGCCGAAGCGTAGCTGTCGTTTACGGTCACCGCATACGAGGCTGCAGGGATTTTCTCAAATACGGCCCTTACGGTTACCGGCACATTGGGCATGGCGAAAGCGTTGCCGACGATATTTAGATCCGTCGGGCTGATCGCCTGCCATTCCTTGAATACATAGCCCGCCTCAGGCGTCGCCGTCAACGTCACTTCGGCATCCTTCACCGCCGATTCTACATCGGCGCTTGCCGTTCCGCCGCCTTCAGTCTCGACCGTGATCCTGTGGCTGATCGGAGCCGTGCTGTCCATGACATTGACGGTAAAGACAGCCGGATTGCCCTTGTCGAAGGAAACGGTAAATTCGACCTTGCCGCCGTTCGCGAGTCCAAGCGCAGCCAGAAACTCATTTTTGATCGTCAAAACAGGGCCCGCGACCGCGTAATCTTCCTCGGACAGGCTAACCGGCTTTCCGTCCTCGCCGCCGTATACGACGCCCGTGACAGAGGTTGCATTGTTCCATACGATCGTGGTGCTGACATCGCCGGGTGCCATGAGATCATAGTCTGCGCGCTCGGGACTTAGCTCCGCGTCGTCTCTCGTGACGTTAATCGTGAAGTCCTTCGTGTAAGCGACGCCCCCTGCGCCTCCCTCTTCAATCGTTGCCGTTACGACCGCGACGCCCGTTTTCGCTGCTGTCAGCACATTGCCGGTGAGGGCGGCTCCGGTTTTGCCGGCATCCTTCACGTTCCAAGCGATGCTTTTGCGCGTGGCATTGGTGGGCGACACCGTACCGAAAAGCGTCAGCGCCTGCCCCGTCTTCATGACGGACGGAACGGCTGTAATGTCGGATACTGCGCGGAACTCGCTGTCGCTGAGATTGCGGATTTCGATCTTCATCCGCTGATTGTCTTTCGCCTCGTCGTCGGCCGCCATCACTTTTGCGCCGTCTTTCATAGATGCAGCTTCTACCGTGATGACTTTGCCGTTGCTCTTGTTCACGATGGCGTAGTAGTCGCCGTCTTGCTCCAGCTTCCACTGCTGCGTATCCGGTATCGCATTGCCGGTCGCCCTCGTATTCTGAGCGATCTGCTGGATGGGCGAGCCTGCCAGAATATCGATGACATGACCGCTTTGAACGGATTGGATCTGATAATATCCTGTGCCGAGATCCAGGAATCGCCAAAGCTGATTATTGCCGTCGCCATTCGACCATTGGTTCACCACAGCGCCCGGATCGCTCGACACGCGGTCGACGTCCAGCGCTTTTCCGCTGTGCTTCGGCTGAATTTTCACCATTTTTTCCGGAATGATCTTCGTGGCTGTCGAACGCATATAGCCGCCGCTGAACTTATCGATCGTCAGACTGTCGATATTAAATCTGCCGGTATCCCCTTCTTCGCGAATGAACTCGACGATATTTTTGCCGGCCTTCAGGTTGACCGATTCCGTGGCGTCCGTCCACGAATCCCAGTCCGCCGTCGGAGGCAGCGACACCTGCTTGACCTTATCGTCGTTCACATACATCGTCATCGTGATATTGGCGGACTGGGCGCCCGAGTATCGAAGCGTCGTCGTATAGGAAGCCGTATTCGGCACGTTGACCTCGAATCGGAGCGAGTCTCCCTCCTGCTCGAAGCCGCCTACGAATCCGTTGCCTTCGTACCACAGATGATCCTTGGCCGCCTTCAAGCTTCCGTCTTTGGCCGCATCCTCCGCCTGATACTTCCACGGGGTGCGCTTGTTCAGATGAATGCTGTCCAACCGGATCGTGCCCGAATTATCGGTTTCGTTTCGATAAGCGATCGTGTTTCTTCCCGCCTGCAGGTTTAGCGTCTCCAGCTGCTCCTTCCATGCCGCGGCGCCTCCGGTAGCCGGGAGCGCGATCTGCTTCACGTAAGCGCCGTTCAAATACAGCGCCAACGTTTTGCCAGCCGTTTCGCTCGCATATCTCAGCTTGACGTCATAGGACGCCGCATTCTCGACATTCACTGCAAATTCCACCGAAGAGTTGGCTTTGGAGAGCCCGTTCACATAACCGATCCCGGTATTGCCTTCCTTCGCCTGCACGACCTTCGCATCCTTCGAGCCCGTCGTTTTGGCATTTTCCGCCTCGTACGTCCAGGTCGTGGCTTCCGTCACGGCGATAGAATCCAGATTGACGTTGCCCGAATCCCCGTCGTCGTACTTATACATGATCGTGTTGCTTCCTTCCTTCAAGGAAACATTGTCGTAGCGATCGGCCCATTGGTCCCAATTCCTCAAGCTAAAGAAATCGACCTGCTTGACCTTCTGGCCGTTGACGTACATGCTGAGCGTCCTGTCTTTGCCGTCGTTGAAGCCCAGGCTGTAGCGCAGCTTGACCGAATAGCTGCCTGCGTTGGCGGCATTGACCGTAAAGGAGATCGCCGAATCCGAAATCCATAGGCCGCCGACAAAACCGGTTCCGCTATAGCCCTTATGATCCGTATTTTTTTGCGCATTGCCCGTCAGTTCGGCATCTTCCGCTTCATACAGGGTGCTTCGCTTCACGATCAAGGCATCCAGCGCCAGCGCGCTTTGGCCGGATAGCCGGATCGTATTGCTGCCGGCGTTGAGCTTGACGTTGTATACGGTCTTCACGTCGAAGTTGGCGGCAGCCCCCGCATTCGATGCAAAGGAAATCGGAGCCGGCGCCTGCTGGTTCACGCCTAATTGCATGTTGACGGCGTCGGCCGAACTGTTGTTGTATCTGAAATCCAGCGAATACGTTCCTTCGGCGCTCGTATTCACCGTGAATTCGACATAGTCGTTTTCACTGCCGTTGCCGTAGCGGACATAGACGCCGTCCGATGCATACGAACTGTTCCCCACGACCTTTGAGGCTCCCGACAGCTGAGCTGCTTCGGCTTCATAGACGTCGCTTTTCTCCTCTCCCGAAGGTCTGCTTAGCACCGTGCCGGGGTTGGAAGGAATACCGAGATTGATAAAATCGTTATCGTCCCAATTGATCCGCTGAGCCCGGATGCCGCGGTTGCCGCCGCCCTGTCCGTGCGTCGGTATGCCGTGATACATAATCCAATCTTCCGTACCGTCCTCGGACTTCAGGAAGAGCGGCGAGCCCGGCCCGTAGGAGCTGTTCTCATCCGACCTTTTCATGATCGGCTGCGGGTATTTGATCCATGATTCCGGTTTCATAAGATCGGATGCGGCATCGGCTACCGATACGCCGACCGCATAATTATCGTTCATGAAGCTGCTTGCGGAGTAGGCAAAATAGATTTTGCCGTTCCGCTCTACGACTGCGGCGCCCTCGTTGATGTTGTCGTTCTTCTTTTCCCAATCGTACTGCGGCATGGCCACTGTCGTTTCCTGGCCTTCCAGCGTCCACGGGTTCTTCATTTTGACGATCGTCGGGCTCTCGTCAAACTTCGTATTTCCGGGATTTTTCGGATCGTCGAAATAGTAGTATTTCGTATAGGTGAAATACCGCTCGCCGTTCAAGGTGATGACGCCGCAGGCCAATCCGTAGCCTTGCGTATTCAACAGCCCCTTCTTCGTCGTCACCTGTCCGTCGCTGTCCGCGTTGGCGGATTCACCCTTCAGCTCCCAGGTTCCTTCGAATGGATCGGGAGAAGCGTTTTCCAGCACATAGGAGCTCGGGTGTCCGTAGCCGAAGCTGTTTTCCGGACCCGAAGCGAAGTAGATATACCATTTCCCGTCCAGCCGATAGATGTACGGCCCCCACACATAACCGAAGTTGTCCGGCTTTTTCCAAACCATCTTGCTCTTGGCCGTCGCTACGCCGAGAACCGTTTCATGCCTTTTCAACGTGATATTGTTGTCGCCGGAGGAAGCCGAATAATAATAGCCGTCCGCAGCTCTCGCGATGGTTGGGTCGGCCCCGCCCATCAGCGGATTCTGATAGTTGGATGTTACCTCGGCATGCGAGACGTTCGTCAGCAGCAGCGACAGCGCGATCGTCAGGGACAGCATCAGCAAACTGATTTTCCGCATGGAAATCTCCTTCGCTCTCTTATTTTTAATCGTGTATAGGCCTAATCAGCCCTTGACGGCGCCGGCCGCGAGCCCCGAGATGACCTGTCTCTGCATGAGGATGTAGACCAGGATGCTCGGCAGAATGACGATCATCGTGGCGGCGAACATAACGCCGTAGTCGCTGGCGAACTGGCTCTTGAAGTAATAAAGCGCAAGCGGCAGCGTGCGGCTCTGATTGCCGGTCGTGAGAATGATCGCAAACTGGAACTCATTCCAGCAAAGCAGAAATTGCAAGACCGCCGCCGTGCCGAAGCCCGGCCGCGAGATGGGCAGAATGATCTTGAAGAAGGTTCGTATGAACCCCGCGCCGTCCAGATAAGCCGACTCTTCCATCTCCTTCGGGATCGTGAGGAAGTAGCTCGACAAAATATATAACGAGACGGGCAGGCCGAACCCCGCATAGACGATGATCAGTCCGATCAGCTTGTCGTACAGTCCGATCGTATTCACGGTCAGGTAGAGCGGTTGAAGCATCGCGGCACCCGGAATCAGCAGCGATAAGGACAGCAGGACCATCAGCAGCTTTTTCCCGCGGAATTGGAACCGTGCCAGCACATAGGCGGACATGCCCAGGATCAGCAGGTTGAGGGCCGTCCCGAGGATGCCGACGATCACGCTGTTGATATAGAAGCGGGATAGCGGCGCGATCTTGAAGGCCATCGCATAGTTGGAGAAACGAAAGCTGGAAGGCCAGTCGAGCGAATTGGTCAAAATCTCCGCATTCGTCTTGAAGGAGGCCATGAACATCCACAAAAAGGGGCCTAGCGAAAGCAGAACGATAAAAAGGACGAACAAATACTTGCAAATAGCCAATGCGATTTTCATTCTATTACTCCAATCGACCCGCTCACGTGGAAGAGCTGCCTATTCTGAATAAATAGCGGACCAGCAGGACGAAGACGATTCCGAAGCCGATGAGGAAGACGCCCACTGCATTCGAATAGCCGAAGTTGTTGTCCATCATGGCGGTTTTGTAAATGTACATCGGCAGGTTCAACGTGGTATTGCCCGGTCCGCCGCCGGTCGTCATCATGATGATGTCCATCTTTTGCAGCATGCTCGTGCCGGCCAGAATGACGCAGGTGCCGATGATGTTGCGAAGCATGGGGATGACGATGAACAGGTTGATCTTGAGCTCGCTGGCCCCGTCGATTCTGGCCGATTCGAACAGGCTGTCCGGGATCGCGGCGATCTCCGCCAGGATCAGGATCGTCACGACGGCCGCATAAGGCAGCCAGGTCATCGTGACGGACATGAAGGCCGTCGCGTAATCCATGAACCAGTTCTGCGCGTATTCGGAGTCGCCGAACAGCCGAACGATGCTGTTGACCGCCCCGAAGTTGGGGTTGAGCATGCACAGGAACAGCATGCCGACAGCGGCCCCCGAGATGATGTTCGGGAACATAAACACGGTCCTGGCAAACTTCCAGTAGAATTCCTTCATGTTCAGGATAATGGCGAAGACGAGTCCGATCAGGACGTGGACCGTGGACTGAAGCAGCACCCAGACGGCGGTGTTCCAGAAGCCTTCCTTAAAGCTCGTATCCTTCGCGAACATATCGATGAAATTGCGGAAACCTACGAACGCCGGCTTTAGGCCGGTCGACCATTCGGTAAACGAAGTGCCGAACAAAATCACGATCGACACGGCGTAAACCAGCATAAACAAGGCGATCGTCGGCACCAAGAACAGCGTAATGTAGCCTTTATAATTGGTCATTCGTCAAAATCCTTTCGGGCGATCGGACGCTGCCCGGCGAATCGGGAGCGTCCGGCCGCTTTTTCCGGCTTCCTTCGCCGACTATTTGTTTTTGGCGGCGATCTCGCTCAGCTTCTTCGCAATCTCCTCGGCGGACGACTTGCCGAATACCAGCTCCGGATAGAGCAGCTTCCAGGCGTCCGTCACGTTCGGATAGACGATGGAATCGAACGAGCCGTAGTGGACCTGAGATTGATTGCCTACCTCAATCGACTCGACGAGCAGCGGATACTTCTGCTTAAGCTCTTCGGACGGCTGCACCTGATCGGACACCGGCACGACGTTGCCGAATTCAAGGGCGATGCGCTGCCCTTCCAGACCCGTCTTGAAGCGAATGAATTTCTCGGCCGCATCGCGCGTCTCCTGCGTCTTGCCGCCGTTCATATAACCGACTTCATAGGAAGAGATCATGCCGTTGCCCGGGAAGGCGGCGATGCCCACCTTCTGATCGAACCCGGCTGCGCACTTCGTCGTGTCGCTGAAGTCGCCGATCATCCACGGTCCGTTCGCAATAATGGCGGCCTTGCCCTGGCAGAAGCTGTTGGCGGCATTCGCATAACCGGCGCCAAGCGCGTCCTTGGTCGTGTATTTCTCCAGCATCGTTTTCACTTTACCTAGCGCGTCGATCATCTCAGGCGTATTGAAGTCCGAAGGGTGCAGCGTATTCATGAACTTGTTGCCCGCGTCTCCGCTGGTGCCCACGATCGAAGCGAGAATCAGGTTCGTCGTCCAGGCATTTTCGCCCGTCATCAGGGCGAGCGGCACGAAGCCTGCGGCCTTGAGCTTTTCGTTGTTGCTCATGAACTCGTCCCAGGTCTGCGCCGGCTTGATGCCGGCCTTGTCGAACATGTCCTTGTTGTAGAAATAGCCGACCGTCTGCTTCTGGTCGCTTATCGACCAGACTTTGCCGTCGCGGGTGTTGGCCGCAAGCGCCTCGTCGCCGATCTCCTTCGCCCATTCGGCGTCCTGGCTCAAGTAGTCGTTGAAAGGGGTTGCAAGATTGCCTTTGATCAGAATATCGTTGATTCCGTTTTTACCCATGACCACGTCGGGAATGTCCCCGGACGCCGCCAGAATCTTGATCTTGTCTTCATAGGCCGAATCGCTCGGAATCTCTTCCACCTGCACTTCGACTTCTTTGCCGTACTTCGCATTGAACTGCTTGATCTGCTCCGCTTCGAGCTTGGCCGAGGCGTGCGTACCGACCCGGTACGTCAAATATTTGATTTTAACCGGCGCTTTAGCGGCCGTCTGTTCGCTCGCTTGCGTCGAAGCCGTCGCCGAAGCGGACGACGCGGCCGGCGGACTGTCGGAAGACGATGCGCTGCCGCCCGAAGACGAATTGGATCCGCACGCCGTCACGGATGCGAGCAGCACCACCGTGCCTGCGATTGCACTGCCTGTTTTGAAGAACGTTTTGTTCACTTTTACTTCCCCCTCCAAATATCCGATCGTCTGCTGCAACCGCTTGCTTGTTTTCCCCCGTAGCGCTACGAGCTCATTATAAGATAAACGGAGAATCGTTTTTCGGCATCATGAGTTCCGTTATCTTGATGTCTTGCACGGAGGAGGAACGACGCGAAGCTCGCAACGCGATTTTTCTGCCGATATTTTTATCTTCCTTATGATTTCTTGACTTCCTGACCGTTATGAGACGGAATGGACCGGATTCTTCTACCCGGAGGCGTGCCATTGGTATTATAATAGCTTTGCTTCAGTAACCTTCGCCGAGGAGCAGTCATCATGCCGAATGACCGATTTTGTAAACCCTTTCAACAATGGAATCTTTGGATGAAAGTCCCGATCCGGCATAAGATCATTCTCGCGGTTTTCCTTCTCATTCTTCTGCCGATGACCTTGGCCGGCATTTATTTTCACTGGAGCATTTCCTATATGCTGACCAAGAATGCGAACGAGAACTTGTCCCAGCTCATCCATCAGACCAATGACAATATCGAAAATTCATTTCAGATTATCGATAATACGTCGCTTCATTTTCTATCGAACAAAGCGGTCAGATCCTGGTCTGTCGAGGACGTCTCCGTCGGGGACGACTTCTACAAGAAGTTTTTGAACAAGAGCGAGATCGAGGAAGACCTCAAGTACAGCCTGATGTTCAACAATGCCTGGAATATCAGCCTGCTGTCGACCGCCTATGTTTTTTTCGATGCGGATAACTTCATCTCCGTCCTGAAGTCGCAGCCCAACATCGAACAGACCAACCAGCACAATCTAAGCGTGTATCGGACCGTTAGCGACGGCAAGGTCAGGGGAAAGGAAATTCTGCCGCCTACCGCGAGCGATCCGACCGTGTATTTCACCCGCATCGTATCGAATATCGATATTCCGAAGCAGCGTCTTGTCCTGATCTTCGGCACGAGCGAAGCCGACTTGTCCGCCAAGTACGCAGAGCTCGTCAGCTTTCCGGGTTCGATGGCCTACATCATCGACAGCAAGGGCTTCGTGTATTCCAGCTCGGATAAGCAGCTGCTCGGACGGCAGGTACAGCCGTCGATACTGAAGCTTAAAGACAGCCCTGCGGCGAGCGAAGTCAATCTGGACGGACGCAAGTATCTATTCGCTGCGCAAAGCATCGGCGGGACCGGGCTGACGTTTATCGTCGGCATTCCAAAGCGGCAGATCCTCTCCAAATTATCGGACAGCATTCGGAATTACGTGTGGATCATCGCGCTGATCGCCTCCGTATCCACAGCGGCCGGCATCCTGGTTTCGCTTCGCTTCACCCGCTTCATTCGCGATTTGTTCCACAGCTTCAACAAGGTGAAGCAGGGCGATTACAATACCGTCATGCCGACCTACAAAGACATCGAGCTCAATCTGCTCAGCGGCACCTTCAACAAGATGACGGGCGAGATCAAGCACCTGATCGGCCAGGTTTACGAGAAGCAGCTTCTCGTCAAGGAATCGGAGATCCGATTCCTGCAGTCGCAGATGAATCCCCACTTCCTGTTCAATACGCTGATCACGATCGGCTACAAGGCCCGGCTATCCAAGGACGAGACGGTCTACAAGATGGTGACCGCGATGACCGAGCTGCTGCAAGCCGGGATCTATGCCAGCGGATCGGACATGATTACCATCCGTCAGGAGCTCGAATTCATTCAATTCTATCTGTATCTGCAGAAAGAGAGATTCGACGATAAGATCGATTATGCCATCGAAGTCGAAGACGAGTCGATTCTGGACCTGCGGCTCCCCAAGCTGAGCATCGAGCCTCTCGTGGAGAATGCCATCGTGCACGGCTTGGAAAAAAAAGTAGGCAAAGGTTCGTTGACCGTGCGCATTCAAAGGGAAGACGACACGATTGTTTTCGAGATTACCGACAACGGGCTCGGGTTCGACAGCGGCCAGATGGCGTGGGACAATGCCGCAAGCGCCGCCCTGAGAAAACCGGGACACAACCATATTGGCCTGATCAACACCAACAAGCGAATCAAGCTGATCTACGGAGACGCCTACGGCATCGGGATCGAGAGCCGCATTCAACATGGCGCCAAAGTAACGGTTCGCATACCTGCAGATCGGGGGGACGCATCCTATGTATAAGGTCATGATCGTCGATGACGAAGCCGTCATCCGAAAAGGACTCATCTGCTTCATCGACTGGCACGCGCTGGATTGCGAGGTGGTCTGCGAGGCCGGCGACGGGCTCGAAGCCATTCAGATGCTAGCCGTTCACGATGTGGACATCATCGTGACGGATATTCGCATGGCCGGCATGGACGGGATCGAGCTGGCGCGATTCGTGCACGAGAACGATCCCCACATCAAAGTCATCCTGCTCACGGCTTTCGCCGATTTTACCTACGCGCAATCCGCTATTCAATATCAAGCGGTCGACTTTGTCGTGAAGACGAATCCGAGCGAGAAAATCCCCGACGCCATCCATAAAGCCAAGCGGCTGCTGCTGAAGGAAAAAGACCAAGAGCGGAAGCTGATCCAGCTGGAGAATATGGTCAAAGACAGCCGGAGCGAAGTCCGCGAGAAATTCCTGAAGGATGCCTTGTACGGCATCCTTGCCGAGGATGCGGTTCTTCGGAACGGCGTCGCGGAACTTGCCATTCAGCTGGAGCATTATTATGTGATCCGCATCGAGATCCATGAGGATGCCGATCCTGACGACATGGAAAGAAGCGCCTCCGAAGACTTCCATAAATTCGCCGATTCCATTCAACAGTTTCTCGCGCTCGCCTTTCAAGCCGATCCGCACGATACGTTCGTTCTTAATCCCGGCTCGATGCTTGCGATCGTGTCCTATCCGAATCGCCATGCCTCCGACTGTGCCCGGACCCTGCTGACGACCTGCAACGAGATTCTGTTTATGGCCGAGAGCTTCATGCGCTTCTCCGTCAGTATCGGGATCAGCAGCATGCATCGCGATGTGACCACCCTCTCTTCAGCGTATGCAGAGTCGTCTCAAGCTATGGAAGGCAGCTTCTACAACGAGAATCACGTATCGTTCTATGCGCCTCGCTCCGGACATATCCCGGCGCTGGAGGCCAGACCGTACAACGTCGCCCAGCAGGTCAACGAATGCCTGCAGGAGGGGCATTACGACTTGGCCATCCAGCGCTTGAATCAATGGATGGAGAAATACAGAAGCGTCAAAGAACCGATCGAGAATATCAAGGCCGCGTGCTTGCTGATCGGGTCTTACTGCTACAAGCTGCTGGAAGCCGGACAGCTCATGGCCTCGGCCGAAGCCGGCGACGAGCCCTCCCTGTACAAGCAAATTCAGGAGAGCAAGAGCATTCATAATCTGCTGCACATCATCGAAAAGCTGATCGTCGACCTCTCGGATGCCCTGTCCGTGAGCGACCGGCAGCACAACTATATTGTCATTGAAACCCAGAAGTATATCAGGGAGAACTTCAACCGGAATCTGACGCTGCAGATTATCGCCGATCATATTCATGTCAACAGTAGCTATCTCAGCAGGCTGTATCGACGGGAAGCCGGCGAATCCATCGTCGACGCGATCAACAAGCACCGCATCGAGATCGCCAAGAAATTGCTGAAGGACCCTTCCAAAAAGGTGTCCGAAGTTGCCGGCGCCGTCGGGATCGATACGCCTGCTTACTTCACGCATGTGTTCACCAAATATACCGGGGTAAGTCCGAAGAAGTATAAGGCGAATGTTTATCAGGGTGTTTATTTGTAATCCGTTTCGCACAATAATGGCCCCAGTGGTGGTGAAGGCCGTGCATGTATTGGCGGCCTATTGTGCGTACAAGCCGTTCTTTGAACGGAGAATCCCCGTTAAATTCTCAATCAATCTATTTACAAACCGATGGTCGGTTTTTATAATGGGATTAAGAAACGCCATTTGGAGGGACACCCTTGAAACAAGAAGAACGCAGGCAGCAAACGAAAAGCCTTCTCCTTGACGCCACGAAGCTGCTTATTCAAGAAAAAGGCTGCCATTCGATCACCTTGAAGGACATCATGGACCGATCGGGGCTATCCAAGGGGGCGATCTTCCACTACGTGAAGAGCAAGGACGAGATTTTCGTCTGGGTATTGCAGGAGAAGCTCGAGGACACGAACGATCGGTTCATGAACGAAGTGGAGCAGGGCCGCCGAACGTTCGATGCGCCTATGCTGCATATCTCGGAAAGTATCTCGGCCTATGAAAATGCGGACGTCACCAACAAAGTGCTCATGTATTTGCTCGGAAAAGAAAATGACCCCATCGTCGCGGATGCGCTTCATCAGTATTATGAGCGATCGGTAGCCTTATCCAGGCAGTGGATTCAGACGGGTCAACAGCATGGCGTTATTCCGGAGACGATCGATGCCGGCAAGGCAGCCGAAATGTTTGTACTGCTTACCATCGGGCTGCGGGTGCGCTCCTCGATTCCGGGTATATCGGCCGCTTATACGGCGCAAGATTTCACCGCCTTTATCGCCGATTTTCTAAGAGCTCGATAAAACGCATGAAGGGAATGATCACACTATGAACATTTGGTTGACGCTCCACCTTATCGGATTTCTGATCAGCATCGGAAATATCGTCACTGCCGCCTTTTGGAAAGTTCGGGCCGATCTGACGAAGAACCCGGTTGTCATGCATAGCGCGGCCAAAAACGTGATGCTTGCCGACTATGCATTCACGCTCCCCGGCATTGTCCTGATCGTCATCTCGGGCAGCGTGATGGCCGGGCAGGCCGGAATGTCGCTATCGGGGTTGAATTGGCTCACGCTATCGTTGATCCTGTTCGCCATTACCGGGATCATCTGGGTCGCCCTTCTGATCCCGCTTCAGCGCAAGATGATCAAGAGCATTGAGCAAAGCATCCACACCGGCATCATCTCCAGTGCGTACCGCAACGCTTCCCGTTCATGGGCGATCTACGGCACCGTCGCTACGCTGTTGCCGATCGTCATTTTGTACCTCATGGTATCGAAAGGTTTCTAATAAGGACAAAAGGAGCGAACATCATGGTGCCCTTTTATGCGCTTATTGCCTCTTTTTTATTGTTTAAGGCGCTCGGTCTGGCAGGCGTGTCTTATTTCGAAGGATGGCATACGCCTCTGCAAGGCGCGGTGGCCGTCATGCTGCTCCTTGCCGCATCCGCGCATTGGGGGCGCAGACGTCCTGACCTGATCCGCATGGTCCCGCCAGCATTTCCTAAGCCGGATTGGATCATCACGGCGACAGGACTGCTGGAGATTGCGGGAGCGATCGGCATGCTGTTTCCCGCCTCTTCTCGGCTGGCATCCATTTGCTTGGTCGCGCTGTTCCTCGCGATGTTCCCCGCCAACGTCAGGGGCGCCCGGGAAAAGCTGACGATCGGCGGACGTCCCGTTCCAAAGCTCCTCCCTCGCGCCCTCCTTCAGCTTGTTTTTATAGCGGCGGTTATATGGGCTGGTTAGGCAGCAGAGGTCAAATCGACCTCACTTCCGGACTAAAAACCCCATTCGCCATCTCGGCGCATGGGGTTTGTGCTGAGTCATATGCAGAACCTATCACAGCTTCCTTAACTCGTCCAGAATATCCTCCGGAGCCAACCGCTTCATAAAATCCGGGTTGACGTACGCAGAACGGATAATGCCCGACTCGTCAATCATGAAGGTGGACGGAATGGGGAGGATCCACCGGTCGGTCGCGTTGTATTCGGCCAGATCCAGCTTGAACGTATTCTTCATGAGTTCCTGAAGGTACGGCGGTACGTCGTATAAAATATGGTAATAGGCGGCCACCAGACCGTTCGTATCGCTCAGCACCTCGAACTGAAGCTCTTCTTTCTCTTGATGAGACAGCGTGTTGTCCGGACTTTGCGGACTGACGGCGATGAGCCTGGCACCCAGCGCATGAATCTCCGGCAGCACCTTCTGATATGCCCGAAGCTGCGAGTTGCAGTAAGGACACCAGCCGCCGCGGTAAAAGGTGAGCACGACAGGTCCTTTGGCCAGCTCTTCGTATAAGTGAACAGAGGTGCCCATCGCGTTCTTCAGCGTAAAATCCTTCGCTTTCTGCCCTTCCTCAAGCCCATACTGCACGCCCGACTCCTGCTGCTCCCGGATCGAACGGAACATCGCAGCCTGGACCTCCATAGGCGAATGCGCGACAAATTGTTGCTTCATTTCTTCCAGCGTTTGATTTAATGACATGGAATAATTCCCCTCCCTTGTGATCAACCTATTATTTCATAAATCCAATCGCGAGAAAAACGATGCCAAGCAAGATGGAGAGATAGCCGGCGATTTTTTTAACGGGACCGCCCCATTTTGCGAACTTGCGCACAATCGATATCGAAAAGACTGCAACCGCCGCAAGGATCACGCCTTTCCCCAGCGAGTAGGCCGTCATGAGCAGCGCGCCGTGAAGCGGACTTCCCTGAAGAGCAATATAGCTGATCAGCGCAAAAAAGATCGGGATCGCACAGGGCGAGATGACGAGTCCGTATGGAATGCCCAACTTGAATGCGGCCACGGCGCCTTGCGGGCGTTCCGGCTGGTTCAACGACTTTTGGAAAGTCGGCATGGCGAACGATATGACGCCTAGCAGCTGCAAACCGGCCAATATGTCAAAGATAGGCGGGACCCAGGTCAGCAGCCGGTATTTCTCCACGAAGGGCAGGAACTGTTGGCCGAGCAGCGCGATGATCAAGCCGGCCGCCAGCGAAGTGACCGCCATACCCAATATAAAGTTGATCGCGATCAGCATCGCTTTTCTTTTATCGCCGGCCGCTCCTCGCTGGACATAACCCGCGAACATCGCAAGCACGGGCAGGTAGCAGGCCAACACCGCGCTCACGATACCGACGATAAACACAAGGACGTAGGTTGAGACGGATACGCCGCCCGTAATCGTAAAATGATATAAGTCTTCCATTCGTTTCTCCTTTTATCTGGTCTCTTCTTCATAATCGAGCCATGCATACACGCGTTCACGAAGCTCGGGCAATTTGGGCAAAGTGCCAAACTCCGCTTTCCCATTGATGAGAATCGCTCCGGCGCTGAAAATATTCAGTTTCTGGAGACGTTCGAACTGCTCGACCACATGTAACTCTCTAATCTCGATTTGCGAAAATTCCGCCGCCACTTGCTTCACAAGACTCAGCGCCTTTTGACAAATGGAACATCCCGGTCCGGCCGATACCACCTCGATTAACAAAAGACCTCCTCCTCCATCCCATCCTGTTTAAGATCCTCCGTGCAAAAGGAAGATTTGCCTTGATTATAGCGGCCGGGCTGTTAAATCCTTGTTAAGTGATGCGCCTAAAAGCAGCGTGATTTTCTTCGCGTCGCGAAAACGCGAATGCTATGCTATTCTCTGTATCAGGAAGGAGTGGTCCTATGCGAATCCTCATAGTCGAAGACGAGGAGGACCTTTCGCGTGCGTTAGCCAAGGGTTTGAAACGGGAAGGCTATGCCGTAGACAGCGCGCTTGACGGGCTGACCGGGTGGGAGTTGGCGGATACCAACGAGTATGACGTGATCCTCCTCGACATCAATCTTCCGGAGCTGGACGGCATTTCGCTTTGCCAACGCATTCGCCGCTCCTCGCACCATCACGATGTATGCATCCTTATGCTGACCGCGCGCAGCCATCCGGACGAAGTGGAAGAAGGACTCGATTCAGGGGCGGACGATTATCTTCGCAAACCCTTCGTATTCAATGAATTGCTCGCCCGCATCCGGGCGCTCCTTCGCCGGCGTTCGTCCGTGAAAAGCACGGTCCTGCAATTCGGCCGGCTGACCCTGGATTCGAAGACAAAGGAAGTTTGGTTCGAAAATACGCTCATTCCGTTGACGAAAAAAGAATTCGGCCTGCTCGAATATTTGATGCTGCATCCCGGCGAGGTCATCTCGTCCGAGCGGCTGCTTGAGCATGTGTGGGATATTCATGCGGATCCGCTCTCCTCTACGGTCCGGGTTCACATCAATTCCTTGCGCAAAAAGCTCTCGCACCATGATCCGGCGGCAGGAGAATCGCATATTCAGACTGTTCAAGGTCATGGGTATCGATGGGCGCTGCGCGCAGCCGACGAGAAAGGGGCCCCGACATGAGACCGTGGAACCGTCTATCCCTTCGTTCACGATTGACGCTGTTTGCCATTCTTTATTGTGTGGCCATGCTTATCGTATATATGGGTTTAGAGTCCTTTTTCTCGGCTTCCAAGATTGTATCGGAGCTGCAGGGGCGAATCATCAGTTTGCTTGTCGCCCTTGCAGGCATGATTCTCAGCGCGCAATGGCTGGCATCCATTATTCTCAAGCCAGTGAAGCGGATGAGCGAGACCGCCGCCGGCATCACCGCATCCACGCTCGACAAACGTCTCGAGATTGACCAGCTTCATGATGAATTGAAGAAACTCGGGATCACATTTAATACGATGCTGGACGGACTGGAACGCGCCTTCGATCAGCAGGCCCGCTTCGTATCTGCGGCCGCGCACGAATTAAGAACGCCGCTGTCCATCCTGCGCACCAATCTCGAAGTGGCCGGAGACGGCGATGGCATCGATCCGAGCGATTGGCAGGATTACAGAGCGACCACCGAGCGCACGCTGGCGCGGCTTGAGTCGCTAACGGAGAATTTGCTGCTGCTGGCCGACGGATCGTACGTTCGCACGGATCGTGAGCAAAGCGTTGTGGAGCTTGCCGACATCCTCTCGGATGCAGTCTCCTTCATGGAACCCATGGCAGTCGAGTACGGCGTGAAGCTCCAACTGGCGGAGCCCTTCTCTGCTACGGTGAAGGGGGACGAGAGCTTCCTGTTCCTGGTCTTTCGAAATCTGCTGGACAATGCCATCCGGTACAATCGGCCGAACGGGAGCGTTACGCTACAGGTCGCCCATGAAGATGGGCGCATAGCGGTTCGGGTTGCGGATACCGGAAAGGGCATATCCCCTTCAGCAAGGGAACTTATTTTCGAGCGATTCTATCGCGTCGATGCCTCGCGGGCGCGCAGGCATGGCGGAGCCGGTCTCGGGCTATCGATCGTCCGCCATTTACTTGGCTTTTTTGAGGGGACCGTTGAATTGGAGTCGAGTTCGGAAGAAGGAAGCGTGTTTAAGGTTACGCTGGTAAGAGGTTAAGGGACATGTTTACTTCGAAGGGGCTGTTAGCGAAAATGAGCGAAACGCTCAGGAGGTTTGACCAAGACGAGTTGGCAATCGAATCGGCCCGCCCCAGCCGGCTCGCGGCAGAGGCGCGCTGACGTGGCCGCGGCGTATACAGCCGGCTGGTGGGTCGGCATGATCGCGGCTGGAGCGGCGCTGCTGGCCGTGTTCTCCATCGTCTGGCACAGCTGGCGCAACGGCATCTCGCCGATGCCGGCGTCCGGCCCCGTCCGCCGTGCGGTAGCGGCGGAGCTGCTGCGGCTCGGCCCACGCGGCTCGGCGGTAGAGGCCGGCTCCGGCTGGGGCAGCCTGGCGCTGCATACTGCGCGGCGCTGTCCCGGCTGGCGGCTGATCGGCATCGAGAACTCGCCGCTGCCGCTTGCGGTGTCGCGGCTGCTGGCGAGGGGACGGCCGGGAATAAAATTCATGCGCGGCGACTTGTTCGCGTACCCCTACGAGGACGCCGACGCGGTGATCTGCTACCTTTATCCCGGCGCGATGAATCGCCTTGCGCCGCTGCTCCGGCGATATCTGGCACCCGGCGCCTGCGTCGTCAGCGTCTGCTTCACGCTGCCGGGCTGGACGCCGGTGCGGACTGTCGTTTGCGCCGATCTGTACCGGACGCCTATCTACGTTTATATCCGCTAGGACGGAGAGATTACCGCGATCCGTGCATGCGTAAATCAACGATCGATTAAAAGCGAAGAGCCCTTCACGGGCTAGCGCGCAAAAAGGCACGATCGAGAGCCCCGTCCGTTCACCGCTTCTGTCTCTCGCGCAAAAGTGCAGGATTTTCTCCCGAGACAGCCCGGTTCTCTCTTAAATAGACGAGCTGCCGTGCATTTTTGCGCGATAGATTGCCCCCAACCAGGCTTGGATGATGCAAGGGCCGCACGCTGCGGATCACGATCCGACAACGTACTGGTCCGTCAGCGGACCGAACACCATTGATTTCGACCTCGGCTCCGAGACGACGGCCACGTATGTCGGCATCTCCTGGCGGTTTGGCAATCAGCGTCAATGGGACGAGCTCGGGGAAAGTGACCGATGATTATGAGATTTACGATATCCCGGATACGAAGGCGCGGTATCTTCGGATTGCCGTATCCGGTAACAACATCACGTCGGCAACCAGTATTATGGAAGTCATGGTATATAGCGGTCAGAGCAATGTCACCGACATCGTCGAGTCCGACGAGCCCGCCGACGAGCTGAAGTAAACAAATAAGCCGTTATGCCGAGGACTTACGAGTCCAAGGCTAACGGCTTTTTGCTGTATCCGACAGGGCTAAGGGGGAGTTTCAACCCTTAATCGCCCCGATCATCACGCCTTTAACGAAGTATTTCTGCAGGAAAGGATACAGAAGCAGGATCGGCCCTGTCGCTACGATGATCGTCGCGTATTTGATCGTCTCTCCGAACAGCATCTTGTCGGAGCCGCCGACGCCGGTCGTCATCGTTTCGGTACTGCTCGTGATCAGGATCTCCCGCAGAATGAGCTGAAGCGGATAGAGGTCGCGCGTGCGCAAGTAGATGAGCGCGCTGAACCAGGAATTCCAATGGGCCACGCCATAGAAAAGAATCATGACCGCAACCACGGGCATCGACAGCGGCAGAATGACTCGGAATAAGACGGTAAAGTCGTTGGCGCCGTCCAGCTTGGCCGACTCCTCCAGGCTGGGCGGAACGCTCATGAACGAGGTGCGCATGATAATCAGGTTATAAGCGCTCATCGCAGCGGGGATAATCAGCGCCCAACGGGTGTCTGCCATGCCTAAATCGTCGATTAGCAGGTAGGTGGGAATTAAGCCGCCGTTAAAGAACATGGTGAATACGATCAGGAACATGACCGGGTTTTTCCACATCACCTGCTGCCTGGATAAGGCATAAGCGCCGAAGGCGGTCATGAGTATGTTAAGTAGAGTGCCCAAAGTAACGTACAGCAGGGTGTTCAAGTAACCGGTGATAATCGACGGATTCTGGAAAACGAGCCTGTAGGCTTCCAAGGTGAAGCCTTTGGGGTACCAGATCAGTCCGCGCGTTTGAATGGCCCACTTGGGATCGCTTAGAGAGGCGATCAATACGAACAAGAACGGATATAAGGTGAGGATGGACAATAGAATCAAGAGCAGGGAATTCAATAGGTCGAAAAGATGTTCCCCCCGGCTTCTGCGCATGTTGAACGGCCTCCTTTTTACCAAAGTTTATGTTCGCTGGTTCGCCGGCTTAGCGCATTGGCCGATAGCAGCAGCGTAAAGTTAATAAGGGAGTTAAAGAGGCCTACGGCGGCGCTGTAACTGAAGTTGGATTCAAGTATCCCTTTTCGGTAAACGAAGGTCCCGATGACATCAGCGGTTTCGTAAGTCGTCGGGTTATACAGCAGCAGGATTTTGTCCGCGCCGACGGACATGAAGTTGCCGATCTGGAGAATAAGCAGGATGACGACCGTAGGCATAATACCCGGCAACGTAATGTGAAAGGTCTGCCGCAAGCGGCTGGCGCCGTCAACGCGGGAGGCCTCATAGAGCGAGGGGTCGATGCCGGCCATGGCCGACAAATAGATGATGGAGCCCCAGCCGATATTCTGCCAGATGTTCGAGGATATAAAAACGAAACGAAACCAGCCGCTCTCCTGCAGAAAGGTAATCGGCTGAACGCCAAACCAGGCGTGGAGCAGATTGTTGACTAACCCGTCGCGGGCCAGGAAGTCGACCAGCATGCCCGAGACGACCACGATCGATATAAAATGCGGCATATAGGTAATCGTCTGAACCGTTCGCTTCAGCATCGCGCTGCGCAGCTCGTTCAGCAGAAGCGCAAGGACGATAGAGGCCGGAAACGTGAACAGCAGATCATAAAAACTGATCATCAATGTATTGCGCAATACGCGAGAAAAGTAGTGACTTCCGAAAAAGTCCTTGAAGTGCTTCAGACCGACCCAGTCGCTGTGCAGAATACCTAACCCCGGCGAGTAATCTTTAAAGGCGATCTGCAGCCCGTACAACGGTACATAGTAGAAGACCACATAATAGGCCACGACGGGGAGCAGCATGAGGTAAACGTATTTATTGATTTTGGCATCGCGGACAAACCGATACTTGAACCCGCTCTTGTCGACCGCGGGCTTGACAGAATCGGATGGTCGCTCGATCGCTGTTGACATCGCGAGCTCCTCCTTGCGCGAAATGAATGTATCAAAATGGGCGCAAAAAGACGCCATACGGCGGGAAGGCTCTCCCGCGCCGTATGTTCGCTCCCTGCTTTTCTTTTTTGCTTACCTGCTGAGGTAACGATCCAGGGCGGCCTGACGAGCCTTGATCGCTTCTTCGATCCCCATGCCTTCCAGCGTCTTCACATATTTATCGAAGTTCTCGATCGGCTCGGCACCCATGACGAATTTATTGAACATCTCGTCCCGGTAGGTCTTGACGTCGTTCATGATGGAAGCGGTTTTCGAGCTTTCGTCGGCATTCAGGGATATGCTCGGCATTTGCTTGGAATGGTCCGCCTGGAACCACGTTTTTTGCGCCTCGCGCTGCGCGGGAATGGTGTAATATTGCTCGATCACCCGTTTATCCTGAACAAAAGGTCCATTCCAGCCGGATTGGAAATATTTCGCCATCGCCTGCGACATCGGCAGCTTATCCGGGTTGTTCATGATTTCGTCCGTATACTTCGGATAACCGTTCTCCATCTTGTAGCTTACGCCTTCGATCCCGAAGTTGATCAGCATATGGCCTTCCTCGCCATACTTGTAATCGAGCCATCTAACGATCTGTTCCGGGTTCTTGGCATGGGCGGATATGGCCGCTCCGTAGCCGGTGAACGGGTTCGTATATTGACCGAGCGGATTCGCGCCGCCTTCATTGAGCTTCGGGTAAGGCGCTCCCACCAGGGAAAAGCTCGGATTCGTCTCTTTTTGCAGAGTCAAGTAGCGGCCCAGACCGGAGCCGGCAAATCCCGAGTAAGCCCCGACTTCATTATTAAGGATCTTATTGTCCTTTAGCTTGGCATCCGTAATGCTGGCATAGTCCTTGTCGATCAGACCGTTTTTGTACCAGCGCGCGAGCGTGGCCAGGAACTCCTTGTACTCGGGCTGGATCGGACCGTACTTCACCTGGCCGTTGTCGTTATAGAAATCCGTGGTAATTCCCCAGGCGCCGACGAAAAGGTGGTTCAAATCGTAGTCGCTGTTAAGATTCATAAAGAAGGGAATCTCGTCCTTCTTGCCGTTGCCGTTCGGATCTTTATCGCGAAATGCCGTTAAAACCGCTTCCCATTCGGGGATCGTAGTCGGCACCTTCAAATTCAATTTATCGAGCCAATCCTGGCGGAAAATGGGGCCGTTCACGACGCTTAACAGCTCATCTCCCAGCAGGAACGGCATCACGTAAATATTCCCTTCATCGGTCGTGATCATCTTCCGGAACTCGGGATGTTCATTCAATACTTGGCTCAAGTTAGGCGCATACTGATCGATTAACTCGTTCAAGCGCAGGAGCTGTTTTCCTTTAATCAGGGCATCGGGACTTTGGGAAGCGGACAGCCCCACTGTCGAACCGAAATTGTATTCCACCACGTCAGGCAGGTTGCCCGAAGCGAGCATGATATTGAATTGGTCTTTCTCCTGCCCCGTCGGCGGATGCTGGAATTCAACCTTCGTGCCGGTTTTTTTCTCGATTTCCTGATAGGCGGCCATCTCGTTGTACGTCTTCATGATCGCGCCCGCATTGCCGTTCATCTGCACCCAGTACGTCATAGAAGCGGGATAGTTCGCATCCGCGGCTGACGGACTGGCTTGGGTGGTTCCCTTCGCCGTCCCTGCCGGCGATGTTGAAGCGGCGGTTCCGGATGCATTGCCGTTGCTGCTGCAGCCTGTTGCCAGTACGGCAAGCAAGGTTGCCGATACCAGCGTGAATTGAATCGATTTTTGCTTTCGGTTCATCCTTCGATGACCCTCCCATATACGATTGTATTGCGGTTGCGCCGTCCGCCATTTGAATATAGTCGAGACGGCTCCGGCTGCCTACATAACGTTCGAATGAAGGATAAACGCCGCTTTAGATGAAGAACAAACCGATTTTTACAGTGCCTAACCTTCCTTTGGATCCCTTGAAAATTGCAGCATTTCCCGGTACTTTCCGGGGGTAATGCCTTCTATTTTTTTAAACGTGCGGATGAAGCCGATGTCGGTGGAATAGCCGACCTGTTGAGCGATCTGGAGGACGGTCATTCCCGGATCGGCCAGCAGGCGCTTGGCTTCGGCCATCCGAAGCTCGATCATATAATCGGTCAGATTGATGCCGTACTGCTTTTTGAACAAGGCGGACATGTACGCCGGATTTAATCCGAAGTGATCGGCGACGCTGGTCAAGCTGAGCGAAGGGTCTGCGTAATGCAGGTCGATATAATGCCTCATTCGCTCTTGCCACCGATCGTGTTGCACGGAACGCGCTTCGCTGACGCGGTTGCAAATAAATGCAATCCAATTTTTTATTTTTCTGACCATCTCGTCGGCCGAAGTGCTGCTTAGAATCTGCTTCACGGGATCGTTGTCCGTATCCAGCGACAGCTTCTCTTCGATCTTGAGCGCGCTCGTCACCTTCAGCAAGGTGCCGAGGATGTTCATGAACAGCAGCTTGCCCAGTTCGGGCGTCGTGTCGCGAGAGCCGATGTTTCTTTCGTATAGATCGTCCAGAATTCGCTCTGCGGCTTCCAGTTCGCCGCTTTTGAGCACGTTCACGAACCGCGCTTCGACTTCCGTCGGATAGTAGTAATCGGTGCGTTCCATTTCCCGGATTTGATCGTAATGGATGATGGAGCTTATCCCGTGAATGATGCGATAGTCAAGCGCGTTAAGCGCTTCGCTATAGCAGCGGGACACTTCCATCAGCCCCTGATGAATGGCGCTGGTCGCTACCGTGATTTTCATGCGGAACCTACCCTCGATGATTCCTTTGAGCTCGGCGATGAACCGGTCGCGGTTAAGCAGCGTCTCATCCGATGCGTCGGGAACGTTCAGAACCAGCGCCAGCCGGTTGCTGTCCGTTTCCGTGGCATAGCCCGAATCTCTTAATAGCTCGCTGCTCAAATTCAAAATAATAAAGCGTACCAGGGCGTAATCCCGCTCGCTTTCTTCGACTCGAAACTCCTTGCTCTCATCCACCTCGATCAGCACGACTCCAACGCAGGGATGCGGGAACTGCATATCCATAAAAGCGAGAGATTCGGGCGTGAGTTCGGCCGGGTCTATTTGTCCCTTCAGCAGCCTGCTTAAAAAATGGGCGCGAACGACCGGCAGGTGACCGGCAAGCTTGGTTTTCAAATCCATGCGCTCGGCAAACGATTCTGTAATGGAGGTCCGGATGAATTCGTACTCGTTCGCAGATCCGCTGCGCGGCACGCTCCTGCCTTTGTTAATCGTGTAAACCAGATCGCGGATCGGGCTGTAACTGCGGTTAGCCATCCAGAAAGCCGCTGCGCTGCCGGCCGCGACAACGAAAGCCAGCAAGCCCAGCGCCCAGGCTTTAATTTCATTCACTCTTTCCAGCACGACGTTTTTGGGCACCAAGGATATATATTTCCAGCCGCTTTGGCCGGTTGTATAAGAGAGCATCTGCGCTTGGCCGTCCATCGGGTACGTCCGGTAACCGCTGGCACCGGATATCTCCGTAGACAACCCGGCTGGAAGCGCGTGCCGGCCCGCCGTCGAGACGATGACTTGTCCCTTCGAATCCAGGATGAGCATCGTTCCTTCGTTCACCCACTGGATCTGCTTAAGCAAGTTGAAGATTTGTTGTTCGTTAATCAGCATGATCAGGGTGCCTCTCCCGTTGCTCCCCTCCCCGAGCGGCAGCGTAAAGGCGCTGGCAATCACGTTCGCCGCGTGATCTTGTTGGCCTTGCGGAGCCGCCCAAAAGTCCATGTAGTGATAGCCGGATAGAATTTCGGAGCGAATGCGCTCAAGGCTCCAGCCTGGAAGCGGATACAGATTGGTGAAAAACGTAGCCGCGTCCGTTTTCAGTCTGGAGGAAATGACCGTATCGTCATCCCGCAGATAAATATAAAAGTCATCGATAAAGCGCGACCCATTGCGAATATTCTTAAGCGCGCGAACGGCTTCCTCGTATTGAATATATTTCTCGCCGTCTCTAATCGACCATAACGTTTGAAGCTTGGGCTGCATGGCGATTTGGACGCCGAGCTGCTCCATTTCCTGCAGGTTGCTGTCCACCACCTGGCGCGCTTGCTCCAACATGGCGAGGTTCGCGCGGTTGGCGTTTTCGATCAGCGTTTTTTCCATATTGGTGTAGAGCACGAATGTCACGGTAACTGGAATAAGCAAGATCAGGATATAAGAAAGCCATAGCGTCAAAAAGACACTCTTGCGGCGGAGCAGCACGCGAGTCCCTCCCAAAGTTCGCTATTTATTGGTAATTAAGAGGCGATGCGTGGAGTGTAACATAACTAATGTCGGTACGCCATAATGAAAACAATCTCGCATTCAAGCGAGTTTCATATCGATCCAATGCGCTTCTATAACCCGTGCTATAACCGGCGTTAGATTCCATCTTCCCCATTACCGTTTATACTTTACGTTGATAGACGCCAGAAAAACATTGTTTATTCATCTATGAGCGGGAGGATTTTGAATATGAAACGTCTTTCTATTTTTTTAATCGGGGTGCTCCTATATGCCATGGCGGGTCAAACCGGATCGTTGGCCCCCATGGCACATGCCGCTGCCGACCCGGTTCCGCCCGAAGCAGACGGTTGGGTGCAAGTGTCCACCGCGGAACAGCTTGCCTATATCGATGAGCATCAATCGTTATATTTGTCGCGCAATATTCAATTGATGAACGATATCGATATGTCCGGTTATCAGTGGATTCCTTTGGGCGGGAACGGTGAAGACCGCTTTAGCGGCACCTTTGACGGAAGCGGATATCGAATCTCGAACATTCGGATTCCGATCTCATCCTTGCAATATGTCGGCTTTTTCGGCCAATCCTCCGGAGAAGTCAAAAATCTAGGCCTAGTTGTAGATATTGGGGGCGGCACATTTACCGGTAACGGCAATACCACCACTGGCGGCCTGATTGGACAACTCGATGGAGGCCGTATCGATCGTTGCTACGTTCAGGGGAAAGTGGTCGGCGTCAATGCGACGACGGGGATTGGCGCCATCGCCAGCGTAACGGGGGGAATGGTGGGGGAAGCAAAAAATTCTTCGATCACGAGCTCCTCTTCCACTGCAACCGTAATCGGCGGAAATGGTCCAAATAAGAAGAGCGGCGGACTGGTAGGCGCGCAAGGAGCCGGAACGATTAGCAACGTTTATGCAAGAGGCGCGGTTTCCAATCCGGCGGACCAATCCGTCGACACAGGCGGGGTCGTTGGTTTTATCTATATGGGAAGCATTGACAAAGGCTACGCAACGGGGAAAGTAAGCTTGCAGGGCTCCGGGAGACAGGGAGGCGTTGTGGGCGGCACTTTTGGCGGGGCTAATATTTGGAAATCCTATTTCGATACCGAAGCAACAGGACAATTGAACGGCATCGGCTTTATTAATGATGGGACGGCCGATGCGTTCGGCCAAACGACAGATCGGATGAAGCAGCAATCGACCTATTCGGGCTGGGACTTCGTACATACTTGGGCCATACATCCAAGCGTAAACGACGGTTATCCGTATCTGCGACCGGCGATTTTGACGGCTGCATTGCCCAATGCGAATAAGGATGCTCCCTACTCCCTCACGCTCACCGCATTCGATGGCGCCTTAGGCGGGTTGAACTGGCAGGCCACCGGGCTCCCGACAGGCATGACCCTAAGTGCCAACGGCGTGCTTCAAGGCACGCCCCGGCAATCCGGGAGCTTCAATATCGGACTTACGGCTACGGATGCCGGACAAGCAAGCGCTGCGGCAACGCTTCAGCTAGTCGTCAAGGAAGCGGCGCCCGCCATTCCAGTCGGGCTGCAGGCAACCGAAGAGGAAGAAAAAGTAAATCTGTCATGGGAGCCGCTGGGCGGAGTTGAATCCTATCGGATCTATATGTATGAAGGCGCGGATATGCCAGCCGATCCTGATGAATGGACGCTCGTCAATGAAAATGAAGTGACGCAAGCCGCTTATGTCGTTAACCATTTGACCGCAGGAAAACGATATTGGTTTGCGGTAACATCGGAAACGCAGGAGGAAGAAAGCGGATTTTCCACGCCCGCAGCCGCAATCCCCTATACGACCGTGACGGAGTTTGTACCTCCGGAGGACATCGAGGTGGGAAAAGGCATCGAACTCGATGACTTGAAGAATCATTTTCCGGAGAAAGTCCAGGTGCGTGTAAAAAACGAGTCTTTATTGGATGTGAACGTGAATTGGGATTGGGAACAGACCGACTATGACCCGGATCAAGCGGGCACATACAAGGTGTTTGGTCAATTGCAGCTGCCGGCGTTTGTTCGCAACCCGGCAATAGTGCAGCCAGCGCTGTCCGTCGTCGTACTCAAAAATACAAATGCGCAATTAAACGGCATTTACGTGGACGATACGCCGCTGCAAGGGTTTCAGCCCGATATTTTTACTTATACCCTTGAAGTCCCTTATGACACAAAGCAATTGACGGTCACAGCGGCAACCTATGATACAGCGGCAGCCTATGAAGTGCTCGGCGGCAACGTTCAAGCACTCGAGATAGGGAATAATCCGATAAAACTGTCGGTCACGGCAGAAGATCAAACGGGACAATCGACTTACACGATCAACGTGAAGCGCAAACCGGACAACGAAGCGCCGCGATGGCCGGATGGCAGCAAGTTGACGGTATCGGATGTGACACCATCGCATGCGAGGCTGACGTGGCCAAGCGCGACGGATAATGCGGGCGTGAGCGGCTATCGAATCTATGTCAACGATAACCAGCGAGAAACGGTAAGCGGGAGCGTTTATGGAGCCACCGTCCAAGAACTGACGGAGAATACGACATATACGTTTAAGATTGTGGCCCTCGATGCGGCGGGCAATGTTAGCGAAGCGCTAACTAAACAAGCCACGACAACCCGATCACCGGCCGGAGGCGGTTACGTATTATCCGGCAATGCCAATCTGACGGATCTACAAGTATGGGGTGCGGGTCATGGTGAGCCTTTGAAGCTAAGCCCGTCGTTTGCCCCGGGAACGACAGCCTATACAGCACGAACAGAAGCCGAGCAAGTCTCCATTGTGGCGAAAAAAGCAGATGCCTTCGCAAAAGTGACTTTGGATGGCAAAGTCATTACAGACAGCGTCAAAGTCGATTTAAAGGATGGAGATAACCTGCTGGCATTGACAGTGCACGCGGAGAATGGCATTCAGAAGGAATATAGGCTGAACATTTATCGAGAGCAGACTAAACCGGCCGCCCCGCTCGTTGAATTGACCGACATTGCCGGACACTGGGCCGAAGGCAGCATCAAGCAAGCGGTGTCGAAAAGAATCGTCGGCGGTTATCCGGACGGAACGTTCAAACCGGACAACGCTGTCACACGCGCCGAGTTTATAGTCATGCTGGCAGGCGCTTTGAATCTGGATGGAAAAGGCGCTGCGGTAACATTCACAGACAACGATCAAATCGGTCAGTGGGCTAAGCGAGCAGTCGCGCTCACCCTGCAAATGGAAATTATTAATGGGTACAAGGACGGGAGCTTCCGACCGGACAAGCACATCACTCGCGCGGAGATGGCGTCTATGATTGCCAAAGCATTAAAGTTGCCCATCAACGTGAATGCAACAACCGGCTTCGCGGACGACGAAGACATTCCGGAATGGGCGAAAGGCGCAGTCGAAGCGATTCGCAAGCTCGGTATTGCGAACGGTCGCGGCGGCAATCAATTTGTTCCGAACGATGCAGTAACGCGTTCAGAAGCGGTCGTCATGCTGCTCAAACTGCTGGAGGTTCAGGCACAAAAATAGATCTGAGACCGAAATCGCAAACGGGACGAAGCAGGGTATTCCTCTGCTTCGTCCCGTTTGGCTATTAAAACTCGTCAGTCTGTTCTCGTTCAGTACTTCGTCTCCATGCGGTAAAATGGATTCCAAGAATGATATTCTTGACTCCATACAAGGAATCATTCTTCCCCCCGCCATAACCCCTTACAGTAAACACCGACTAATGAAAGGTGTGTCTTAAGCATGCCTGCCATTCCGGACCCGATCAGCATCGAAGCCGTGTAAAGCGGCGTCATGATGCCGTTAATCCGCCAATATGGCTTGGTTGCGATGTTTCTTCGACATATGCGAGGTCCGTATTCCCAAAATAACGATTCGCCGCACTTTTGCCGCCGATACGGAGAGAGCAAAATAAATGTAAAAATCGCCCTTGTCCGGCTGACTGAGCCAGACAAAGGCGATTTCGAGCCCGGGAACGCGCCTTGTCGGTCACGTGTCCGCTGGAGGCACTAATCCATTTGGATGCCGCCGTTCACTTTCATGGAGCTGCCGGTGACGAACCGGCTCTCCTCTCCGGCGAAAAAGGCGATCGCCCCCGACAGGTCATCCGGCAAAGCTACCCGATGCATCGGAGTCATCGCTGCGATCTGCTGCTTGACCGCTTCCGGGGTTACGCTTGACGCTTCCGTTTCGACCAGTCCGGGTGAAACGATGTTGGCGGTCACCCCATAAGGCGCGCTCTCCAGCGCCACATATTTGACGAACGCTTCAAGCGCCGCCTTGGCCGAGCCGTGTGCGGCCATATAAGGCACCGGGGTGTCGGCCGCATTGCTGGAAACGTAAATCATTCTTCCGTATTTCCGTTCGATCATGGCAGGCAATACGGCTTGCGTCAATGTAAAAGCGGCCTTCATCTCGTCGTTCAACTTCTGGGCTAACTCTTCCCATTGCATCCCCATTACCGGCTTCATAACAAAAGACATATGCGCATTGTTCACCAGAATGTCGATGCCGCCCCATGCTGCCCGAATGGAATCCAGTGCTTCCCTTACTTGTTCGGGATCGCGCACGTCCGCTTTGGCGAGCGCCGCCTCTCCCCCGGCTTGCCGGATCTGATCCACGACAGCTTGCGCCGACTCCGCCTGGCGCACATAATTTACGGCAACCTTAGCCCCAAGCCGGGCCAGCTCCAGCGCTGCCGCCGCGCCGATTCCGCGGCCCCCTCCCGACACGAATGCAACTTTGCCATGTAAACGATTCATACAGTTCCCTCCAAATTGTGTGATACAGAATGTTTATCGAAACTTTAATAGACCAGTTGATACGTTGCCTGTCGCAGGCCAACAGCAGAATACTCCTGACCGGACGTATTGTTCAGGTCTACGACAAGTTTCCTGTAGCGGAGCTGTTCTCAATATCACAGTTGCCAGATCCGGCAGTCCAACTGCCTTTGGTTATTATGTGATAACATCCTTTTACTCCTCCTGTGGCTTCTTTTTGATATTACGTCGTTCGACTTAAGTCGAGTAGTGATAGCGGTCATCACTTTTGTCACATAATCAATCCAGTATGCAAGAAAAAGGTACAGCCTCCTCCAATCAAGAGGATCTGTACCTTTTGGTTAAAGCGCCTGGTTACCTTTGATTAAGATATGATACGGTTTTATCCCATTTGCAAATAGGCTATCGATCAGCTTGACCAATTCTTCGGACGATAAATCTTTGCCGTTGCGTATCCAAAGGCGAAACAAAGAAATTAATGTTGATATATAAAACTCAATCAGGTATGGCGCTAAAACATCATTTGTTGGAAGGTTCACAATCAATCTCTCAAAGGGAATTTCTCTTTTCAGGCGTTCAACAAAACGAACAGAACCATAGTCGCCCAAGAGGGCTTTAAGAACTGAAATTTCCTCTGCACTTTCCAAGCATTGAAGCGCATCCTGGAAAGTATGCGTAGAAAGCTCCCTGCTTGCCATTTCCTCGTTAATGGATTTCAAAACCTTCTCTTCAACGTAGTTCAGCAGCTCATAAATATCTGTAAAGTATTGATAAAATGTACTGCGGTTATATCCTGATTTATTGGCAATCTCTTGAATAGATATTTTTTCAATTGGCTTTTGGCTATATAAATCACAGAACACATTTATAAAGGTCTGCCTGGTTTTGTCCGTAATTTCAGGTTGCTTGTTCATGATTTGCCTCCATTTCCGGTTCAATAGATGATCCGACAGATATTGAAAATCTGATGGTTGATGACTGTATGGTGAATCCATACAATATTATCATACAACACGTTGTTGGATCATTAATAAGGATGATCAACTCTTTGGGGGAGTCTAACATGAAAATTTTATTCTTCGGTAGAGGTGTCATATCGACCCAATATGCGTGGGCTTTCGAGCAGGCAGGTCATACCGTTGAGTTTTACGTTAGAAAGGGGAGGAAAGAAACCCTAGGAAGCCATATAGCGCTTGAAATGTGGGACGCACGAAAAGGGAAAAAGCTCATAAAAGAAAGCTGGAACGTCAAACTGCATGAGGAGATCCTTCCCCATTATGATCTCATTATTGTGAGCGTCAACACGGAACAACTTCCGCAAGCCGCACAATTCCTATCAACTGCTGCAGGAAATACCCCGATCCTCCTATTCAATAACATTTGGCAGGATTTAAAATCGTCGATCGCACCATTGTCTATGAATAATGTTGTCTTTGGCTTCCCCGGAGCAGGAGGCGGCATCGCGGACAATAAGCTTAGGGGCGGCTTTTTGAAAATGGTATTTCTAGAAAAACCACGGGCAGGCACCGAGCCTATTAACAACAAAGTCAGAGAACTATTTGAAAGTGCCCATTTTAAAATTAGTTGGATAAAGGATATGCAAAGCTGGCTATGGAATCACTTTGCCATGAATGCAGCGATGGAAGCGGAGGTGTTAAAACGGGGAAGTTTTCCAGCGCTCATGAACCATCGTGACTCATTCGCAAATGTTGGTAAGCATATGAGGGAAATGGTCCCTGTACTTAAAGCAAGAGGCGCAAAGAGTGATATGATTTTGCTACTGTTGACTAAGATTCCACCGGCCCTTCTCGGCATCCTTTTTACCAAGGTTATTTTTGCAAAAGGCAGCTTGCCGCGGCTTTTCGTGGAATACAACAATAGTAAAGCAGGTTTTGCGGTATTTGAAGTTGTTAGAGAAGCAAAAAAGGCAGGTATCCCTTTGCCGCGTCTTACGATGGCATTTGAAAATACGGAATATCACAAAGCTATTGAATAACCCATATTGCCTTAACTATACCTACAATGCGAATAGGAGCCGTGCTTCGTGTAGCGAAGTGCGGCTCCCTTGATTACAAATTAAGAAACCGGCTCTCCAACTTATAGTAGAAGAGACGGTTTATCTTATTTTGAATCAATATTAAATCGCGGAACGGCCAATTCTTGCTCGACAAAGTTCATATCTGAATCTCTAGAAACTAAAGTAAGTTCATGAATTGACGCTGTCGCAATAATAAGAGCATCCGGCGTTTTTAAATTTCGTCCCTTACGTTTAAGATCCCTACGGAGCGTTCCAGCCAATTTTGCAATTTCTGAAGTAGCATCTATACATCTTTAAGAAGCTCTTTCCCTCGCTCAGGTGTTAAAGTGCCTGCCGCTTCCAAAAGATCATCAACTGAATAGTCGTCTTCTTGAGCTTCCACAGTTTGCTTTTCAAGGTCAATCAATACACGAGGGTTATTTATGTTGAGTTTTTGAAGGATGGATTTTATCGTACTCGTGGCTTGTGGATCCATTTTTTTGAGGATCATCATGATCCCTCCATTGTCACTCGATAACACATTATAACACAGGGGAGGCAGACATTAATAACCTCCGGCTATGCCTTAAAAGGTGACTCCTGCTCATCTATGATCAATCGCGCGTTTCATTCTTCATCACGACCTACGCCTCAGCTCATAAAAATACTGCACAATCGGATGCTTGAACTTCATCTTCCCAGCCATGTTTAAAACCCGCTTTTTCCCGACTCTTCTGTCCACCAGAGCCAGAATATTCAATACGACATCATCGCTCTCTATGCTTTCCTCTATAGAAGTCGATAAATACTTATTAGCCACGACGATGAAATTCGATTTACTTAATCCCTCTCCAATCAACCGATCCTAGTCCCCACGTTCCTTGGTCTCATCATGCGCCTTGCTTTCGAACTCGCCCAGCAGCGCACGCGCTTCGCTTGTGGACTTTGCGTTCATTAAAGCATTTCTTAATTCGCTCGCTCCCCGGAAGCCCCGGACATATATCTTGAAGAATCGGGTAAGCGCCCCGAACGAACGAGAGACCCGTTCCGAATATTGATCATGGAGATCCAGATGCAGCCGCAGCAAATCAAGCAATTCCTCACTGCCGTGCGCCTTCGGCTCCTTCTCGAAAGCAAACGGATTATGAAAAATACCGCGCCCGATCATAATGCCGTCCACACCGTATTGTTCAGCGAGCTTAAGGCCGGTCTGGCGGTCAGGGATATCCCCGTTAATGGTCAGAAGGGTATCCGGTGCCACCTCATCGCGAAGCTTCTTAATCTCCGGAATCAGTTCCCAGTGCGCATCTACTTTACTCATTTCCTCTCTCGTTCGCAGATGGATGGACAGATTCACGATGTCTTGCTTCAAAATATGGGTTAACCAGCCGCGCCACTCGTCGACTGCGCTGAAACCGAGCCTCGTTTTTACGCTGACGGGCAGTCCCCCGGCTTTGGCCGCTTGGATGATATCCGCCGCGATCTCAGGACGGCAGATCAGGCCGCTTCCCTTCCCGTTCTCCGCCACATTGGCTACAGGACAACCCATATTGATATCAATGCCTTTGAATCCCTCTTTCGCCATACCGATGCTCATTTGACGGAAGTATTCGGGCTTGTCCCCCCAGATATGAGCCACAATGGGCTGTTCATCCTCCGTAAAAGTCAAACGCCCGCGCACGGAATGGTTCCCCGCCGGGTGACAATAGCTCTCCGTATTCGCGAACTCCGTAAAAAACACATCCGGTCTGGCTGCTTCGCTTACGACATGGCGAAAAACTACATCCGTCACATCCTCCATGGGCGCCAGTATAAAAAAAGGCCGTGGCAGTTCACGCCAGAAATTGTTTGTCATATCGAAAACCTCTGTATAGTTATCAGGACTCTGTCGAAATCGTCTCGCGGCCGACGCAGCGGCTCCTTAATGAAGCACATGTTCTCACAATGCTTAACCACTGTCTAGAGGATACATCATAACTACCAACGCAACAAGGCCGCTTTAGCCGCGGCCTTGTTGCGTAAAATTATTGAACGATGACCGTCATTTCCTGGCTTTCGGTCGTGCCGGCTGCATTGATCAATTCGGCCCGGTAGCGATAAGTGCCGGCGGCCCTGCCCGTGATCCGCTTGACGGCCGATTGGGCCGAAGGCGAATTCGCGGTTAGCTGCTGCGTATCGATCAGCACATCGTTCTCGTACAGCTTGTAGGTCGTACCGTTCGTGCCCCACCACATATTCATGGTGATCGCATAATTGCCGTTCCTATCCCAGTTGTCGTTGGATAGCACCGGCTTGCCGGGATTCGCATCCTTGACGGCGACCGTCAACGGTTCGCAGGCGGTGGCCCCGCGCGCATTACGGAGTTCGCACGCGTACACATATGTGCCGTTCGGCTTGCCATACACGGCCGTTACCACGCTCTGAGCATTCGGCGATCCGTCGGCAAGCCGCGACGCATCGATAGCAACGCCGTTCTCGTACAGCGTGTAGCTGGTTCCGTTCTGGCCCCACCACAGGTTCATCGTGATCTTGTAATTGCCGTCATGCAGCCCGCTTGCATAACCGCTGTCGCTGGACAGCACGCCTTTACCGGGAACCTCAGCGGCGCTTGGCACGAGCGCGCTTTGAGCGGCTTGCAAACTAGCTGCGGCCGCGTCCACTTGCGCTTGCGTCGCGTTCGCATCGTCGTTCGCCGCGATTGCTTGCGTCAAGGCCGTTTGCAGATCCGTCCAGGAAGCTGCGGTATAATCCTCCCTGTAAAGAGATTGAGAAGAGGCGATGCCTGCCGCAAGCGCCGTTTTATCGGCGGGGTCCACATGCGGGACCTGGCTCGACGTATACGTTAGCGGAATGCGGAAAGACGCGCCGGCCGCTATATTGTAAATAAAACCTTTGCTGAAATCATTGGGATCCCTATAGGACCGAACCAGCGTAATATCCCCAATGTCGAGCTTCAGGTGCGTATCGTCCACCCTCGTTACGCCTTGAATCGTGTAAGCGGCATTGCCGACGCCGTCGTTCTGGACGATGACGCTCTTCCCGACCAGATCGGCTGGCAGATCGGAAAGTCCCGGAACTTCAACGACAATCTCGTTATGCTGCGACAAGTCTTGCGTGAAGCTTGCAACCGTTCCGGTTATCGCCCCCGCCCGCTCCTGTCCGCTGTCGCCGCTTTTGCGGATATACGAGCCGTCATGAAGATACGTGTCGACCTTCCCATCGGCTTGCACCGAATACACGCCCAGGAAGCCCTTGAACGCCAGCGTATAGTCGACATCCGGCAGCTCAACCGTGTAGGCTTTGCTTGCATCCAGAGAACTGACGATATAATCCGTTCTGCCGTTCTGCAGGATCACGCGGACCGCCCGAACCTCGCTGTCCGGCGCGACCGCGTCGTTCAGCTTCACGACCAACGGCGCGATGGAGGCGATAAAGCGCTCCCCTTTATACGGTTCGATAATGGAAGTAAACAGGCTATCTAAATTCGTGCCGTTGCGGTGTGCGATCATGTACCGCAGCGTTGCCGGATTACCCGCTTTATTCGTCGGCGGCACGCCGTCGGCCAGCGCGACGTCGTCCACTTGGCCCAGCATGGTCAAGCGCAAGTGAACGTCGGTCGCAGCCCCGCTGCCTTGGCCATACACATTCCATGTATCTTTCACATTCCAGTCAATACTAAATTGATCCGCGGGGGAAGCATCACGTTCCACGTTCTTCAAATAATGAAAGCCGCTGCCCATATAAAGCGGCCCGTCGATATCGTCATAACGCTGCGCATAAGCCACATTAGGTCCCGCATACGTGCCTGTCGGCTGCGCGGCGAGATTCAATCCTTCCGTCGTTACGGTTCCATCTGCGCCATGGAAGCTGAAGTAGTGATCGCTTCCTCCTTTTACGCGGAACAGGTCGACGGTATAGGAGTTCTCCTCATCTGCCTTGATCATGGCCGTCGTTCGCTTGTACAAGCTTGTCTGCGGATACACGTCCGGGGATTCCACGTCGATCAGCTTCACCAAGTCCGTACTGTCAAAATGCTTCGGATCCGCGGCCGCGACATTCTCATTCTGTTTGCGTGCATCGACGACGACCGTATTATGACTGATCGTATTGACCACCCACTGGGCCCGGTGCATATCGACATTGTCCGCATATTCGGGATAGCCCAAATCCGGCGACAAATCCAGGCCAAAAGCGTGGATGCCGATGTTAAACGTATCGCGATGGCCATGGGTGGAATCGCGCCCGTAGAACATCCATACGTCTCTCAACGTGTTCTTTGCATCCGACTGCGCATCCCGCAAGCTTCGCGCATCCGCATCCAGCAAGTTCAATACGCGAATCCCCATGCTGTAGCCGCTGGATGACACATTCTTCCCGTTGCCTTCAAAAGCGATCAGGTGCTTGCCCTTCGTCAGGCTCATCCGCGTCAGCGTGACATAGGCGCTCGAATCCTGCCCATAGAAATCCAGATCCTTGATCGATTGTCCATCAACCAAAATCCTGTAGATCCCGGATGCCGGCGACTTGATTGCCAGTAGATCAAGATCATATTCATCAGTCTGGGGAACATCGAACGCAAAGGTCGCCTTTTCCCCGTCATGCGCCGCATTCAGCAGAACTGAACCCGACTCCTCTACCATTTGCAGCGGCTCGCTCTGCTCCGTCACGTTCATGCCGCCAAAACCAAGCCGCGTCCCATAAGTAACGTCAGGACTTTCCCCGTCCCGCAATGCCGCAAAACCATACCCGCTTTCATTCACGCTTTTCAAATCCAGGAGACCGGATTGCGCAATGGCCGCTTGGATCCGGTCGGCGATCGCGTTTGGATTGGCTGAGAATACGTCCGTATGAATGCCATCCGTCGTATTGTTGTTCAAGAAATAGATCAGCTGGGCATAAATCGGATCGCCGTATTTATCGAACGCTTTGACGAGATCCGACATGCGGTAGAGGAGGACCGGATTGCCCGTGCGTGCCGTATCCCCGATGTTAGCGAAGTACTTCTCGCTCAGCATGAGCTGGTTCAACATCGAGAACATTTTTTGAAACTTCACGTTTTGATACAAGTCGGCGCCAGGATACAAATCATAGCCTTCCAAAATATCGGCCGTCATCCGATGGGTTTGGAGCCACAGCAAGTTATATCCAGGGGAGCTCTCATTCCCGTTCCCGTCCCGGTCGACATTGGACACCAGGGAGTCTAAGATGTTGCCGCCTGTCAGACGCGTTGGATTGAGCAAGACTCCCCCGGATTTGAATATAAAGTCCAGCCATTCCTTCGTATCCGGCAGCGTATCGTAGACGACGGCGGCCATGGCCAACGCGCTCTGATGCATGCCGTCGTTGCCCAAGATCTGCGTCTTCTTAACGGCCGGATACACTTGCTTCACGATGCCGTCCTCAATGTTGCGGCGGATCGCGGACCCGCTGTTTTTCGCATTGGTCATCCGCTTTTCAACGGCTTTCTGCTGCAAAAACTGGATCGTCTCCGGGTCGTCCATCGCCGGGAAAAAGGCATCGTACGCGCTTAAGTAAGTTTTGACATTCTCCGTTTCCCAAATGCCGCCTACGACTTTGCCTTGTCCGACCGACTTGCCCCACGAATTGATGAAGGCCGTCCTGTCGAACTTGCTTACGTCCATCTCCGGATACAGATCCGCCACGCGATCAAGCATGATCGTGCCGGCCCGGGCATATTTGACATCTCCGGTATATAAGTAAGCGTCGCGGAAGGCCGTCAACGCCTGCGTAATCAACGAGTTCTCCTTATACCACACAAACCAGTGCACATAGTAAGCGATGAAGGTGTAGCGATTCCCTTGTTCGTCTACCCAGCCGAACCCGTCATCTACACCCCAAGTCGGCCCTTTCTCGGGATATAGCGTATTGACAAGCAGGCTTCGATCCGCGAGCTCCGGCCGGAACATCCCGTGTTCGTCCAGACCGCTCTTGTAATAGGCGCCGAAATCGTTCGTAGGAAATTTGTAGCCGCTGGATGGGTCTACGATTTTCCACGGCTCGTTCAAAGGGTCCGCCCGATACGGATAATTGCCGAATTGCTCAATGGCTTTGCCCGTCACGGGGCTGCCTAACGCCTGATTGACGGCATAGCTTCTCGGAAGCGTCTGCCCCGGAATCGCGTTCCATAAAAAATCCAATCCTTTTGCCAGATAGGTATCCGCTTTGGCAACGGCTGCATCCTTCATGCTTTTCGCCCATTGCAATTGTTGGACATTTGCGCGCGCAGCCGCAATTTTCCCGGGACTGTACAGCGTCGCCCTGGTTTTGCTGTTCGTGACCGTCCCGGATCTGATCAATGTCGAATTGTCGAAATAGACAGTGCCTCCCGTAGTCGCCGATGTACCTAATCGCAGGCTGACATAAGCGGCTTGCTCCGGGATCGCGCTCGTGAGCGTGATCGTCTCCCACTTATTGCTCGATTCCCCCGTTTGAGAGACGGATGACAGGAAAACCTTGTCCGCATCCCAAAATTCGAGTTCCAACTGAGCCGTCCCCGCGGCAGTGAAGGCACTCACCCCCGCAGTATAGGTCATACCAGGCGATACGGAAACGAGATGGCTGCGAAGCGCTGCCTTCTGGCCCGCGGCATTCGTCACTTTCACGCTGTGCGTCCCATCGAATACGGGCGCGCTTGATAGCTCCACGGTGCCGTCGACGGCGCGCCATTGACTCGGTCTTGCGTTGTCCAGCTTTTCGAAGGCACCGTTATTTAAGTTGGCGCTTGCATCCGGAGGGGTCTCGCCGAAGGCAACGTCATCAAAATAAGTCGTACCCACGTTGGCGGCGCCCGACCATAACCTTACCGAGGCATACTTCGCTCCCGCTGGCGCAACGCCGGAAACACGAATCGGCTTCCATGCATTCAAGATACTGCCCGACGCAAGCACGTTCGATAGGTTGTTCGCGGTGTTCGTGCTGGCATCGTTCCAAAATTCCAGGAAAACGGCAGGACTGCCGGACTCGAAATAAGCGAAGGCCTCCGCTTGGTAGTTGACCCCCGGCGTCACCGGAACGAGTTGGCTTCGCACGCCGAAGCCGTTTTTGGCGTCCGTATCCCCGATGCGCAGACTGCTGTCTCCCGATCGTTTCTTTTCTTGCGAAGCAGCGATATCCCCGCCGTAAAGTGATGTCCAAAACCGTGGCATGTTGTTCGCCACTAGCTCCATGTCGCCATTCCTCGGCAGCTTATTCGGATCGGAGATCACTTCGCCAAAGGTGACATCGTCGAAATAGGAAGTTCCCATGTCGGCTTTGCCTGAATAAAGCCTTACTCGAACAGAAACCGCATCTGGAGGTGCGACCTGCGAAACGAAGAGCTGCTTCCACTGACCTGTAGTCGAATTCGTGTCACGGGGCGTGACGCTTGTAATCGATGCGCCTGCAGCATTCAGATAATCGAAATACAGAGACGAGCCGCCTTGCATGCCCGGCATATTATAGGAAAAAGCGGAGGCCTCGTATTCTTTTCCCCCGGTAATCGGAATAGCCTGACTGCGCAGGTCAACGGATGTCGTGTTATCGGGGTCCGTGAACTTCACGCTGTAGACGCCGCTATGTACCGTGGTCGTAGACCGTGCGATCGTCGTCCACGCTCCGCTCCAATCCCCCCATCCGGTAGGCCTGCCATTCGAACCCGCTTGCTCGAAGCCGCCGTTAAGGAGTGCAGGCGGCGAATCCGCACGCACCTTGGCCGGAAATAAGCCAAGCACGGAAAAAACCATCAAAAACGACAAGCATACGGCAAGCCATTGCTGCAATTGACTTCGATACATCAGTTATCATCCCTTTCTCTCATTAAGGTAAGCGCTTTCAAATTCTATTTTAAACCCCTTCAAAAGCGCAAATCTATGCGCTCAATTCAATAAAGTGTCGTCTAAATCAACAAAAAAAGACGCTCTATGAGCGTCTATCCCGCGGCACGCTTAACCCTGCTTGCTTTTAAATTGCGTAGGCGTAAATCCGGTATAACTTTTAAACACTTTGCAAAAATAGCGATAATCTGAGATTCCGACGGCGCCGGAAACTTCATAGATTTTCATCGTCGTGTTCTCCAGCAGCTCGCTCGCTTTCTCCATCCGCACGCGATTGACGTAGTCCGATAGGTTCTCGCCGATCTCCTGCTTGAACATTTGCCCGGCATAGGACGGATGCATGTGCACGAGCTTCGCAAGCTCCGTCACCTGCACGTCTTCCATGTAGTGCTCGCGGATATAACGGCACATGAGCTGGATCTCCTTGCGCACGGCGGTTAGCGGTTGATCGCGCTGGTTCATCCATTCGACGACGGCGTCAATCGTTGTTGCCCACCATTCGCGATACTCCTCCCAGGTCTCCAGCCTATCGACCTCGCCGACACAGGCGAGAACAGGGTCCGGCAATTGAACGAGCTCCGGCTGAAACATTTGCTTCGTTAAGCGCAGCAGATCGCGCGGATGAATCGGAGGCTCCGTCCGTTCGACCATGCGCAATGCGATCTCGCGGAATGCCTCGGCATTCCCGCGCTGCAGCGCCTTAACGACAGCGGCAATCCACTCCCGGCCGCTATCCGGGTCCAGCCTTCTTAGAGGCACTGTCTGCGTGCCGATCAGAGCCATCTCCGGCTTGTAAAAATAACTAGCCAAGCCATCAAGACCTTCCCGAATCAGCTGAACAAGGAGCTTCTCGTCCGGTTGTTGCTTAGCGGGCTCGCGTACAGCGCCAACATGCAAATAAGCATGAGCGGGAGCATATCCCTTCAAGATATCCAGCGTACGCTTCGCGAATCCCTTTAGATGAAAATCGGTCAAGGGGCGCTCCGAACCGATGATTAAGCATAGTCTATTATTTCGCAAGGGGAGTGCGACAAGTTTGCCCGCTTTGCCCAATAGCTGTGAATCCAGCTGTCACTCAAGCGCTTCGCCGAGCTGCCTTTGGAATTGGACAAGCGCCTCCTCGAAGGATACGCCCTGCTCGAAGCTCTCCGGCATGCGCCAACCAAGCGTGAGCCCCGCCAGATAGCTCGTGGATTGAAAGTCGTCGAACCACTCCGGGGGCAAGGAATGCGGCGAGACGCTTCCCTCCGCTTCCAACAATCGCTTCGTCCACTGACGCTTTCGCGTCCAGTCCTTCTCTCTTTCAAGCTCCAGCCGCATGGCCAGCTTCTGATCGACGTCCATTTCTTGCTCGATGGAATCGGCGATTTTGCGGCAAGCTTCAACGATCTGCTCCGGCGTCTGCGCCAGCTTCATTAAATAGTTGTCGACGCCAAGCTCGATGGCCTGCCGGGCATATTCAAATTCGCCGTAAGCGGTCAAAATGACAATTCGGATTCGCGGCCATCGCTGACGGACATAGGCGGCTAGCTCTAACCCGTTCATATTCGGCATCGTAATATCTGTCAGCAGCACATGCGGCATATTCCGTTCGATCATCGCAATGGCTTCTTCGGCGCCCGAAGCGGCTCCCAAAAACGTAAACCCCGCTTCCGTCCATGGAATGCGTTCCGAAAAGCGCTCCCTGATCCATTGTTCGTCGTCCACCATCAGCAGCTTTAACATCAGGCTCCTCCTCTCCGGCCGGATTCATGCGCCCATACTTTCTCGGAAGGAAGATGGATCGTCACCGTCAACCCTTCCTCCGGTTCGTTGTGAAAATGCAGGCCATAGGCAGGCCCGAAGGTCATCCGCAGCCGTTCGTGCACATTCCGCAGCCCTAAGTTATTCAACCCTTTATGGGGATTCGGCGTCTCCTCTTCCGTCATCATGGCGGACAGCTTGACCGGATCGATACCCGGTCCCGTATCGGAAACCTCCAGTTCAACCCGATCGTCCCCGCTCCCTTTCCCGGAGACGATAATATGATTGACCCCTTTTTTGCTAAGCCCATAGAAAATCGCGTTTTCCACCAAAGTAATCATCGTCAGCTTCGGAATAGGCGTATTGTAAAAACGTTCGGGAATCGCAATGTCCATCTCGAACACATCCCCGTATCTCAGGTTCATTAAGTGAACGTAATTTTCCAATTGTCCAAGTTCATCCTCAACCGTTACAACATCGCCGACCTTGTCGGTGGAATACTGCAAGAGTCCCATGAGAAAGCGCAGCATTTCCCCCATTTGCCCGGGGCGCCCCGCTTCTCCCAAGCAGTAAATCGCATTCAACGTATTATTTAAAAAATGCGGATGGATTTGCGACTGCAGCACTTTCAATTCATGATGACGCTTCTTTTCTTCGGAAGCCCTCAAGTCCTCGAACAAGGATTGTATATTTCCCATCATCCGATTGAAGCCGTCGGCGATAAACGTAAACTCATCGTTTCGTCTCAGCTTGATCCGCGCTTCCAATTCTCCTCTTGCCGCAGCTTTGAATTGACGCGTAATGACCGTGACCGGCTTGCGAATGTAGCTTGCGATCCAGACTGACACAATAATCGCCAGAAGGATCGCCGCCAGCAGAACGAAGATTAATTGCCGCTTCAAAGACTCCAGCAGAGGAAACGCTTGCGATTGCTCGATAACGGAAAAAACGGTCCAATTCCAGCGATTCTGGTTACTGCTAAGAACGGCATAATGGCCAAAGGAAGTTTGAACATTGTTGTAGGAAGTCCCGCTGCTTTTCGCCAGCGCTTGCAAGGCTTCTTTCATCTCGAGGTGATCCTGGAAGGTCTTCGGGTAGGCGAGATAGGTATTGGTCGATATATATTCCCCTTCGTCCGTGAACAAATAAATACGCTGCTGCTCGTTCTGAATCGTTTGGGGGCCTGTCAGGGCATCCAAATTCAAATCCATCACGACAAAGCGTGCACGGTCAACCTGCTTGGCAACGGTAATAACCGAACGCTGGCTGACGTTATGCGGCGGACTCCACCAGAAGCCCGTTTTGCTCGTGTGCTGACGGATTCCATTAATCGTCTCAGGCGATATGAAGAATTGATAACCGTACGGGGAGCTGTACCGAACCTTGCCATTTTCAATGAGATAGATACTTTGAAGCTGATCTTGATGATAGGTCATAATGTTATCGATCAGTTGGCTGTAAACGGATTCATCTTTATTATCGTAAAGAACTGGATTGGCGAGAAACAGGAGTTGGCTTTGGAGCGAATTCATCACCGTTTTAATATAATTTTCAATCTGCACCACAGAACTTTGCAGCTGCTTTTCGTTATTTTGACGGATCGGCGAGAATAGTCGCTGGTATCCGAACAAGGCAATCACGAAGAAGACCACGACGACGGATAGAAAGGTAAGAATGAATAGCTTGGAACTGACGCTGGAAGAGAAGCTGGTTCCGGTTCGTCTTCGGCGTATCATGCATGACCACTTCCATGTCAATTTTTCCAATATTATAACATGGCCGCTGCCGCTCTGTACGCACGCACAAGCGACAGCGTTCCCTATGGTTCCTTACGATCGCTCTCGTTACGCCGGCTCGAACCTCCCGGGCATTATCCTTTCACCGAGCCTAATAACGCGCCCTTAACGAAATACTTTTGCAAGAACGGATAAATAATCAATAAAGGCAGCGTAGCCACGACGACGACCGCCATTTTGATCGTTTCCGGAGGCAGTGCATCCAATACCAGCGAATTGAGAGAAAGCTCCGTACTCACGTTCGGCGACTGGATCATGCTTCGCAGGACCACTTGCATGGGCATTAACGATTTATCCGTAATATAGAAAATGCCTTTAAAATACTCGTTCCAATGGGTGACCCCGTAAAACAATCCGATGGTCGCCATAATCGGCGCCGACAAGGGAAGCACGATCCGGAACAGGGTGGAAATATCGCCTGACCCGTCGACCTTTGCCGCCTCTTCCACTTCCTCCGGCAAATTCTCGAAGTATGTTTTTACGATTAATAAGTTAAAGGTGGATACCATGCCCGGAACGACCAATGCCCATACCGTATCGTACAACCCAAGGCTCCGCACCATCATGTAGAGCGGAATGATGCCGCCGCTAAAAAGCATGGTGAATACAAGCGCCATGAGAATGAAATTTCTTCCCGGAACGAATTTTTTGGAAAGCGGGTACGCCAGCAAAGTCGTCACAACCATATTGAGCAACGTGCCTACGACGGTTATAAAAACCGTTACCTTCAGCGCATTCGGAATACGCGGGCTGCTGAAAATTTCCTTGTAGGCTTGGAAGGTAAAATGATCGGGCCAGATGACGAAGCCGCCATGACGCGTCACTTCAATATAGGGCGTAACGGAGACAATAAAGACGTAATACAACGGAAACAAGGCAAGCAGTGCAAACAGCGTCAACAAAGCGTAGATGACTCCGTCCGCCGCCTTATCGCCTTTTGATTTATGGACAACCAGCGACATGCGTTGTCGCCTCCTTCCCACATGGGTTGATTACCAGATCCCGGAACCTCCGACCTTTTTGGCGATTCGATTGGCTCCCAGCACGAATACAAGGCCTACCACCGATTTGAAAACGCCCATGGCCGCCGCCACCCCGAACTCCAGCCGTTCAAAGCCGTACCGGTATACCCAGGTATCTACGATGTCGCCGACATCATACACGCGCGCATTCAAAAAGATGAATACCTGGTCGAAGCCCGCATCCAGAATGCCGCCGACTCGAATAATGAGCATCAGCACAAAAACATCGCGGATGCCTGGCAGCGTGACATGCCAGAGCTGGCGCCAACGCCCCGCTCGGTCTACAACAGCCGCTTCGTACAGTTCCTGATTAATGGAGGCGATCGCCGCCAAGTAGATAATTGCTCCGAAACCGGTGTTTTTCCATATTTCAGTCAGAACGAGCAGCGGGCGAAAGAAGTTCTGGTCCGTCAATAAATCCATTTGCCCCCCGCCCATGTCCCGGACCAAATTCGTAATGAGTCCGGACCCCGGAGCGAGAAACGAGAAAACCAATCCGTACACGATCACCCAAGATAGAAAATAGGGACCGTACGTTATCGTCTGTACGAAGCGCTTGAACCAACGTACGCGAATCTCGTTGAGCATCAGCGCCAGGATGACATCGGGCACCATGCTGCCTACGATTTTATAGATGGAGATTAACAACGTATTGCGCATGATTTGCAGAAACTCGGGGCTGTCGAAGATGACGCGGAAATTACCGAAACCGGCCCAGGGACTCCCCCAGATTCCTTTCATCAAGTTGTACTTCTGAAAAGCGATTAACGCGCCCGCCATCGGCGCATAGTGAAACAGAATGTAATAGATGATGCCAGGCACCATCATGACATAAAACCATTTTCGGTTGTAAATGTTGCGCCATCTGTCCCGCTTGACCAAGCGCGGCACAGCGGAGCTTTTCACTTTTACGCCCGTCATTTCGGTCATCGCCGTTTCCTCCTTGCCCAAGCTTCGCCTGAATGCCGAAGGGAACTCTGGCTGGACAGAGCTCCCTTCCCTCCCGGAACGATTACTTAAAATCGTCCAGCTTCTTGTCTTTCAGCGCTGCGTTGATTTGTTTGGTATACTCCGTAAAAATGTCGCGCCCTCTGAACTTGGTCATCAGCTCTTCACGGTATTGCGGCCAGTTTTTGCCGCTCTTATCGTCGAGCACGGCCTTGGCGTGGAACTTGCTCATTTGGCTGCGGAAATCTCCGATGTTGATGCCATCCGGCGGAACCAGGCTAACCGGCGGCAGCGCGTTGTGCTTAGGGAACCCTTCTACCGTCTTGAGAATCGCGCGGTCATGCTCGGATACGCGGGAGTCGATAAGCTCAAGCCCGAGCACATTCGGTTCGTCCGGCGTGAACACCGCATACACATTCAGCCAGTTGCCGGCTTTCGCGATATCGCTTTCGAAGGCATCCACGTTAAGCGTGATTTTGTTGCCGTCTTTCGTATAGTGCTTGCCTTCTTGCCCGTAGTGAGTGAGCAAGAAGCCTTCCTCGCTGGTCAGCCAGTCCACGATTTCCAGGGAACGCTTCACTTTTTCCGGATTTTTGTCGGCTGTCGCTTTGCTGATCAGAATGGTGCTCTCCGGAACGTTGTACTTCCACATCACCGGCTGATCAAGCGGGAAGATCGGCTGCCAATTCGCGTTCGGATCAAGCGCCTTCGTGCGGTTTTGCAGCGAGGTCGCCACGCTGTCCAGCGCGACGGTCTTGTCGCCCGGCGTGAAAATCATGCCTACCTTGCCTTGCGCCGCTTTATCGATATGGGCCGGCGGCTTGTTCAGGAACCAGTCGGGATCGACGATGCCCGCTTCGTTCCACGCCACCACTTGATCGATTACGTTTTGCACTTTCAGATCCGTCCGGTTATCGACAAAGCGATTGTCCGCAATCATAAAGTCGGCGACAAAGCCGTTATTGAGCCACTGCGGAAAATCTAACGGCAAACTCAGGCCGCTTCCCGCCGCCGAGAAGCCGTACGTATCCTGCTTGCCGTTGCCGTCGGGATCATCCTTGGTGAACTTGGTCATCACGTCGGTCAGCTCCTCGTAAGTATGAGGCGCCTTCAGCCCCAACTTATCGAGCCAGTCCTGCCGAATGTACCAAGAAGCATACGTATTGCGCTGGAAGGGCAGCATGGCGCGCGAGAATTCTCCTTGCTTCAGCTGGAACGCATCCACTTCCTCTTTGCTGACCCACTTGAAGTAGTTCGGCATCGTTTCCGGCGTCACAAACGAACTCAGATCCGCCGTGATGCCGTCATGAATGTACTTTTGCGATTCGGCGGCGCCCGCGATAAACAAATCGGGCGCGCTTCCGCCGGCAAGCGTAGCGTTCAGCTTGTCATGATACTCTTTGCCGACCACCATATAATCGATTTTCAAATCCACATTGAATTTGTCTTCGATCGCTTTCTTTACAAAATCCTTGTCTGCCGACGGCAGCGTGACATTCGCCAGAAATGCGCTTGTAACGGACCAATTCAGCGATAACTTAGGCTGCTTTCCGTTCTCCGAGTCTTTCGGAGAACTCGAAGAATTCGAATTGTCCTTCGAGCATGCTGTAAGCGCAACCATAGCTGTCAAGCCGATGGCTAACCATTTTTTGTTCATCCATTCCACACCCTTCTGTTCGCTATGTTCGTAAACATGACCTGATCCCCTGTGCGCTTCTGCTTAACTTGTTAGCGTTTACTTGAATTCATTATAGGTGTTGAAAATTGAGGGAACTAGCAGGCTGGTTCAAGAAATGGTGTGTGGAATCAAGAAATTTGCCAGAGAGCAGTTCAGGAAGGGGGATGCGGATGCTTGTATGGAGGTGGCTTGAGGGCGGTTGCTTTGGGGTGAGTGAAGATAAAGAAATGCCCTCTCGTAAAGAGAGGGCATTTCCACGTTAGCTTCTCGTTCATTTATTTATTCAGTCTGTTCCATACCAGTAGTGAACAGCACTCCACATGTGTTCAGTATGCAGCCTCATCATATTTCTAATTTTTAAGGGGCTACACCTAAATGATTAATCGTAATGCTTACGCTTTCAAGAGTTATATGCAATCTTGTTTACTAACAGGAAGTTCGGGTACGACAGAAATTACCATATAGTTTATAATACCAGTATATTTGGAGAGCTCTCGTGGAGAATCGGAACTTTGGTTACTCGCACTTTGCAATAAAATTAAAAGGAGAAATTGAATTGTCAAATTATGATTTTCATAAGTTGCTTGAGCCGTTAGAGTTTGAAAGATTAGTTTGCGATATTGTTCAACAACGAGATGGTATCTTTCTTAAGATGTATAAAGAAGGACGCGACTTAGGGATCGATGGATTATTTACAAATGGTAATGAGAAAACTATAGTTCAAGTCAAACGCTATCAATCCGATTTTAAAAGACTTATTCGAGATTTAGAGCAGATAGAATTACCCAAAGTACGAAAATTAAACCCCGATCGATACATCCTAGGACTTTCTATGGTATTAAATCCCGAGGAAGAAATCAAAATTATTCAACTATTCGAAGGTTATATATTAAATCATCATGATGTTATTAATGGTACAGATATTAATCGCATACTTGAACAAGACTCATACAAACGCACTCTCCTCAAATACCACAAACTTTGGATGCCAAATATCAATGTCTTGGAGAAAGTAATAATTGAGTCCGCGCATCGAGCTATCTATCAAGAATCTATTGAAGAGTTAAAAGCGGCCATAAGGACCTCTAAATCATTTGTGCCTACCCGAATCTACACTGAAGCTTTACAAAAATGGACACAAGATCAAGTAGTAGTTCTCTCTGGGGAACCTGGAGTGGGAAAAACAACAACGGCATACATGTTAGCACTTGCCTTTCTTCAACCTGATAATCTAAATGGATTCGTATGGGCAAATTCAATTCAAGATGTGTATGCAATGTTAGAAGATGAAAAACAACAAGTTATCATATTGGATGATTTCTGGGGAAGCATCTTTCTAGGGAATCAGACACGTAAAAGTGATGAGGAGCGACTTAAGAAACTTATTGATATGGTGTTATCTCACAAGGGAAATAAACGATTAATACTTACAACAAGAGAATATATTTTACAACAAGGTCTGCAAAAGCATCCTGTATTAAAGAAAACTCTGGATAAGTTTGCGTTAATTTTTACTGTTGAAGAATATAGCGATGAAGAAAAAGCAAGTATCTTGTTTAGTCATCTTTATGCTTCGCCTCTTGAATACGAGTATGTAAATTATCTATTTATGAATACAGATGAAATTGTAAATCACGATAATTATAATCCAAGAGTACTTGCATTATTTTTAAACAATTCTTTAACTGATGGCCTCTCACCTGAAGATTATTACAACGAATTATGCGACTATTTCGATAATCCTATCGAATTTTGGAAAGATGTTTTTTTGGATCTCTCCTCGGAGGCTCAAATCGTTTCCCTGATATTGTTGATCTCCTCCACACCAATGCAACTAAAGGATATGAAATTATGTTATGAAAAATATATCTATGTTTATAGCAACCAATTAAAAACCAAAACCTTAGGCGAATGCATCGCTGAACTTGAAAAAACTATGTTAAAAACTTTTTACGATGAAGAATATGAAGATATTCTATTGAAGTTCAGCATGCCGGCTGTACAGGATTTTTTGTATTCACATTTAAAAGAAAACTGCGAACTCATTGTGCCTCAACTTATAGGTTACTGCGCTTTTTATAATCAATTACAGTTCCTGTTAGAGCATGTTTCTAATATGTGTAGCGAAATGGTTGCTGATCTTATTGCGCAAAATTGTATTAAACACTATTTCGAATATGGCCGAAGCATGTTGGAGTTTGACGGGAGTTGGAATTGGGATTTTGATTCCTATGAGGAAACTAGGGGGCAATTAGATAGATTTTATCATTTGCTTCAATGTTGCAAGAAAAGAAAGAATCAAACACTATATCTTTTTTTAGAATCAGAAATTCATAAATATTGTTCTACTATGGGCAACGAAGATTTAATAGCAAAACACACTGATTTACAGAATCTCCCTGATATTGTTGTTCAGTGTGCAAACATAGGTATGTCATTTAGTGAAGATATAATTTACAGGTATTTCAAAAACTCATTCAGCGTTAACCACTACTTAGCTATGCAAAAATTTCAAGATCTATTTCCAGACGAATATGCTGCTTTTCATAATAGTTATTACGATAAAATCGTGAGTACTATTGAAGAAATTATTATTTCAGAGCTAATATTCCTTCAGGAATATGATTTAGACATGGAACTAGACATACTTATTGATAGTATTCCCGAAATCCTCAAGCAATTTGGTAAAAGTTACACTAAAGAATTCAACCAAAAAATAATTGAATTATGTGGTAGGGAACCTTACAAAGAACAAAAGAAAGAATATATAAATAAACTTACTGGTAATTCGTCGAGTCTACATTCTCTTAAACACATCAAAGAAAGCGCAGCGAACTGGCTCTTTGGACCTCAAGAAACATATTTAGAAGATGATCAAATAATCGAACTAATTACAAATAGTGATCATACTCAAGAAGTTAAAAATAAATTAATAGAAACCCTGAATACTTCAACTCCACGATATATTTATGATTATTTACAGAGAAAAGAATCTATTAATTTGCTACTAACGGTTTTACACGATGTCTCGCCGAATATGCCTATTAACGAAAGTAATTGGATTGTCTCGCTGTTATTACACATCTCTAAAGGCGATCAAGCAACGTTGCAACAGATAATAAATTTTTGTGCCGAAAGCTTACCCATGTTTATGTATCTTGAAGAGCCAATAATTCGATTAAAACAATTCATCGAAAGTGACGAATATAATATTCACTTAAAGAACAATTCTCAAATGCGTCAAATCGTTTTCGAATATTTAATCTTGCAAGATGAACAGTGGGTACGCTTTATACAACTTCCTATCTTCTTTTTTTGTTATACCGTAGTGATGTGTTATGGAAGTGAAGATGAAGAATTGGAATCTTATTATCCAGAAATTTGGGGAGACAATTTTCACAAGTTTAAAAAGGTTTTCAAAAATAATCCGAGGAAAGAAGTCCAAATTTTTTACGCAGACTTCGGACCATACTACTTCAAGAACCATGAATGGGAACGTTACATGTATACAATGTTCGAAGAACTAAGACCATACCATTTTAATGAGTTTTATGTTGCACCTATAATCAATAGATATCTACAAAAGCTAGGTAGTGAAGGTGAAGATAGTAGGGTTTTAAATATTCTTTCTCAATGTAAATTAGAATTCACGTATCACATATCAGACTCAGCCTCTTACTTTTCAAACTTGGTGAGTGATGAACTTCATTTAATTGAACATCTAGGAATTGCTGAAATTTGGCATGAGGATTTTCCAAAGTCTGTTCCAATAGAATTACTATCTCAGCTACAAAAAGATAACTTAGCAGTCAAAGATGCGAAAAAATGGACGGTTTCAATATACAAGATAACAGACATCGAAATACTTAAAGAATTTGGGGTTTATGACGTAATATTAAAATTTTTAAGAAACGTTGAAAGCATAGACTCGCGCTTTAGTGCTGGAGATTACTCGCAGATAGCTCGATCTTTTTAAAATCAAAACGAATAGAGGAGAATTTAACAAAGATTAACCTCTAGATAATTTTTCATTTTCCATCCATACGACGCACTCCACATGCGTCGTATGGGGGAACATATCCACCGGCTGCACCTCCACCGTCCGATAGCCGCCATCCTCCAGCACGCGCAGATCGCGCGCGAGCGTAGCCGGATCACAGGAAACATATACGATGCGTGCCGGGCGAAGCTCCAGCATCGTAGCAAGCAGCGCCGGGTCGCAGCCCTTCCGCGGCGGATCCACGACGATAACGTCGGGGGCAACGCCTTGTGCTTGCCACTGCGGCATGATGACTTCAGCCGGGCCGACTGCGAATTCGGCGTTGTTGATCTGGTTCAGCAGCGCGTTGCGGCGGGCATCCTCGATGGCTTCGGGGATGATCTCGACGCCGTACACGCGGCAGGCGTGTCTGGCGAGGAAAAGGGTGATCGTGCCGATGCCGCAGTAGGCGTCGATGACGGTCTCTTCGCCGGTGAGGCCGGCATAGTCGACGGCGGTCCGGTAGAGACGTTCGGTTTGGGTCGGGTTGACCTGGAAGAAGGACCGAGCGGAGATGGCGAAGGTGATGCCGCCGATCTCGTCGTAGATGACGTCGTTGCCCCAAAGGACGCGGGTTTCTTCCCCGAATACCTGGGAGGTCGAGCTTGTGTTGATGTTCCGGCAAATGCTCGTGACGCCGGGGATGTCTTCGCGGATGAGTCCGCAGAGCTCGTCGGCGTGCGGCAGGTCGCGGCCGTTCGTGATGAGGACGACCATGCGCTGGCCCGTCGCTTCGGCGTGGCGGACGACGACATGGCGAAGCAGACCGCGCCCGGTGGCGCGGTCGTAGGCGGAGTAACCGAGAGACCGGGCGATGCGCTTGACGGCGCGCACGGTCTCTTCGTTCTGTTCCTGCTGAATGAGGCAGGCCTCCATGTCCACGACCTGGTGGCTGCCCTGCTCGAAGAAGCCGCCGATGAGTCCATGGCCGCCGATGCCGGCCGCCATGGGAACCTGCGCCTTGTTGCGGTAGCGCCAAGGCTCGTCCATCCCGATGACGGGATGGACGACGACCGGCGCGCGCCCCGCATCGGGCGCGCTCTCGCGGACGCCGCCCAGCGCGGCGTCCGCAACTCCGGAGCCGCCTGCTCCCGCAGCGGCTCCGCCCGCCTGGCCGCCCGCTCCGCCGGCGGCCTCTTCCAGCGGCGCTACCGGTAGCTTGCCGATGCGCGCCAGCGTACCCGCGACGTGCTCCCGCTTCCAGCGGAGCTGCGCCGCGTAGCCCCAATGCTGCAGCTGGCAGCCGCCGCATGCCTCATAGATCGCGCACGGCGCCGCGATGCGGTCCGGGCTCGCCGCTATGAGCGCGGCCATGCGCGCGCGGCCGAAAGACTTGCCGATGCTCTGCACCTCGGCCTGCACCCGGTCGCCCGGCACCGCGCCGGACACAAACAGGGTGTAGCCCTCGACCCGGCCTACACCCTGTCCCTCATGCGTCATCCCGACGATGTCGATGACGACGGATTCGCCGACCGCGACCGGCACGCCCGCGATCTGGCGAGGCGCCTCGCCCTGGCGGCGGTCCCGCGCGCCGCGCCCGCGCGAATCTGCGTGCACCATCGCCCCGCTCGACTGCCCACGCGCCTGCTGGCTGCCGCTTGTCCGACCGCGATCGCCCGCTCCGCCAGGCGCCTGCCGCCTTTCTTTCCCGACGCCGCCTCCGGCCTTGCCGCCCCGATTCGCCGCGCCGCTGTGCGATCCGTCGCGCCGATTCTTGTCACTCATGCTGCCAGCCCCGTTCATAGGTTCCGCTTCTATTTTAAGCACCGATCCGTGTTCGTCTTAAAGTGCCGAACCGTTCGCTTCAAGCGCCGCTTCGCTCGCCGTTCGCCCCGATCATCCTGCCCATCAATGATACTTCGTCTCCCCGAACTCGTCCATAATGATCCGCACATGCCCCGGCAATATCGTAAACGTCCGGGCCATCTGCCCGCCGTATTCGCCGTCGAGATTCATGTCCAGGCTCTCCGCGTCCGACTCGACCGTCACCCGGTTCGTCTGGAACAGCGTGATGTGCGAATCCTGCAGATGCTCGCCGCGCATGGCAAGGGTCGCGATGCGAATGAACTCGCCGAGGTTGCACTTGCGCATGAGCAGCACGTCGAACATGCCGTCGTTCGTCGAGGCGTTCGGCGCGAGCTTCTCGAAGCCGCCGACGGAGTTGCTGTTGGCGATCAGCATGAGCATGTATTCGTCCTCGAACTCGCCGACGCCGTCCATTGTGATCTTCATATGGAAGGAACGCAGCCGCGCGATCTTTTCGAATCCTCTTATGTAATAGGCCAGATGTCCGATCATCGTCTTGAGCTTGCTCGGCACTTCGTAGGAGAGCTCGGTCAGCGAGCCGCCGCCCGCGATATTAATGAAGTATTTGCCGTCCGCCTGACCGATGTCCACCGGCTTCGTGAAGCGCCTCACGATCAGGTCGCAGGCGTCGTCCCACTTCTTCGGGATGCCGTGCGCCCGGGCAAAGTCGTTGGTCGTCCCAAGCGGCAATATGCCGATGGCGGGACGGCGCTCGTGAGGGGATATCCCGCTGATGACCTCGTTCAGCGTGCCGTCGCCGCCCGCTGCGATCACGATATCGAAACCCCGTTCCACCGCGTCGGATGCAGCCTTAATCGCATCGCCCTCCGCCTCGGTCGCGTGACAGGACGTCTCGATCCCGCCCCGCTCCAGACGCTGAAGGATCTGCGGCAGCCTGCGGCGCATCTCCTCTCGGCCGGAGGTCGGGTTATAGATCAATCGAGCTCTCACAATATCCAACTGGAATCCCCTCTTCTATGCTCTATAGGAAAAGTGCGTTCGTCCGATCAAATTCCATCTATACCTATTCATGCTAGCGAATCGTAAAGCCAATGTCAACGCGGCGCGGCGGCATCAGGCGGCGGATCCGGCATATGACGCGAGCCTGACATATAATCGCAAAAAACTCCGCTTGCGCGGCAAGCGGAGTCGCAGATCCGACCTTTATCGACAGGTGAAAAAAGGCGTCCGTCCGGCATTCCGCCGGACGTGCACAACCCGGTGGGCGCTCCTTTCGCGGACGAGCGGACAGGGGCAGCAATACGACATCGACGTGTTAAATCAAGGCATCTGCCTGGCGTTTTGCCAGCCATGCCTTTACCCGGTGCGCGATCCATTCGCTGACGAGCGGATGGGGCAGCAGCGAGCGCTCGACATAGTCGCAGTCGCGACCCGCCAGGCGGCCGGGCACGGCGGATGAGGTGAAGTACCCTTCGCTCAGGAAAACAGGTACGGCGAGCAAGCGCGCGCCTGGATGCGCCTCTCGTAAGGCCGCGATCCGCGCCTCGGTCTCGTCGGGGCGCAGCAATGCCGCATCCGCACCTGCGTACCCGCCGATGCGGACGAGTTCCGCCGCCAGCCCTTCGAGCTCTCGGCGCCAGGCTTCGTAGAACCACGGCTCGTCGCTGCCGTGACCGACGAGCAGCACAGCCTCCGCGGCGGGTTCGCGCGAATGCGGCGCGAGCGTGTCGGCGAGCACGCGCGCGATCTCGGGATCGCTGCCGATGGGCTCGCCATAAGTGAGCCGGGCCTGAACGGCGACCGGCTCCAGATCCGTCTCGCGGCGAGGCACGGCATACGCCCCGAGTGCCCAGCCGATCTCGTCGACATGCGTGCTGCCCGAAGAGACGAACAGCGGCAGCGCGAAGATATCCGTCACGCCCTGTGCCTCGAGCGCCCGCACGCCGTCCTGGATCAGCCGGCCTTCGACCAACTCCAGATATGCAGCCGCGACCGGCAGCTCCGCGAGCAGCTGAGCACGCGCCTCCGCTACAGCCTGCTCTACCTGCGCGACCCAACCCGGCTCGCGGGAGCCGTGGCTGATGACGAGCACCCCGGCCTTTCGAATGGCGCTCATCTTTAGTTCCCTCTCTTGTTCTTGTTCCTGCATTCCGTCCCGTACCTCCCGGCTAGACAGCTATTCCTTTCATGCTATCCAAAGCCGTCGCAGGAGTCAACGGAGCGTTGTTCTTTACAGGGCGCACGAACAAAAATCCGCAAGTCCCGTCCGTGCTACGAGCTTCTGCCCCTCCCCCGCTCACCGATCCTCGAACTCAATATACTGCGGCTTCTTCTCGTATTCGCTGCCCTCGAGACCGCCACTGTCGTAGATGACGAGCTTCCATGCGTCGGGCGGGATGACCGTGCCCGGCGGAACGATGAAGTACCGTGCATCGCCCTTCACCTGATCGATCGGCTCGCCGATCGGCTTCTGCCATGCGTCCACGAACTGCAGCGTGGCGCCGTATGCCGGGAAGCGCGGCATGACATACACGGTGCCGCCGATCGTCCCCTTCGCCGTGTCAATATCGGTGAAGAGCGGATCGGGATCGCCGCCGATCGCGATGGATACGGGCTCGGAATGCCCGCCGTCGCGGATCGCGTAGATCGCGATGCTGGCGACGTCTTGCAGCGGGAATTCGGGCAGCGATACGCGGTAGGCCTTGCCGTCGAACGGGTAGTCGTTGGTTACGTCGACGAGCGGCTGCACGGGGCGCCCCGCCTCGTCCGCGCCATACACGATATAGTTGACCGCCGTGGAGCTGTCTGCGTCGTACCAGCTGAGCTCGCCCGACACGCGCGTCTTGCCGCCGGAGACGACCGCCTTGAAGTGAATATCGGACACGGGCGCGATGGTAGAATTTACATCTCCCGGATCGGCCCAGCTGGGCGCCTCGTCGCGAACATCGTCGTAGGACTGCACGCGCGCGCTGGCGCTATATTCGAAGACATTGCCGTCGCGATAGGGCACGACCGTCACTTCGCCGAGAATATCGATGTCCTGCAGCGGCAGCGTGTAGCGGCCGGACGACGACTTCGCCACCAGCTGCTTGCCGCCCGGGTATTCGACCTGGTAGCCGGCATAATCGGAGCCGTCGGCCGGATCGGTCCAACTGATCGACGCCCAGGCGCCCGCGCCCGGGTTCGCGTCTTTATAGGTTAGATCCCCGACCAGGTACGTCGGGTAATCCTTGAGCGCTGTCTTGGCGAGCGGCGCTGCGGCGGGCTTGCCTCTGTCGGAAGCCGCATAGACACCGAGCGCTGCGGCCTTGCCTGTCAACTTCGTCCCCTCCGGGATGACGAACGAACGACGAGTCGGCACGTAAGTCCCGATCGCCTTCCCGTACCGCTTGCCTTTGTCGTCCAGCAGATAGGCCTCATATCCCTGGGCAGCCGAAGCGCCATTATCGTCAAAATATAAAATGCCGCCGATCTTCCCCGCCTGCGCATCCCGATCCTGGAACGATGCCGTGGCGCTCGTCGCTGCCTTCGTCATCTCGGCTTTTTCCGTTGACGTGGCGCTCGTCGCCGCGTTCGCGGTTCCAGCCTTTCCCGTTGATGCGGCTTGTGCGGAGTCTTCGGACAGCGTGACCGTCAGAGCGAGCGTCGTCCCCAAGAGAGCGGCGCCGATAGCGCGTAGTTGCCGATACATGTACGTCCCCCTAGATGCAAAATGGTCAGACTCTCCATGTATTAAACGCATTTTCCCGGCACTAATCGGGCATATTCTTCAAAAAAGGAAACGCCTGCCACAGGGCAAGCGAAGCGAATCAATATCGGACAACCTCCAGGGTCGCTATCGCCTCCCAAAGTGCGGCGCTCTCCAGCAATAGCGGCCTCCAGGACCGCTATCGCCTCCCAAAGTGCGGCGCTCATCAGCAATAGCGGCCCCCAGGGCCGCTATCGCCTCCCAAAGTGCGCCGCTCCCCAGCAATAGCGGCCTCCAAGGCCGCTATCGCCTCCCAATGTGCGGCGCTCTCCAGCAATAGCGGCCTCCAGGACCGCTATCGCCTCCCAAAGTGCGTCGCTCTCCAGCAATAACGGCCTCCAGGGTCGCTATCGCCTCCCAATGTGCGCCGCTCTCCAGCAATAGCGGCCTCCAGGGCCGCTATCGCCTCCCAATTTGCGCCGCTCCACAGCAATAGCGGCCTCCAGGGCCGCTATCGCCCCCCAAAGTGCGCCGCTCTCCAGCAATAGCGGCCTCCAGGGACGCTATCGCCTCCCGAAGTGCGCCGCTCCACAGCAATAGCGGCCTCCAGGGACGCTTTCGCCTCCCAAAGTGCGCCGCTCTCCAGCAATAGCGGCCCCCAGGGCCGCTATCACACGCCAAAGTGCGCCTCCACACAGCAAAAGCGGCCCGAGAGGCCGCTTTGCTTGGTTTCGGCTATTTTCGCTTCCCGCCTTACAGGTTAACGCTGCCCATCGAGGCTTCCGGATAACGCATGCCGAAGGCCGTTCCTCGCGGAGCCGCGTCGTCGATGCGTGCCAGATCCGCTTTCGTCAATTCGACGGCGAGCGAGCCTACGTTCTCCTCCAGGTACTTGATACGCTTTGTTCCGGGGATCGGCACGATATCGTCGCCCTGCGCGAGCAGCCAGGCAAGTGCCAGCTGCGACGGCTTGCAGCCCTTCTCCGCGGCGAGCTCGGAGACCCGATCGACGAGATCCAGGTTGCGCTGGAAGTTGTCGCCCTGGAAGCGAGGGGAGAAGCGGCGGTAATCGTCCTCCGCCAGATCCTCGAACTTGCGGATCTGTCCGGTCAGAAATCCGCGGCCGAGCGGGCTGTACGGCACGAATCCGATGCCGAGCTCCCGGCATACGGCCAGGATATCGTCCTCGACGTCGCGGCTCCAGAGCGAATACTCCGTCTGCAGCGCAGCGATCGGATGGACGGCCACCGCCCGGCGGATCGTGGTCGGCGCCGCCTCGGACATGCCGAGGTAGCGAACTTTGCCTTCGCGTACCAGCTCGGCCATCGCGCCGATCGTCTCTTCAATCGGCGTATTGGGGTCGACTCTGTGCTGGTAGTACAGGTCGATGTAGTCGACGCCGAGACGGCGCAGGCTCGCTTCGCAGGCGGCTTTGACATATTCCGGGCGACCGCTGATGCCGAGATACTTGCCGTCCTCGCTGCGCACGTTGCCGAACTTGGTCGCTACGACGATCTTGTCGCGGCGCCCCTTGAGCGCTTGGCCGACGAGCTCCTCATTTTTGCCTACGCCGTACATGTCCGCCGTATCCAGAAAATTGATGCCCAGTTCAAGCGCGCGGTCGATCGTACGCAGCGATTCCGCGTCGTCCCTGCCGCTGTAGAAATCGGACATGCCCATGCAGCCAAGTCCGAGTGCCGACACTTCAAGACCGCTCTTGCCTAATTTTCTTCTTTGCATCATCGATTCCGCCTCTCTTGATCTCCTATGTTTAAGCTGCACCTTTATTATGCGACGGCAGGCGCCGGACCGGGTAGCCGGATCGTACCAAGTTGTTGCCTAATCCTCCAACTCTTACAGGCGGCATCCATGTTCGGTGTTATAATGAGCTTAACCCAACCTCATTAGCCACGGAGGGATTTAGATGCCGCAATCGCAAGTCGAAGCGCCGCTGTCTCACAGTGACAATAACGGGCCTTCACCGGGTCATGGCCATACGTCGACCGACAAGCTTGCCGAGCTGGCCGGGCTGATCGAACGCCACACGGGCGAAGACGGGGCATTCTGTACGGCCATCCCCTCGCTGCATCTGATTCGCAGCTCGGTGTCCACGCTGCCGGTTCAAACGATCTATGAACCTGCCGTCATTATCGTCGCCAGGGGCACGAAGGTCGTGATGCTTGGAGGCGAGAGCTATACTTATGGGCCTTCCGCGCATTTTGTCGTATCGGTCGATCTGCCGGTTACTTCGCGGCTGCTGCAGGCCTCTCCCGAATCGCCTTACCTATGCTTGCGGCTCAGCCTGGATCCGGCCCAAGTACTGGATGTGGTGAAAGGCGCGGAGCTTCACGCAGAGGATGCTAGAGAATCGAAGCGGGGCGCGTTCGTCGACCGAACGAGTCCCGAGCTGCTGGACGCCGCGGTTCGGCTCGTGAAGCTGCTGGATGCGCCTCGCGAGATTTCTTACTTGGCGCCGCTCGTCATCCGCGAAATGTATTTCAGGCTGCTTAGCGGAGAACATGGCGGCGCGTTCAAGCAGATCGCCCTGACCGGAAGCGGCATAAGCCGGATCGCCGGCGTCATCGCCCGCATCAAAGCGGACTATGCGCAGCCCCTTCATATCGACGAGCTCGCCAGAATGGCCCATATGGGCCCCTCCTCGCTGCATCGTTACTTTAAAGAAGTGACGGCGTTAAGCCCGATGCAGTACCAGAAGCGGATTCGCCTTCAGGAAGCGCGTCGTCTGCTCCTTACCGAATCGCTGGATGCCGCCGATGCGGCCTACCGCGTGGGCTACGAGAGTCCCTCGCAGTTCAGCCGCGAATACGCAAGGCTGTTCGGCCTGCCGCCGATCAGCGACATTCGAAGACTGCGGGAAGAGACGGAACAGGGGATCGGCTAGCGTAAGAATTACAAAGGGAGCCCGAATAAAATGAAAATCGGAAGCATTAATCATTTGCTTTTTTCGGTTACCGATTTAGATCAATCAATCAAATTTTACGAAGATGTATTTGATGCGAAGTTATTAGTAAAGGGTAGGAAGTTGGCTTATTTTGATTTGAACGGATTATGGCTGGCTTTAAATGTGGAAGACGGCATCCCGCGCAATGAAATCCAGTATTCGTATACACATATCGCTTTTTCAGTAGAAAGCGAAGATTTCGATGGGTTGGTAAAGAAGCTTGAACAATTGGGTGTCAATATCCTACCCGGTCGTGTCCGAGGGGAAAGGGATAAAAACTCAATTTATTTCACTGATCCTGATGGGCACAAATTTGAATTCCATACGGGCACGCTGCAGGATAGACTCTCTTATTACAAAGACGATAAACCGCATATGGAGTTTTTTAGAAATTAATAAATCCGTTAAAAAAAGATCGTCCACCGCCCAGTTGGCAAAGCCAAGGCAGGAACGATCTTTTTGAAGTTCTCCTTAGATCCGACCTATTTCACGCCCAACACGAGATGAACGATGCTGCTCTTGAAGGTCTGGCCGTCCGCTACGGTATAGGCGAGCGCCTGGCCGGACGGACTCCAGACCGTCTGCGGATTGTCGGCGTCCACGGCGATCGGGGTAGACTTGGCGGTCAGCAGATCGTAGACATAGAGCCCCTTCGCGTTCGAACTGCCGGCTGCCTCCTTCACACTGTAGGCGATCAGCCGCTGATCCGGCGACCAGGAGACCCCGCTGAGCTCCGTGCCCTCGGCAATGACTTTGGGATTGGCGCCGTCGGCATCGCACATCGTCAGCGTCTGTTTGGAATCGGTATACTGCAGCACGAGCATCTGCTTGCCGTCCGGCGCCGGCACCAGGTCGGACACGCGAGCCAGCTTCAGATTGGACTGCTTATTCGTGGCCGGATCCAGCATTTGCAGCGTTTCGTCCGCGCTGGTATTGAAGTAGATTTTGCCGCTCATCTGGCGCACGAGCACCAGACCTTCCGCGGGAAGCCCTTTTACAGCGGAGATCTTCCCGTCCGGATCAGCCTTGTAAGCGCCGCCGCTGTAGGCGGCCCCGATCACCTTGCCGTCGTCGGTCCAATGCGCGCTCATCGCGCCGGCGGTCGGGCCACCGGTGATGCCGAACGAATCCATCGTCGCCAGATTCAGCACATGATAGGCCGGGTCGCCCAGCGAGTACTCGCTGTAGAGCAGATGCTTTTTGTCGGGAGACAGCTGGCCGACGCCCAGCTGTGCATTTTTCTGTTCTTTGAGCGGCTCATACACCTTCGTGTCGAGATGATAGCGATACAAGCTGCGCGGGTAGGCATCCGCCAGATCCGCCAGGCTCATTTTCCCCAGCGCTTCATTCTCCTTGATGGCGACCACCGTCTTTTCGTCCAGCCAGTCGGTAATCGCGACCTTCTCGTACGTTTCGATCGCGCCTACCGATATATCGGGGGTGCCCGTTTCCTTGCCGGCATTGTCGATGACGGTTATCGTTGTGCCGGGCTCCTTGATCACTTCGCGGTTGCCGGCCTGATTGTCGCTGCATGCAGCGAGCGCGATGAGCAGCGCCGGTACGGCAACTGCCGTTCTCAAAGCTTTTGTCTTCATTCAACTCGCCTCCTCGCACTCAATTTACCAACCGAATGTTGATAAAGTACGAACGAATGTTGCGAAAATGTAAACAAAGTTATCGAAAATGTTCATAATCTATGCCTTTCCTCCACTGCGCCAAGCCGGATAGGCGATGCTGAACGTCGTTCCCTCCGCATCCGATCGCACGAGCGCGACGGAGCCTCCTTGCATCTCGGCATACTTCTTGGCCAGCGCGAGCCCCAGCCCGGTGCCTCCGTTTTCCCGCGAACGGTTTTTATCCACCGTATAGAAAGGCTCGAATATTTTGACAGCCCCTTCTTGCGGAATGCCGATACCCGTATCGGATATCTCGATCACGACCTGCCCGTCCCGCTCGGCGCAGCTGACGCGGATGCTCCCTTTGGGCTTGTTATACTTAATCGCGTTGTCCAGCAGGTTCACCAGCACGATCGTCAAGCTGTCGCTGTCGACTTCGGCGCTGGCTGACGCCAGATCCGTCTCCAGTCGAAGGCCGAACTTGTCCATCTTGCCCCGCAGGCTGCTTAGCACCGACTGAATCGCCTGACGCACGTCCACCTTCGCTTTGCTGAATTCAAATTCGTATTTTTCCAGCGCGGACAGCTGCAGCACTTTTTCGACCATCTCGTACAGCCGCTGCGTATCGCCGGCGATATTCGTCTTGGCCGTCTGCAGCAGTTCCTCGTCGTCCGGGTACATATCCATGAGATCGAGGTACGCTTTGATCGACGTTAACGGCGTTTTGAATTCATGCGTGACATTGCCGATGAACTCCTTCTGCTGCCGGTCCAGCCGGGACAGCTTGTCGACCGCCAGCTTCAATTTCTCCCGTTCCTCATCCTTGTCCCGAATCGTATGCGCGATGCGCTCGCTCATCATGCGGATACCTTCTCCCAGCTCGCCGATCTCGTCCTTCCGCTTCAGGCGGACCGTCTCGTAGCTGCCCTCCCTGATCCGATTCACCGCCCGATTCAGCTTGACGATGCCGCCCGTGATCGAATGGAAATAAAGATAAGCGAGCACGAAGCTGATGAAGAAGATACCTGCGCCGATATAGATAAAGAGCTGCCTGATCTGACGATAAAAAGCCGTTTGACCCGACAGATCGTAATAAAACTGCACGACGCCGATCTGCTCATCGCCGACGCGCAAGGGAGCCAGGTAATATAACGCGTCTCCTTCGACCAGGTAGGCCGTTTTATTCGCAAGGGCGAAGGCCAGCGTCTTGCGAATGCCGTCGGACAGCACCCCGTTCTTGTTTTTGTAGACCGCCTTCCCGTCCCGATCGTACAGCTCGATCGTCTGTCCGCTGATCCACTCCAGATTTTTGGAAAAAGCCGCTCCCTTCGACGCCAGAAACGTCTTGGGCGACTTGTTCAGTTCGGTCAACAGCGACTGCATCAAATACGTGTTCGCCGTGGATGCTTCCTGGGCGAGATTCCGTTCGAGCTGCGTGCGCTGATTATTCTGAATCCCCTTGAGCACAAGCGCGCTCAGCACGAGGACCGTGAGGAGCAGCAGCGCCGCCATAAAGATGCTCGTCTTTATTTTGATGCTAACTCTCAAGACGCCCGCCTCCCGCGGCTCGATAGCCGACCCCGTGCACGGTTTGAATCAAATCGCCGAAGTCCTCGCCCAGCTTTTTTCTTAGTCGCTGCACATGGATATCCACGGTCCGCGTGCCGCCCGCAAAATCCATGCCCCATACCAGGTCCAGCAGCTGCTCCCTTGTGTATACCATGCCCGGACGGGAAGCCAATTGCGCCAGCAGATCGAACTCTTTTGGCGTCAGATCGAGCTGTCTCCCGCCTGCCGCCGCCCGCCTCTTGCCGACATGCAGCACGACGCCGCCGAGGTCGATCTCGGCGGACGCCTCCTTTTCTCCGGCAGCCTGCATCCTTCGCAGCAGCGACTTGAGCCTGGCGAGCAGCTCCCGCATGTCGAACGGCTTGGTCATGTAGTCGTCCGCGCCAAGCTCCAGCCCGAGGATTTTGTTGACGATATCCTCTTTGGCCGTCAGCATGATGACGCCGATCCGTCCTTTGTTCTGCAGCTTCTTAAGGATGTCGTAGCCGTCCATACCCGGCAGCATCACGTCCAGGATAACGGCGTCGGGACCGAATAAGCTCAGCCTCGCGAGCGCCTCGCCGCCGTCATAGACGGTCTCCACCTCATAGCCCTCCCTTCTCAGGGCATAGGCGATGGCGTCGGCAATTTTCCGCTCGTCCTCGATCACCATGATTTTTTCGCGCACCGGCCGATTCCTCCGTTTCCAATCATGCAAAGCCCGGCGACCGATAGGCCTCAGGCTTGAATTTGAAGATCCGTTTACGCCCCATATGCTAGTGTAGTTGGGCATGCTTGTAAAGGCAAAAACGCCAATAAAAAGCTCCGCCTGCAGGCCGGCGCTCGAGAGAGACGTCGATCTTGCAGACGAAGCTTTTGGTTTTTGCGAGATTCCGTGAATGCGCTAATTTATGATTTGTGAATGCCTGATTTCGAAAATACGCGAATGCGTGAATGGCACTTGCGTTGCCCCGAGCCGAATTCCCCGTAATCTTCGCCGCAGTTGCTCGTTATTTGCCCAGGAACGCGTTCAGCTGCTTCTGCTTTTCCGCGATGATCGCATCGAGTCCGTTGCTCTTCAGCTTCTTGTAGTACTCATCGGCCTTGGACGGATCGATCGAGCCAGTGTCGATCCCCGGATCGTACTGCTTGCGGATGTTGCTCTCGACGGACACTTGCGACTTGACCGGGTCCGCGTTGAACGTGAAGCCGAGCGCCGGCGAATTGTGCGCGCCTTCGTTAAACGCTTTGAACTGCTCCCACTTGTCCGGCGCTTCGGTGTTCCAGACGTAGTTCAGGAACTGGCTGCCGAGCATCCAGTTGGCGCCGATCGCGTAGTTGCCGGTGTTGGCTGTAGGCGTGATGATCTCGCCATTTCTCGTATAGTGATCGCCTTCGATGCCGAAGTTGATCAGATTGTTCAGGTACTTGTCGGAGTGCAGCAGGTTGATGAACATCATCGCCCGCGCCGGATCGCCCGACGTCGTGGAGATGGCGAGCATGGAGCCTGCGGTATCGCTCGTCGCGACTGTCTTGGCCGTCATGGCGACCTGCGTCAGCTTGCCTGCAAGGCCGGTCGAGTTGGCCGTCTCGGCGTCCTTGCCCGGCTTCAGTGCGGACGTGATCATGAAGACGTTGCCTTTCTTCAGCGCATCGTTGCCGCTCAACTGCGTAACCGCGGCGTCTTTATTGATATAGCCCTTTTTGAAAAAGTCGCGGGTGACGTTCAGCGTCTCCTTGTAACGCGGCTGCTCGAAGCGCGGCACGACAGTCGTGTCGTCCCCGTCCTTCAGAATGACGCCCTCGATCGTCGTATCGCCCAGGTAGTCGTACTTGGCGAAGTAGTGCGCGTTGAAGTTGTCGCCGTCGCGAAGGAACAGCGGGATGAAGTCCGGCTTCTTCGCCTTGACTTCCGCCAGGATCGGCTCGAGGTCCGCAATCGACTTGACGGCCATCAGCTTGTCGGTGAGTCCCAGCTCGTCGGCGATGTCCTTGCGGAAGATAATGCCGCCCTGTTCGGCAAGCTCCTTGTTCGTCGGTACGCCGTAGTTGAAGCCGTTGATCTTGGCGCCCTTCAGGAATGCTTCGGGCAGCGTGGACAGAATGTCCTGGCCGTATTGCTCGAGCAGATTGCCGTATTTTCCTTTCGGATCGTTCAGCGGCAGGAAGGCGCCCTTGGCGACGTTCGTCGGGTGCCCGTTCCAGCCGGCGGTGAAGATGATGTCCATCGGATCGCGGGAAGCGATCGCGAGGTTCATCTTGTTGTCCCATTGACCCCAGTCGATCAGGTTGATGTCCAGCGTCGCGTTGATCTTTTCCTTCAGATACTTGTTGATCTCGGCTTCGACCTTCGCTTCGTCCTTCGGCGGCGTGCCGGGAATGTAGAGCGACAGCTTGTATTCCTTCAGATCGGACGCCGAGGACGACGGCGATGCGCTGGCGGACGCGCTCTCGGACGGCGACGCGCTGTCGGACGCCGAAGGAGATGCGGATGCGGACGCGGAGGACGACGGCGAAGAATCGGCGCCTTTGTTATTGTTGTTGCCGCCGCAGCCTGCGAGCACGACGGACAGCGCCGCGAGCGCCAGCGCGGACTTGCCGAGCTTGTTCTGACCTAGCATGGGTGATGCCTCCCTTTTAATGGTGAGAATCGCTGTATATGCGTGAACCGGCCGGTAACCGGGTTCAGCCTGTTTGGGCATGCGTTTTGCTGCGCTGGACATGTTGATCTGCGGTGGTTTGTGCCGCTCATTGTGGGCGTCCGTGACGATGCACGATGACGGTCGGACGGCGGATCATCAACCCTTGACGGCGCCGACGGTGAGACCTTGGATGAAGTACCGCTGGAAAAACGGATAGATGAAGATGATCGGCCCGATCCCGACGACGGCCATCGCCATCCGGGCGGTCTCGCTCGGCATCTGGAAGTTCGGATTCGCCTGCATGATGGCCGAGTAAGCTTGGGAGTTGGAGCTTAGATACGCGATGTCGAGCAGCGTCTTGTACATTCGGAACTGGATGCTCATCAGATTGTCCTGGTTGATGAACAACAGGCTCAGGAACCAGTCGTTCCAGTAGTTCAGCGTGCAGAGTAGGCCGACCGACGCGAGTACCGGCAGCGACAGCGGCACGACGATCTGGAAGAAGGTGCGCAGCTCCCCCGCCCCGTCGATCTTGGCCGATTCGACGAGCGCCGGCGGGATCGAGTTCGAGAAGAACGTGCGGATCAGGATGACGAAGAAGCCCTGGACGAACATCGGCAGCATGAGCACGAGCAGCGTATTTTGCAGGTGAAGCCCTTGCTTGTAGGTCAGATAGAACGGCACGAGCCCGCTATTGAACAGAATCGTGAAGAACACGATGAAGGAAAAGATGCTGCGGTGCTTGAAGTCGCGCCGCGAGATCGGATAGGCGTACAGCGTCATGATCGAGAGCGCGACGATCGTGCCGACGACGGTGACGAAGATCGAGACGCCGTAGGAGTTCACGATCGGCTTCCAATCGTTCAGCAGGAAGTCGTACGCGCCGAAGCTGAACTTGTCGGGCCAGAGCTTGTAGCCGCTGACGGTGACGGATTTCTCGTCGGAAAAGGAGACGGCGATGACGATCAGCAGCGGTATCACGCAAAGCGCGCTGTAGATCCAAAACACGGTATTGATGACCGCATTGGTGCCGGTCGAGATCTCATTCGCGTTAAACTTTCTGCGCCTGAGCGCGGTGGTTGCCATGAGTGGAATCCTCCTTCGATGGTCTGGGGTGGCGGGCGTCCGGCGAGCGTCCTTAGAGAGCGTCTTGGTGAGCGCCTAATAGAGCTCTTGGAGATCGCTAGAACAAGGCGTCGTCCTTGCTGACGCGTCTGACGACCAGGTTCGCGGCGAGCACGAGGATGAAGCCGATGACCGCCTGATACAGGCCGGCCGCCGAGGACATGCCGATGTCGCCCGAGACGAGGAACCCTTGATACACGTAGGTATCGATGACCAGCGTCTTGTCGTAGAGCGCGCCGGCGTTGCGAGTCACCTGGAAGAACAAGCCGAAGTCCGCGTAGAAAATCCGTCCGATCTGCAGCAGCGTCATCGTCGTGATGACCGGCCGGATGAGCGGAATCGTGATCGTCCAGATCTGCCGCCACTTGGTCGCGCCGTCCATATGCGCCGCCTCGTAGTACTCGTTGTCGATGCCGACGATGGCCGCGAGGTAGATGACGGCGTAGTAGCCGATCCCTTTCCACGTGTTGACGATCGGCAGCACGATGGGCCACCACTTCGGATCCGAGTACCAATCGATCGGCTGCGCGCCGAACCACGGCAGAACGAACTTGTTCATGATGCCGATGTCCGGATTCAGGAACGCGTAGACCAGATAAGAGAGGATGATCCACGACATGAAGTAGGGGAGAAACAAGATCGTCTGGTGAAGCTTCGACAAGAAGCGGTTGCGCATCACGTTCAGCATGAGCGCCATGCCGACGCCGAAGATCAGGTTGAGCAGGATGAATACCGCATTGTACAAAATGGTGTTGCGCGTAATATTCCAAGCGTCGCTGCTCGCGAACAAGTAATTGAAGTTGTCCCAGCCGACCCATGGGCTGTCCAGGAAGTTCCGCATAAAGCTCGGCGACGCGTACGTCATCTGCTTAAACGCAATCAGCGCGCCGGCCATCGGCACGTAGTTGTTGACGATCAGTACGATGAGGGCCGGTGCCATCATCAGGTAGAACACGCCGTACTTTTGCCAGTAGCCCTGGTTCAGCGCCTTCCCCTTGGCCTGCGCCTTCGCCGCCTTAAGCGCGCTCTTGTCCGCCGCCCGCGCGGCTTGCGTGGCCTGCTCCATCTCCATCACATTCCTTCTGTTCTATGGTCTGTGACGTCATTGTACAGTCCGCGCCGGCGGCCCATCTATCTACTGGGATGACCGAGTTAGCACAATTGTGACTTACGGGCATATTTTTCCATTTGTGAGGCGAAGGTCTGAGTTGGAAAGTGTGGGAGCTCCTCATGTGCTTCCCCTCGGAAGTACATCACCCGTTCCGCACCCTACGACGCCTCATGTGCTTCCCCTCGGAAGCACATCACCGTTCCGCACCCTGCGACGCTTCATGTGCTTTCCCTCGGAAGCACATCGGCCGTTCCGCACTCTGCGACGCATTATGTGCTTCCCCTCGGAAGTACATCATCCGCTTCGCACCCCGCGGCGCCTCATGTGCTTCCCTCGGAGGCACATCACCCGCTCCGCACCCCGCGGCGCCTCATGTGCTTCCCCTCGGAAGCACATCGGCCGTTCCGCAGCCCGCGACGCTTCATGTGCTTCCCCTCGGAAGCACATCACCCGTTCCGCACCCTGCGGCGCTTCATGTGCTTCCCCTCGGAAGCACATCGGCCGTTCCGCAACCTACGGTGCCTCATGTGCTTCCCTTCGGAAGCACTTCACCCGCTTCGCATCCCACGACGCCTCATGTGCTTCCCCTCGGAAGTACATCACCCGCTCCGCACCCCGCGGCTCCTCATGTGCTTCCCCTCGGAAGCACTTCACCCGTTCCGCACCTTACGGCGCCTCATGTGCTTCCCCTCGGAAGCACATCACCCGCTCCGCAGCCCACGGCTCCTCATGTGCTTCCCCTCGGAAGCACATCATCCGCTTCGCATCCCACGACGCCTCATGTGCTTCCCCTCGGAAGCACATCACCCGTTCCGCAGCCCGCTGCTCCTCATGTGCTTCTCCTCGGAAGCACATCACCCGTTCCGCACCTTACGGCGCCTCATGTGCTTCCCCTCGGAAGCACTTCACCCGCTCCGCAGCCCGCTGCTCTCATGTGCTTCTCCTCGGAAGCACATCGACCGCTTCGCAGCCCGCGACGCTTCATGTGCTTCCCCTCGGAAGCACATCGACCGCTTCGTATCCTGCGGTGCCTCCGGCGATCCGCCCGCAATCACACCGACTGGTGCTTCTTCCGATAATCCTGAGGCGTCAAGCCCGTGATCTTGCGGAACAGCTTGGCGAAATAAGAGAAGTGCATATAGCCGAGCCCCTCCGCGATGTTGCTGATCTTGTCGTTGGTCTCGGTAAGCAGGCGCTTCGCCCGCTCGATTTTCGCTTGGGCGATGTAGTCGCTGAGCGACAGGCCCGTCTCTTTGCGGAAAAGCCGGGACAGATACGCCGGATTGCGGTACACCGCCTTCGCAATCTCGTCGCGGCCGAGCTCCTCGTCCAGATGCTCCTGGACGTAGCTCTGGATCTTGGCGATGACCGCGGACGCATCGCGCTGCCGCTCCTGGATCGCCTGCGACGTCTTGGCGAGCAGCTTCAGCGCCCATGCCGCCATGCCGTCCGGCGTTCGCACCGCGAGGCCTTCCGCCAGCTCCTGCTGCGACAGAAGTTCGCCCGCCGCCGCGCCGCGCCGGATCGCAGATTGGTAGAGCATATGGATGAAGCCGTAGTAAAACAGCTCGAGGCTCTCCCGCCCCGCGCCTTCTTCCTTCATCCGCCGCAGCGCTTCCGTGATCGCGGTCTCCAGCTCCCCCGCGCCTCCGCCGTCGAGCAGAATGCCCCACTCCATGAACGGCGGCAGCGCCAGTCCCGCTCCGGGCGTGCCTGCCTGCCCTGTCCAAGCCGCCTCCGCGCCGTACGGCGCGTCGACGACGGACTCCGGCTGGGTGACGTTCGCCCGTTCCAGGCGGGAGAGCCGCTCAAGCTCCGCGGCCAGCGCCTGCGGCTGCGTCGGTTCTCCCACATAGCAGGAGACCGTGCAGTGGAAATATTCGCGGCATGCCCGAATATAATCCCGGCAGCGCGCCATCAGCGCGTTCCGCTCCCGCTCGTCATAAGCGCCGTAGAGCAGCACGAGACTCTGCTGAGCGCGATCCTGCAGCGCGGCGCCCAAGCCGTCCGGGCCGACAATGATCTCGGCCGCGGCCTTGCGCAACGCGTACTCCATGATTCGCTCGTCCCGGCCGTCGAGCTCTACGTTCCACTGCTCGACGCTCAGCAGCACCGGCAGTACCTTATCTCCCGGCGCAAGCGGAATATCGTATGTCGCGAATTCGCGAGCGAGCCGCTCCGCCGACGAAGGCAGCCTGCCTGCCAGCGCTTCCTGCCAGAACCGCTCCACGAGGATGGGGAGCTGGCTCGACCACTGGCGGCGGTAGGACTCCAGCGTCTCCTCGAACGCCTGCTGCGCCCGGCGCTCCTCGATCTCCGCTACGGCGCGCCGCACGATCTCTTTTAAAGCGTCGTGATCCACCGGCTTGAGCACGTACTCGAAGCAGCCGTGGTGCATCGCCTCCTGCGCGTATTCGAAGCGGGCGTGTCCCGTCAGAAAAATCGTAAGCGTCGACGGGCTCGCCTCCTTGATATAACGCAGCAACTCCATGCCGTTCGCGCCAGGCATTTCGATGTCCGAGATCACCAGGTCTACCTTGTTCGCCTCCAGTTGTCGCCTCGCCTCGGGAACGCTTTCGGCTTCCAGAATGCGCGCGATCGGCAGATCGCTCCACTCGATCCCCTGCGTAATTCCTTTGAGCGCGTAAATCTCGTCGTCGACCACCAGCATCGTCACCATATCGGTTCCCCCTTCGTTACCTTGCTTCCATTCGTCCCGCTAGGCGCTATGTGCGCGTCCTTCCTCCGAAGCCACCGCTCTCGTCTCATTTGAGTCGTCGCCCGTCAGGCGTCAAGCATCTTAATCGTATCCCGCATCCACCGACGCCCTCACGCGCTATGTCCCCGTCCGTCATCGAGGTCGGCATCGGCCTCGCCGATTCCCGGCTTCGCCGTGCCGGCGCACGGCAGGCGAATCGTCACGACCGCGCCGCCTTCCGGCGCGTTCGCGAACGAGATGCCCCGCTCGTCGCCGTACAGCATCCGATATCGCCGCAGAATGTTCCAAATGCCCAGATGCTGCTCGCCCGTACCTTCCGCATAAGTGCCCGCATCCAGATCCGCGAGCATGTCCGCCGGGAATCCTGCGCCGTTGTCGCGGATGCGCAGCAGCATCCAACCGCCCGGGCTCGCCGTATCTTCCTCCGACTCCGTCTCCGTCGCGATCTCGATGCGGAACATCGTGCCGTCGGGCACCTTTTTGCCGAAGCCGTGAATCACCGAATTCTCGACGAAAGGCTGCACCATGAGCGGCGACAGCTCGCAGCCGAGGTGCTCGGGCCGCACGCGCAGTTCGAAGTCGAGCTTGCCCGCGTAGCGGATCTTCTGGATCTCCAGATAGTGGCCGATATGCCGCAGCTCGTCCTCCAGACGCACCGTCTGCCGATGGCTCTGCATCAGGAAGCGGAAGTAATCCGCCAGATGAAGCGACAGCTTTTGCACCGACTTGAAGTCCTTCAGCGCGGCCAGATTGTAGATGATATTCAGGCTGTTCATATAAAAATGAGGGTTGATCTGCACCTGCAGATGCTTGTATTCAGTCTTCTGCACCCGCAGCTGCTCCTCGTACACGTCGATCTTGAGCTTCTCGATCTGTTCGGCCATGTTGTTGAACGTACCCGACATGAAGGCGAACTCGCTGCTCTGGTCGGTCGGCAGGCGGATGTCGAATCGTCCCTGGCCGAGCTTGCGCATGCCCCGGATGAGGTCGACGATCGGCTTGAACATGATGCGCTGCAGGAAGACGAGATAGACCATAAGCAGCAGCGCCACGAGCAGCGGAATCCAGTAATAGAGTACCTTCTGGAAAAAAGGGAGGTTCTGCAGGATGTAATCCTCGCGCAGCACGATTGCATAGACAGCGTCGACCTTCGCGGAGGCCTGCGACAGGACCAGATACGACCGTCCTTCATGCTTCATGATGCCGTAGGAGCCCGCGCGGTCGGCAACGGATTCACGGAAAACGTTATCATTCATAAGCGAAGAAGGATTGTCCGCGAGCAGCATGCCCCTCTTGTCGAGCAGAAACGCACCGCCGTCCGGGCCGACGTCGAAGCCTTCCAACACGCGCAGCAGGCTTCGGTCGCGCACGAGCACGCCGGCGTACACGTCAAGTCCAAGATCGTAGGTCCACAGCAGATATCGCGAATCCTCGCCGTCGCCGATGACCATGGGCGTCCAATCGCCTGCATTCGGCTGCAGGCGGCCCCCGCCGCGCAGATCTTTTCTCGCCCAGTCGAGCAGCACATCCTTCTTATCCGTATAGGTCGAATTGTCCTGCGTGACGTAGTAGAGGTCGTCGGCCTTGCGGTCGAAAATGAAAATCGTGTCCATCATCCCGTAGTAAATGCCGCTCGAGTCTCGCACGAACTGGTTCAGCAGCCTTATTTTCGCCAGCGTATAATCGCTGTCCCCCGGCGCCAGCGCCTGAATGAGCGGGACGTCGGGATTGCTCTCGAGCCGGTTCAGATACACCATGTACTCGTGGAGGATGTTGTCGTTCTCGGCGATGTTGGCGAGCAGCAGGTTGTTGTAATGCGCGGAGATCTGCTGACGGACGACCTTCATCGCGTACAAGTTGTCGTAGATGAGGAATAGCACCATGGGAGCGATTACAACAAAGAAGCCGAATACGATCTTGAACCGCACAGAGTGCCATATGCGCATGCGTGTCTCTCCCCGGGCTGCGGCGTTTGTAACTAGAATACTCCGTCGTCTCGCAGTCCGGCAATGCCAAATATGTAAAAGATGTGCAATCGGACTCTAGTCTACCTGACGAGATATGACTCGTAAACGAAAGAAGGGCTGCCCGTCAGCCGCCTCTCGGCGCTGCCCGAACAACCCTTTTATCGCAAAGTCGATGACCGGTGATCCTATACGTATTCCGGATGCTCCCTTCATAGGGATGCCCCGGACGAGCTAGACTTTCTCGATCTCCGTCTCTTGCTCCGCTTCTTCGGAGCTCTTGCCGAATCGGCCCAAACGGTCCAACGTCATCTTGTAGCCGTCGTTGCCGTAGTTGAGACACCGCTTCACGCGCGAGATGGTGGCCGTACTGGCGCCGGTCTCCGCTTCGATCTGGTTGTAAGTCTGACCTTTGCCGAGCATCCGCGCCACCTCGAGCCGCTGCGACAGCGATTGTATCTCGTTGACCGTACACAGATCGTCGAAGAAAACGTAACACTCCTCCACTGACTTCAGTGTCAGAATCGCTTCGAACAATTGGTCGATCGACTTGTCGTTCAGCTTTTTCAGCTGCATGAAGGTACACCTCAGTTTCTAACGAGTAGCCCCGTCAGGAGGACGGGACATGAATTGCGGTTCACTCTATTGTACTGCGTTTGGTTAAGCAGTTCAACCAGTAACGTATTCGCGCTTTACAGAACTAAATCGGGCTGGAGCCGCAAAATTCGGTTCTGGGCGGGCATTCGTCCATTCGGCGCCGGGCCATCGCACATACTTTGTAGCATCGGACGCCGTAATAGGTTCATCCTGCCCGGCCGCATGGGCGGGCGCGGCGATTCAGAGCTGAGAAGGAAGTGATCGCATGAACCGCATACCGTCTTCGTACAATCGCAATTGGAGCGGCGGTCAGGGAGCAGGCCTTCCCGTGCAGGGCGGCGGCGCTGGCTTCGACGGCTTCGGCGGGCTCGGCGGCATGGGCCCCGGCGGTGCCGGCGGGCTTGGCGGCATCGGCGCTGGCGGTGCCGGACCCGGAGGCGCCGGAGGCTTCCCCGGACTCGGCGGCCAGCCGGTATCGGGGCCGCCCGCGCTGTTCGGCGGCGCGCCGATCCAGGCGGTGCAAGCCGCGGCCCCTGCCGCGAAGGGCGGCGGACTTGGCGCGCTGCTCAATATGGGCAACCTCGAGAACGTCAAAGGCTTCATCGACAAAATGGGCGGCATCGACGGTCTCATAAGCAACATCGGCAAAATCCAGAAGATCATGTCTTCCGTCCAGCAGATCGCGCCGCTCATCAAGCTGTTCACGTCCAAGGGCAAAAAGTCCGCGGAAGCCGACGATGAGGAATACGCGGCGCGGCCGCGCCGCCGCAGGCGCAGACGCTCGCGCAGGCGCAGCGGCAGCAGCCGCAAGCGCGTATCGAGCGGCGGCAAGCGGCGCGCGAGCAACCGGCGGCGGTAAGCGGCGCGGGCCGGCGGCGCGCGTGCAGCCGGCGGCGGTAACGGCGCGGGCGGGCGGCGGTGCTAAGTGAAGCGGGCTGCAGCGCCGCCAGGCGGGCAGTGCCGGCTGCTGGCGCTGCGGGCGGCGGTATGGGCTCGCGCAGCCGACGATAGCGGCGCGGGCGGCCGGCGGTGCTAGGCGAAGCGGGCCGCAGCGGCGCTAGGCGGGCAGTGCCGGCTGCTGGCACTGCGGGTGGCGGTGCGGGGCTCGCGCAGCCAACGATAGCGGCGCGGGCGGGCCGGCGGTGCTAGGCGAAGCGGGCTGCAGCGCCGCCAGGCGGTGCGAGTTACAGCGGCGCTAGGCAGTGCGAGCGTGCAGCAGTTGCCGGGTGCCAAGGGCCCACATGCTTTTGGATAGAAACACTTTCAGCCACCTGCGCGCGCAAAGCGTCTGTTTGTTTCTGGATAGGAACACTTTCCGCCACCTGCACGCGCAAAGCGCCAAAGTGTTTCTGGATAGGAACACTTTCCGCCACCTGCACGCGCAAAGCGCCAAAGTGTTTCTGGATAGGAACACTTCCTGCCACCTGCACTCGCAAAGCGCCCATTTGTTTCTGGATAAGAACACTTTCGGCCTGCTCGGCACATCAAATGAACTGGCCCCTTAGAAGGGACATTGAGTAAACTTTCTCAAATGACGACCTAAATCTAAGGGGTGCCAGTTCATGATCAATGCTGGGCTTTTAGCATATGCCCTTACATGCTAGTCACGCCTCAAGTGGGTTGGCGATCTCGATCAGATTCAGATCCGGGTCTCTGAAGTAGACTGAGAGGATCGGTCCGGTCGCGCCCGTTCGACGGACAGGTCCCTCCTCCACCGCAACGCCGCATGACCGAAGATGCACGATTGCCTCCTCGATAGGGGTCTCGACGATAAAGCACAGGTCAGCGGATCCCGGCGTCGGACAATCCGACTTCGGCTCAAACTCTTTGCCTCGCTCATGCAAATTAATCTTCTGTATGCCGAACTGCAAAGCATATCGACCGCCGGCGAATCGAATAATCTGCATTCCGAGTACCCGTTCATAAAACGCAGCCGTCGTTTCGATATCAGCGACCGTCAATACAAGGTGATCGAGCCGATCGACTACAATTCCCGTTGATTGTATTTCCATTCCCATCCCCCTCTTCGGTCGGCTTGATGCCGAAGCCCGCTCCCAATCCCACTCTAATAAACCAACATATTGCCCTATACAGCGCTACATCCACGATCCCGCCACCAAAAGCATCAATGTGACTCCATACAGCGCTACTTCCGCGATTCCGCCATCGCGAGCGTCAATGTGACTCCATACAGCGCTACTTCCGCGACTCCGCCACCATGAGCCTCATGTGACTCCATACAGCGCTACTTTTGCGCTCCCGCCACTAACAGCGCCCATGTGACTCCATACAGCGCTACTTTCGCGATTCTGCCATCAAGAGCGCCCATGTGACTCCATACAGCGCTACTTCCACGATTCCGCCATCAAGAGCGCCCATGTGACTCCATACAGCGTTACTTTCGCGATCCCGCCACCAAAAGCGCCAATGTGACTCCATACAGCGCTACTTTTGCGATTCCGCCACCAAAAGCCTCCAAGTGACTCCATACAGAGTTACTTTTGCGATTCCGCCACCAAAAGCGTCCATGTGACTCCATACAGCGCTACTTTCGCGATTCCGCCACCAAGAGCATCAATGTGACTCCGAACAGCGTTACTTTCGAGACCCCGCGATCCCACCACCAAGCACACCGAGAGCACCATGAGCGCCCATGCGACTCTACACAGCGTCACTTTCGCGCCTCCACCACCGCCAGCGCCTCCGCCGGCTCGCGCACATACGATCCGGCGCCAACGCAACGACAAAGACCGCTCCACCCGGAGCGGTCTTTGTCGTTGCGGCGTGGCTTTCCCTCAAGCCTCGTACTCCGCAAACGGATCCTCGATGACGATCCGCGCGGCCTCGGCGTCGCTGACGCCGGTGTACAGCGTCGCGGTGCCGTCGCCGTTGCGGCGCAGGCCGCCGCTGAAGAGCACGTCCTCGAGGTCGGGCCGCTTGGCCGGCCCTTCGGGGAACAGGCTGCGCGTGGCGATCAGCTTCAGCGGCGTGTGCGCGCGCGTCGCCGGATCGAAGGCGAACGCCATCGGATAGTAGTGGCGGATGTTGCCATAGTCCATCCAGGCGACATGCCCGAGCACGCCGAGCCTGCCGTTGTTCAGCAGATGAATCTCGTTGGCGCCGCCCCACTCGACTTTCATGAATTGGCCTTTCAGCACCTCGGCGTCCGCCATCAGGTCCTCCGTCAATTCGTCGAGGTCCGAGATCTCGGCGTACCCGATCATCGCCCTCGCGTCCCCGACCGGCATCGGCCGCGTAAACACGCCGATCTTGCCGTTCTGCTGGTCGACCAGCCGGACGTCCTTCATCGTCAGCGGGCCCTGGGCGAATTCGCGCAGCTCGCGGATGCGATAGCCGCGATAGAAGACGGTCCGCCACGTCGTGACATAGTGGGGATCGTCAGGATCGAAGTACACTTGAACGCCGCCGAACACGAGCTCGCCGCGGATAAAGGTAAAAAACGGATCTTGCAGCTCAAAGACGGGAGCGCCTTCGCGAGGCGTCCACTTGCCGTTTTTTTCGACGAAAAACATGATGGACGACCGCTCGCTCGCCCGGTCTTCGACCCGGCCGGCGATGACCCATTCCCCTTCGTCGAGGAACGGCGCGGTCACGTTGTACACGTCGCGTCGGCCTACCCCGGCGAACAACAGTTTCTCGCCCCTGGCGTCCGTGCCTTTAAGGCGGAACTCCTTGAGCAGTTCAACGCATGATTTGGCTTGCTGTGCGGATGCTTGGATCATAGGCGTGAATTCCTCCAGACTCCGTCCCTAGGAGAACACCGTGTTTCTCTATATTGGATGTGGTAACGGCATCATTGGCGATTTGCTGAGGTGCCCATTTTAATGGAACAGGCTCAGTACGGCATATACCGCAGCAGCGATCAAGGCAGAGATCGGGATCGTGATGATCCAGGTCATGATGATTCTGCCGGCCATATCCCAGCGAACGCTGGAAAAGCGCTTGGCCGCGCCGACCCCGAGGATCGAGGAGGTGATCGCGTGCGTCGTGCTGACGGGCAGATGCGTGAGCGTCGCGGTGAAAATAACCGCAGCCGAACTGGCATCCGCCGAGAAGCCGTTGATCGGCTCGATCTTGAAGATCTTCGTGCCCATCGTCTTGATGATCTTCCAGCCGCCGACGGACGTGCCGAGCGCCATCGCGAGCGCCGCCGAGATCTTGACCCACAGCGGCACCTCCAGGTGATCCTGCCAGCCGGCCGAGACGAGCGCCAGCGTGATGATGCCCATCGCCTTTTGCGCGTCGTTCGTGCCGTGGGTGAACGATTGCAGCGCGGCCGTCAGAATCTGACCCGACCGGAATACCTTGTTCACGTGATGCGGGCTCGTCCTCGCGAAGAGATGCTTCAACAGGAACATAATTATATACCCCAAAATAAAGGCGATGATTGGCGAAAGCAGCAATCCGATGACGATTGTCGAAAAACCGCCCACATTGATGCCTTTCCAACCCTCGGAGGTGACCGCGGCTCCCGCCAGCGCGCCGATCAGCGCATGCGAGGAGGAAGACGGGATGCCCCTCCACCAGGTGATCAGATTCCAGATGATGGCCGCGATCAGCGTGGCGATAACGACGGTAAGGCCGTGCTCCAGCTTGAACGGATCCGTCACCTTGCCGCCGATCGTCTTGGCGACGCCTGTGTACAGGAGGGCGCCGACCAGGTTCATAACGGCCGCCAAAATAATCGCCACGCGCGGCTTAAGCGCACGGGTCGATACCGAGGTGGCGATCGCGTTCGCGGTATCGTGGAACCCGTTGATAAAATCGAAGCCCAGCGCCAGGATGACGATGATTACGACTAAAATTGTAATATCCATGCGATATGTTCAGTCCTGTCCCGGGCGCATCAAGAATTGCGCATAATAATGGATTGCAGCGTGTTGGCGACGTCCTCGCAGGAATCGGTCGTCTGCTCGAGCCGCTCGTAGATCTCCTTCAGCTTGATCAGCTCGATCGGATCCTTGACGTTCAGGAACAGCGTCTTCACGCTCTCGCGCAGCAGGTCGTCGCCTTCGTTTTCCAGCTCGTTCAGCTTCACGCAGTGCGTCTGGATGGCGAGCAGCTTCTTTTGCCCGAGCAGGTAGATGGCCGATTTGATCTCGACCGCCGAACGATGCAGGCAATCGGCGAATTTGCGGATGTTGCCGTCAGGTTTATTTACATGGTACATATCGAAGCGGGAGGCCACAGCCTCGATGCCGTCCAGAACGTCGTCCAGCAGCTTCGTCAGCTCCATGATGTCTTCGCGCTCGATCGGCGTGATGAAGGTTTTGTTGAGCTCGGTGATGATAAGATGGGCGAATTGGTCGCCGCGGTGCTCGAAGTCCTTCATTTCCTTCGCGAATGCGCTCGGATGCGGAATATCGGCATTGACTGCCGCGAGGAACCGCTCGGTCGTCTCCATGATCAGATCGGCCATATCCTCGAGCGTTTTGAAGAAGATGTCTTTTTTCCGGAACACGTTTAAGCCCCTTCTTTCACTTATGAATGCCTACATTTACTTGCACTTCCAGACCTTTACACGTTCTTAACGCGATTTGCCTTAGCTATTTTATCACAGCGGACAAGCATGGTATAGAGTGGCACAGCAGGATATAGGATTAGTTTTGCCTTCCTCCGTTGTTCTAATCCGCCAGCCGCGTCAATCCTGCTTGTTCGTTTTTGCGACTGCTTGTATCTACTCTATTCATAACCATTGTTGCGGGAATTGCTTAAATGGACCTTAAATGTACGCTGCAGCGCGCAATAAAAGATGTTTGCTTCGAAAAGCGCGTATTCGGTGTAAAGAGTAGAATCCGCCCATAAAAAGGAATATTCAGGAAAATGATCTCAATCGGGAGCGTGCGTCATGAGCAAGCGCATCGAGCAACTGGATTCCATCCGAGGTTTAGCCGCTTTATCCGTCTTTTTCTGCCATATCGCCAATCTGTTTACGGCCGCGCTTGCGGTCAAGCTGTTCCAGGATTCGCCCCTTAAAATTTTCGTTCACGGGCACGGCGCCGTCCTGCTGTTCTTCATGATGAGCGGCTTGGTGCTAACGATTCCTTACCTCAGAGGAACCGCGCCGGGCTACAGGAACTTCATGATCAAGCGGATACTGCGCATCTATGTGCCTTACCTGGTTGCGATCGCGACGGCGATGGCGGCTTTTTGGACCTTGGCTCCGGTGTATGGCTTCGGGGATTGGATTGCGGAGCTGTCCACGGGAAAGACGAGCGTCAAGAGCATCGCCGAGCACGTGCTTCTAATAGGAAACTACGATACGACGCGCTACGATACCGTCATCTGGTCGTTGGTTCACGAAATGCGCATCTCCCTCATTTTCCCTCTGCTCGCGCTGCTGATCGTGAGAGCCCATTGGACCGTTAATCTTGCCGTCTGCGCCGTCCTGTCCCTGGCCGCCGCACTGAACAATCTGCTGCATTGGGAACCGGTCTACGGCTATCAGAACAGTTATTCGTACACTCTCCATTACATCTCCATGTTCATCGTCGGCGGCTTGATCGCCAAGCACCTGGAGGACCTGGTCCGCGTATATCGCCGGCTCCCAGTCTCGGTCAAGTACGGCGCGCTGCTCATTGCCATGGCCATCTATGTCTACAGCGTCAAATTCCAGCACGCCGCCGCCCGGTTCGGAGCCGCCTTCCTCGGCGAGACCGCGGAGGACTACGCGATCGCGGTAGCCGCGGCGATCGTGCTGACGATCGCGCTCGGATCCGGCAAGGCTGCCAAATGGCTGTCGCTAACGCTCGTCCGTTTTTTCGGCGACATCTCCTACAGCTTGTACTTGTGGCATATCGTCGTTTTGATCGGCTTCCTTCACCTGCTGCAGCACTCGGCGCCGCTAGCCGTTATTTTGCCGCTTGTCTTCGCCGTTACCGTCGCCGTCTCCTGGCTGTCCTATCGGTATATCGAGCTGCCCGCCATCAAGCTCGGGAGAAAATGGACGGCCCGGCAACCCTCCAACGCGCAAACAGCGCCGTCTATTCAACCCGAGCTCACGGCATAATCAATCTGCATAGCGCACCCAAGGCTCGCATACCGTCGGCTCGTGCACTGTCGGCCGCGCATCGTCTCTTGCGACCGCCGTCTGCACACAAAAGCCCCTTCAAGCCGAAGCTTGAAGGGGCTCGCATTCATGCGCGCTCGGCCGGCCGCGTGGACTCTGCGTATGCCTGCTTCGTCCGTTCGATCTGCCCGATATGATGATGCACGTGCTTGGTGAAGCCTTTCACGATATCTCCTGCCCGCACCGAATCGCCTTTTTGGTTGATCGCGGTCTTCTGCCAATCCGCCTCGGTCAATCTGCGAAGCAGCAGGCCGTTGTACCGCAGCAGCGCCCCGAACAGCGCCAAAATATTCGCGGCCGATCCGGCGTTCGTGTGCTGCCCGTTCACCCAGTTGTCCTGCTCAAATGCGGGGAACTGCGCCTTCGTATCCGCGAGCAGGTCGCGAATGCGAAACGAAATGACGATGCTGTGATCCGCCAAATGGCCGAGCACCTCGGTCACGCTCCATGCGGAAGGGGATGGCTTCCAGGTTAATTGCTCCGCCTCCACGCCCTCGATCGCCTGCGCCAGCTTGCCGTGCGTCTCCAAAAAAGCTTCGATATCCGGTTGATAGTCGTATGTCTGTTGCGAATTGCTCACTCGCGTCTCCTCCATTCGATCGTGTCGCTATCCGCGCACGTTTAGGCCGCTTTCTCCCGCTAGTCGCCACGCGCATCAGGCTCGCTGCAGCGCGGACGGCCGCTCGTTCCATACCGCGTTCGGAATCTCCCGCCGCAGCACCGGCATGACGTCCGCGGCGAATCGCTCGACCTGCTCGCGCTGCTCCGCCTCGGTCAGGCCGTCGACGCAGATGGCCAGCACCTGGTTGCCGAAGCCCTCATAATACCGCAGGATCTTCTCGATCACGCTATCCGCGCTGCCGACGAGCGTAGAGCCGCCCTCGATCGCGTCCTCGAGGCTCGTGAACGGCGATTGATTGTGCTGCGACGAGGCTGTCGCGCTGAACGCGTCGTAGTAAGGCCGGAAGCGGCGGATCGCTTCCTCCTTCGTATCCGCCAGGTACAGCTGGCCCGCGCCCGCGCCGACGATCGCATTTTTCGGATCGTGACCGTAATAGGCCCAGCGTTCGCGAAAATGATCGATGAGCGCCTGATACTTGGCCATCGGATGAAATGTGTTGGACGAAAAGATGGGTTCGCCGTACTTAGCGGCCAGCTCGGTCGACAGCGGGCTCGACGCGCTGCCGTGCCAAACGGGAATCCGCTTCTGGAAAGGACGCGGAAACGTCGTGACCTCATGCAGCGGCGGTCGATACTTGCCTGCCCAGGTTACCTTTTCCTCCGTCCACAACCGCCGCAGCAGCGCATACCGTTCGGCGAGCGAATCCCACTGCTCATCCTCGCTGATGCCGAACAACGGGTAGTGGCGCGGGTCGTTGCCCTTGCCGATGATGAGCTCGAGCCGACCGCCGGACAGATGGTCGAGCGTGGCGTAATCCTCCGCGACCCGCACCGGGTCGAGCACGCTTAGCACCGTCACCGTCGTCAGCAGCCGGATCCGCGACGTGCGCGCGGCGATGGCGGTCAGCACGACCGCCGGCGACGAAGACAGGAACGGCTCGCCGTGCCGTTCGCCCACGCCATAAGCGTCGAAGCCCAGCGTCTCGGCCAGCTCGGCTTGCTTCAGCACGTTCTGGAATTTCTCCTGCTCGGTCAGCGTCTCTCCCGTCACCGCGTTCGGGATGTTCATCAGCAGGCTGAATAAGGCGAATTTCATGGCGTTCCTCCTCGGCGGCGGCGTTCACAAGCAATATAACTAATAATTCCTTGCGTTTTAGTCAGAATTAAAATGCTCCTCCTACTATAACCGCTGCCGGACGGAGCGTCTAATAGAGGTTTTTAATGCATCGATCAATCCTTTATTAGGAGCAGGCAGCTTGCTGGCTAGAAAGCACGGCTACTCGAAGCCCCTCGCAAGAAAAGCCGCCGCCAGCCGCGCGTGCAGCTTCGCGCCCAGCGCGATGGCGCGTTCGTCCACCTCGAACGACGGATGGTGCAGCGGATGGACGATGCCCCGTGCCTCATCGCGCACGCCGAGCAGCAGCATCGCGCCGGGCGCCTTGTCGAGGTAGTAAGCGAAGTCTTCGCCGGCGAGGCTCGGCTGGTCGAGCAGGCGAACCTGCTCGGCGCCGAACGCGGCGGCCCCTGCCCGCCTGGCGAACCCGACCGCGGCGGCGTCGTTGATCAGCGCCTTGCCCATGCGGAAGCTGAGCTCGCAGCTCCCGCCGAAGCGGTCGGCACAGGCGGCTGCGCAGCGCTCGAGCACGGACCGGATCCGCCGCACCGCGTCATCGCTGAAGGCGCGGTAGGTGCCGAGCACCTCCGCCGTGTCCGCGATGACATTGCCGGCGGTGCCCGCCTGCAGCTTGCCGAAGGCGAAGGCTACCGGCTCCAGCGGATCGGACGCGACCGCGACGGCGCTGTGCACCTCGACCGCGAAGTGGGCGGCCATGAGCAGCGCGTCCGCCGCCAGGTGCGGCGAGCCGTGGTGGCCGGACCGCCCGCGGAACGCGACGCGGAAGTGCGAGGACGCCGCCATCGACGCGCGGCGGTGGATCGCCAGCGTACCTGTGGGCAGCTCCGGCCATACGTGCAGCGCGAACGCGGCGTCAGCGTCGTCCGCCGTCCCGCTCTCGACCAGATCCCGGCCCCCGCTGCGCAGTTCGCCGTCCACCGGACTCGGCGCCGCCCCTTCCTCCGCCGGCTGAAAAACAAACTTCACCGTCCCCGCCAGCCGATCCCGGACGCGGCTAAGTCCGTATGCCGCCGCGAGCAGCATGGCGGTATGCGCATCGTGGCCGCACGCATGCATCGCGCCTTCGATCTCGGAGCGGTATTCGCGCGCCTCGGTCTCCCGAATCGGCAGCGCATCCATGTCTGCGCGCAGCAGAATCGTCCGGCCCGGCCGTCCGCCGCGCAAGAGGCCGACGACTCCTTTCCCGAAATGCTTCCCGACGCCGTCCCGCACCTCAAGCCCATACGCGCGCAGCAGCTCCGCGACCCGTGCGGCCGTCCGGTCTACTTCGTACATCAGCTCGGGATAGCGGTGGAATTCCCTCCGGAGCGCGATCCAATCCGATTCCCGCTCCTCGATCGCCCGGCAGACGGCGTCGATGTCGACGCCGGAGCCTTCGGCGATGTTGACTCTGGAGCCTTCAGCGATGTTGATGTCTGAGCCTTCGACCGCATCTGGAACGGCCGGCTCCCAGCCCGTCGACTCCGGGCACTGCACCTGGACTGTCGTTACGCTTCTCGCACCTAAGACCACAATTCCCACCTACTTAGTATGGTTTATATGGTCCAGAATGTAACACCGCATCACTCCTGCGTCAATCGGCGCGCTTATCGGATTTTTCTATCGACTCTTTGTCTTTCCTCTATTCAACCGCCGACGAGGACGGCATGTCGTCCTCCAAGTACAGAACCAGCTTGCCCCTCACGCGCCGGCTCTCGCTCAGCTCGTGCGCCCGCGCCGCCTCCGCGAGCGGCAGCGCCTTGCCGATCACGACCCTGAGCTCCCCGGTCGCGAGTTGCTCGCCGATCCGCGCAAGCCGGTCCGCATCGAACGGCGCCATCAACAACTCTTGTACGAAGACGCCGCGCGCCTTGGCCAGTTCCTGCGAATAGCGGCCCCATCCGACAGGCACAAGCGTGCCGCCCGGGCGCAAGCACCTGACGAGCGCATCCGTCCGTTCTCCGCCGACCGTGTCGATGACGGCATGCGCCTGCCCTTCCAGTGAAGACCAATCTCCCGTTTCGTAATCGAAGACGGCATCCGCCCCGAGCGACCTCGAAAACGCCAGATTGCGCCCCGACGAGACGGCGATGACATGCGCGCCCGCGAGCTTGGCGAACTGCACGGCGAAGTGGCCGACGCCTCCTGAAGCGCCGTTGATCAGAACCGTCTGACCGACCTCCGCCCGCGCCTGCATGTGAACTGCCGTCCATGCGGTAAATGCCGACATGGGCACGCCTGCGGCTCGTATGTCGTCCAGCGACGACGGCAGCGGCGCAAGCCGCGTCTCGGCAACGGCCGCATACGCCGCGTAGGCGCCCGCGTTCGCCGTCATGCCGAACACGCGGTCGCCCGTGCGGTATTTAGCGACGCCCGGTCCCGCTGCTTCCACAACGCCCGCCAAGTCATAGCCCGGCGTGAATGGCAGCGGCAGCGACACGCCGAACTTTTCCGCCGCCCATCCCGAGCGCATCTGCCAATCCCCCGGATTGACGCCGGCCGCCCGGACGCGCACGAGCACTTCGCCGGGTCCGGCCGCCGGCTTGGGGACGCTCTCGTGGCGCAGAACATCGGGAGGACCGTATTCGCGGAACCGGACCGCGATCATTGAAGCTGCTTCAAATTGTTCCATTTCGCTCACCTTCTTCTCCGGCACGAGCCGGCTATCGGCGGTACCGATCGGCTGCCGCGCCGCGAGGACAAGATCCGCGCATGAGACCCCCCTCGCGGCGGAGCATTTTGTGCGAGTCGGCCATTCACTTGCGGAGACATTGCGCGCGCGTCGGCCGCTCGATTATGACGGCATTGTGCACCCGTCGGCCGCTCGCATATAATGCTAGCAACCGAAGATGAAGCGCTCAATGAACAAATCAAATCATGTGGTTGTTAACGAACACATTTCCGATATTGTCGGGTAAGGGAGGGGACGAGCATGCGGGGAAACGGGTATACCGAAGGCGTTAGCACCCACAGGTACGAACAGGTCGACGGCGACGACGATCAAGAAGGTGTGCGAGACGATGGCTCTGATAGGCGAGAATACGGAAAGGCTGAAGGAGCGGACAGGCGCGTCAGAAGGACGGAGAGGCTGCTGAAGCAGGCTTTCCGCGAATTGGTCGCGGAGAAGGGTTTCGCGGCCGTGACGGTACGGGATATCGCGGAACGGGCGGACGTCAACCGCGGCACGTTTTACGCCCACTTCCCCGACAAATATGCGCTGCTCGACCTCGCCATTCGCGAAAAGCTGCGGAAGCTGCTCGATGCCAGGCTTGGACCGGATGCCGGCTGGCGCCGCCGCGACCTTCGTGTGGCGATCGCCGTCGTACTCGCTCACTTCGAGGATGTATACGGCGGCTGCCGCCGGCGCGAATCGCTGAACCCGATGTTCGAGCAGGCGGTGCAGCAGGAGCTCGCTGCGTTGTTCCGGCGTTGGCTGGATGCGCAGCCCCTGCCTCCGGAGGCATGGCCGGTGCCGACGGCCACGATCGCGTCGATGGTCGGCTGGGCCGTGTTCGGAGCCGCGAACGAATGGGGCCGCGGACCGCGGACGGTGCCGCTCGAGGAGATGGCCGGCCGCATGCTGGCAGTCCTCGAAGGCGGGGCGGCAGCGCTGACGCCGGGCGGGCTGCGGGACTGAAGCGGGCTGAAGATCTCGCATGCAACGCGGCCCTGCGTAGCTTTTTCACTTAAAGCGCTATGTCGCATGGCAATGTCTTAGTCAAGCACAGTGCAAACTCGAAGTAGTCTCATCCAGCAGAGCGGATACATTCACTATTATGAACTTTTGGCGGTAAAAGAGGGATCGTCACCTGTACTCCTCCCCTACTCGACGTCGAGGTAAGTCGAGATTCCGCCTTCTTCCGTCCGGATCTCAAGCTCATAACTCCCTTCGGCCTTGAGATCGCTTGGCACGGTCCCGACGACGCTCCACTCGCCGTCATCTATATCGGCAGTGCTCTTCCACAGTGCTGCTCCCTTTTTGGACAGCGTGACAGTCGCCTCCTGAGATCGAGCGCCATGTCCGCGGATCGTGAAATTCGCTCCCGCCTTCAACTGAGCAGGCCACTCATATTTGTGGACCGGCGGCATAACGTCTTTGTACCCCTCGTTCACGAAACGATAGAGCTCGGCCGACTCCGCAATGGTCGTCCCAGCTCTACCGCCGGAGGCGGAGTCCTCAATCGCCACCCGATCGGCGACCGGCTCGCAGCTGGTCTGCGTACGCCCCTCATCCAGCTTGGAAGTCTCGCATCGCCTTGCCGGCCGCACGACGACGCTTCGCCCGTCGCGAAGCTCGACGTTGACCGCCATGCTGCGATTCTTGATCGGCGCCGACAAGCCCGTCCCTTCGACCGGCCGCGCCTCATCGATCCAGGCGACGAGCCGCGAGATATCGTCGTCGTCGCGCCCGGCATACATGGTGGCCGCCTGATCGGTCATCAACGGCCACGTCATGTAGGTCCACTTCACATCCGCCGGGTCGATACGGGACGACAGGACGTCGGTTGCGATCCCGAATTTCGTAGCAGCCGCAGTTCCCGCCGCTTCCGCTGTACCAATGCTTGTGTCGGATCCCGTCTCTTGCCCGCCCGATCCCGTTTCTCCGGACGCCGGCGCCCCGCTTTGGCATGCGGACAGCAGCGCTATCGCTAGCAGACCTGCCGCTGCCCCTCGGACCCGCGCACCGGATCGCTTACTCGCGCTTTTCCTTTTCACCGCTCATCGCCCCTTTTTCTAATCGACGCGACGAGCCGGGAAAAGGTTGCCCGTTCAACGTTCGCCGGAGAACGAGGGCTAGTTCGCAGAGAACGAGGGCTAGTTCGCAAGCGATTGAGCTGCGTCATCGGGCCGCGACGACGTGCAAACAAAGTTGCCCGCTCGTTCACTCCCCCTCCAACAAGCCGTACAGCCTGCGGAACTGCTCCGGACTGAACCCGGTCGCCTTCTTGAATACCGCTCCGAAATAGCTCGCGTTGTCGAAGCCGACCGCCCGCGCGATCTCCTGCATCCGCTTGCCCTGCGCGCCGAACATGAGCTGCTTGCTCCTGCCGACGCGCTGCAGGTTGACGTACTGCATCGGCCGCATCCGGACGGTGTTCTGGAACAGCCGGCACAAGTACTGAGGCGACACGGACGCCTCGGTCGCGAGCTCCTTGAGCGAGAGCGGACGATGCAGATGGTCCTCGATATACGCCAGGATCGGCTTCATCCGGTTCATGTCCTGCTCTCGGCTGCCGGACGCCCGCGCGCCGTCCAGTTCGAGCAGCAGCGCGTACATCTGGTGGGAACGCGCGAGATTCGCCTCATAGGAGAGCGAGTCGCCCTCCAGCATGTCCCGGAACGGACCGAGCAGTGCCCCGTCCGCCAGTCTTCCGCCTCCTGACGCGCGCCAGCCCGCATAGCGCAGCAGCGCGCCGGCTTCCCTCCCGTTGAAGGCGACCCAGGCCATCTCCCATTGCCGCGTGGCGGCTTTGTACGCATGGCTCACGCCGGGATAGAGCACGAACACCTCGCCGGGGCCGACGCGGACCGTCTTTCCGTCCACGGTGTATTCTCCCGCGCCTTGAAGCGTCTGATGCAGCTGATAATCCGGGAAGCCGTCCTCGCGCGAGGTCTCGGGCTGATGCTCCCAGTAGCCGATCGAGGTGACATACACGGGCAGCAGGGACGTCCGGTCCGTCCGGCTGAACAGCATTTTGCTTTTCATGGCAATCGCTCGTTTCATATTTTGATAGTTGGTGAGAATATCCTTTTATATAATCACTCTAACATACCTATTATAATGTGAATATATTATCTATCACTGCCTAGAAGGAGCGCTGCAGATGCGTCAGAAGCTGAATTATACCCCGCCCGCCAACGGCTACCCCGAATGGAATAATAATCCGGACATCTTCCAGGTGAACCGCATGGAAGCGCATTCTCATATGATGGCCTATCCTTCCGCCGAGGCTGCGCTCGCGGACGATCGCACCGCCTCGCCCTACTTCAAGTCGCTGAACGGCACTTGGAAGTTCTCTCTCGCGGACACGCCCGAACAGCGGGCGCGCGACTTTTACCGGACCGACTTCGACAGCAGCGGCTGGGCGGACATGCCCGTGCCTTCGCACTGGCAGCTCCAGGGCTACGACTACCCGCAATATACGAATATTCGCTACCCATGGTCCGAGCGGGAGCCGGATCTGGCGGCGCCGTTCGCACCAACAGCTTACAACCCTGTCGGCTCTTACGTCCGGTCGTTCGACGTCCCCTCTTCGTGGGCGGGGCAGCCTGTCTTCCTGAGCTTCCAGGGCGTCGAATCCGCCTTCTACGTATGGGTCAACGGCGAGCTTGCGGGCTACAGCGAAGACACGTTTACCCCGGCGAATTTCGATATCACGGCGTACCTGGTCGAAGGGGAAAACAAGCTGGCCGTCGAGGTGTACCGCTGGTGCGACGCGAGCTGGCTTGAAGACCAGGACTTCTGGCGGCTCTCCGGCATTTTCCGCGACGTTTACTTGTACACGGCGCCGGCGCTGCGGGTATCCGACTTCTTCGCCAAGCCGACGCTGGACGCCGACTATCGCGACGCCGTGCTCGACGTGGACGTCAAGCTGGAAAACTACTTCGGCGGCCGGTATGCGGCGAGCCGATTGGACATGCAGCTGTATGACGCGGGCGGCAACGACGTATGGGCCTCCGCTTCCTCCGCCCCGGTCGTCTCGACCGCCGAAGGCGAGCTCGCGCTGACGCTGTCGGCCGAGGTTCGCGAGCCGCTGAAGTGGAGCTCCGAAGCTCCGCATCTGTATACGCTCGTCCTGTCGCTGTACGGCGACGACGGCGTTCTTTTGCACGCGACGTCCTGCCGCGTCGGCTTCCGCGCCTTCGAGCTGAAGGACGGACTCATGAAGATCAACGGGCAGCGCATCGTCTTCAAGGGCGTCAACCGCCACGAGTTCTCCTGCGACACCGGTCGCGCGCTGAGCAAGGAAGATATGATCCGCGACATCCTGCTCATGAAGTCTCACAACATCAACGCCGTCCGTACGTCGCATTACCCGAACCAGCCGGTCTGGTACGACCTGTGCGATGAATACGGCCTGTACGTCATCGACGAGACGAACCTCGAGACGCACGGCAGCTGGCAGTACGGCCAGGAGCAAGAAGAGGCGTTTAACGTGCCGGGCAGCAAGCCGGAATGGCGGGACAACGTGCTCGACCGCGCCAACTCGATGTTCCAGCGCGACAAAAACCATCCTTCCATCGTTATCTGGTCGCTCGGCAACGAGTCTTACGGCGGCGAAAACTTCATCGCGATGCACGATTTCCTCAAGGCGGCGGATCCATCGCGACTCGTACACTACGAAGGCGTCTTCCATCACCGCGCTTACGAAGCGGCGTCCGACATCGAATCGACCATGTACGCGAAGCCGGCCGATCTGGAGCGATACGTGTACGAACGAGGGAAAAAACCGTATCTGCTGTGCGAATACAGCCACGCGATGGGCAATTCCAGCGGCGGGCTGCATCTGTACACCGAGCTGTTCGACCGCCATGCCATTTTGCAAGGCGGCTTCATCTGGGACTGGGTCGACCAGGCGATCCGCACCCGCACGCCCGAGGGAGTCGAGTATATGGCATACGGCGGCGACTTCGGCGAGTCTCCCCATGACGGCAACTTCAGCGGTAACGGGCTGATCTTCGCCGACCGAACGCCAAGCCCGAAGCTGTATGAGGTCAAAAAGTGCTACCAGAACGCCGACTTGCAGGCCGTCGATCTGCGGGAGGGACGCTTCCGGGTTCGCAACAAGCATCTGTTCACAGACCTGTCGGCTTACGAGCTGAAGTGGGCGCTTGCGCTGAACGGCAGGCCGGACGGGGAAATAGAAGCTGGCGGCAGCATCGGTATCTCTGCGGCACCTGGCGAGAGCGCCGACATCGTCGTGCCGTACGACTGGGAGACGCTGCCTGCGGATCGGGAAGCGACGCTGCTGCTGTCGCTCGTGCTCAAAGCCGACGCTGCCTGGGCGGACAAGGGTCATGAAGTCGCTTGGGAGCAGTTCGTGATCAAGGCCCCGGCTCTGCAGGCCTACGCAGTACCGAGCGATGCCGTATCGGGCGGTGCTGCGCCGAAGGCTTCCGAGTCGGCGGACGCGCTGACGGTGTCGGGCGAAAAGTTCGCCGTGCGCTTTAACCGCGAGACCGGCGAGCTCGTCTCCTACGCCGTCGAAGGCCGCGAACGGCTCATCGCGCCGGTGCGCCCGTACTTCTGGCGTCCGGAGACGGACAACGACCGCGGCAACAAAATGTCGGAGCGCTGCGCGATCTGGCGCGAAGCCGGCAGCCGTCTGCTGCTCGCCGGACTGAACGCCCGCGCGGAGGGTGCGCGCTTCGTCGCGACCGCCGCCTATCGGCTGGCGGACGATCCGTCGACGACGCTCGTCCTGCGCTATGCGATCGATGCGGACGGCGCGGTCGAGGTGACGCAGGAGCTGAATCCGGGCAGCGACGCGCTGCCGGAGCTGCCGGCGTTCGGGATGATGCTCGAACTGGACGGCGCGCTGGATTCGCTCTCCTGGTACGGCCGCGGGCCTCACGAGAGCTATTGGGACCGGCAGACCTCCGCGCGGCTCGGTCTGTATGCCGGCAAGGTCGCCGAGCAGTTCGTCCCGTACCTGCGGCCGCAGGAATGCGGCAACAAAACCGACGTGCGCCACGCCGAGCTGACGGACGGCGACGGCCGGGGCCTGCGCTTCGAAGGCGCGCTCCCGTTCGAGCTGAACGCGCTGCCTTGGACGCCTGCCGAGATCGAGGCGAGCGACCATCCCTACAAGCTGCCGGCGAGCCGGGGCAGCATCGTGCGCGTGAACTACAAGCAGATGGGCGTCGGCGGCGACGACAGCTGGGGCGCGCCTACGCACGCTCAGTATACGCTACCTGCCAACCGGCCCTATTCGTTCCGCTTCACGTTCAAGCCGGTCTGATCGGCTGATCCGCTCCTCATGACAAGGCCCGGCGACGCGCGTCAAGCGCGGCCCCGGGCCTTATTGTCGTGCACGGCGCGCGCTGCGCGAATGAGCCGGACCGCCGACGAAGCCGTATCACTTGCGATGATCGGGCATCGGCAGGAGATCGATTTGGACAATGTCGCTTTTCGCGAATAAATACAGCGTGTCTGAGGGAAATTATCCCTCAGGGGTGATAATCATGAACAAAACCATGCTAACGGCAGCCTCGCTCGCGCTGACAATCGGACTGACGGGGTGCGCCGCTTCGAACACGGTCAAGACGAAGTCGAACCAGAACCAGTCGCATGTGATTCACCAGACGGCTACGCAGGATACGCGCGTAGCGGACCAGCTCTCGAGCAAGATCGCGCGAATCCAGGGCGTCCAAAGAGCGACGGTCATCGTCCATCAAAAAGACGCCGTCGTCGGGATCGACGCCAAATCGGGGGCCAATCGGGCCATGATCGAGAATGAGGCCAGAAGAGTCGCCGAGCATACGCTTCCGGGTCACCGCGTGCACGTGACGTCCGATCCGAATATCCATGCGCGCATCCAGAACGTTCGCAGCCAAATGAAGCCGCTCGACGGGCATCCCGTCCGCAACTTCGCCGAGGACGTGGCGACGATCATTCGGGACGTCGGCCGCACAGCGACCGCGCCGTTCCGTTGAACGTATCTGCCCGACAAAAAAGCAGCGAGACCGAATTGGTTTCGCTGCTTCTTTTGCGTTTGTAGTGGAGCGGTGCGATTGGAATTCCGCGCGTTTCGATCCCTTGCCCTGCGCATCCCCCATCAAGCATTGAGCTTCGCGCGCTGCAGCCGCAGCGCGTTCAGCACGACGGATACCGAGCTCAGCGCCATCGCAGCGCCTGCCACCCACGGGGCGAGCAGGCCGATCGCGGCGATCGGAATGCCGATCGTGTTGTAGCCTAGCGCCCAAAACAGGTTCTGACGGATGTTGCGCATCGTGCGGCGGCTCATCTCGATGGCGTCCGGGATGCTCGCGAGATCGCCGCGCATGAGCGTGACGTCCGCGGCTTCCATCGCGACGTCCGTCCCCGTGCCGACCGCCATGCCGATGTCGGCCGTGGCAAGCGCCGGCGCGTCATTGATGCCGTCGCCGACCATCGCAACCTTCTTGCCCGCGGCCTGCAGTCTTTTCACCTCATCCGCCTTGCCTGCCGGCAGCACCTCTGCGAGCACGCGGGAGATGCCGACTTGCTCGGCGATCGCCGCAGCGGTCCGGGCGTTGTCCCCCGTGATCATGACGACCTCGATGCCCATCGCCCGAAGCCTCTCGATCGCTGCTGCGGACGTCTCCTTGACCGTGTCGGCGACGGCGATCAGGCCCGCATACTCGCCGTCGATCGCCGCCAGCATCGCGGTCTTGCCCGCGGACTCCAGACGCGTCATCGCTTCCGAGGCCGCGTCTGCGACCTCCACGCCTTCCCGCTCCATCAGGCGTCTCGTGCCGACCAGCACCTGCTTGCCGTCGACCGCGGCGACGACGCCGTAGCCGGGGATCGCCTCAAAGGACGCGGCTGCCGGCAAGTCGATCCCGCGTTCCCGAATGCCCGCCACGATCGCTTCCGCCAGCGGATGCTCGGAATCTTTTTCGGCAGCGCCCACGAGCCGCAGCAGCCGGGCAGCCTTATCCCCTTCGTTCAGTTCCGCGTCAGCTTCCGCAGCCCCTGCCGCTCCTTCCGCGACCAGCACGTCCGTCAGCTCCGGCTTGCCCTTCGTAACGGTTCCCGTCTTGTCCAGAACGACCGTATCGATGCCCTGCGTGATCTCCAGGTGCTCGCCGCCCTTGAACAGAATGCCGAATTCGGCCGCCCGGCCGGAACCGGCCATGATCGAGGTCGGCGTCGCCAAGCCGAGTGCGCAAGGGCAAGCGATGACGAGGATCGCGATAGCCTTCTCCAGGGCGCCGGCGAAGTCCCACGGCTCGGCGAAGAAGTACCAGACGAGGAACGCCACGATAGCGATGCCGACGACGATCGGCACGAAAATCCCCGAGATGACGTCCGCCACCCGCTGGATCGGCGCCTTGGAGCCCTGCGCTTCCTCGACGACTTTGACGATTTGCGCGAGCGCCGTATCCTTACCGACTTTGGTCGCGCGGATGCGCAGACGGCCGTTCTTGTTGATCGTCGCGCCAATGACCGCGTCCCCCGCCTTTTTGCTTACCGGCAGGCTCTCGCCCGTCAGCATCGATTCGTCGACCGACGACTCGCCCTCCAACACCTCGCCGTCGACAGGCACCTTGTCGCCGGGTCGTACGAGGACGATATCGCCGCGCACGACTTCTTCGACCGGGATCGTCATCTCAGCGCCATCCCGCACGACGAGCGCCGTCTTCGCCTGCAGCCCCATCAAGGACTTGATTGCCTCGGACGTGCGGCCCTTGGCCAGTCGCTCGAACAGCTTGCCGAGCAGCACAAGCGTGATCAGAATCGCGCTCGTCTCATAATAGAGCGAAGGCGCATGGTGGACAGGGGCCCCCGAAGCCGACCAGTCGAACGTCAGGTACAGGCTGTAGAAGAAAGCCGCAGACGTGCCCAGCGAGACGAGGACATCCATGTTGGCGCTGCCGTTGCGAAGCGCTTTGTACGCGCCGGCGTAAAAGCTGCGGCCGATATAGAACTGCACAGGCGTCGCCAGCGCCAGCTGGAACCAGGGATTCATGAATAATTCAGGCACGTAGATCCACGAGGTAAACGAAAAGTGGCCGACCATGCTCCAGAGCAGCGGCAGCGACAGAATCGCGGAGATCAGCAGCTTGTTGCGTTGGCGGCGGGCCTCGGCGGCTCGCCGCCGCTCGGGATCCGCACCGGCTTCGTCGCGCTTCGGCGTCGCCTTGTAGCCGAGCTTCGCGACCTTATCCTGCATCTCCTCGATCGAGACGGCGCCCGGCGTATATTCGACGCGCACCGTCTCCATCGCCAGATTGACGGACGCGCTGGCGACCCCCGGCAGCTTCGCTAGACCCTTCTCGATCCGCGTCGCGCAGGCCGCGCACGTCATCCCCTCGACGGCGAAGTCGGCGGTCTCTCTGATCGTGTCGTACCCGAGCTTGCGAATGGTCTCCTGCATCGCGCCAATGTCGACGCGCGAAGGATCGTAGCTGACGCTCGCCTTTTCCATCGCGAAGTTGACATTGGCCGAGGAGACGCCCTCAAGCTTACCGAGTCCCTTCTCGATGCGATTCGCGCAGGCTGCGCAAGTCATGCCCGAGATCGGCAATGTGGTTTGTTCCGTTCGTACGGCGGTATCGGCCATCTTTACCACTCCTTGTATGTTGGAGGCACTCTCATTAGAATACCCCCCAACCCTATATTAATTGGCTTATAAAAAGCAGCTCTCGCTGCTCTTGGAAAAACGTTATTTAATGAGCTTATTCATCGTCGTCATCAATTCGGCCAGTACATCGGTGTCGCCTTCCTGAATCCGCTCGACGACGCAGCTCTTCAGGTGATGCTCCAGAAGCAGCTTGCCGACGCCGTTCAATGCCGACTGGACGCTCGCGATCTGGTTAAGGACATCGTCGCAGTAAGTATCTCTCTCGATCAGTCCCTTTATCCCTCGAACCTGCCCTTCGATCCGGTTCAGGCGGCTAATCAGGCTGCTCTTCACCTTGTCCGAGTGGTGGCTCTTGCGCTCCGATCCGTCATGCGCGCAGCTGTCATGGGAGTCGACCGAATCCAGTTGCTCCGTATCGAGGCTCATTGGCGAGCGCCCCCTTTCTTTACGTTCATTATACTCCCCCACCCTATGTTTTGCAACACCCTTTTCCGAACAATTTCGACGCCACGCTTGTATTATGGCTTCCGGTTCGTATTCGCCATGCAAAAAGGCTTTCCCGAAGGAAAGCCTAGCCATGCTATGTTTAACGATTAACGGAACTTCGGCAGCCAGTCTCCATGCGCTTCGATCAGGTCGTCGCAGAGCGAGACGATGTCGTCCATCGACAGCTCGGCGGCCGTATGCGGATCGAGGAGCGCGGCGTGGTAGATGTGTTCTTTCTTGCCGGTGATAGCGGCTTCGATCGTCAGCAGCTGTGTGTTGATGTTGGTACGGTTGAGCGCCGCGAGCTGCGGCGGCAGATCGCCCACGTACGTCGGCGTCACGCCCGAAGCGTCCACGAGACAAGGCACCTCGACGCAAGCTTCCTTCGGCAGGTTGGTAATCAGGCCGGTGTTCATCACGTTGCCGCCGATCTTGAACGGAACGTTCGTCTCCATCGCGTCGAAGATGTAGGACGCGTATTCGTGCGACCGCTTGTGCGTCAGCGTTGCATTGTTCACGATGCTGTCGCGCATCTCTTTCCATCCTTTGATCTGCTCGACGCAGCGGCGCGGGTACTCGTCCAGCGGGATGTTGAAGCGCTCGATCAGCTCCGGATAGTTCTTCTTAATGAAGTAAGGGTGGTACTCGGCGTTGTGCTCGCTCGATTCGGTCACGTAATAGCCGAACTTCAGCATCAGCTCGTAGCGCACCATGTCATGGTGCTTTTCCTTCTGCTTTTCGGCCGCCCGGCGCTTGATCTCCGGATACAGGTCTACGCCGTCCTTGGTTACCTCCAGCAGCCAAGCCATATGGTTAATGCCGG
>Ga0209566_100064_pt1 | contig 191508 bp, 171 predicted proteins | sample Araplavi_mTSA_r2_2_FD_184287 | JGI IMG/M metagenome (GOLD analysis project Ga0209566, IMG submission 184287) | Arabidopsis root microbial communities from North Carolina, USA - plate scrape CL_Cvi_mTSA_r2 (SPAdes) (version 2) | ecosystem: Host-associated > Plants > Roots > Endosphere | place... | reverse complement strand
GTAAAGCTAATAGAGCAAAAGCAGCCTATTCCTCAAGTGAGGATAGACTGCTTTTTTCTCTTATGGGGCTCTTTTTTTCACTTTTTGGCTTTCACCTCAATAATATTGAGGCTTTTGCAGTAGTCTCCTTCAGGGGAGATTCTTTAAGTTTCCTCACCACGTTCAACAGAGTTTTATTCGCACTCAGTCCCCTTTAGATCAAGAGATTCTTTCATTCAATCCTTCGGAATACTGCTGCGCGCTTTCCTCATCTGACTCCGTCCTGAGCGATTCTTGCATATCTTGATCAACATGTTCAAAATGTTCAGGATAGCCATACTCGCCATGTTCACTTAAATCCAAGCCGATACGCTCTTGCTCCGCATTGACACGCAAGCCAAACAACCGTTTCCCTGCATACAACAGCACGTAAGAAGAGACAAATGCAAATCCGCCCGCCGCTAGAATCCCATAGGCTTGCACCCATAACTGATGCAGACTGCCTGTATCCAGCCAGCCTCCTTGGCCTACACCAACCTTCTCCGCCAATGCCGAAGTGGCGAATATCCCATTGGACAGCGTGCCCCATACCCCTGCTACCCCATGTACCGACAAGGCTGAGACTGGGTCATCAACTCGCAGACGATCGAACCAGAGCGCACTGTAGTACACTAGGATACCAGCCGCCAAACCAATTACGATGGCCGCCCAAGGCTCCACGAATGCACACGAAGCTGTGATCGCAACCAAGCCCGCCAGCATTCCATTCAAGAGGGTAGGCACATCTGCCTTGCCGCTGCGCAGCCAACTAATAGCAAGCGCCGCAACAGCCCCCGCTGCAGCTCCAAGCTGTGTGTTCATGGCGACATATCCAAAAAATCCATCACCGATCGACAACGTACTTCCTGCATTAAAACCGAACCACCCCACCCACAGCAGAAGCACACCGAGCGTTATATATACTTGGTTATGACCTTTTATTTTCTTGGACGAACCGTCTGAATCGTATTTGTTCATGCGCGGCTTCAAAAGCAATGTCGCTGCCAGCGCAGCCATAGCCCCTGTTAAATGAACAACCGTAGAACCGGCAAAATCCTGCTTCCCATGCATCGCAAGCCAGCCACCTCCCCATATCCAGTGAGCAACCACTGGGTAAATCAATGCCGTGAACAGAATCGCAAACCAAATGTAAGCGGACAATCGCGCGCGCTCGGCAAATCCACCCCACACGATCGAGAGTGACACAACAGCAAAGGCTAATTGGAAGGTAAAAAATACGGAAGGTGGTAACCCTGTAGAGGAAGCTGGAGTAAAGAAGAAATCACCCCAACCAATAAACGAATTGCCATTTATACCAAAAATCAAGCCATAGCCGACTGCCCAAAATACAAGAGAGCCAAGCCCAACCGTAATGACCGTTTTTGCGGCAATATGACCTGCGTTCTTCATTCGTGCAGACCCTGCTTCCAGCAGGATGAATCCCGCTTGCATAAGCAGCACCAGTATAGCCGACAGCATTACCCACAGTGCGTTCAGACCAGATTCCAGTGATTGCACAGAAGCCTCCCCCGCGGCACTGACAGCATCCGGAAATAGGCTAAAACATGCAAATCCAGCACCAAGCACACCAGTCGCCGAAGCAAAACGTCTGCTCCTACTCCGATTAAGGCTCTTGTCTCTGTTCATCCTCATTTCCTCTACACTCCTCGCTATTTATATGTTAGATTTTATTACACGAAATCTTGTTGTTAGAGGAATTATATAAAGGTAAATTGTGCAAATCAATGGGTTATGTTTTAAAATGCATGAAATTCGTCAAGTTATACAAATTACATGTAATATAACCTAACACAATATTCATGTAAATAAAAAAGACTGCAGAATTATTCTGCAGCCCAAGTCTTACATTCTTGCTTCCTTTGTCTTGGATTGATTAATCCAATATCGCTATTCCTTACTGTTGATTACTCGGTTTGTTCAAAAAACTTGGCAATCGGATTTTCAACATGCTTATCTTTATAAATAGAGCCGTCGACCTTTTTCACAATATGCTGTTGGAAATTGCTCGTAACCGACAAGCTCTGCATGCCAATTCCCGCTAACAACTGCTCCGCTGACTTCTGCGTCATATGATCATCTGTCCAGAAATAATGCACCACTAGACGATCTTTATTGTACGGATGCATAATTCCGTAACCACCTAGCAGTCCTTTTGTGTTCATTACTTCCTTCCAAGGGAAGCCCGCTTGTTCCGCCTTTGCAATAATCGCTGGCTTCAATGCTTGGATAAATGAATTGGACTTCGGATTGCCGATTACAATGACATTGCTCTTTGCCAGAGAAGTCTCCAACTGTTTTTTCACAGCCTGCTTCTCACTCAAGATCACAGGCTTAACGCCGCCCATGTTCAACACATTGGAAATATTCTCGAAAAATTGCTCTTGCTGCTTTTTCGCTTCTGCGCTTACAGGACTACTGTATATGATCGCCAGCGGTTCTCCATGCATCGCCTTGTTAAGCACCTTGTACATTGTCTCTTTCGGCAACTTAGGATAGGACTGATCGATCCCATCATATATTCCCACAAGCGACAATCGCATATACTCCGCCATTTCAGCTTCCGTCATCTGGTATTCCGGCTTGAGTTCAAAATTAGGCTTGTTTAAGTTATCATCCATTCGATCACGAACAGCCTTGCCAAACTGATCCTCAATCGTTTGAAGCAGTCCCGCTACGGTTGCGTTTCGATACGCATAGCGATTGAAATACTCCTTCATAAAGGCATCGAACTTCGCTTGCCCAACCGTGCGGTACAATTCATAAATCGCAAGGCGACCTTTTTTATAGAACAGCGCATCCGGAGAATCTCCAGCCTTGTCATTCGGGGAATTAATAGCCCGATCCAATGAGAACGTTTCAATACGGGCACTATCAAATCCATTCATCTTGTCGCCCTGGGCATCATAATAATACACCTTGGAAAAGTCAGCAAACCCTTCATCCAAGAACGACTCGGTTTCAGAATCGTTGCCGATGATGGAATGGAACCACTGATGCGCAATCTCATGGACAAAGACAGAATCCTTCTCAGGAACAGCATTTGGATTTACCCGCCCCATTTGGATAAGGCGTGCAAATTCAACAGCAACACCTTCTACATGAGATTCTACGATCCGGAAATCTGGGTACTCATATTTACCGAACTTATCGCCAAAAAATTCAATTACTTTAAATGCCTCATCAATATATTTATTGATAACTGCTGTCTTCGCTGGGTCATTGTTGTCGTTGTAATATACATATTCAATCGTTAAGCCATTCTTGGTTTTGCTGGCTTTATGGAACTTCTCACTGGAGAAGAACACGAGCTCGCGCGTCTTGTCCGATTTCGTCGTTACAATTTTGCGGCCAGCTTCCCCAGACTTCTCCGACATTTGTCCAGGCATCGCGATTTGCAGCTTGTCTGGAACATCCATTGCAACCGTATAGTCGGCAACCTCATAGTAATCCGTTTCGAATGTCTTACTGTATGGGGTCTTATTCCACTTATGTGCTGCTTCATCGTACACAGACATAACCGGGAACCAGTGTGCCCCATTAATAATGTCCTTATAATAGGACAAGCGCTGTGAACCGAACGGAATTTTCGTTTTATATTCAAGCTCTAACGTTACTTCCTCATCCTTGCCCAATGCTTTTGCCAACTGAACCGTAAGCGCCTGCTTCTCATTTGTGGTAGCTAGGGTCGCACCGGTCGAAGCATCCTTTACACGAATGATATCAATACCGCCAAGGAAATCCTCTGGTTTCTTATCTGGGTATTCCTTTGCAATCTCCTCATTCGCTCTTACGAACATGCTCGATTGTGTATCCTTCGAACGATTGGCATCTGCGAACAGACGGAATACAACATCATTAAGCTTATCCTTAGACGTATTGCGGTATTTCACCGTCTGCTTGCCTGTAATGGTCATATCGTCCGTATTCAGCTTCGCTTGGATATCGTATTGGATATGTGAAGTTGCTTGTTGTTGAGATTGCATTCCTGCTGTACTAATCGTCTTGACTTGATCCGCCGCTGCCTCCTGTGCATAAGCTGTGCCACCAGATGTTAGCGGAGCTGCAAGCAGGGTAAATGCCATTGCACATGCTATTGTCGTATGTAGCAATTGTCTTCCTGTAAGTTTCATTCGTCCAATCACTTCTTTCCGTTTGTGTTTCATCTCATGATGATATATTCAATTATAGAGCAGGATACAAATGATATCGTGCGATTAACCTTATGCGGAGCTTACAATATTGTCACGTAAGATTTTAAGGAACTTTATTAATGAATGCTGCGAATCAAAAAAAGAAGCCCCCGTCTAAGACGAGAGCTTCTCTATGACAAGGGTGCTACTTAGCTCGCCCTTTATTTCTGTGAATCTTCTTGTGGAGCAGCCTGCGCAATATAGCGCGTACGAATTTCCTCTTGCAGCAGTCCAACCACTTCTACTACCGGCTTCATGCCCAGGTCGCCTTCTCCACGCTTACGCAAGGATACAGCACCATTGTTCTTCTCATTCTCACCAACGACGAGCATGTAAGGTGTTTTCTCCAGCTGTGCCTCGCGAATCTTGTAGCCAAGCTTCTCGTTGCGCACATCTGCTTCAGCACGGATACCTGCATCACGCAGAGATTCTGTTACTTCCTTCGCGTACTCTTCATAGTTCGGCGATACTGGAATGACCTTCGCTTGAACCGGAGAGAGCCAGAGCGGAAGCGCCCCTGCGAAGTTCTCCAGCAAGAATGCAGTCATGCGCTCCATCGTACTGATGATACCACGGTGGATAACGACAGGACGATGCTTCTGTCCGTCATCGCCGACATATTCCAGCTCGAAGCGTTCAGGAAGCAAGAAGTCCAGCTGCGCAGTCGACAGTGTCTCTTCCTTGCCAAGCGCTGTTTTAATTTGCACATCCAGCTTCGGTCCGTAGAATGCAGCTTCGCCTTCTGCTTCGTAGAATGGAAGACCCAATTCTTCAACAACCTCACGCAGCATGCGTTGAGACATTTCCCACATATGGTCGTCTGGGAAGTACTTCTCTGTATCCTGCGGATCACGATAAGACAAACGGAAGCGGTAATCCTTAATTCCGAAGTCGTCATATACGCGGCGAATCAAATTAATAACACGCGCGAACTCTTCCTTGATCTGATCCGGACGGCAGAAGATATGCGCATCGTTCAATGTCATAGCACGAACACGGTGCAAGCCCGTGAGCGCTCCGGACATCTCATAGCGGTGCATGGTTCCCAACTCGGCGATACGAATTGGCAATTCACGATAGCTGCGCATGTCAGACTTATACACCATCATATGGTGCGGGCAGTTCATTGGACGCAGAACAAGCTCTTCGTTATCCATAACCATTGTTGGGAACATATCCTCTTGGTAGTGTTCCCAGTGGCCGGATGTTTTGTACAATTCCACATTCGCAAGTACCGGTGTATACACGTGGCTGTATCCCAAGCGCTCTTCGATATCCACGATGTAGCGCTCCATCGTACGGCGCAATGTCGCACCATTTGGCAGCCAGAGCGGCAAGCCTTGTCCAACTTTTTGGGAGAAGGAGAAGATCTTGAGCTCTTTACCTAATTTACGGTGATCGCGCTTTTTCGCTTCTTCCAAGAAGTGCAAGTACTCATCAAGCTGTGCTTTCTTCGAGAATGCTGTTCCATAAATACGCTGCAGCATCTTGTTGTCTGAGTTGCCGCGCCAGTAAGCACCCGCCAAGTTCAGAAGCTTGAATACTTTCAACTTGCCTGTAGATGGAACGTGAGGTCCACGGCACAGGTCGAAAAACTCACCTTGATCATAAATTGTAATCACAGAATCTTCAGGCAAGTCGCGGATCAGCTCCAGCTTCAATTCATCACCGATCTCAGTATAGATGCGAAGCGCCTCTTCACGAGATACTTCACGGCGTTGAATTGGCAGGTTCTCGTTCACGATACGCTGCATTTCCTTCTCGATCTTTGGCAGATCCTCAGGCGTTAAGGAGATATCAAGGTCAATATCATAGTAATAGCCGTCTTCGATAACCGGACCGATACCAAGCTTCACGTTCGCGTCCTTGTACAAGCGCTTGATTGCTTGCGCCGTCAAGTGGGCTGTACTATGACGAAGCACTTCGAGCCCGTCTTCTGAATCTGCAGTTACAATTTCAATCTTCGCATCTTGCTGAATTGGCGTATACAGATCAACGACCTTGCCATCCAGCTTCCCCGCTAGTGCAGCCTTCTTCAATCCGCTGCTAATCGAGCCCGCTACATCTTCGATAGTAGTGCCTTGTTCATATTCACGAACAGCACCGTCTGGAAATGTTACTTTTACGTTAGACATTTGCGATTCCTCCCAGTTTATATGGCATCATTCAATCTGCTGTCAATCTTCTTTATGCCGGCTAGGAAACAAACAATTACACGTTCTTCCCATCTTCACCGTACACAACACAGCCTATTGAATTTGTCTGAAAAAATAAAAAAACACCCGCCCTGTAAAGGGACGAGTGTTATAGACAATTAGTAACCCGTGGTTCCACCCTCATTCAACTGCTGATGATGCTTACGCGATTACAATTACAGCATCATATGCCGCAATGCTCTGTCGCAGGCTTTCCTCAGATCAGTCCTTGAGCATTCGGTAACGGGAATGATTCGTTGGATGATACTGACCGAGATAAGCTCGTTGTTCCCATCCAAAGCTCTAAAGTGGTAAATAAACAGCGTTGCCGAAGGGATTTGCAGCCTAGATCCCTCTCTCTGAACGGTTCCGTCCGTTATTCATGTCTTTGTCATCGCATATCGTATGCTATTGATTACTCAATACCGCATATTATATGCGATCTTCGCAGGGTGGTCAAGCTTCGATTCCTGAATCATGAAATGCTATGGCCGCAGCATCGAACCATCCTGCACGTTGTTATGTACAAGAGTCTCGTGAGGCCAGCCATCTCCACCAAGCACAACATGACAGGAACTGCACAATACACATACATGCACCCTCGATTCGAAGATTTGCTGAATCGTCTTAATCACCTGAGATTCTGGCTCGCGCGTGTGAATGATAATATTTTGCGGGGATACGTTGATGAGTGTGCTCACAATCATATCCTCCATTTCCATATCATAATCAATCATCTCCACAACCATGCCATTCATCACATGCTTCGGCTCAAGCGGCTGAAGATCCTCATCCAGGAGCGTAAATTCATGGCCGCCCTTGTGCATTAAGTGCGCAAGAGGGATCTTCGTCTCCTGAATGAACACGAAGTATTTCAATAGACCAATGAACTCTTGATACTGCCGTTCAAGTACATATTCATCAATCGCATAGTCAACCACTTCACGAAGCTCTGTTAAATAGTGCCGCAAGCGGAACTGAATGAACCCTTCAACATTAAGGGCAGTATGATCTTCTAAATATCGCCGCAGTGCACGTGTAAGTTTCCCTTTGCGTCTGCGTCTGGACTCACTAGAACCGGTTTCATCTCCACCGTTGAGCAGCTGCTGGCAGTATTCCTCAATTTTACGGCGCTCCTCTTCACTGTATTTCGAATCCTTTGCAATTAAGGAAGCGAGAAGCAGCCTTTCTTTTTGGGACAGAATAAATTCAGCAACTGCCTTGGCCGCTCTATTCCATACATCTTGTCCTTGTGTAGACAGTTGAAAACCTGGCAAGATGCCCCGGCATGTAATCCAAGCCGTCTGCCCTTCAGACCATTGCTGGAATTCCACGCCATTCGGCTGTTTATGTAAATCGCTCAGCTCCTGCTGCAGCAAATCAGTCAGCGTTACTGCGTCATATTCGGATCGCAGCGGCAACGAGATCGTGAACAACTCCATGAGCCCACTCCTTTCTGTTCCTTCTTAAGTATATGGGGTCATGAATGGAGATATACGAAGACGAATCTGGAAAACAGAGGACGCTCGCATTCCTTCTGGCATTATCGCCAAAAATAAAAAACACTTGCTGGCTTTTCCAAACGGAAAGTCCAGCAAGTGTACTGTTTCATTTTCAATTGACGCCTAATTTTGCATAACAAAATCTTTGGCAACCGTTGCATGTTCATCATCAAACACACGCAAAATATTATACTTCGTATCACGCTGCGCAGGAATCTTGCCCGCTTCGCGGATAAGCTGCAGCGTGCTTCCGATGTTTACTTTATGCGTAGCACCAGCAGCCGATACGACATTCTCCTCAATCATCGTACTGCCGAAGTCATTGCAGCCGAAGCTGAGCGTCTTCTTGCCAATTTCCGGCCCCATCGTTACCCATGAAGCTTGGAAGTTCGGAATATTATCCAGGAACAAGCGGCTGATCGCGAGTGTCTTCAAATACTCTTCAGGGGATACGCGCTCTGCCTTCATGTTCGTGTTGTCCGGTTGGAATGTCCATGGAATGAACGCAAGGAAGCCTTTGGAAGGATGGCCGTTCTGCATGCATTCATCTTGTGCTGTACGAATACGCTCCAAGTGCAGTGCGCGCTCTTCCAGCAGCTCGCCGAAGCCGATAACCATCGTGCCCGTTGTATTCATGCCCACCTTATGGGCAGTTTGCATGACGTCCATCCAATCACGCCATGAACCCTTCAAGCGGCTGATCTTTCGACGAGTACGGTCGTCCAAAATTTCAGCGCCGCCGCCCGGCAGCGAGTCAAGACCCGCTTCATGAATTTGACGGATTACCTCTTCTAGAGATAGTCCATTCGAGACTTCCTTCATCTTCATAATCTCTGCGGGAGAGAAGGAGTGCATTGTAATACTTGGGAACCGCTTCTTAATTTCGCGCAGCAGATTCGTATAATAGCTGAATGGAAGCTCTGGGTTTGTTCCGCCCTGCATCAGAATCTCAGTTCCGTCTACATCGATCGTTTCCTGAATCTTCTGGAAGATGACTTCATCAGGAAGCACGTAACCTTCCTTCGAACCCGGAGCACGGTAGAAGGCACAGAATCTGCAGTACGTATCACAAATATTTGTATAGTTGACATTGCGCCCAATTACAAATGTAGCAATCGGATCTGGATGCCATTTCTTCATAATTTGGTCGGCAGCTGCCCCCATTTTCTCGATCTGATCAGATTCGAACAAGGTCACGCAATCGTCTGTATTCAATCGTTCACCACGAAGCGCTTTGTCCAAAATGCGGTCTATCGGTGACATCGTCACAGTCACTTCCCCTCTCATATGTTGCCTTACACTCTCGTATATAAAGCGAAGTAGACCCCGCTCACGGCGGGGTTAAATTGTACGGATTATTGCATATGCTGCTTCATCATCTAGTTGTGCATTGTATCGCTCAAGAAGCAGCTTCACTAAATAATCGTAACATACATCGCCCATAAAAAACAGCACCCTTCCAAGAGAAGGGTGCTGGATAGAATCGGTTATTTGGATAACGCCTGATCCAAATCCGCAATCAAATCCTCGACATGTTCAAGCCCAACAGAGAAGCGGAGCAATCCATCCGTAATTCCACGCTGGAGACGAACTTCATGCGGCATTGCTGCGTGAGACATCATGGCAGGATAAGACAAGATACTCTCAACAGCGCCAAGGCTGACTGCCACAAGAGGGATTGTCACGTTGTTCAGCACTTGCTTCGCCCGTTCGCCAGAACCCACATCGAATGATACCACTGCGCCGTATCCCAGTGATTGCTTCTCATGCACCTCACGGCCAGGATGATCTGCTAGACCAGGGTAATAGACGTCAGCAATGTCCGACCGTTCACTCAGCCACTGTGCAAGGCGGCGGGCGCTCTGCTCACTCTGATTCATCCGAGCTTCCAATGTTTTCATGCCTCTCATCAGCAGCCAGCTGTCCTGAACCCCAAGCACAGTTCCAAGGCCATTCTGCAATTGCTTCACACGGCGCCCAAGACTCTCGTTGGCTGTTACTGCCAGACCTGCGAGCACATCACTGTGTCCGCCCAAGAACTTGGTTGCACTATGTAAGACTATATCAACACCAAGCTCAATTGGACGCTGATGATAAGGGGTCATGAACGTATTATCCAGCATGGTGAGCAGACCCTTTTCCTTGGCCCATGAAGTCACTTCTGCAATATCCGTAATTTTGAGCGTCGGGTTGGACGGTGTCTCCATATAGACAGCCTTCGTGTTTGGACGAAGCGCAGCCTTCACCTGCTCAATGTCGGTCATATCCACTAAGCTGGACTCAATGTTCAACCGGTTTAAGATGGAGGTCAGGAGACGGTACGTTCCACCATACACATCTTCCGTTACGATAACATGATCTCCTGCCGATAACAGCAAGAATGTCGAAGAGATCGCTGCCATCCCTGATGCGAAGGCAAATCCATTCGTTCCGCCCTCGAGCAGTGCAATATATTGCTCCAATGCCTCACGTGTTGGATTGCCAGAGCGAGAGTAATCGTACTGAGGCGGATTGTAAATGTCCTCATGATGGAATGTCGTGGCTTGGTATATCGGGACACTGGAAGCTCCCGTATCGGCATCAATCTCACCGCCAAAATGGATTAGCTTCGTCGCAAACCGACGTGATTGCTTGCCTAACTGACCGTCTGATGCTTGATTCGAATTCTGCTCACTCATCTCCGTTATCCCTCCACTTCTACTCTAGCCGCTTCTATCGCTTGCTCCAAGTCAGCGATTAGGTCATCAACATGTTCAATTCCAACCGAGAATCTTAACAAGCGATCGTCTACACCAATCTGATCCCGAATCTCCTGCGGAATATCCGCATGGGTCTGAACTGCCGGATAAGTCATCAGTGACTCTACCCCACCCAAGCTCTCCGCGAACGCGATCAGTTTCAAGTGGCGCAGGATCGGCTCTACATAAGCTGCATTCTTCAAGCGGAAGGAGAAGATGCCTGTGTTGCCCGACGATTGGCGCTGTTGAATCTCATATCCCGGATGCTGTTCGAGTGCAGGATAATACACATTGTCGATGGCGGGATGCTCTAGCAGCCATTCGGCAATGCGCGTTGCGTTGTACTGATGCCGCTCCATACGAAGGGCAAGTGTCTTCATGCCGCGCATCAATTGATAGGAGTCCGATGGGCTCAGGACAGCTCCGATCGAATTATGCAGGAAGGCGATTTCTTCGGATAATTGCTTCCCTTTCGTTACGATCAGACCAGCAAGCACATCATTATGTCCGCCCAAGTACTTCGTTGCGCTGTGGACTACCATATCTGCCCCAAGTTCAATCGGCCGTTGGAAAAATGGCGTTAGCAGCGTATTATCAACGATAGTGAGAATTCCATGAACCTTCGCCCACGCCGCTACCTTCTCGATATCCGTAATCATCATCAAGGGGTTCGTAGGCGTCTCTATAAAGACAGCCTTCGTCTGCGGTGTTCTTACAGACTCAAGCGCATCAAAATCATTCGTATCTACATAAGAGGCCGTCACGCCGAAACGAGACATAATCCGCTCCAGCAGACGATAAGTGCCACCGTACAAATCGAGGGAAACAATCAGATGATCGCCTGAACTGAACATCGCGAACAATGTCTGTAATGCAGCCATCCCAGAACTACAGGCAAATCCGGCATCCCCACATTCCAAAGCAGCAGCCGCTTCCTCTAGAACAGTACGAGTCGGGCTCTTCGTCCGAATATAATCAAACCCCGTGCTCTGCCCAAGCTTCGGATGCCTGAATGCAGTTGCTTGGTAAATCGGATAATTAATAGCTCCTGTTTTTGGTTCATGAACCGATCCAATTTGAGCTAATCGACTTTCGATGCGGTAGTTCTCTTCGTTGCGTTCGATCATAGTTGATGAGCCCCTTCCTTGCGCGGTACGGCTTTGCCCAATTCGTAAGGTGTTTCTTGATATACGTAGTAGTTCAGCCAATTTGAGAATAGAAGGCTGGCATGCGCACGCCAAGTGGAGTAAGGCTTGCGGGAAGGATCGTTATTCGGGAAATAATTTATCGGAATGTCCATCTCCATCCCTTTTGCAATATCGCGGTCATACTCCCACTTCAGTGTACAGGGATCGTATTCCGAATGACCAGTCACGAAAATTTGCTTCCCATCATGTGTCGCTACCAAGTACACTCCTGCTTCTTCCGACTCCGCTAATATTTCTAACTCGGCAATCTTCGCGACATCCTCTCTCCGAAATTCCGTATGACGGGATTGCGGTACAAGAAACATCTCGTCGAAGCCGCGTGTCAGATTCACATTTTCCTTAGTTAGTACATGCTCGTATACACCGAAAATTTTCTGATCCAGTGCATATTTCGCAATTCCATAGTGATGATAGAGGCCCGCTTGTGATGCCCAGCAAATATGGAACGTGGAAGTTACATTCTCCTTAGACCATTCCATAATGCGGCACAACTCATCCCAATAGTCTACATCTTCAAACTTCATCTGTTCGACAGGAGCACCCGTAATGATCATGCCATCAAACTGCTCTCCTTCAATATCTTCAAATGTTTTGTAGAACGAAGATAAGTGCTGTGCGGACGTATTTTTTGATGTATGGCTTGCTGGATGAAGGAGCGTCACCTCAACTTGCAGCGGCGTGTTGCCCACTAAACGCAGGAGTTGGGTTTCCGTAGTCTCTTTCGTCGGCATCAAGTTGAGAATGATGATTCGCAGCGGACGAATATCTTGATGATAGGCTCTCGTTTCGTCCATGACGAAGATATTCTCCTGGTTCAAAATTTCTTTGGCCGGCAAATGATCCGGAATTTTAATCGGCATTGACGCTCTCCCCCTCGAAAATGGTAATTGGATGTGTCGGCACATGAAATCACATTGGCCGCAACCGCAAACAGGCCTGACTAGAAACCCCACAAATGGCTAGAGACATACAAAAAAGACCTTCCTCGACTACGAGAAAGGTCATGTTATACATGCTCATGAGCCTCTCTCATCTGTCAGTAACGACTTTCATCGTCCTGCAAGAATTAGCACCGTGCGTCGCGCTTCATACGTGCGCATCGCCGGTTGCCGGGCTTCATCGGGCTTGTCCCTCCACCTACTCTTGATAAGATTGCTTATATGAATATTCATTTGATTTGGCCTTGGTAATAATGTACGGCAAAGAGAAGCTGTTCGTCAAGAGGTGAACACAACAAAAAATCACGATTCCCCCCCCTTCGCATACGATACATTATTGACGAATTCCGGCAATGGATTTTGTCTTGAAAGGTTGAAGTACGAGCGTTATACTTAACAAGGTGCGTCGAAGCCTTACTTAATTTTAGAATCGAAGGCAGCAATCGTTCCTTTACTGGACGCATGATGTATAAAGTCACGTACAATTATTCAAGCTGAGGTGAGTTCGGATGGATGGCGACCCGAGGTCGTTCCGTAGTACGTACGTACAACCGAATATTACGATTCGACAGGCAGCGGCAAATTCGCAGTCCAATGTCGGGATTCGTGCCTCTGCGAGAACCTAGTTCACTAATTGTGCCTAGGCTTATATCACGTGCGCGAACGACGGACTGCGCATGCCCAGCCTTGTTTCGAGTCGTCTGGTAACATTTAGACGATGCGCATGTCGCAATGGCGACAGCGTCAAGGAGTGAGTGCAATGAAAATCCGTCTGGTCAACGAGGGCGTCTTCACGACTGAGGAAGATATCAATGTCACATTAACACCGCCAGAGAATGGCTTCTACTGGATCGATGCTGACATTGAGGATTTGGTCGTTCTGCAGCCATTATTCAGCATGCATGATTTGGCAGTTGAGGACTGTATGAGTGAAGAAGAGCAGCGTCCCAAAATCGAAATTTATGAAGGTCATTATTTTATCGTGTTCAACAGCATTCGCTTTGACGATGAAGAGATCTTTTTACGCTCATTGAACATTTTCCTCGGCAAACATTTCATTATTACCGTAACAAAGCAGAAGATTAACGAGCTGCGTATGGTGAAGCCTGTATTGTGGGAGCAGCAAGCGAGTACGCCTGACCTTATGCTCTACCTGCTCATTGACTTGGTTGTCGACAACTACTTCACAGTAGGAGATCGAATTGAAGCGAAGATCGACAAGCTTGAGGAAGAGCTCATTATGAGCACAAAGAAAGAACATCTCAATGAAATCATAAGCTTGCGAAGTGAGATTCTGTGGCTCAAGAAGGGTCTTGGCCCTCAAAAAGAGGTACTGCTTGTCCTCTATCGTAAGGAATTGCGGCTGATCGGCGATGACCTGCAGAAGTACTTCCAGGATATTTACGAGAATGCCGTCAAAGTATCGGAGACATTCGAAACGTTCCGCGACCTCATGGGCAACTTACGTGAGTCTTATCAGCTTAGCATTGCGAATCGCGCAAACGATATTATGAGAGTGTTCACAGCGATTACAACTATATTCATGCCGCTAACCTTAATAACAGGGATCTACGGCATGAACTTCGGATATATTCCAATTATGGACTGGGAGTACGGCTCCTTGTATATGATCGGATTCATGCTTGCGCTTGGTATCTTTATGTTCTACTTATTCCGCAAGAAAGACTGGATTTAATAATCAGCGGGGGTGTTCTAAAGTCATTTGATAATGACCTTGGACACCCCCGTTTTGTTTTCTTTGCATTACCATATTCCCGATTATCCCCATTTGCTCACCTTGTTCGCCGATGACGAAAAACGAAGCCTACCACTACGAATTGTTTCTCGCAGCTTTCCCAACAAAATAGCACAGCGCCGCTAAACTAGCCTAAACAACAGAATAAATTCATTAACGAGCTCAGGCATACGACCTTCGATTATGTGGCATTCGTCAGCTTGCCGCCTGTGCAACGCTGCTGCTTCTCGCTCTGCTTCGATGCAGAAGCCGCAGCAATCGAATCCGCTCATAGTTCGCTTGTACCTCGGCATAGGATTCGTCCAATGCCGATTCTCCAAATGCCTTCACATAGATTGGCTTCAAATATTCATCGCCCAGTTCATCGAATGCGAGCTCTATCGTTGCCCGCTGCTCTTCCGGCATAAATTGAAGCTCCGATTCAACCAGCATGCACACATTATAGCCCTCACGTTCCACCGTCTCAATGCGCATAATGAGTTCACGCCGATCTACCTGTAGAAGTTCTATCAATTGCGCAATCGATAACTGCTGCTGCAAGCCTTCCAGCAATACACGGCGGTCTGTCAGCTTGGAGAGCTCTTGATTCTGCTTCGATTCCCATTCGGAATAGACCCACTTCGCAAACTCCTCTTCGGATACAACGGAGGATATCCAATCCAGCGGGAAAGTCGATGTCCTCTCAAACCCCTTCGCAATTGCAATGATGTCTGCTCCATAGGATGCCAGCTTCGCTTCTCCGAATCCAGGAAGCTGCTTCAGCTCTTCCAAGGTATGCGGAAGCAAGGCACTGACCATACGCAGCATACGATTCGTCGCAATCCAATAAGGGGCCCGGCGCAGCTTGCTCGCCGTCTCCCTACGCCACTTCGCAAGCTGTTCATATACCTCGGATCGGGCATATAAATCCGCATAGCAGGCAACCCATTCATTGCGTTCCTTCATTCTGCGCTCGTGTATATCGGCCTCCGGCACAAACCCAATAGTCAGACGGTACCCAGCATGCAGCAAACGCGCCATGCCACGCCGCATAGCCGCCCGCATCTCAGCCCATACCGTCCCCTCGAACCATACTTCGGCAGGCTGTCCATCTGGTTCCCAGAGTAAGATCCAATTCCCCTCATCTACTCCAGCCGTAACTAATCCATATGCGGTATCATGAGAAGAATCTACTCCCCTCTTCCGCTTACGAGAAGACACCATCTCCCCATCGTCCAGCACCATTCGCTCTAACCTGGCCATCCATACAATTTGCATCAACTACGCCCTCCCTATTCGATAGACTTGATAATGATACAACCTCTCCGATTGCTGCGACCTTCTATTCACTTCTTTCGGACAAAAAAAGAAAGCACCTCATCACGGTACGCATATACGCATCGCAATGAGGTGCTTCCTCGTCCTAGTTATGAATTTATTACCATTATAGCATGCTCTTCTCCAGTGTCAATTCCTGTATTTCTATTTCTAAATGTTGGACGCTACTATATAATAATATCATCTTATTGGAGCAGCAGATAAGGGAGGCTAACTATGAGCAATCATGATCTTGATTTTCTATCGGACAGCACAGAGACGACAACAACACGCTTCGTCACCTTCGTAGGGCACAGCTATCGGCGCTTTGATTTGGCGATTACATCTACAGGCCGTTTTTACGGCAAGAAGCTCGTTACCGACTTGCAGAGCGGGCTGACCGCCATTCTCGGACAGGACGATCTCAAGGAAGAAGGCTATTTAGAATCCTTTTATCGCTTGTCGGAGGAAGAGGGAGAAGAGCTTCGCGGCTTCCTGTACATGGTCATAGGCGAGGCGCATTTCACCGATTAAGCTGATGAATCGGAGGCTCGAACCCGACCTTCATTCAGCACTTATGATCAAAAAAGGGAGGAGCTTCTGCTCCTCCCCTTCATTCTGCCGTTCATGTTCGTTACATTCCGACGTACGATATCATACTTTTCATTTCTAGACGCTCAAATATTGCACTGACGGACTCGCGCTCTGGCGCAAATACACAGACATCCATCTGGCATTCTACCGGCACATCGCAGTTGATGCGCGCAAGCTGTCGTGACAAATGGAGCATCTCAAGGTCGGACTCAATCTTCGTCCGTACACCCTTCGCAAGCTCCGGCAAATTCTCCAATATTCCCTCAATGCTCTGATATTGCTGGATCAGCTTATGTGCTGTTTTCTCACCTATCCCTTTCACGCCTGGATAGTTGTCCGCAGTATCTCCCATAAGCCCCTTCACATCAACCACCTGCTCTGGAGTCAGCTGACGCTCCTCCATGAGTGACAATGGCGAATAGACTGCATAATTGCCATGCCCCTTCTTCATGATGATCACAGTCGTCCGTTCATGAACAAGCTGCAGCATATCGTGGTCGCCTGTCAGGACAAAGACATGCATATCATCACGGAATAAGCGCGACAAGGTTCCGATACAGTCATCTGCCTCGAATCCTTCAGCCGATATATTAGGGATGCCGAATCCATCCATTACATCCCGAATGAGTTGAAATTGTGGTACCAGATCCTCTGGGCAATCGGGACGATTTGCTTTGTACGCTGTGAACTGTTCTGAGCGAAATGTCTTGCTCCCGAGATCCCAGCAGCATGCAATATGCGTCGGTTCGAACCGTTCTACCGCATCCCAGAAATATCTCATAAAGCCATACACCGCATTCGTTGGTGTTCCATCCTTCATTCGACGAATAGAACCGCCGTACGCAGTAGCGAAATAGGCGCGAAATAAGAGCGCCATTCCATCAACGAGCAGTAAGCGCTGCTCCTTATTATCATTCAATTGTACTTCCATCGGTATGGATTACCCCTTTCGCTTCAATGCCTATCGTCAAGTATATCATAATTCCTACAATCACTAGATAACGGATTCTGCCAAGCAAGGACAAGGAACCCATACTCATTCTTTCTATTTATGCTACAAATGAGACATTACATCATCAAAGATCACGATCCCGACTAACCGACTGTAATAAATAGTCTCCACATTCGTCAAGCAACGGCGCATTAAATCAAGAACCTCAGCAATTGTATCTGTCGTACGGATTCGGATGACCTCCGTTGTCATAAGTGATCCTGCTGTACCTTCTGGGTAAGCGAGCAATTGCTTAATGTCCTCCGCCTCTTCCTTCTCCATATGATCAAGATAGAAATCTGCTTCTTGATAAGACAGCAATCCATCTTCTTGCGCTCTACTTACAATTGCTCGATCTCTACGCTCACAACATGCTCAATCTTCTTGATGTAATAATAGATTTCCGTCAAGTATTGATTACTTGGCACAGATAGCACTAGGTCAATTCGCTGGCGATCCTTATCCAGATCCTTGAGTTTAAAGTGGCGGATATGGAACTCATCTGCATCCGTTCGATCCTTGCGCTGAATCTTCTTTATGAGATCCGTCATCCGGTGGTTCGATTCTACGACGATCTTCAACGCTACATCATGCCGGTTCAACTTTGCAGGAGCAATCATCTTAATTAAACCCGGAATGAGGTTGACAGCCGTAATCAGCAGCGCCGCACCGCAAGTTGCTTCCAAATAGAATCCAGCCCCAATCGCTACACCGAGAGCAGACGCCGACCAGATTAATGCTGCAGAAGTGAGACCGGAAATAACCTCATTGCTTCTTCGCAAGATAACACCCGCTCCAATAAAACCGACCCCGCTTATGATCTGAGCTGCCAAGCGCATTGGATCCATATTCGGATGGTTAGTGCCGCCGAACTTCCCGAATGCCTCAATTGACACAATCGTAACCAGGCAGCTGGCAATACATATGACCATGCTCGGTCTCAAACCAAGCTGTTTTTGCTTAATTTGTCTGTCAAGCCCAATCAGCAAACCGAATAATAGCGCCAAACCGAGCTTCATCATCATTTCCAATGTCAAAAATATCATGTCGATCACCTTCTTACCCAAATTCAACTTACTCAAATTCAACATCTACTACAAAAAAAACATCTACACGCAAAAAAAGCCCCCTCGCAAAGAGAGAGCTTGATTACATCCAGCAAGTCGATTCCTCACACGTCAAATAAGCCTACTGATTCTTCTCGTGCATACAGGATGCAAGACGATTCAGGGCACAGCAAGACATGGGAGGGCCGCTTGTATAGGACACATCCTCTCTACGAGTGTACATCAATTGTCGCAAATGACTCGGACTGCCTTCCACCATTACCCTCCCCTTTCATCGCTAGTTAAATACTTCCATGAGGAATCTTACTTGTTCGTTCACGTGATGTCAACCATCATCTTCCTCATCTTGCATGATCTATTAACACGGTTCCTGTTAACCTGAACAACATCGTACCAATGTGCCGCTTGTCATCAACAGTTGCAATTCCTTCTTAATGCTTGGAGGCCGTGCCCCACGCTTCTGCAAACATCTCTTCCTTGAAGCCGACTGTTGTTCGATACCCATCTGTAATAATAGGACGCTTGATCAGCTTGCCATTCGATGCCAGCAGATTCAACTGTTCCTGCTCGCTCATCGTTGGCAGCTTGTCCTTAAGCTGCATCGCCTTGTATACTTCGCCAGACGTATTGAAGAATTTCTTCAACTCCAATCCGCTTTGGGCAACTAGTGCACGCAATTCCTCGCTGCTTGGCGGCTCCTCTACGATCGGGATCAGTGCAACATCATAGCCTTGTCCCTTGAGCCACTGCACTGCTTTACGGCAAGTGCCGCATTTGGCATATTGATATACAGTAACGTTCATATGTCATGTAACTCCTCTCATAACATCATTCATTATTGCTCGCTCCAGCCAATAAGCCGGTCACGCAGTTCTACTAGTTCCTGAGGAAGCTCGGCCTTAAAGTGAAGCTTAACCCCACTCATCGGGTGTGTAAATCGCAGCTCAGAGGCATGAAGCGCATGCCGCGTTAATGGCTCCACCGCTGCCTGAAGCAGCGGAGTATTCACCAGATCAGGATCAGCATAGAACTTATCGCCCAGCAGCGGACTTCCGATATGCTTCATATGCACCCGGATTTGATGAGTACGTCCCGTCTCCAGTCGACAGCTTACTCTTGCAGCTTGTCCATGGTAGGACTCCAGCACACGATAATGCGTGATGGAATCGTATCCATCCGGTGTCACGACACGAAGATGAGGCTGCTCCTTGTCTCTATCGATTGGAGCATGTACCGTCCCTTCCTCCTCACGAGGAATTCCAAATACAAATGCCTCATACTGCTTCCACACCTCATTCTTCTGCATCTGATCCGATAATTGATGATGAGCGTGGCCGTGCTTCGCAACAATAAGCAGCCCAGAGGTCTCTTGGTCGAGTCGATTCGCTGGTCGAAATCGGGTTCGCTCGCCACGCATCCGCCAATGATGAACAACTCCATTAGCCAATGTCCCATTCGGATATCCCTTGGTTGGATGGACCACTATGCCTGCCTGCTTATTGAGCACGAGAATATCCTCATCCTCGTACACAATCTGAATCGGGATTGGCTCTGGTTCGATTGTATCCACATGATCCTCTGCAATCTCCACCCGAATCAGATCACCCGCACGAAGCTTGTCGCGCACCGTAAGAATTCTTCCATTGTATTCTGTACCGCCATTCACCGTTATCGCTTGTTCCAACGTCTTCAGCCGCTTCAATAAACGCCTCGACAAATTCAATCTGGAACGGAGAACGGTTCGGAGCTGAATCCCTTCTTCACTCTCAGGCACTACATAGGACAGCTCAGCCGCAATCTCCCCAGACAAGCCGTCCGCTTCTTGCTTCCCTTCTTCTTCAATCATGCTGCTCCTTCTTCCTGAACACGTCAGCACTTCTCACATATTCCTGATCCTGAACGCCAACAAGACCATTTGCCCGGCGCGCCACTGCAAAGAAATAGTCTGACAATCGATTCACATATTTCATTACTTCGACATGTACGGTCTCCTGATGCGAGAGCGTAACGAGCTGACGCTCCGCTCTTCGACACACAGTTCGACATATATGCAGGGCTGCTGCCGCCTCGGATCCTCCTGGCAAAATGAACTTTGTGATCGGCTCATTCGCTGTCTCATGCTCGTCCATCCATTTCTCAAGCTGCTCCACCTGTTCTGGACGAATTTTATAAATGAATTTCCCCTGCTTCTGCTCCGCATAAGCGGTATCGGCTCCGCAATCGAACAGTTCATGCTGGATCACGGATAACTGCTCCCGAAGTGCTTTCATTTCATCTCCATGGCAGCAAGTAATCGCCCAGCCGACGAATGAATTCAGCTCATCAAGCTCCCCATAAGCTGCTACCCGCAAATGATCCTTCGGTACCCGGCCACCTATCAACGATGTCGTTCCTTCATCACCCGTACGCGTATATAACTTCATTTGCTATGCCCCCTCATTACCGTTCTATCCTGGGCTTATTGTCCTCTCCACGTGCACATTGCTAGTTTACTTTCGTTTCCGCTTCGCGCTAATGTCCTCTGGAATTCCTGAAGTCATCCGGAACCATTGTGTACTCCGCTTTACAAGCTCGCGATTCAGAGCGGCGTGCTGCACAATATACTCAACTTCAAGCGGATTCGTGAACGGCGTGTAGCCTGGCGGCTCGTTCGTAATAATGAACAGCTTGCCTTGAAAGATGAACAATGCCTCTTGCAACTCCATCCGCGCAGCTGTCAAGCGCCCAGCGTATTCAGCAAGATCCTGCTTATTGTCCATTTCCTCCATAATTCGTTCGTGTGCGCCATGCAAATACGAGGTAACGCTATCAATGACAAGTACACGCCGGTCGGCCCGGTACATATTGGATTGCTCATTGATTCGATGCAGAACTTCTGGCAAAGCACATTCCGTATCAATCGTCTGCCATGTGAAATGGGGTGGCGCAGGCAATTCATCCGGAAGCGGCGTAAGACGGGTAGTCATGTAGAACCCTTCACGCCCGAACGTTGCAGCATAATGCATTGCAAATGATGTTTTCCCGCTCCCGGTGCTTCCTGTTACACCAATGATCACGAGCGCTCCCCCTTTCACTTATGATGTCTTACCGTGATGTCCATTGATTGCTTATCGATCTATACGGTCTGTCTGAATCAAGCCACATTACTTCTCTTCAGTAAGAGCCTTGAGTATCTCAACGGATCTGGCTTCATCAGGTGTGCGCGAAGGAATCGTAACAGACAGCCCCTTTTCCTGAATACCATGTTTCTTCAAGACAGGCAGCTTCTCTGCAGACAACGAGAATAAGAAAGTTCCTTTATGCTCTTCCTTGCCTTCATATACAGCACCGTCGTACACGCCTTCGTTATATTTTTTGGCATCAAAATACTTATCGAGAGCTACGTGTCCACCCTGAGGAGCCATTCTCTTCGCGTCCTCCTCTGGAATGACCATTACACTATTCTCTCCAGCCGCATATTCCACAAACAACTTCTCGATGCTGTACAACGGTGAAGCGACGACTTGGACTGTGAATTTATTTTCAAACGTCTTATTCAGATCATCCTGCAGTGCACTTGTCATTTCGGGAGGTAATGACGATGATGTCATGATGAATACCGTAGCATCGGCTTTAGGCCCTCCACAACCACTTACAAGCACAAGCAATACCGCTAGAACACCGATCCATCTCCAATTGCGCATGATAGCCTGTCCCCTCTCCACGTTGCCCATATAAATGTATTGTCCGTTTAATAAATCCCAACCTTCACTATATCATAAACAACATAGGCAAAAAAAGAAGACTCCTCATAGGAGTCTTCCTCACGCACCATCTATTTCATCGATTGTGACTTCATATATTCATTAATCTTCAAGTCCAACATGCTGCTAATCTCGATTACTGTCTCTGCAGTAAAGGACTGCTCCTCTTGGAACATCTGCTCCATTTGCTTGCGAAGGACAAGGATTTCATACTCAAGCGCCAATAGCTTGGACGAAATGTTTCTTGTTCTGCCCGACCATCTTACATGAGATCTATCTTCTCTCACTGAACTATGCGGATACGACGTCAAGGTATAGTTCGAACAAAACAATCGACCTTTCCTCCCTTCATGGCGATTCTAGAATATCCTAGGTTTCTCCAGATGTTCCATAACATGGGACAGTTCTGCGAGACATGTTATATTATACCAGAGGGGAAGAAAGAAAACTAGTTCATTTTCGTTGATTATGAATAATTATCACATTTCTTGCTTCATCTTGTCGAGGAAACGACCCATTCGATCAAGAGCTTCATTCAATTGCGCAACGGATGTCGCATAAGAGCAGCGAATATGACCTTCTCCTCCTAGGCCGAACACATCACCCGGAACAGCCGCAACCTTCGCTTCGAACAACAACCGATGGGCAAATTGCTCTGAAGTAAGTCCAGTTGACTTAATGGATGGGAATGCATAAAAAGCCCCTTGCGGCTCATGGCATTCCAGACCAATTTCGCGGAATCCGTTCACAACAAGACGTCTGCGCTGATTGTACGACTCCATCATATGATCCTTCTCGCTCATCCCATTGCGCAATGCTTCAAGGGCGGCAATCTGTCCCATTATCGGTGCACACATGACCGTATATTGATGAATTTTCATCATCGCGGCAATGATCTCCGGATGACCGCATGCATACCCCATCCGCCAGCCAGTCATGGCAAATGCCTTGGAGAATCCGCTGACAAGCACCGTTCTGTCCTTCATGCCTGGAATGGATGCGAAGCTGACATGCTTCTGATCATATGTCAATTCAGCATAAATCTCGTCTGAAATGACGATCAAATCGTGTTCTTCAACAATCTTCGCGATCGGGAGCCAATCCTCATAGGTCATAATACCGCCTGTTGGATTACTCGGATAGCATAAAATCAGTACCTTGGATTTCGGTGTAAGCTTAGCCTTCAACGCCTCCGCAGTCAGCTTGAACTGATTAGCAGCATCCGTCTCAATTCCTACCGCTACCCCACCACCAATCGACACGATCGGCGAATATGAGATATAACACGGCTCCGGGATAAGGATTTCATCACCTGGGGCAACCAGCGTCCGCAGTGCCAGATCAATGGCTTCCGATCCGCCAACGGTAACAAGCACTTCATCTGACGGTTCATATTTTACTTGGAATGAATTGTTCAAATATTCTGCAATCGCTTCGCGCAGTTCCAGCATCCCTGCATTGGAAGTGTACTTCGTACGACCACGCTCTAACGAATATACACACGCTTCACGAACATGCCAAGGCGTGCAGAAATCCGGTTCCCCGACACCGAGTGTGATGATGTCCTTGCTGGCGTTAGCCAAGTCGAAGAACTTACGAATACCGGATGGCGCAATGTCACGTACCAATGGGTTAATATAGTCGCTCATGGAGCGTACGCCAGCTTGCTTCTCTTCTTCCTTAATCATAGCACTTCACCTTTCACGGGGTAATTACGAGACGATGATCATCCTCGCGCTCTTCATAAATAATGCCGTCCTGCTTATACTTCTTCAGGATGAAGTGTGTCTTCGTCGACAATACCGATTCAATCGGAGATAGCTTGTCGGATACGAAGGAAGCTACTTCACGCAAGTTCTTTCCTTCTACCTCAACTAGCAAATCATAGGCGCCAGACATCAAGTATACGGACTTCACCTGTGGGAATAAGTATATTCGCTCTGCAATACCCTCAAAGCCACGACCACGCTCTGGAGTTATTTGCACTTCAATAAGGGCGGTTACAGTCTCATCATCAACCTTGCTCCAATTCACTACCGTTGCATATTTAACAATGACGTGCTCTTCTTCCATCTCGGCAATCGCGGTGCGAACTTTCTCTTCGTCAACACCAAGCATCGTGGCGATGAGCGCCGGGGAACGACGCGCGTCCTCTTTTAACAATTTAAGTATGCTGATATTAAAATCGCTCAAATCCTTCATATTCGATCCTCCCTCGACCTGCAGTGGCAAGCCGACTTAGTGTAAATATGCTACATATGATACACCTTTTCATATGAGCACGCCAATATCAACAGGCTTTACTGCGCATTTCATGATTTCCTAGTGCATTTCCTACTGCTATGATACCTGTTGCCGTAATGGAATTGAAGGTCCACGACCATGCGAAATTGCAGCTTTGCTGGTTGGTAGGTCATCTCCGTACTACAGCCGCAAGTAAAAAGGCCGCTGAAGTACTCAGCAGCCTGTCCCTGTATTACATGTACTGATTGTAGTTGCCTTGATGATGCTCTTGTTGTTGATGCGCATGCTGCTGATAGTGACCGTATCCCGCTTGGCCCAGCTTCTGCTGCACGAACTGGTTGGATTTCATTTGAAGCTGTTGATTGTCCTTCAGTTGCTTGTCCAACTCTTGGCGCAATGCTGGTGATGCGACGGAATACATATTGTTCTTCTCCATGAGCGTGAACAGCTGTCCTTGCATCGTTAACGTACTGTGGGTCAAGTCCGTGAACATCTGCCGAACTACCGGACAAGCCGCTTCTGTTACACCTGTTGTATACTCGCGAGAAGTTCGCTTCAAATCAGCCAAGATCGTGTACAACAAGTCTTCCTCTTGCATGAATTGATTTTGTTGTGAACCATTCATGTTGTCGTTCCTCCTTCATTACCTCGATTATTGAGATTGTTGCGGACTAGTTGGCGCCATATGTGTGTGCTGCTGCAGAGTATGTAGCAATACATTCATGTGCTGCTGATGAACACCGATCATGTGCGTCAGCGCTTGCTGAACGCCTGGAGTTGTCGCCATTGCTGCGGTTGCTGCACACTGCTTAATAAGCAAATCCTCATTGGAGATCGAATCCACGATGTACTCCAATTCCTTCGCCGATAACGGCTTCATATTGCCTTGATGTGACTGTTGGTTATGCTGAGCATATTGCATCTGAGCATACTCCTTTCATCCTGTCTGGAAGTTGTCGTTCTCTATGTATTATGAACCCAACATTAGGGAAATATGTAACCGGAAATCTGGATAAAAGGAGATGTCGCGTGGATCTACAATTTGGGTCGCTTCCATGGAAGAGTACGCTGCCATCAAGGCATGTGCATCCCCCATTATCTGAATCGATTTGCTGCGACGTGCTAGTAGTCGGATCAGGCATTAGTGGTGCACTTTGCGCCTATGAGCTGTGCAAGCGCGGGTTCGATGTCGTTGTGCTGGAGAAGAGGCAGGTAGGGGGCGGCAGTACGAGCTCCAATACAGGATTGCTTCAATACATGAATGATCGTTCGCTGACCTCATGCATCGGTTTATTTGGTAAGAGAAAGGGACTTCGTTTCTATACACTGTGCAAGCAGGCAGCAGAACGTCTGCTTACGATCGCTTCCGAGCTCGATGAGGATTCTGAGATGTTCCCTCGCAGCAGCCTTTATTATGCCAGCAGCGAAGAAGACGTAAGAAGTCTGCGAGTCGAATACGATACCTTACATCGCTATGGCTTCCATACAGAATGGTGGAACAGTCAACAAATTCGTCATCGATTTGGATTCGATAAGCCGGCAGCGATTGTCACTCATGGTGATGCTGATGTGAATCCTTACCGTTTCACACATGCTCTATTACATACTGCGAAAAACAAATATAAGCTGCGAGTATATGAGGAGACCAAGGTCACCCAAGTAAGGCACGAGGGTGGTCTCGTTCAGTTGAATACGAATAGCGGATATGTTGCCACAGCCAAGCATGCCGTATTCGCACTCGGATATGAAACGAATGAAATGAAGCCGAATCCAAACACAAGAATTACTAGCTCCTTCGCGATAAAAACGCAAACTATCCCTAATCTGCTAGATGTATGGCATGAACGCTTCCTCATTTGGGAGACAAGGCGTCCTTATTTATATTTGCGTACCTCGGCAGATAATCGAATTTTGGCGGGCGGATTAGATGGAGATATAAGTACTGAAGAGCGGAATAAGCTGCTCCCAAGAAAAACCTCACAGCTTATCAAGGAAGTGGAGGCCCTATTCCCACAGCTGGCTCCGCTCATAGCTGAAAATGCATGGGCGGGTGCATTCGGTGTCACGCAGGATGGATATCCTTATTTTGGCGAGACTCCTCACCGTCCAGGATGCTTCTTCATTGAGGCCTTTGGGGGAAATGGCACTGTATACAGCACCATTGCGTCTCAAATTGTTGGAGATTTGATTGAATTCAGCTTCCATCCGGATGCTGAACTGTTCAGCTACACGAGGAGATAACGGTGAACCCGGACGTTTTAGTTGAACCTATACGCTCTATTCGTGAAAAAGACAGGAATATAAAAGGCCCTGATGACTCATGCGAGCAGCAGGGCCTTTCTTATTTTCCTATTCGCTGATTCGATACTAATGTCCGTATGCTTACTGCACTGATAATAGGAAGAGCCCCCAAAACAGCCAAGAAAGCAACGACAACTGGCTCTGTCGTTCTCCATTGCACAACTAGCAAATACGCTGCAACCCCTGCCATTCGCCCGAACAACAAACCAAATTCGCGCAGAACCGTCAGCTCCACGCGTTGGGCTGCTGAACGCTCATCTACCCCCATAATGTCGAAAGTAGCGGTTGTCATCGGGATCACAAACAGTGGCGAGAATAGCGAGGTGATAATCCCGAATAGGAGCAGGCTTCCATAGGCAACACCGAAAAACAGAGGAATGACTGCAAGCGCCATTGCAATCGTCCCGATGAACAAGCCCGGTACCCGGAAGGAAGGACGCATAATTCTGCCTATCACATAGAAGCTGCCTAATGCTACAGCAGATGTGATCAGGGTGTAATTGCCCAGCTTCATCTCATTGGTCGTTGCAATGTAGACCACAAGTCCGATCAGGAAGGTAAAGACCCCATCCTTGGCGCCTTGTGCAGCAAGCGCTGGCAAGGCATGCCGCCAAGGACTGCCAGCCTTCTTCCATGCGGTAAATGGCAATGTCCAATTATAGTGACCCTCAGGGGGACGCTTGCGCAGCCAAAAGCTGAATACGATTGCCCCAATAAACACACCAAACGAAAGGGTAAAAATGATGCGGTAGCCCGTACCATCGCCGAGCTTAGAGATCAAATATCCGGATGCCCACGGCGCGGCCATCCCACAGCATGAGCCTATAAGCCCAACCCAGCCATTAAATAAATCCCGGTTGTCCGGATCCGTCACTTCAAAGTACACCACATTGAAGGCCAGCCAAAAGGCACCGAATGCCGCACCTAGCACAAAACCAAGCAGCCATATGTAATCAACCGCACCTTTGCCAAGCCAGAGCACAGCTGCATAAAATGCCCCAGCCAATCCAATGCCAAGCCGCAAGCAATTCATCTTGTTGCCTTCCTTCACCCACTTGCCTGCACAGTAGAAGGTCAACCCGCTGGATATTTGCTGACTGAAGGCAAACCAGCCAATCAAGCTGTAATCTGATGCAGCCTTCCATAGAAAAACATTGACGAATGCTCCCGAAAGAGCATTCGCCAACGAAAAGAGACCAAAAACGATCAACAGCAATAGCGATTGAGCGTCAAGACGCGCTGTCACGAAGGGAACCCCTCCCTGCTTAATCGGGCATATAGCCCTCTTCGTTACAGCTTATAAGTTGCCCTAAAGCAGCCGTCTTATGATAATTTATTCAGACTGCGCACGGCGGACGACTTCCATAAGCGGCTCGCGGTGCGGCTCAGCCAATACTTTGGATACTTGGAAGCAAGAAGTGCACACATATACATCCAAGCGGAATGGCGCTGTTACAACCGGCGCCTTCAAGGCTTCCGATACATGTGGCTCGAAGTGATTGGAACCAATCGTCTCTGTGCCAGCTAGTAACATATATTCTCTGCAATGAGGACATTCTGGCACTTCGGATTGCCCATGAAGCACCTTATCCACGCCTTCTTGGTACTGCAATGAACTCTCATCGCCGAACAAGGCAGCATCTTCTGTCCAGCCGAAGTTGGACCAGCCCTTCTCCTCGGATTCTTCCTCGTGATCATGATCATCATGATCTCCATGCTGCTTATCAGGATCGTGCTCAATATCCACATTCAATGTCCGATAAGCATTCAGCTCATTGTGGCAATGCGGACACTCTTCTTCTGGACCTAGCACCTCATCCCACACAATTTCCGTATCACACCAAGGACAAATCTGACTCATGTCCGTTCAACCTGCCTTTCTTATCAGAAGGCTCTGCAAGTCGATTACAGAGCACATTCTCCCCTATCTAGATGTCAATTCATAATGATCTGCACTTGTTCGTGCTGGTATCTCTATTATAGAGCATCCATTACAGATTCGCCCAATACACGATTCCAATAATAATAAATATCGCTGCCAATGCAAACAGTGTTCCCCATAAATACTTCATGCAAGACCTCCGCTGCCATAGTAACGAACCTGCTGTTCCTACGTAAAACTACTTAATGCTAGCTCCGATAATGTAGGACATGGATACGGAGATAACCATAGACAGCAAACCAACTGCACGGTTATCCTTCTGAATTTCATCGTCCAATTTGAAATACGGCATCAGAAATCCAAACAAAAAATATGCCATTAATAGCAGTACATATCCGAGTGCTGCCCATGTCAATGACGCATACAACGTATCCCGTGCTTCGATCCCGAAGCGGAATATGTTGCAAATTCCGAAGATTTTGCCAGAGGTAGCCATCGCGACACTAATATTGCCTTTGCGGATCTCCTCCCAGCATCTGTATCTTGTCACTAATTCAAATATGGACAAGAACACGACAAGCGCCAGTACGGTTACAGAAAAGTAAGCACACATGGATACGTATGGGTTACTAAGCCATTGCTCAATAAATCGTTCCACATTCATCCTCCCCGGTTCGTTCGCTGTTACGAAAGTTCAGCAACCGTAATCCCTGTACCGCCTTCACCGTAGTTGCCGAGACGGAACGTCTTCACATGTCTGTGTCTTCGCAAGAACTCCTGAATTCCCGTTCTCAGAATCCCAGTCCCTTTGCCGTGAATGATATATACTTGACCCAAGTTCGCGAGCAGAGCTTCATCAAGGAAGCGATCGACCTCAATAATTGCCTCTTCTAAATTCGCTCCACGCAAGTCAAGCTCGGAACGTACATTGTCCGCTCGTGTCCGCTTCACATTTGTGCCTGTCTTCACGGACTTACTGCTCTGCTTCGAAGCGGATGAAGTGACAAGCTCCAAATCATCCATTCGAACCTTCATCTTCATAATACCCAGCTGAACAACAGCTTCGTTGCCCGCCAGCTCAACCACGCTGCCCTTCTGATTCAAGCTGTATACCATAACGTCATCCCCAGCTTCAATCTTGCGTGCTTGCTTCTTCACAGTCTTCGACTTGGAGGCTAGTTTGCTAGCCGGAGCAGCTTCATCGAGCTTCTTGCGAGCCTCGGTCAACAAATGCTCCTTCACACTCACGCCTTCCTGAGCGAGCAGCTTCAGTTCTGTAATGATATCATCTGCTTCATGACGCGCCTTCCGAACAATTTCACGCGCTTCCTCAGAAGCACGCTCAATTCGCTTGTCCCGCTCCGCCTGAAGCTTCGCTTCCTCTTCAACAATCGAAGCACGAAGGAGCTCTGTTTCCTTGCGAATCTTCTCTGCTTCCACACGCTCTGCTTCTGCGCGAAGACGGTTCTCCTCGAGCGATGCGATCATCGTCTCGATACGCATGTCTTCTTCTGTCACTTCGCCACGAGCGTGCTCAATGATGGAAGTCGGAAGGCCAAGACGTTCTGCAATCGCAAATGCGTTGCTTCGGCCAGGAACACCAACAAGAAGTCTATACGTTGGGCGCAATGTCTGCACGTCAAATTCCATGCTTGCATTAATGACGCCCTTGCGTTCATATGCATATGCCTTCAGTTCACTATAGTGCGTCGTCGCAACGAGTCTGCAGCCAAGACGATGAATATGCTCCAGAATCGCGATCGCGAGTGCAGATCCTTCTGCAGGATCCGTTCCTGCCCCAAGCTCATCCAACAGCACGAGGCTCTTCGGAGTCATTTCTCCCAATATGCGAATAATGTTCGTCAGATGGCTGGAGAACGTACTCAAACTCTGTTCAATGCTCTGCTCATCGCCGATATCAGCGTAAATGGCATCGTATACACATAGTTGGCTGCCATCCTGTGCAGGTATGAACAAACCGGACATGGACATGAGACTTAGCAGCCCCATCGTTTTCAAGGATACCGTCTTACCGCCTGTGTTCGGACCGGTAACGATAATAGTCGTATAATCATTGCCAAGCTCCACATCGATCGGCACCACTTGTTCCCGATCAATAAGCGGATGGCGGCCCTTAATGAGCTTCATATACCCGCGATCATTCATGCGCGGCAGCGTTGCCTTCATCTCATGCGCTAGACGAGCCTTCGCGAAGATGAAGTCCAACTGTTCAATGCAATCCGTATCGCTTAACAGCAGATCAACTTGCAAGCCAACGTGCTCGGTCAAGCGGGACAAAATACGCTCAATCTCACGCTCTTCCTTGAGCTTAATTTCCCGCAGCTTATTATTAAGTGTCACAATCGCCTCAGGCTCAATGAAGAGCGTTGCCCCTGAACTGGATTGATCATGAACAATCCCGCCGTAATGGCCGCGGTACTCTGCCTTCACCGGGATTACGTATCGATCATTGCGAATTGTGATCAGCTGCTCCTGCAGCATCTTGGACGCGCTGGATGAACGAATCATGGACTCCAGCTTCTCACGGATGCGTGTCTCCCCGATGCGCAGTTCACGGCGTGCCGTTGCCAATTCAGCACTTGCCTGATCCAGTACCTCACCCTGCTCATCGATGCAGCGTCTAATCTCTTCTTCCAATTCTTTCTGCCAGCTCAGCGAATCCGCCAGCGCCATCAGAAGCGGTACAGGATTATCTTCATGCACACTTTCAATATGGCGTCTCACGCGACGACCTGCGAAGATAAGCGCTGAAATATCCCACAATTCATTGGCACTCAGCATTGCATTAATACGTGCACGCTTCACGGCAGGACGTATATCGGTAACACCGGAGAATGGAGCTCCACCCTTCAACCGATCTATCGTCATCGCCTCATCCGTCGCCTGCAGGCGTCGTTTCACTTCCTCTAGATCCGTGCTTGGCAGCAGAGACAAGGAAGCATGTTCCCCTAACGGGGTAGCCGCATGTCGCGCAAGCGATTGCAGTATTTTATGGTAATCCATTGTTTTTAAAATTTTCGAGTCCAAAACAAGTCACGACTCCTCTCGCTGTTCATTATAGCGGTATACCGAAATAATGGCTATCCAATGTCTGAACATGCCACTCATGAATATCGCGGATAAGGTTACAATAATTGTTGCACAAACCTATACCCTTCAAACGAGTAAGGAGGAAAAGTCCATGAGTTTTCTCGGTCATGTGGTTCGATTCATTGTGGCAGCCATCGTATTGATGGTTACGGGCTGGATTGTGCCGATGTTCACCGTAGGCGGTTTCTGGAGTGCCTTAATCCTCGCCTTAGTCATAGCCTTATTCGGCTGGATTGTCGAAGGCATATTTGGAAAACGAGTTACGCCGTTCGGACGCGGGATCGTCGGCTTCATCGCCAGTGCGGTTGTCATCTACATCGCCCAGTTCTTTGTTGGCGGTGTATCCGTCACTGTGCTCGGCGCTATTCTTGCAGCGCTTGTCATTGGTTTGATCGACTTGTTCATTCCAGTCGCAACGCCGTTCGAAGCTGGCCACGAGTCCAGATAACGGCGGTTCATCATCCAGGGCTGCTGTGCTCATTCCCATGAGTGAGCCCCTTGTATAGCTTCCTTCTCTTCGCTCCATATAAGCAATGGAAAAAGGATAAAATTTCCGTTACACTATATGGACGAGGAGAGGAGGAAATACGAATGTTGACTCGGGGTAGCCTAAGGCCACTCATCTCATGCCTATTGCTCGCAGCGGTCATAGTATCCGGATGCGGGGGACAATCTGGACAAAAGCAAGATGACGAAGTAAAAACAGACAAAGAGCTTATCATTAAGGCAACGAATTTCAAATTCGATCAGTCTGAATACCGCGTCAAATCCGGTGAACCCATCCGCATCGTATTAGATGCTGTCGGCAATCACGGAGTTGCTATCAAGGCATTGAATTTGTCCCTTGATCCAACTCATCCAAAACAAGTCATTACTCCGGAACAACCCGGTACATATGACATGTCATGCACAATTCTGTGCGGTCCGGGACACAATGAAATGACAGCCAAATTTATTGTCGAAAAATGAGCGGCCGCCGTTGATCCCTGCCTATTGCTTGGGAGGACGGCGGTCTGTTCATTCATGTATATGATGATTCATGCATGCCACGCATTACCAGTGATTCCATTACAGCCACTGAGCCCATTTTACAGCTTCAACCATAACATCTGGCATCCACTTCCCCGTTCTATTTACCCATATCGAAGCATCAACCCAGTCGCGAAATACACCAGCCGGCCATGCCCGCAATAGTACGTAAATCATACACCATAAAAAGACAAATTGCACCAATCCGAGAACTGCCCCTGTTACCCGATCGACGGTTCGTACCGGCGGTACATCCGTGAATTTCTTCAAGGCGAACCGGATTAGCCAAAGGCCTGCCAGTACAAAAGTGAACAGAAGCAAAAAGGCCACCACAGCGTGTACGGTATCCATAAATGTTGCCGCTAAGAGCGTACCGTCGCTATCTTTCGCCCCTGATCCGCTGCTAACTGTTGTAAATACTCTCTTCCTTACCCATGGTACAAAATCTGCATAAAACCGAGCCGCGACGATAAAAGCGACAATATAGCCGAAGAGGGAGAGCGCGATAGACTTGAATCCCCGCACTGCTCCCAGAACAATGCATGCGATTGCTGCTCCCACTATGGCATAATCCAAGCCGTTCCATGACGCAAATACCGCCGCGATTTCCATCCATACGTTGTTAATAAACTTCCCTATATCTTGCATCATTTATTTGCTATTCCTTTGTTCGCTCCTCATGTATATCTACTCGATCATTTCCAGCCATTCGTTGAATTCGCTCTGCAGCTTCGCATACTCATCCTTGAGCTTCGTGAACTCATCAGTAAGCTTGGTATATTCATCTGCAAGCTTCGAATAAGCCCCTTGTGTCTCATCCGCTTGTCTGCGTTCTTTCTCCCGCTCCAGTTGGGACAAGCGGAATTGATGGGAGAGAACCTCGAATTGCTCCTGAATAACCTCCATCTCAGCATGAGAGCGAGCCTGCTCTTCTGTATGCTTCTTCGTCTCCTCAACTTCAGCCTTCAATCTCTCGAGCTGTTGCCGCAGCTGCTCACGCTCTTCACTCCACGTAGCCGATGTCTCTGTCCATTGCTGCTCTTGCTGTGTCCATTCTTGCTCACGCTGCTTCAAGAGAGACTTAGCTTCTTCATATTGTTCAAGCTCCGTAATGTATAGCTGCTGTTCTTCCTCCAACTGATCATAACGGGACTGAACTTCCTCCACCTGCTGTCTCGCCTCTGCAATAGTGGCAGCAGCTTCATGCTGCGCCTGCTGGATGCTTGTGAAAGCTGCTTGCAGCTCTTCCTTCTCAGATTCAAGCTGACGGCATTTATCTTCATATTCCGCGAGCTGATCGTACAAGGCATCCTGCTCTTGTTCACCCTGCTCTTTCCAAGCATGGCGTTCTGCTTCCCATTGTTCTTGCAGTGCGTTTCGTGCTTGTTCGGCTTCTCGCATCCAAGCCGCTCGTTCTTGGTCAAGTCGCTCATTCAGCTGACGCTCGAATTGAGCACGAAGCGCTTCGAGCTCTTCTTCCTTGCTCTGTTCGATCGCTTCAAGCTGCTGCTGCAGCTCAGCAGCCTCAGCCTGCACATGATCTCGCACGCGTATGAGCCGCTCCATCTCCACCTGACGCGCTCGATCAAGCTCCTCTGCGCGTCCCAGATGTCCTTCGAGCTGATGGATGCGCGCATCCTTCTTCTGCACGTTCTGCTCAGCTTCTGCACGCAGAGACTGCTCAAGATCCGTCAGTTCCTTGGCATGTACAGCCGATGCTTCCTCGTGCAGTGCATTCCAAGCATCTACATCCCCCTCATATTGGGTGCGCAATTCCTGCAATTGCCGTTCATGCTGAACTTGCAGCTCTTCATGCCGCTTCTCATACTGAGCGCGTTCTTCTTGCAGTTGCTTCTCGCGCTGGACACGTTCTTCTTGCAGCTGCTCTTCATACTGGGCAAGCTCATCTTGCAGCTGCTCCACATGATGAGCACGTTCTGCCTCCAACTGCTGCCCATGCTCAACACGTTCTGCTTCTAACTGTTCCTCATACTGTGCACGTTCTACTTCCAATTGCTCTTCATACTGAGCACGTTCAGCTTCCAGCCGCTCTTCATGCTTAGTACGTTCTGTTTTCAACTGCTCTTCACGCTGAGCACGCTCCGCTTGCAACTGTTCTTCATACAGAGCGCGTTCTGCCTGCAACTTCTCCTCATGCAGAGATCCCTGCTCTAGCTGCTGCTGCTCGGATTGTGCACGCAGCTCATCCAGCTGCCGCTCATACCGAGCAATCAATTCCTGCTGCTGTTGCTCATGCTGAGTAAGCAGTTCTAGCAGCTGCTCCTCATACAGCTCCGTCGCTTGCTTCAGTGCAAGTTCACGCTCTTGCTCAGATTGCTGGAGTTGCTCTTGGTAGACAGCCTCAACCTGTTGAACAGCCTTGCTCCGTTCAGATTCAGCTTGGGCTAACTCCTGCTTCCATTTATCCTCAAGTGCAGCCATCGCAGATTGCTTATCTGCTTCTGCTTGCTCCAACTGCTCCAGATGCTCGATGATCAGTTGATCCAGTTCTTGATCATGTCGAGATTTGGCATCTGCCAGCTCTACGCGCAATTGGGCAATGTCACTCTCATATTTGGCCTTAGCTTCGTCCAATGCCTTCTGGTTCTGCGCTTGCGCTTCACCTAGCGCAAACTCTTGATTCGCAACCAGTTGAGCGAGTTCTTCTTCATACTTCGTCTTCACTTCATTCAAGGCCTCTTGATGCAGCACCTGCATGTCGTCCATCGCTTGTTTCTGATCGGCCAGCAGTTGAGCTATGTCGCTCTCACACTTCGCTTTCACATCATTCAATGCCTTCTGATGCAGTGCCTGTGCTTCATTCAGTGCCTGCTTCTGCTCCGCTTGCGACTTCGCCAAATTCGAGCGGTGTTCCGCCTTAACTTGCTCGATCTCCTTCGCATGCTGGTCGGACAGCTCTTTGACTTTGGCAGCATGACGTTCTTCAGCCTGCTTGCGCTGATTGTCCTGGGCAGACTTCATCTGCTCGGCAGCCTGCTCATGCTTCTGCTGCAACTGCTTGGTATTCGCCTCATGCTGCTGCTTGAGCAGCGTCAACTGCTTGTCTCGATCTTGAACGAGCTCTGCTTCTCTCTTCGACAAGCGCGCTTCCCATTCTATAGCCTGAGCTGTCAATTGCCCTTCCCATGCAGCCGTCTGTTCAGCAAGTTGTTCTTCCCATTCTGCAGATAACTGCTCAGCCTTCTGTTTCTCAGCGTCGAGCTGCTCTCGCCACTGCTGTTCCTTGGCGTCCAGCTTTTCCGTCCATTCCAGCTCCTGCAGAGCCCTCTCTTCTTCCCAGCTCTGTTCCTTGTTCGCGAGCTTACTGGACCAGCTCTGCTCTGCTTCATCCAACTGCTTCTGCCAGCCTTGCTCTGTATCTCTTAGCTTGCTCTGCCACAATTGCTCGTTCTCCGAATACTTCGTCTGCCACTCTTGCTCGGATTCCGTCAACTGCTCCTGCAAGCTTTGCTCGGATTCCGTTAGGCGCTTCTGCCAGCTCTGCTCTGATTCTTGAAGCTGCGCCTCCCAGGTTTGATTCTGCTCATTCAGCTTCGTGCTCCACAGACGCTCTGTTTCCTCCAGCTTCTGCTTAAGGGTACGAGCATGAAGCTGCTCTGCCTTCTGCCTTTCTTCCAAAACCGCCTTCAATCGTTCTTCTACTTGCTGCAGCTTCTTCTTCTGTTCATTCTCACGAGCTGTCAACGATTGAATCCGTCGCTCTGTCTCCTTCACCTGCTCAGTCAGCTTATGCACACGCTCTTCCGATGCCTTATGCTTATCGGCCAATTGCTGATTCGCTTCCTTCAACTTAGCCGTCTCAGCGCGAAGATCAGCCGCTTGCTTCTCGGCCTTCGACTTCTCGTTGCTAAGTTCCTTCTGAAGCTGCTCCAGCTTCTGTGCAGACTCATTGCGCAGCTTCTCTAGTGACTGCTCCGACTCCGTCTGTACCTGAGTAAGCTGTCTCGACAAGCTATGATTCGTCGCTTCTATTTCCTTCAACGATGAGCTTAATTGCAACTGCTCATCCTTCACCTTCTGCACTTGCTCAGCAATATGTACAGCTGACAACACCGCAATTCGCGTTGTATCCAGCCGCGAGTTCGCAGTTGCAATACTCCGCATATGCTCATCGACCATTGCAGCTACGTTGCGCATATAATCCTTGCTTGTTGATCCTACCAATTTATATTGTGTTCCGTATATTTCAACCGCTACACGATGCTTGTTATCCGGACTAGTCATTCTTTGGTCCTCCTTACTTAACGTGCCGCATGCTTGGGCTTGCAGCCTACATGTAGCAACAAATTAATCCATGTTTGCATGTCATACGCAAACTCTATTAGTAATTCGATATATTAGTGCCCTTCTCCTCCTACGCATAGAGGAAAGTCAAGTTTCATTTCATAGAATATTTAGGGGAAAAAGATCTGATATACCCTTCTATTACAGGGTTTCCCTATTATAGGGGTAGTAGTAAAGCAATTGCAAATATAGGTCTTGCAAGAATTCTATCTATTACATTTATTTCCATATAAAAGGATGTTCACTTCGTTCCAACCCATAAAAAAAGTTGGGAGCGGAAATATCCGTCCCAACTTCAATGAACTTCTATTATAGAAGCAGTCTCCGTAATAAGAGTGTCTGCTCTGGAGCAACCTTACTTCCGCAGCTCTGCGTTGAAGCTCGTTTCGATTGCCGTCACAACCTTGCCATGCAGCTCTGTAATTTCTTCATCCGTGAATGTATGCTCTGGATGACGGTATACGAGCGAGATCGCGACGCTCTTCTTATCTGCCGCAACATGATCTCCTGTGTATACGTCGAATACATTTACCGATTCAAGAAGTTCGCCTGCCGTTTCTTTAGCAAGAGCAACCACTTGCCCTACTTCTGTACCGCGATCCAATACAACCGCAATATCGCGGTCTACAGCTGGGTAGCGCGGAAGGCTGCGATACTCAATATCGAAGTCTGCTGCATCGATCAACGGCTGCACCAAGAACTCAGCAACATACGTGTCAGCTACATCCTTCGCATGCTGTACCTCAGGGTGCAATTGACCGATGAAGCCGATGTACTGCTCTCCGTTCTCGCCTGTTAAATAAAGCGAAGCGGAACGTCCCGGGTGCAAGCCTTGCGGACGATCTGCTGCATAGCGTACACGTCCATCCAAGCCGAAGTGCGCTACGAGGCTATCGAGTACCCCTTTCAAATCATAGAAATCAACCGGTTCTGCCTTCACATTCCATTGTGCAGCACTGCGCTTGCCAGTCATCAATAGAGAAGCAACAAGAACCTCTTCAGGCTGAGCTGTCAGCTGCTCTTCCTTCGTCAGATGGAGTGTACCCAGTTCGAAGATGCTTACATCCTCATGCTTGCGGTTGCGATTGTACACCGCTACATCAATAAGACCAGGAACCAGGTTCGTACGGAGCACGCTGCGCTCTTCACTCATTGGCATAGCCAGACGTACAGGTACTGCACCTTCCATGAAGGAAGGGAATACCGAAGTGTCGGCCGGATTCGTAAAGGAATATGTCACAACCTCATTCACACCGTTGTCTGTCAGGACACGCCGAATCGCACGGCGAATGTGCTGCCCCTTCGTCAGATGGCCTGGCGTTGTTGCTCCTTCAATAGCAGTTACTGGGATGTTGTCATATCCGAAAATACGTGCAACTTCCTCGATCAAGTCTACATCGCGCGTAATGTCGCCACGACGAGTAGGCACGGTGATGTCGAAGATTCCTTCGGATTTCTCAACAAGCTCGAAACCAAGACGGCTCATAATCTTGCAAACTTCTTCAGCTGTCAACGACGTGCCGAGCAGACGGTTCGTTCTATTTAAAGTCAGTTCGATAACTTTGCGCTCCGCAGATGCAGTTTGTTGTTCCACGATACCTGCATATACTTCACCATCCGCAAGTGTACAGATCAATTCAGCCGCACGGTTCAATGCTGGGATGACCGATTCTGGGTTCACTTCTTTCTCGAAGCGAAGAGACGCTTCCGAACGCAGTCCCAATTGACGGGATGTCTTGCGTACGACACTGCCTGCAAAGTGCGCGGATTCAAGAAGAATGTTCACCGTATCCGAAGATACTTCCGAATTCTCTCCGCCCATAACCCCTGCAAGTGCAACTGGCTTCACGCCGTCTGTAATGAGCAGCATATGCGGCTCCAGCTTGCGTTCTTGGCCGTCAAGCGTAACCAGTTCTTCGCCTTCATTCGCAAAGCGAACGTCGATCGTTCCGCCGCCATTCAGCTTATCCGCGTCAAACGCGTGCAGCGGCTGTCCGTATTCCAGCATGACGAAGTTCGTTACGTCCACGATGTTGTTAATTGGGCGAACGCCTGCTGCAAGCAAGCGATTTTGCAGCCACAATGGAGATGGCTTAATCGTTACACCCGCGATATAACGTGCTGCATAGTGCGTACAGCCTTCTGCCGCGCTAATGCTAATCTTCACTTTGCCTGAAGCAGCTTCCGCACTTTCCTTCACTTCCTGCTCAGGCAAGTGTGCAGGACGCTCCAGCAATGCACTCACTTCATGCGCAACGCCTAACATGCTCAGGCAGTCTGAGCGGTTCGGTGTAAGATCCAACTCCAGCACATGATCGTTCAGGCCGAGCACGTCTGCAATCGGAGTTCCGAGTTCTGTCTCTGCCGGCAGTACAAGAATGCCTTCCTGCATTTCCTTCGGAAGCAGCTTGTCATTCATGCCAAGCTCCTTCGCTGAGCAGATCATGCCTTGCGATTCTACGCCGCGCAGCTTCGCACGCTTGATCTTCATGCCGCCTGGCATAACCGCTCCGATTGTTGCGACAGGAACCTTTTGTCCTGCATCCACGTTTTTCGCGCCGCACACGATTTGAAGCTTCTCTTCTGCGCCTACGTCTACTTGGCAGACATTCAGCTTATCCGCATCCGGATGCTTCTCCTTCGATACGACATAGCCCACTACGATGTGGTCAAGTCCTTGATTGCGGTTCTCCACCGAGTCGATCTCGATACCGGCACGCGTCATGCGTTCCGCGATTTCTTCAGCGGATACGCCGGTCAAGTCGATATATTGCGATAGCCATTGGTAGGATACGTTCATTTCTCGCTCTCTTCCTTTCTTCTTTTAGAGGTAGCTTAAAAATTCTCTTTTGATCACGAAGCATGCCAAGAAGCATATCGACGTCGAATCTTGCATTCAGCCTCGAAGTCCGTTGCTCATGTAGTCTCGCCTACACTCCGCTACTCCTTCTTCAGCTTCTTACAATCTTCTCGGTGCTGAAAAGAGACTTTTTAAGCATTCATTTATTGCATTACATCCGTGCGAACTGCTGCACGAATTTCATATCGTTCGTATAGAAATGGCGAATGTCGTCTACGCCATATTTCAACATCGCAATACGCTCTACACCCATACCGAATGCGAATCCAGAGTACTCCTTCGGATCGTAGCCGCCCATTTCAAGTACGCGCGGATGAACCATACCTGCACCAAGAATCTCAATCCAGCCTGTTTGCTTGCAGATACGGCAGCCGCTGCCGCCGCATTTCATGCAAGTCAGGTCAACCTCAACGCTTGGCTCTGTGAATGGGAAGAAGCTTGGACGCAAGCGAATTTGTGTTTTCGAACCGAACATTTCTTGTGCGAATTGAAGAAGCGTTCCCTTCAAGTCACTCATGCGGATGTTCTTATCGATGACAAGTCCTTCAATCTGATGGAACATGAAGGAATGTGTTGCGTCATCATCATCGCGGCGATATACGCGACCTGGGCAGATTACCTTAACAGGGCCTTTCCCTTTCATCGCTTCCATGGTACGTACTTGTACTGGCGATGTTTGCGTACGCATCAGGATATCTTCTGTAATGTAGAACGAATCCTGCATATCGCGCGCAGGGTGATCCTTCGGCAAATTCAGTGCTTCGAAGTTATAGTAGTCCTGCTCTACTTCTGGACCTTCCGCTACCGTATATCCCATGCCAATGAAAATATCTTCGATTTGTTCAATCACCTTGTTCAGCGGGTGAACTGCACCGACTGTCATCGGACGCCCTGGCAGTGTCACGTCAATTGTTTCTTCCTGAAGACGACGCTCCGTCTCTTCACGGAGAAATGCCGCCTGCTTCTCCTCGATGAATGTCTCAATGGCTCCGCGTACTTCATTCGCCACTTGACCAATGAGCGGACGCTCCTCTGCCGACAAGCCGCCCATGCCGCGCAGCACCTCTGTCAGCTCACCTTTTTTACCGAGGAATTTAACACGCAGATCATTTAGATGACCTGCATCCTTTACTTGCTGCAGCTTCTCCAGCGCTTCGGCGCGCAGTGCCTGTAAACGCTCCTTCATTGTGTAAGCCCCCTTCATTTCCACTCGAAATAAAAAAAGGCCCTCTCGTCACAAGGGACGAGAAGACCGTGGTACCACCCTAATTAGATCCGATTGGAACGCTCTCCTGCTAGGAGGTTGCAAACCAAGCCGTATCTCACTTGTTGCAGCGATAACGTGCCGCAAATCCGGGAACCTCTACTGTAGCAGCCTCACTGTGTGTGAAGTGCTTGTTCAAGGTACCTGCTCCGGAGTGAATTTCGACAGCCCCTTCTTCAGCAGCGCTCTCAATCTACGGCGCCGCCTCCCTGGCAAGTGGTACTGTGTACTTGTCTCCATCTAAGCATGTGTTAATCATAGTTATGAACAATCAATTAGTTATTTATTATATGTAATTTCGCGGGTTCATGCAAGGTGGATCAGGGTACAAAATACAGGATGGGTGAACATCGTTTGATTATTTAGAGAGATCCTGTGATATAATAACTGCTACTTATGCTCGGATATGAATTCGGGACATAGGTTTTATGAGTGCATATTCAAAAAGATCGGTTTTCAGCACAACCTACTTTGTGTCGGTCTTCGTGATCGAATACAGACTTTTTGAATTTCCTCTATTTATGCAAAGGGTTGGGTGAGGGGCTACGATGGAAAGCAGGTATACGATTGGTCCGCCAAAAGAAACATATACAATCGAAGACAGAAGCACCGTCCTTACATGACGCTTCTGCAACTGCACGAATTCAGTGGCGGCAGGAACTGCTGGCCGGAGTCGTGTCCTTCTTCGCTATCGTCTATATTGTAATTGTCAATTCTTCGATACTCGCAGATGCAGGCATACCGCAAGAAGCTGGCATTATCGCAACTGTGCTTGCTTCGTCTGTTGGCTGCTTGTTAATGGGGATATGGGGCAAGTCCCCCATTATTCTTGTGCCCGGCATGGGCATCAATGCGATGTTTACCTACACACTCGTTCACGGCATGGGCATGACATGGCAGCAAGCGCTGGGAGTCGTTGTATTGTCCGGCGTTTGCTTTACGGTAATTAGCTTCACGTCACTCGCGGGGCAGCTGCGGGCAGCAATTCCAGAATCATTGCAGGAAGCCATTTCTGTAGGGATCGGGCTTATGCTCGTCTTGATCGGTCTGCAGAAGGGCGGCGTAATCGTTCCCGATCAATCCACGATGATTGCGCTGCAGTCGTTTGCTGATCCTGGAGTGCTTGTTACGCTCGCTACATTGGCGCTTACATGCATACTGTTCATGCGCAACGTTCCGGGCAACTTACTTATCGCCATTATTGCAGGAACGGCTCTCGCATATCTAGTTGGCGCAGTGCCTAATGCAGGCGCAGCAACTGGCGGGACTTTTTCATGGGCTGCATACGGTGATGTATTCGGTCAGTTCACGTTTCAAGGCGTGTCGGCTGCTACGCTTGCAGTAGCAACCTTCTCACTGACGCTCGTCATTGTGTTCGAAAATGTGGGGCTTGTAAATGCACACCTGCAAATGAGCGGGAATCCGGAACGATTCAGTCGATCCTTGCAGGCCAATGCGATTTCCGTAATTATATGCGGATTGTTCGGCACAAGCCCGAATGTCGCGACGGTTGAAACGGCTGCGGGCATTTCTGCTGGTGGTCGCACGGGACTCACATCTATCGTGACAGGAATCCTGTTTGCATGTACATTGGTTGCATTACCGGTACTGACGTTGGTTCCTGATCAGGCCGTAGCTCCGATATTGATCTTTATCGGCGGCTTGATGATGCCAAGCGTGAAGAAAATCGAATTCGATGCAATGCACAAGGGTCTTCCCGCGTTCTTCATTATCGCGTTCATCCCGCTCATGCACAGCATCGTCGACGGGATTGCAGTCGGGTTCATCAGCTACGCGTTGTTCCATCTTGCCGTTGGCAAGGGACGCGAAGTGAAACCGCTGTTCTATGGAATTTCACTGCTGTTCGTTCTGCACTTTGTGCTGCAGACGTTGTAGAGTTAATAAGGTAACTAAGGAGAATTAAGTAGGAAGCCTGAGTTAAAGGATTACTCGACATCCTTCAACCTTTGAAGTTAGTCGGAGCAGAATAATAACTCTGTAAATAGTTATCCAGTTATCCTTTACGATGAAATAGGAATTACAAGAGGAGTATGAAAGGGTCGACAAAATGTCGGCCCTTTTCATTTGAGTGCGAGGAATAGGTTGCGTAGTGGATATTACGTGGAATAAGTCTCACCCGTAATTTCTTTGAACTGTTCAGGCGTAATTTTGCCGAACTCACAAAACTTACCTACGTATAACGGGTCATTTGAATCTTTCTTATATATCCCCATATCATAGTAACGTTTCACGGTTGTATACCAATCCATCTTAGATCACTCCTTTTTCGGCTAATTGTAATAGTAGTGTTGCATGCTCCTGCGTAAGCACTGTGTTATGAGATTGCAGCTCGTTCGTAGCTTCTATGTGCTTATCACTCTTCGCTTCCAATTCGGCTACATGAAGCAGCAGCTTCGCATTTTCAACCCGGAGCTGATCCAGCTCTGTCGGCACCGGTTTTGGCTGCAAAGCTTCAATTTCTTCCTCCGTCAGGCCGTTGCTCCAATAGGATGAAGCTTCTACTCGTGTTGGACGCTGCGGTGCAGGCTTTCCGCTCGCCGGATCATGCTTCGCAAGAGCACCAAGATATTCGACGTATGCTAGATCGTAGTCGGCTTTTGCTTTGCGATAGCCCTGTACGTCAAAGGTCGGTTCGTAGAGTCCGTCAGTCAGCGGAATAGCTACTGTATATCCGACTAGTTTCGTTTTAGGATGAGTTGATAAATCGTTGTCGTCCTGTATCGAAGCTACTGATGCTCCATTGACATCTATCATCTGCACAGGCTCTGTCCTATCAAAAACACCCGTCACGGAGTCCGCAACGAGCGTTGGTTCAATGTATCGACCGTTAAGGTCGGTTATGATTGCTTCTTTCAATATAAGACCTCCTTATTGTTCGGCTAGGAACGAGATATTGTCTAAAGATAACCAATGAGTAACAGCCCCTGCGTTAAAGTAGACAGCTCCACTTACCTCAATCGTTATATATGACGTAATCAGCCCAGCAGAAGCATTTGCGGACAGGTTTATGAATTGCAATCTACGAGAAGGACGGAATCCCTCCGGTAGATAAAAAATGTTGTTTGCTCCGGCTGTTTCGTTGAAAACTATGCCCCGAAAATGAACGAATCCCTGATGGTCTTTTAGGTATCCTGCCGGAGCATCGTACCCTATATCACGATTCACCCATCCGTTAATAAGCGTTGGAGAAATCCATTCTAGAACATTTTCCTCCGTCTTCTGATTCTCCATTACACTTAATCGCCGTTCTGCATCACTTGCCCACTGAACTACATCAGTTACTGTACCGCGCAGGTTCGTTGTTATACTTCCGTTAGCTGGTGCCGATAACGTAGTATCTAGTATTTTATACGTGACATGGTAATCAGCAGTCAAATCAAAATTATAAGCGGGAATAAACGCTTGATTCTTCCCAAATATCAGAATTTTCTCTGGAGCAACCCCGATAATATCCCATATATCTTGGCCTTGGTTTTTTACTATTGAAATAATTTCTTTTGGTCTATACATCAATTTTGATGGTGTAGGAGTATCTCCGTTGATGTAATATGATGGTCCATTAATGTAATGATCAACATAAACAGGATTTGCCTTCTCACGAATTACAATCCCGTTACTGACTTCAACCATATTCCAGCCTTCCGACAGCGTCAGGCCTGTTTCATAATTCACGACCGGTTCGACCGTTGGCTTCGCTTTTAGATATTGGAGACGGTATGGCGTCCAACCAGCGTATGACGTTGTTGGAGCAACATTAAGGGTACCGCTATCGACGCTAGTGTCCGTTATTTTGCAAAACGCCTTATAGTGCCCTGTGCCGTCAGTTAAATTATAAGGAGTACCTCGCCCATAACGGTTGTCATACATACGCCAGCCCAAAAAATACGCCTTGATTTCGGCGTTTGATGGCTCGTAATTGTCACCCCATCCGCTGTCTGAGTTTAGAATCCCGACACCTAAAAAGTCTGTAGCTGTTGTTTGGGAGTTATTCCAATCAAGTAAACTATATACATCTGTGTCTCTTGATGGTGATCCTGAGGGTAAAACTTTGCCGTTATACTTCATTAAATATGGATACAAACGTATGTCCGCATTTGAGTGGTTGAATTTTACCCGAACACATTTCCCACCAGTATACGAGTTGAAGAGTTCATACCCTAAGGCCCCATCAAGCACTACCTTCTTCCACTTCTCCAGCACACATGGCAATCCATCATCGCCAACTAAGAGCAAGTCAGGATTGGAACCATCCACCGGATTCGCTGCCAATTGGCATTCAGTAGCCCACATGGATCGTGATTGCGGCTCAAAAGGATACACTTCCAAAGTTGGTGTTAGTCTAGGTTGGCGGATAGACTTTTCAACATTTGCTTCACCTGCCATAATTGCTATGGATACGAATACCGTTTCAGCTTTAGTTGTAAAATTCCCACCTCTACCTATCCAGAAGTCAGTAATATTATTTCCATAAGCATCATATTCACGATAGTTTGCTATTCCGTCTCCATCCATATCAAATCGATAGACTGTATTAGGTAATGCCTTAATGGGGCCACAGTCTAACCAATCAAATGGAGTCTGTGATTTTATTGTAAGGTCGTAAGGCTCAACAATTTGAACTATACCAGTATTACCATGTTTCCACTCATGAAAGGGCGGCAACATATTCTTAGAATTCGCAATTATATATGGATTTGCAACGTTAGTCATCGAGTCCATATACGGATAAATTGCATCAACTTGCTCTGAAGATATCGCATTAATCTTTTCTACTTCGAACGTTGGAATTTCATAAACTCGAATCGCATCAAATAGACCGTACGATTCATTCATTTTTCCGAAGACTGCAAGGTGAACTGCAAAACGCGTAGCTTGATCCGATAAAGTAAAAGCCATATGGACGGGCTGTAACTTATCACTAGAATCCACTTTTCGAGTTAGGTGGAATTGTAAAGACTTGTCACCGTTATACTCAAGTACCTCTACTCGAACCGTACCGGTCTCTGAACCGCTCTTTATATAACCAACCACCACATAAGATTTACCTGACGATGTATTTTCAATAAAACGATAGGCATTTCCCGCCTCATAAACATTACCTAGTGTGACTTTTAGGCATGATTCTCCCTGAACTTTTTCAGATGTAAATTTCTCAGCAGTAACTGAATTTATACTCCATAGACTTGTATTTTCACAAGCTCCCGCATAACCTAATAAATTAATCAACGTCCGCCCGCGAATCTCCCCCATGCGGAAGGGCGTATCCACAGGGAGATCCACAATCTGCACACCTGGCTTCAGCGTAATATCCTTATACTCGGCCACATGGGCGTCCTTCAGGCCTTGCTCGATGCGGTTCAGATCCTTTTCCGTGACGGTGTCGTCGTACTTCCAGTTTGTCTTCGCCTCGTATGGCATTAGGCCACCTCCTTCACTGTAATCGGCTGCTTGATGATCGTATCGGACGTGAGCGGGATGTAGACGTCATTAGCCGTCAGCACCGTGCCGTCTGCAGCCCGAAGCTCGATCAGCGATACGCTGTCCACAGATCCCAGCGGAATCATATATTCCAGATTGACGACGCTCTTCGATACTTGCTTCACCGTAAACTCTGTTATCTCATACTTTTTATTCAGCACGACCTTGGCAATTCGCGTATTGACATGGGTCGCCAGTTCTTTCAGCAGCGTTGATTCGATCATTTGATCTGCACCTCCGGCCCGCGCTCGGCAAATGGCGAACGCCCCAGCTTCCACGTCGTCGAAAGCCTTGTCGTCCGCTTCAGATCCGAGCGGTATATATTCTCAGTTACTCCTACATTGGATAGCAGTGCCGTCTCCTGTTGATAGACCAAGTTGGCAGGCTTCACCGTGTATACCGTGTGCCCGACCTCCTTGAATACGGCGGCATCCGTAATGTTGGCAACGATGCGCAGCAGGAAGGCGTCCGCATCCATAACAGCCCGAGCCTTGTCCTTGCCGAGCAAAAAATCCAGCTTCTCCTGCAAATACCGGATCGTAAACGGCGGCTTCGTCGTGTAGCGGTTGATAATCCGTCTGCGCCGGAAATCGATCGATTCCGCATCGCGATCTGGGAGAATATTTAGCATCCGCTCCCGCCTTGCAATCGCATCCTCGCTTGCTGTCATGACGAACTGATCGTCGAACAGCCTTTGCATGGCGGCCAGCAGTTTCTCCTTCTCTCCATCCTGCGTTTCCATAAGCAGAACCATTTCCTTAACGTCATGGTAAAAGTCAGGCAAACGCTTGAGTAACGGTTCAGCCATTTAAGGTCACCGCCCCCATGACCGGCAGCTCTTCCGTGTCCAGCTCCACATTGGCTCCCTTGCCGTTTAGCTTCGTATCAGTAATATCCGCAATACCCTTTACATTCAGGATACGGGCTTCCAGCTGACTTACACGCACGACGGTTCGGTCTTCCTCTTTCCAGCTCATACGCAGCGTCCGCAGGTAATCGGCGATCACTTTTTCAACATCCGCCTTCACCTGTGACACGGATATTCCCGCTTCAAGTGTAAGCGTCGTCGATACATGAATGCTTACGGACACTGCGCCCTTAATGGTGACGGTATGGCCGATCGGCGCGAAGCCCATCCCCTTCCCTTGATTCACCTCTGGGTCGATGATCGTCTGCACATCCTTCACCAGCTCAGCAGATGGAGATTCGAAGCTGCTCGAAATGATGGTGCACTTTACCGTGCCCCCGCCTTTCCATACCGGGAAGATTTTCACGCCGCCAACGCCTGAAAGAGAGGTTACCTTCTTCTTGTAGTCGGCTGCATTGCCCCCGAATGGCTGTTCATTCACGGCTTCAAAGAAACGACGGCGCAGTGATTCATCCGACTCCGAATCCGCTCCTGGCGCAATCACCTCCGCTAATTCAGCTCGGGCAAGACCATCCACGTAATCCACCGGCATCAAGGAGCCGTAGTATTCATTTCCTTTGGCGCCCTTCTCTTCACATTCGAGTACGAACACACCTGCCGATAATCGTTCGATGACTACATAATGAAGCTCTATCGTTGAAAAGCGAGACCGCAATGGCACATCGAATGGCTTGCCTGCCGCATCATAAAACAACCCCTTGCGTTTGGCTGCTGTAGCCGGCTTGCGCTTCACGCCATATTCAGCCGTGCGCCGCTCCAAATATTCGCCGCTTGATGTATCCGCATACGACAGCTCATTTTGAAAATGCAAGTCCGTATAAGCCTGTACCAATTCCAGAGCAATCGGGGCAAGCGCATCGTAAATGATACTGCCTTCCCGCTTGTCCACGTCATTCGGAACGCGTTCCAGCATCCGCTCCATAATGTCCTCCAATCGAGGCACGTTCCAAGCACCTTGTTCTTCAGCCATCCAACTTCACCTCCTTCGTCATTTCTAACTGCCCTAGAACCGTCTCTACCTTAAAATGAACTTGTAAAGCGTCTCCCGTTTGTTCAAAGGCAAACTCGCCTACGCGCAAAATGCGATCATCCTGAAGCAGTGCTTCGGATATCGTGCGCTCCAGCTCCGACTTTACGAAGCCCAAGCTGTAACCAATCTGCGCGCGAAGCTCAGAGCCATAATCTGGGCTATATATCAAATATTCAAATCGTTCGGTCAACAATATCTTAAGCACGGCTTGACGCATCGCTTCCAAGCCATCTGTCATTCCCAAAATGCGCCCTGCCTCCATATCCAGCCGATAGGTGCGCGTAGGCTGTTCCGTATACTTCAGCATTGTGGGTGCATCTTCATTCTCCTGCTCGAACCTCGACTTCGGAATCATGTCCCCACCACCCTATCGAGGGCGACGTAGCTTTGTCCTCCCTGCATACGGACTAACAGCAGCTTGTCTCCTACGTACAATCCCTCACGAATCGTAATCTCTTCCCCACCGACACGCACCTTGTGCTCGGTAAGCTGTTCCGTAATGACGAGAGCGGACTCCGGCAAGGTGAAGCGCTGTTCTACCTGCACCTCCAAGGGTGACACACTGAGCACCACACCATACAACAGTGCAACCGGACTAGATGCCTCTACCGCTCCGACACCCGCTTTTTTAATAATGTCCAGCATCATCCTCATTGCTAAATCTCCTTCAACGTTAATGACATCGTATGCCCTGAACCGCTCCACTCCTGGGAACACTCCTCAATGAGCTTGTTTCGCAGATTCACATTCTGTTCAGGCGCAAAAATAGGGATGTTCATTCCGGCTCGAATGCGCACATCCCCTACAGCGTTCACTTTTAATGTTTTCTTCTCATGGTTATGGAGCTTCAGCAAGTTATCTCCAAGCTGTTGGATTTGAGCCTGATTCATCTTGTCATCTATCTTTTTGTACAGCTGCAGATGTCCCCATTTCGCCATATTGTTACTATCTTTTGATATAAAAGTTTCACGTACACCTTTTTCCGGATTGTCCCGATACATTTTGATATAGTTATACGTCCCATCATCTATGCTGGCCTTATAGGATATGCTCGTCATCTGACTCTCTTCGCCAATCCCGTAATCCGGCATCCAACTTTTCGCTTCCCGCAGCGTAAGTTTGCCGAAGTCATCATACAGCACATAGATGATTTTGGTAGAGTTTAGGGTGAAATCAAGCGCGCGGAACATCATATCCAGGAGCTTCTTGTTGTCCTCCATAAAAGTTGGGATCTTATACTTCGTATCTACTAACTCTCCAAGCTTGATATCGAATTTTTTGGCAATATATCGAATGATTTCAGTAGCGGTCACGTTTTTAAGCATGCACCAGTCGTTCACCATCAAATAGCGCATCTGATCATAAGCAGTCAGCTTTACAGTATTGCTCTCATCCGTCTCTATGCTGAACACATAGCCGTAAAACACAGGCACTCCATCTTCTTGCACTCGGATAATATCACCATTATTGATAGTAAAGCTGCGATCCTGAAAAATTGCCCCCTTACTAAAGGAAATCGATACGCTGGCAGGCTTGCCAACACGGGAGGTCGACCACGTCATACTCGAGATAAGCTGTGACATGTCCCACGCATTGCCATTGCGATTATCGACCAACACTTCCAACCTGTTCATTTCACATATTCACCTCCTACGTCGCTGTGTCTCATTGCTTTCGAGGAAGTCGCAGAATACGATTCGGTTCCAGTTCATGCAGAGCCTCATCTGCTGAGATGCCGTTCAGTCTTTGAATGTCGATTGCCTTTCTGGTATCATTGAAAAACTTTTGCGCAAGCAAACTCAGCTTATCCCCCGGCTGCGTCATATACTCGCTTGTTCCTTTACGCTCATCCGGACGCGGCTGCGACGTTTTTGGCACATTAGTCGCACTTGTCAGCTTCCCATTCAGCTTCACCTTTTTGGCTGCATAAAATTTATACAGCTTCAAGGAAATGTCGTACTCCAAATCCCCCACACTGCCGGCAACTTCACGCCAAGTGAATTTATCAATTGCCATTGCTAGATTCATATGGAAGGTCGGCGTCGTAAGCACGAAACGAATCGGACGCTTCGTCTCCATCCATTCACGCAGTTGAATGATATAATCACTAGGCAGCAGCAGCTTCTCAGGCGGGATATGCACATATGGCCCATAATGGAGCGGAAATAGGCTGCTGAATTGAATATCTGCCAGCTTCGGCGTATGGATACTCACGACTTCCCCGATACCGACGATATCGAAGGACTGCAAGTTCCCCGCTTCGCTGATTTCCAGTTGAGACGGATTAACAGGCAGCTCAATGACCTTCTCTTGGTTGTTGAAGCTCAAATAGATATGGTATCCACTCATCCGTACACCCCTTCCGCCGTTGACACGAATTCTTCCTCCAGCTTCTTCTCGATGCGATTGATTAACGTGTCCATATCGAAGCCTTGATGGATATCACCGGTGTTTACCTGAACAGTCGGCGTCAAGGATACGAAGTTCTGGATGGCGTCCATTTCCGCCAGATCGCGCATCATCTCTATGTTTTCATCTGTAATTTCAACTTTATTGTCGATGGCTCCGACTTTACCTACCTCGCCTACTTTCGGGATGTTCATTGGAGGCATTGTCCCTGAACCGGTACCGGGCACAGTTTCACCATTTCCACTCCACGGATCCGTTTTTCCTCCTGGCTTGAATTTGGATGTATCAGGCATGAAGTTCTTCGTAAAGTCTTTATTTTTCTCATACGCTTCTTTTCCCTTGTCAAATGCAGCCGTCATATCCTCTGGCTTGATTCGCAAAGGATCTAAATTCACGACATCCTTGTCGCTCTTCGGCTCCTTCATCCCTGCTATGATCTTCTCGTAGCCCCATTTGCCGACCATTTTGAATTCAGAGCCGGTGAGAGCATTAACTTTACCAATAAGCCAATTGACTCCATCTGCTAACGAGTTGACTGTGCTTCCGATAAAGTCGACGATGGTCTTTCCAATATCATAGATTAGCTTCTCAATGGCATAGAAAGGATCAATAAAGAGATTGACAAAAAATTCAGCAAATGACACCATCAAGTTCCAAATTGTCGCTACTGAGTTACGGATAAATGTGAATAATGAAGAGAACAGCCCTATAACACTCCCAACAATCGTATCAGTTGATACCCCTAATTGGTTAAGTGCGGTTAATATAAGGACGATAACGCCAACAATCGCAAATAGCGGCCAAGCCGCAACAATCCACTGAAAGAGCCAAGCCGCAGCAGTTAATGCTGCAATCGCACCGAGTACAATCAATGCATTTTGGACGAGATCCCAATTTTCTACGAGAAAATTCGCTGCGGCAGACGCTGCTTCGGCCAGCATCATCATCCCCGTCTGGATACTCGCAAAGAACGGATCAAATTTTCCTTCTTCAAAAGCTTGATTCAACAAATCCAGAACGGGTGCAAAAATTTGCAGCGCGGATTCCCCAGCAGCTGCCAGCATTCCATTGAAACGGTTGACTGCTGCTTCCCATTTCTGTATCGGACTGTCCATGAGCATTTCCAACGATGCTTGGCTCATGTTTGCCTTGGTCATTAGAGAATCAAAGGCTTTCATAAACCCACTTAAATCCCCAGTCTTCGAGAACGACTCTAGTTTTTCTTGCTCTGGAGCACCAACTGGCATGTTTAACTGTTTAAGCAAGCCTGCACTATCGCCAAAATAGGCATCCTTCATCAGTCCAGCAGTTTCTGCCGGGTTCCCCCCATTTTCTTGAAAGGCGGATAAGCGCTGCACCATTTCATTCATTTTCAGGATGTCAGCCGTATTTTTGGAAATAGAGGATAGTTCAAGGCCAGATTGCAGCGACTTGGAGACATCCGTTCCATTTCGAAGCGCTTGTCCTCGCAATGCCCCGAACACTTCGGCGCTTTTCTGTGCTCCCCCGTACTTAACGCCGTATTTGGCTCGCATGTCTTCCGATTCCGCAGCTCCCTTTATCGCCGTCATTCCAATCGACTTTCCAATATCAGCCAAACTTGAACTGAGCAGTTCATAGTTTGTTCTGAACTTCTCTATAATCCCTTTTGCCATGTCAACTAATTTACCGCGAATAAATCCAAAAAACTTGGATGGAAACGGAATCGATCTCCAATTGAAGTTGAAAGGAAACTTCAACGTCGCTGCGGCTGCTTTCAGCGTACGTAAATAGTCTCCTGTAATGAGTCGATTCATGGCATCTATGGACTTACGCCATGCATTGCTGGCCAATTCTACTTGCTCGGATGTTGTCCGCCGTATAGTTCCGGCCATATTTCTTGCAGCTTCCATGTTTTTTTGCACATTCCTTTGGAAACTGTCAATTGCCCCCATGAGCCTCTCCATATTAAGTTGAGGAAAATTCAAGGACCCGTCTGCTGCCAATGTCGTCATACTTCTCTTCCCTCCTCCTGTCCGCAAGATGAAGTGAGCGATTCCCCATCTGCATCCAAGCTGCCCCAGCGGAGCTGCCATTGTCATGCCGACTGTGAAATCGCTGCTCTATGTCCGCGGTTGTTCCAAAGCCTGTGCTACCGCTTTTTGCGCATACTGCGCTGTGCCTTGCGCTCTTCCTCCACACGGATGTCGATCATCGCGTAGACGGCGGCACGTTCGCGAACCGGGAGCGCAAGCAGCTCATGCGGCAGAATGCGAAGCTTGTGGAGGGCGTAATAGGCATAGTTCGCTTCGCCATCGCCCTCGTGAATTAGTTTTTTACGTCATTGACAAGCTCGTTCATGTCCTGATTGAAGCCGTTCAGCGTCTGAACCTGCTGCAGCAGCCCCGTATATTCGCCAGGCAGAAGCATCTTGCGCAGGAGCGCCTCCGCCCCGATGACACCGTAAGATTGCTGAAGCTCTGCATTTTTCAAGTCTGGATACACAACGCTTGCCACAATCAGCTTCGCGGTATATTCATTGAAGTCGATTTCTGGCGTAACAACTCCGCCCTTGCCCTTCACCTGTTTTGTGGCCGACTTGCGGCACTGCTCGTTTTCCACTTCGCTCATACTGCGCAGCGTCCATGCAACCGGCTCCCCCTTGTCATCCTTGAAGCGCGGGGACACAATGAATGGCATCTCCGTATTTGGTTCCGCATTTTGGGCAAAGAAATAGCTTAATGTAGTCATCTTCAATCGCTCTCCTCATCTTGAATGGTAGGTATGTTATTTAAAATTACATTTTAGGTGCATTAAAGTTGCTTAAAATGTCAACGTCGTCAAATGTAAACTCCAATTCTTCTTCCAAAACATCGCTCTCTGTATCCAGCTTCGCCATGACGACACTGTTCAGGTTCACGTTCTTCAACATGATCGTCTGCGTGCCTACTGAAGATGTAGGATCTGAGTTTGTCACATTAATCGTAAAGTTCGTATCCTTGCCAGTCTTAATATAATCAAGCATCATCTTGCGGAATAATGGCGTCATATAGTAAATCGTCATGCTGCCTGTTCCCGACCAACCGGAGGTTTTGTGCTGTGTGGCACGGCTGCCGAGCGTTTTAATTTCTGCTTTTTGTTTTTCTATTTTCGCTTCCAGCGTTTTAATATAGAACATCTCTTCATTTTGACCATTAATTTGTGCAAAAGCTGTACCTTCACGTCCCGAAATCGTATCCTTCGCTTGTAAGAAACCCATCTTACTTCACCTTCACTTTCATGTAAATTTTCTCTACTGCATCGACCGGCTGCACATTCAATTGAATGACGATACTGTCCGAAGCCTCGCCCTTTGCAACAAGCACATCCGTCTGGGCATCGAACGGCTGAATTGCATTCAAGCGCTCAAGCTGATCCAAATACGCGATACACTCTGCACGGAACAATTGACGTCCTTCTTCATTGTTGTTCGTTTTGCCGACATACGTCGTTTCGAAAATACGCTTCATATCGTTGGCGATGCCGTCCAACACGCGAATAACGCGGTTTTTGGAGAACGGCTGCCCCTTGTCCGGCGTATAGGCCGTCAATGTATTGATATCCTGCTCTACCACTGCATGGCCAAGATGATGCACGAACACGAATTCACCTTTGCGCAGAGCTTCTTCCACCTGCGTATTCGTCATGCGAATATCAGCATCGACCGCATCTTCATAAGCAGAATACGTCAACGACTCATTCATCGCTGCCGCTGCTGTTGCCGCGGCCACCCATACGGTTGCTTGAGCCGCATTCAACACCGTGCCGTCTGCGAGCTTCACACCATTTTTAACGGAAATGATGCCTTCGTTATTCGCAGTTGGATATTGAGCCATAACAGCCTGAATCTTCCTGCCTTCTTCTTCGCGCATACGCTTTACAAATACCGCATAGACAGAGCATAGCGCAGCATCAGTGGAAGGAAGCGCAACCGTATGGAAATCATGAACGGCAATTGCTTCGTGGAAAGATACATGATCCGCATTCACCACATTGCTGTCATCTCCACCAGTAAGCGGCAAACCAGCATTTGCTTCAATCGCTCCTGTACCTTCAAATTCAACCCACGCATTTGCAATCAGCTGTTCAGCCAGATTCACCGTCTGGTTGTCCACGGTACGTCCGCCAACCTTCGTAATTACATCTACCTTCGTATTGTCATTCACATTCGTCTGTACGACGAGTTGAATATCATTGCCGCGAACACCGCCAAAACGTGCTTTCACCTTCAATTGTTTGTGAGTGGCGGCCGATTTAGCACCTTCGTTCAATCGATACAACAGCACCTTCTTCGCGCGCTTGAACGCCTCGCGTACCAGCAGCAGAGCCTCATCTGTCAACTCGTAGCCTAGCTGCTCGAATACCGGCTCCCCTGCGTTCAATTCCAGCACCTTTTTCGCTGGCCCCCAGCTCAGCTTCAGCGGCAGTGCTACAATCCCCCGCTCGCCAACCGCTCCAGATGGAGCAGCCTCTCCTTGAAAGCGTACATATACGCCTGGTCTTACCTTGTTCTGTGTCGTCCATGTTCCTCCAGCCATTACTTTACCTCCTGAATTTGAAATTGGTGTAGCAGCGCATCGATCTGCGCCTTCGTGTACTGCTCATTGCCCGCCAGAAGCGCATGCAGCATGTCTCGCTCGCATGCACTCCAGCATTTCGCTTCCAGCCACTGCTCCTTCGCAAAAGCGAATTCGCCCGCAGCCTCGGCATGTTCCACATTACGCTTGTCCTGCTTGTTTGCATTAGACATCTCGAATGCGTCCCTCCTGCTTCATGGCATTCATCTTGCTCATTTCCTCACGGGAACGAGTCAGCATGTACTCATACTGCACTTGGAATCGCAGCTTGCGTTCCACGATCTCATGCTTCCAGCCTGTCCCCCTGCATAAGCTGCCGCCTGCTTCAATCAGTTCCAGCGCATCATACAGCGCATCCGCAACATCATGAACGGAAGCAGCCTTTGCCTCGGGATAATACTCGACCTCGATGGCTGCTCGCGCTTGATAGCGGCCTTCACCTGCACGAGTCCGTTCCCCTCGAACGAGCTTCACGACCAAGCAGGGCGCTAACTCATTCATTCGTTCTTCTGACTCCAACACCGGGATGTCTGGGTAACGTTCCTGCACCCGACTCATCACCCCCTGCCGAATCTCGCTGCTTCGCAAGCCTTCACCTCCTGTCCTGCGGTACAAAAAAACCGTTATACAGCTTCGCCGCAAACGGTTCTCCCTTCCTCCCTGCAAGGTTGTCCTGCCCCCATGCCCACAACCTCACACTATCATCTTAGCACCTTGTCCCGTCCACCAGTGTGCCACCATCCGGCCAGCGGGAGGTCACTGCATCAATCTTCGAACACTTCGATTCCAAGCATAAAGGCCAGCTCGGTAATTGCCCGTGCTTTGATTCTGCGAAATGTACGCTCACTTACATTCAAGTCAAAGCAAAGCAGATAATCTGGCTTCTGTACATGTGGATTGAGATAACAGTTCTCTATTAATTCGCGCTCCATGTCCCCTAGATGTGCGACCGCCTTCATGACATTGTCATGTACCATTTTCATGTATGCTTCCTTATCCACATTGTGCAGGGCAATCTCTTCTACTGGCTTGCCTACCTGATTCGTTGCACCGTGGAACCTCGGTTCATAGGAAGTCGTCATTTTCATCTCTCTTCGTACGATGCCTGTTCTTTTGTACAAACGAGCCATAGATAAATACTGCTCCACCATTTTTCGCGTAGCCGACCGATTTACCGTTGCCAACATCCTCATCGCTCCCCATATAAAAGTTATTAGTAGTAACACAATTATGAAATAAAGTTATTTAAAATAACGTGTAATAAAAAAAGAATTGTTCTACTAAACTTGGCCTTGTGTTGTGTAAAACAACATTATAGAATGATGCTGTTCATTCTAAACAACCCACCGATAATTATTGCGAACGCCTGTTCCTGTGTGATACACTGCAAGCATACCATGCTCATAAAATGAACGTCAATCTTGAATTTATGAACATATGTAAAATAAGGGTGGTAGCCATGTCCGTAACGAACAAAGAACTTGTAGGTTCCCGTATTAAGGAGCTGCGGCTCAAGCAAGGCTTATCGCAAGACGATGTTGCCCACGCGCTCGGTATGAAACGCGCCAATGTAGCCAACTACGAAGCAGGACGCACGACGCCGCCGAGCGATATCATCGGCAGACTTGCCGATCTGCTGCATACATCGAGCGATTACTTGCTAGGCCGTATCGATAATTCGATGCCGCTGGCCTTAACTTCATCTGATTCTATTCCTGAATGGGCCACATGGAGAGATAAGAAGGATTTCCGCCAGTTGCTGGAGGAAGATTCAGAAATTATGTTCGATGGCGTTCCCATCGAGGAGGAAGACCGTGAACGGGTGCTTCAAGTGTTGGAGGCCTTGTTCTGGGATGCGAAGAAGCGCAATAAGCGCAAGCCCCGGGGCTGAACAAAGCTCAATGACTAACCTATCCGCGAGGTGCATCTCATGGATGTAGAGAAGATTGTACGATCATTAATTCGAAAATATAAAACGAACTGCCCTTTTCAGCTTGCGCAATATTTGAACATTCAAGTACGAACAGCTGATCTCGGGAAATCAACGCGCGGCCTCTATTTCCATAAGCTCCGGCGCCGCTATATTGTCATTAATTCGGAATTGCCGTTCGAATGGCAGCGATTCGTGTGTGCTCACGAGCTCGCCCATGACAGACTACATAAAGGCATCGGGCATTTCTTTACCGAACAGCATACGTTGTTCCATGTTGGCAAGTTCGAGCGCCAAGCCAATCAGTTCGCTCTGCTTCTGCTGCTGCATGATCAAGAGTGCTTACTTGGGGAAACCCGGGAAATGTACTGTGCGCGCAATGATATTCCAGCTGAACTAGCTAGGTTCCTTCCTACAGATTCGGAGCAAGAATAAATCGGTACGAATGCCGTCACCAATTTCAGCCTACTCCACATAGTATAGGGTAATGCCGAACTATGGGTGTATGTTATCAACCTGAGAGGTGAGATCAGTTACATGAAGGCACTTGTCACCGGGATCTCCGGATTCGTAGGAAGTCATATGGCGGAATTTTTGCTGGACAAAAATGTAGAGGTAATCGGCACGATTCGCAATCGCAGCCGCCTAGAACACATTCGCCACATTCTGCCCGATATTCATCTGGCAGAATGTGAGCTCCGCGATGCATTCTCTGTAGAAACGCTCATTACAAATGAGAAGCCGGATCTTATTTTTCATTTGGCCGCTCAGAGCTTCGTCCCTACCTCCTGGAACTCGCCTGCAGATACAATCTACAACAACGTTGCGGGTCAATTAAATATCTTCGAAGCGGTAAGGCGCATTGATCTGGATTGTAAAATTCAAATTGCCTGCTCCAGTGAGGAATACGGTCATGTAGAGCCGCACGAAACTCCGATACGTGAAGAAAACCCCCTCCGTCCGTTAAGTCCATATGCCGTGAGCAAAGCAGCTCAAGACTACCTTGGCTATCAATATCATAAGAGCTACGGTCTCCATGTCATCCGGACGAGAACCTTCAACCATACGGGTCCACGCCGTGGTGAACAATTCGTTACGTCCAACTTCGCGAAGCAAATCGCTGAAATTGAAAAGGGCGTTCGTCCGCCTACTGTCCATGTGGGCAATTTGGAAGCGAAGCGCGATTTTACCGACGTACGCGATATTGTCCGCGCTTATTGGCTCGCGCTGGAGCGCGCTGAAGCTGGAGACTGCTATAATATTGCATCCGGCTCTTGCGTCACGATTCGGGAAATGCTCGATATGCTGCTGGCTAAATCGGATATTACGATCGACATTGTGCCAGATCCGAGCCGCATGCGTCCATCCGACGTCGAGATTCTGCTTGGCGATCATTCGAAATTTACAGAACATACAGGCTGGAAGCCAGAAATTCCTCTCGATCATACCCTCGAAGACTTGCTGAACTACTGGCGCGAGCGCGTATAGACTAGTTGCAAGCCCCCGCCATAAGCCGATGCGACCGCTTCATCCGTCCACTGAGGTCGGTCGCATATTCTTTCTCTTCGTTCCATATGGAACGGATGAATATGGTAGAATAGAGGATAAGGAAAGGAATCATCTATTTATTTATGCAGAGGAGGACAAGCATCATGAAAAATGTTTGGAAGAAGCTAATGAAGAAAGGCTTTTCGGTTGAGCTCGATCAACTTCCACAAAACAAGCAACAGTTTTTAGATGAAATTGAGCGTTATTGCGTACAAGAGAAAGTCAACTACAAGTTTATTGAATATGATCGACCTGCCGTTATTTCAATTGATGGTGTTGTGTATAAATGCCATGTTGAGAATGCCGGAAGACCCGGATTTGTCCTTCATTTCAAAGAAGTATAAATGGTATTCTAAACACTGTACATAGTCATTACCGTGCAGCGGCGAGCCTCATTAAGAGAGTCGCCGCTGCTTCCATTGTTATATATCTTGCAATAGGGACTGACCAATCTTCGCAATTACTGGAGTGGTGTAGTTGGCCATTACGACGGCAGCAACATGCTTTGTTTGATCAAAACCAATAAAAGAAGTAAGTGCCCCCGCCCCTCCATCCTTATAAATCAAATTTGTTCCTTTTTGGAGCTCCCAACCTAATCCCATGTCGAAGTTCCGATTCCCCTTAGCATGCTTTATACGACACAGGCCGAAATATTCGTTATCCCGCGACATATTGAGCTCAGCGTATGCAAGCAAATCTTCTACTGTAGATGAAAGTCCACCCGCAGCAGCAAAAGGTTCATTGCGATCCCATTCCCAATTGCCGCAGTCTTCATCCTTTCTGTTAAAACCATGAATATTATTAGGTAGGATGCCTAGCCGGGTATGAAGCAAATGTAGGTCGTTCGCAATAAAATCATTCATCGTCTCCCAGTACCCTTTGCCTGAGATGTTCCCCAAAATGTAGCCAAGCACACTTATTCCGAAGTTAGAGTAGCTATATGTGTACTCTTTTTGCTTGCGTTTGGTTGTTTGGATGATTTCAATCAATCGTGTTTCGTCTATGCGACCTGCCAGAGGATTTCCAGCCAAGGTTCCATTCAACACTTTAAAGATCGTCCCCACATAGCTTCCGATCGTGAAAGGCAGCAAGGCGGAATAACCAGAGGTATGAGTGGCTAGGCTGCGTAAGCTCGGATAATTGCCAGTCGAGGGCAATTCAATATAGCGATCAATCGAGTCATCAAGAGATACGATGCCATCACTCACATATTTGGCTAATAAAGCCGCAGTGAAGGTTTTCGTGATCGATCCTATTTCGTAATGGTAGATGACTTCTTCCAGCCGTTCTCCATTTACTCCGTAGACGTGGACAAATTTTTCTCCCTTTGATAAAACTCCAACAGTAAGTTTCATATGCTTTTTGTTTTTCGTGTATTTCTCAATTAATGAAGTTGTATAAGAAGATACGTTGAACATGTACGTCAGGCTCCAATCCCAGATGTGCATTATAAGAATACTAGATTGAAATGAAGGAGTTGCAAATTGCTACTACTACTCTCAGGTATTTGCGCCGCCATACCGCCGTTTGGAAAATTCCGATAATACCCTTTCTTGAAAGCTTTCCATAGGTTCCGATACCTCGCCTACTTCCAGATTTGCATGCTCTTCAAATCCATCCTGTTCCTCACCGTCAAATCGGTATAGCTTACGCAGCAATCTCCAAAACGTATGAAGTTCTTCGGCGTTGAACTCATGGAACATATCCGCTAAAAAATAGGTGGATTTCTCAGAGCATACAATCAGCGCCTCCTCACCTTTAGGTGTGATTCTGACATTGATAGCACGCTTGTCCAAGCGGCTTGGCAGAGTTTCGATGTATCCCTTTTTCTCAAGTCCCGAGATCAATTTATTTGCGGTTTGCTTGGAAGTGCCAAGTTTCTTAGCAATGTTCATCAGGGTTGTCTGCTCTAGTGGCAGGTGAGCAATAGCGACGAGTGCCATATGTTGTCTAGAAGTCAATACTTCCAGATTCTCATCTCCGCGAATTTGAACTTTATTGACTACTGAGAACAATGTCGCGTAGCTTTGCTGCATCACATGCAGTTCTTTCAATAGATCGTTGCTATTCATAGGAGTCTCCTTTTTAGTCAACATGGTGACATAATAAGTTTGCCACTCATCGCTAATATTGTCAACATGGTGATTAGTTTGAGAAGCTAAATACCAAACCATGCAAACCTAAAGATAAGTAAAAAAAGAAAAAGAGCCGTTTAACAGGGCTCTTTTCATATAGTAAAATATGGTATAATCACTAGGACAACGAAAACGGTTTAAGGGCAGGAGGCGCCATCCTCGCATAAAGAAGGTCCATCATTTCCTTCCAAGGAGGTGAGCGCCGTGACAATGTATGAGGCATTGACATTAATGCTGTCATTCGGAACATTTGTTATCCTGATGCTGTCCTTCCATAAAAAAAAGTAACCCGCCCCTTTGCACAGTCGCAGGTTACTTCCTTCCAGAACGCCCCCCGCTCTTAGCGGTAGTTGTCGTGGGGATCGTGTTCCAGCACGATCCCCTGTTATATTAGCATATTACAATTTATTCCTCAAGCGCTCTTATGATGCTCCTCTCACTCCAGAGCAAATAAAGTGCCGTTTGTCACAATTCTTTTATAAGATCAACTCACGGCTTCGACGAAATGAAAATCATAGTCCATTGTCCAATCGTGATGCTTAATCATAACTAGATAATCTTCCGCGATAAGATATCCATTCAGATAAACGATTTCGTATCCGAGATCGAGTACGAGTTCAATAACTGCCTGTTTCATGCCACACTCACCTTCTCTATCATGAATCTGAGCACCATTTGCTAGTGTGTAACCGAAATAACTTCGAAACCTAATAAGTCAATATTGTCTTTGGCATGATGAAAGGTGTAAGACCTGGAACAGAAGAAACATATTTCACGATACCTTAGTTATTTCAGCAATGCTTTTTCACATTCAGGCTACTTATACGGTTGATAATTTACGTACTTGCTTGGATCGTTGCTCAACTATCAGGTGTTGCGCAATCTAGAATTTCAAAGCTATGTAGTACAAAAAGACAAGAGGTAAATTTGGAGATGTTAGAAAAGATCGCTTATGCTTTGGACATCAAAGATATATCCCTAATATTGCAATTCGAAGAAGAAGCTGAAGAATAAACGCCTTTAAACTTAAAATAGACGTTTAAAAAACGCTATGATATCATATAAATAATAAGAGTCGTGCTGGAACACGACTCTGTACAATAGCCGCTTCAAAGGCGGTGGCTATAGGTTTACGTTAAAATAGACCGCATACCTTTTGCTGAGGGCGGTCTATTTCTTTTGGTGCAAATATATTAGCAGCGTTACTATCAATGTTAGCAACGCCAATATCCACAGTCCGAACTGAAACATAATGGATAGTGCTTCATATACACTCACAGGCTTCACCTCCCTTCAGGGTTTCTTTGTCTACGAATTGGTTCAGATAATCCTCCGTATTTGTAGGGTAAAAATAATGGTTTATTATTCATATTGACGCTCGTCCTACTCTTGTATTTCCTTGGTGTCTTTACGGACGGTCGAACCCTTGGGGTTCACTTCCCATCCTTTCTGCGCTCCATAACAAAAAAGCGCCCTGCGGCGCATTTCATTTGTTATGGAGCGGGTGATGGGAATACTCCGGCCACTTCTGCCACACTTCCGTGGTGGCTCTCGTTATGCCGGACGCGCGTCCTACTCATGCATTTCCTCGATGTCTTCACGGACGGTCGAACCCTGGGGTTCTCTTCCCATCCTTTCTACGCTCCATAACAAAAAAAGCGCCCTGCGGCGCATTTCATTTGTTATGGAGCGGGTGATGGGAATACTCCGGCTACTTCTGCCACACTTTCGTGGTGGCAGAAGTAGCCGGACGCGCGTCCTACTCCTGTATTTTCCTCGATGTCTTCACGGACGGTCGAACCCTTGGGGTTCGCTTCCCATCCTTTCTACGCTCCATAACAAAAAAAGCGCCCTGCGGCGCACTTTTCTTAATTGGAGCGGGTGATGGGAATACTCCGGCCACTTCCGCCACACTTCCGTGGTGGCTCTCGCTATGCCGGACGCTCGCGCTGATTCGTATTTCTTAGAAGCATTGCAGCGCGGTCGAGCCCTTGGGGTTCGCTTCCCATCCTTTCTACGCTCCATAACAAAAAAAGCGCCCTGCGGCGCACTTTTCTTAATTGGAGCGGGTGATGGGAATACTCCGGCTGCTTCTGCCACACTTTCGTGGTGGCTCTCGTTTATGCCGGACGCGCGTCCTACTCCTGTATTTTCCTCGATGTCTTCACGGACGGTCGAACCCTTGGGGTTCGCTTCCCATCCTTTCTACGCTCCATAACAAAAAAAGCGCCCTTCGGCGCATTTCATTTGTTATGGAGCGGGTGATGGGAATCGAACCCACGCCGGCGGCTTGGGAAGCCGCTGTTCTACCATTGAACTACACCCGCATATAAAAAAACACTCGTTCCAGAATCCCTGACATGAGTGTAATAAGATGGTCGGGACGACACGATTTGAACATGCGACCCCCTGGTCCCAAACCAGGTGCTCTACCAAGCTGAGCTACGTCCCGACATACATTGCACGTCACATCAAGTGACAAGAATTAATATAGCACAGCCCATTCTGTTGCGCAATACGTTTTTCACCTTCGGAATCATAATTATTTTCGATCAATGATCCATCATCATAGGGTTCTAATTATCTACAATGCCGTGCTTCAATGCATATCGCGTAAGCTGCACACGATTCTCCAAATGCAGCTTCTGCATAATGTTTTTCAGATGATTCTTCACGGTATGCTCAGATAGGGACAACTGTCCCGCAATGACCCGGTTCGATTCTCCCTTCGCTACACGCTCCAAAATTTCACGCTCACGAGTCGTCAACGGAGTTGACGTTGGAATCTTGCTCTCACTCTTCACGGAAAACTCCTGCAATAAGCGAAACGCTAGTTCCTTCGACATCGGTGCCTCATCAATGGCAATCGCACGCAAATACTCATGCCATGCAGAAGGCTGTAAATTTTTGAGCAAATAGCCCTGTGCCCCTTTTTTCAATGCCTCGAATAAATGAGTAATATCATCCGATACCGTCACCATCACGATTTTTACATAGGGGAACTGCTCTTTGATCCGCTTGGTAGCTTCCAATCCATCCATAACAGGCATGGAAATATCCATCAGTATCAAATCCGGCATGACTTGATCCGTCATACGAAGTGCATCTTCTCCGTTCACAGCCTCACCTACAACGACGAATGCAGGATCAATCGCTAAAATATCCCGCATCCCCTCACGCGCATGGGCATTATCGTCGGCGATTAACACCCGAAAACAATGCTGCTTCTCCACCCCATGTTCCGCATTCACGCTAGTTTCCTCTCCTTCCGCCAATTTCATTAACTTGCAATACGCACTACCGTCACGTCGCCATCTCGTTCCAAAGACAAGCTCCACCCCATATTGGTCGTGCGGTCGCGTACCATCTTCAATCCATACTTCCCTTTCTGTGCAAAAGGCTCTCCTGCAAATCCGATTCCATCGTCCCGAATGTCGCAGACGAATCCTTCAGCCACAGGCTGCGCTATGATCCATACTCGTTTCGCCTCTGCATGCTTGCGCACATTCAGCAGCGCCTCGCGGACAGCCGACAACAGCGCGATTTTCTCTTTCAATGACAATTGATCTTCGGGCAGCTCCCACTTCACGTCCAGTGTCCAATCCGTATCCTTTCGAATATCCTCGATCATTGTAACGAGTTGATCCGACCAGCATACATTCATCTCCTCAGGGACAGTTTGCAAATTAGCGATGGACAGGCGCACATCATCATATACATGACGAACCGTCTGCCGGAGCTTGTCCAGCTGCTCTGGCTGCTGTTCGGTCGAAGCTGTCTCCAGCCGATCAATCTTCACCGATAGCATGAACAATGATTGTGAAATTCCATCATGCAGCTCTTGCGCCAATTTCCTCCTCTCCTCCAAGGCCGCCTTCGTCTGCTGCTCATGCTGCAGCTTCTTATTCGTATCATCCAGCAGCTTGAATAAGCGAGTCAATAGCGTGGCCGACACGATAAAAACAATGGCAGGGGCAAGCCAGTTCCCAACCTCCATGGAAACGTAAGGGAGCAGGAACGAGTGGCGCATATATTCCCACAGTCCAATTGTAATCGTAGGGATCCATAGAATAAGATGTTTAATCGTACGATCCTTCAAGATAGTTTTCGCTCCATTCTATGTTCGGTATCTTCCATTCGCATCTATTCCTATTGTAATGAAAAAAGCATGCGGTCACCAGTTCATAACCGCACGCCTATCTGTCTTACCTATTCATCATATTACGATTGCAATAATTTCGGTGCGCTCGTTGATTCTCGAATCACGATATCCGACTCTAGACGAGCACTGATACTACGCTTATTCGTTCCATTAATCTGCTTTATAAGCAAATCAACAGCAACTTTGCCGATTTGGTGAGCTGGCTGTCGCATCGTTGTCAACTTCGGACGCAGTTGGGAGGCGATGACTTGATCATCATAGCCAATTACAGACATATCATCTGGCACCTTGTAACCAGCCTGCCAGAGTGCATTGATGGCGCCAATCGCCGTGAAATCATCAGCCGCGAACAGCGCCGTCGGCATACAACCTGCATGCAGCCATCGCTGTACAGCATCATAGCCGGATTGAATGCAGAACTTACCATCCTCAATTGCAAAAGGTTCGAGGCCTGCGTCCCTCATTGCATCCCTGAAACCCCTTTCACGCTCCAGTGCACTTAAGAAGAACTTCGGCCCGCGAATATGAGCGATCGAGCGATGCCCCAAATCAATGAGATGCTTCGTTGCATCATATCCACCTTTATAATTATCCACATTCACGTTGGTCACAGAAGGCTGGATTGTCTGATTGTCGATGAGTACGAACGGGATTTTACGTTTTTTTAGTTCTACCACGTAAGGTTCCTCATGTACCGCAGATAGAATCAGCATTCCATCCACGCGATCCTCTTGAATTAAGTCCGTACCCACCCCTTGTTCCATCGGCTCTGATGCAACCGATAGTGCTAAGTAATAACCATGATCCTTTAGCAGTGAGTACACCGATTGCACGATACTATCCAGAAATGAATCCTGCAAGGTAGTGACAATCATCCCTATGACACCTGTTTTCCCCTTCGCAAGGCTTCGAGCTGCTGCGTTCGGGTGGTAATCCAGATCCTTCATCGCCTGAAGAACCTTGACCCGATTCTTTTCTCGAACCGTCTTCGCGTTATTTAGGACACGGGATACCGTCACTACAGATAAACCTGATTTCTTAGCCACATCAAATATACTGACCTTCATATCCTTCTCCCCTCATGATCGATCATTAGATATGGAAAGGCACAAATCTCTATGTAACCATCATAACTAACTTTAAAGCGTTATTCCATTAAAACTACTGTGATATCCGCCATTTAACGCCTTTTTTAGTAAATCTTTAGCTATGGACGGCCCTTCTTGTTACGGATTGAACTTCTTTATGAAACGAATAAAGAAAATTCCCGTATGAATAATACTAAAAGGGATTGATAATCCCCTTCAACTCTAGAAAAGTGTTCAAAAGGAGCTGGCATTCATGATCGTAGTAACGACCGAACGCATTGCAAATTATGAAGTATCCGAAGTACTGGGAACAGCCTTTGGCGTTGTTGTTCGAGCACGGGGTATCGGCGGGGACATTATGGCATCTTTGAAAGGTCTCGTGGGCGGTGAAGTCAAGCAGTACACACAAATGATCGAGGATGCTCGCCGACAAGCAATGGATCGCATGATCGAGAATGCGCACGCAATGGGTGGAGACGGAATCATCATGATGCGCTTCGATAGCGGCGATGTCGGCCAGAACATGAGTGAAATTGTAGCTTACGGAACGGTTGTTAAGTTGAGAGCGGTGCATTCCTAATGGATGAGGTTGTACATTTCTTCAAAATCGCTCTTGTGGTGTACGGCCTGCCCCTGATCGGCCTTGTCATCCTGATCGTGATCGGCAAGAAATATTTCGACAAGCGCTATAAGCAATACGATAATCCGTTGGATGCCATCGGTGTCTCAGGCGACTTTATGCCAACGAAAGAGATCTTTATCGATCCGAGAGATGGTTTAAAATATCAAGTGTATTACAACCCGAAGACAGGCGAACGCAAGTACGTTCGCATGCAATCGTAGCCTGTTCCTCATTCATTTCAACATAAGAAAGACCGCTCAGCCATAGCTGGAGCGGTCTTTGTATGTTCTTATCGTGAAGGAGCTTTCACATTCCTTTACGAATTTTTCTTATGAATCGATACCTCAGGTGTCGTCATTTGATCATAGAAGTCCAGGTATTTGTCCCGATCATCAGAAGCAAGCAGCGCCATGGCAGAACGAGGATGTTCATCAAGCGTACCTGTAATCAAGTATGGAATCAGGTAGCCCCATTCCCACTTTTCACGCATCGGAATCATGTATTTCTCAAGGAACCCAAGTACGGATCGAAGCTGGTATTTGCTGTTCTTCAAATGAGTCAATAGAGCTTCTGTCGGACAGTTGCCCGCTCCACGCCCCATCCCGTATATGGAAGCATCCAGCATTTCAACCCCAAGCTCTGCAGCAACAAGCGTATTCGAGAAAGCAAGCTGCATATTATTATGCGTATGAACACCGATTCGCTTGTTCGGCAAATGCTCTTTAAATTTATTCACGAGGAAATGAATATCATTATGATCAAGGCTGCCGTAGGAATCTACGACGTATACCACATCAACGACACTCTCTTTGATCATCGCAAATGCTTCGATAAGGTCATTCTCCATCACATTTGACAGCGCCATAATATTGATCGTTGTTTCATATCCGCGATCATGGAACGTGCGTACCAAATCCAGCGCCTTATCCACATCCTTGATGTAGCAAGCAACCCGGATCAAGTCCAACATACTCTCATTGCGCGGTAGAATGTCGTTCTCATCCACACGGCCGATATCCACAAGTGCGGATAGCTTCGTAGTACCCTTCTGCGGAATGACAGTACGTAAAAAATCGTCGTTCAAAAATCGCCAAGGGCCTGCTTCGTCAGCGCCTTTGAGCAGTTTAGGCGAATTTTTGTAGCCGATTTCCATATAGTCGACGCCAGCATCATTCAATGATGCGTATAAGCTTTGCACGAACTCGACGCTGAAGTCCCAATTGTTTACTAGACCACCATCGCGAATTGTACAGTCGACAATTTTGCAGTGATTCGTTTTCATTCCGCTATCTCCTTTGCCAAATGTTTTCTCTCCATTCTAATGGAAACAAACTCATAAAGCAAAGCAAAAAAGCTTCATTTTCGTGTCGTTTTCATAGATTTCGATAAATTATCTACAATTTAATCCTTTTTCTATGAAAAAAATCACATGTAATTTTTCTTCCATTGTGCTACATTCAATGTAAATCCAATTGATACCGATTATCATTATAAATAAGAACATAACGAGTTAATCATAGATTGATATTGATATGTTGAAGAAAGAAGGATTAACATGCGCCCAACTAATTGTGAGATGCTCGGACAGAATACCTCCTTATGCGAATTGAAGCCTGGCCAGCGTGCATGTATTTGCGATTTGTCCAAAGTCCATGCATCGGTCTGCCATCGCCTGCGTGATCTGGGCATTACAGAAGGAACCCATGTAGAGCTGAAGCGTACCAGCTTGTTCGGCGGTCCGCTTACCCTAGAAGCTAACGGCCAATTGTTCGGCATTCGCCAAAACGAGGCTCGCTCTATCGGGGTGAATGGCGCATGAGTACTTGTACCACCGCACTCGTAGGCAATCCGAATACTGGTAAGACTTCCTTATTCAATGCTCTCACCCGCTCTTACGAATATGTAGGCAACTGGACTGGCGTAACGGTAGAGAAGAAGGTCGGCCACCTGCATCGCAATTCAGGCACGCTCATCGACCTTCCCGGCATCTACTCGCTGCAGCCGATGTCGCGTGACGAGAGCGTCGCTGTAAGCTACCTGCTCCACGAACGGCCAGATACGATCTTGAATGTTGTCGATGCTTCACAGCTCGAACGCAACTTATATTTAACCATACAATTACTGGAATATGGGCTTCCCGTGCACATTGCGCTGAATATGAACGACGTGGCACAGGGCCGCGGCATTCACATTCATACGCAGAAGCTGTCCAAGGCACTTCATGCTCCCTTACTTCCCGTCAATGCAAGACGCAAGCAAGGAATTCACGATATTTTGCAGCATATCAATCACCCCGCCCAAGTTGCAGCGAGGGAAGACGGAGATCCGTTCCAACTCGACTATGGGGAAATTACTGAACTCGCTATTCAGCGTATGTCGGAGTACTTACCACCTAAAGATGGGGTACCTTCAAGATGGATTGCGCTGCAGTATCTGGAACAGAACAATACCGTTCGTGAATGGGTTCACAGCGGATTGAATCAGGAGATGAACGATAAGCTCCTGCATATATGCAATGCAGCAGAACAGCAGCTACAACAGCAGGGCATCGCGCTGCACATGGCACAGCATATTCGTGCGGTGCGCACTGCCTTTATTCGTGAGGTCTGTGCAGAAGCGATTGACAGTACGAAGGAGAAATCCGTACCCTTGACGGAGCGCATCGATGCCATTGTTACAAATCGCTGGCTAGGCATTCCGATCTTTCTCGGCATTATGTTCCTCATGTTCAAGGCGACATTCGAATGGATTGGAACTCCAACGTCGGATGCATTGGATGCCTTCTTCTCCGGCCCCGTAACGGACAGCGTAGCATCCATATTGAATGCGATTGGCGTGTCACCATTTACCCATGCGCTGATCGAAGAAGGGATTATTGCGGGTGTTGGCGGCGTACTCGTATTCGTCCCGCAAATCTTCATCCTGTTCTTATTCATTTCCTTTATTGAGGATTCGGGATATATGGCTCGTGTGACCATCGTCATGGATCGGCTTATGGAAGCCGTTGGTCTGAACGGCAAGGCATTCATTCCATTTGTCATCGGCTTCGGGTGCAACGTTCCTGGGATCATGGCCGCTCGTACGATTGAGCAGCCGCGCGAACGGCTTGTCACTACTTTGCTCGTTCCACTGATGTCATGCTCTGCCCGCTTGTCCGTTTATGCCTTGTTTGCCGGTGTCTTTTTCAAGAGTCATCAAGCACTTGTTGTGCTGTCCCTCTATGTGATGGGAATTGTACTCTCCCTGCTGCTGGCCAAGCTGTTCACCAAGCGGATGATGAAGGAGGAGCAGAGCATTTTCGTTATTGAGCTGCCACCTTATCGGCTGCCACAATGGCAGACTTTGTTCCGCAGCACATGGGAGAAAGGGAAAGGATTCGTACGCAAAGCAGGTACCTTCATTCTTGGAGGCTCCGTGCTCATCTGGCTCATGACGTATGCTGGGCCAGGCGGATTCGGAGTTGAGATGGACGACTCCTTCCTGGCGATGATTGGCGGCGTGCTCGCACCATTGTTCGCCCCGCTTGGCTTCGCCACATGGCAAGCGGGTGCTTCTCTAATTACCGGGTTTCTAGCCAAGGAAGTCGTTGTGTCCACGATGAATATTATTTATCACGCACCAGACACAGCTATGCTTGAATCCCAGATCGCAGGGGCATTCACCCCGTTGTCTGCGTATGCCTTTTGTGCCTTCGTGCTGCTGTATGTCCCTTGTCTTGCAACGGTGGGCATTATTAAGAAAGAAACCGCATCGTGGCGCTGGACATGGTTCTCCATCGGCTATGCCCTACTTATCGCCTATGTTGTCGCTCTCATCATTACGGGAGTCGGTAGACTTCTCGGATTTTCATAGAACAGGTGGTGAATCGCATGTCGTGGCCGGAAATTGGAATTGTGATGATCATATTTGCGTATGCACTGTGGATGGTTGTACGCCACGTGCGTAAGTCGAAGCAAGGAGCTTGTGCTTCATGCGCATTGAACCGCTCCTGCTCATCCGGATGCTCCACACAACCACATCCAAATGCAGCTGACGCTGACTAATAGCTGAAATGAAAAGAACAGTAGCCGAGATGAACCTCGTGCTACTGTTCTTTGTTGTTTACATCTATAATTGCTGCATGCTCCTCGCTCCATGCCCAGCCCCCAATTCGGCAGCATACACCTCGTGCGAAGATCACTGTTACCATTCCTTACTCTCTACCACAACAAAAACTCGATTACTCGTACAAGCTTATCAATTCATCAACAAGTTCGCCCACATACGATACTGCTTCTCGGATCGTATTCGTATCAGACATATCCACACCAGCCAGCTTCATCAGCTCCAATGGAGGCAGGGAGCCGCCTGCCTTCAGCGCCGTCAGCCAACGTTCTACTGCCGGCTGTCCCTCCTCGCGGATGCGCTTGGCTGCTGCCGTCGATGCTGTTAAACCTGCTGAGTACGTGTATGGATATAAGGACATGTAATAATGCGGCTGACGCATCCAAGTCAGTTCCGAACCTGGATCCATCACAACGGCATCGCCCCAGAAATCGCTCTGGACTTGCCCCTTCAGCTGTGACAGCAGATCAGCGGTAAGCGGCTCTCCCTGTGAAGCAAGCTCATATACCCTGCGCTGCATCTCACCTTCGAGCAAATGCGTTACAAAATTATGATAATACGTATTCAGCAGCTGCGTAATAATCCAGCGTCTCATCCGAGGGTCATTCGACGATTGACGGAACAAGTGGTCTGCCAGCAGCATCTCGTTCATGGTGGACGGAGCCTCGATAAAATAAAGCGATGGACGTGTGTTGGATATCCGCTGATGCTTATGTGCCAGCATGAAGTGCCCTGCATGGCCTAACTCATGAGCTAGAGTGAATGCCCCTCGCATGCTTCCCGTCCATGTCATCAAAATGTAGGAATGGGTATCATAAATCGATGAGCAGAATGCCCCCGTTGACTTGCCTACATTATCCGCATAGTCAATCCAGCGATTCTGGATAGCGTCCTGCATAATTGTCGTGTACTCCGGCCCCATGACCTGCAGCGCCTCTACTACTTGCTGCGCTGCTGTCTCGAACGAAACCTCCGGATCGTATTCAGGGTCGAACGGCGCCTTCAGATCGCTAAAGCGGAGTTCATCCAGACCGAGAACACGTTTCTTTAGCTTTGCCCATTTCCGCATGTGCGGAGCCAGCTCGGCTTGAATCGTATCTAAAATAGCGTGATACATCTGCTGTGTCACTTGTTGTTTATGCAGCAGCATATCGGTTACATGATCATAGCCGCGAAGCTTCGCCAGCACGACTTGCTTCTTCACTTCTGTTGCATATGAAGCTGCAACCCCGTTGCGATATGCATGCAGCGTTTCGGAAAATGATCGGAACGCTTCTCTTCGCAAGTATGTATTCGGAGACTCCACATATCGATTCTCAAATAGAGCAAAAGACAGGGGATAGGTCTTACCCTCCTGATCGGTAACGGGTTCAAACGCCATGTCCGAAAGCTTGATCTGATTATAAATTTTGTACGGAGCTCCTAAGACGTTGTCAAGTGCTGCGAGCGTCAATTCCGTCTCGCTGCTCAGCCGATATGGCTTCTTGCTTGCAATCTGATCCAAATAGGGCTTGAACTCCAGAAGCTTAGACTCTTCTTCATAATATGCGGGCAATGCATCGTCGCTCATGTCACTAAATTCAGACTCGAAGAAGGATAGAGCAACGGACACTTCAGCCATCATATCCTGCGCACGGCTGTTATTTCCCTGATTCACTGGATTCGTGCTGTCTTCCGTCAACCGCAAATGTGCATAACTGCCGCATAACTGCGCACGGCTCCAAATGACATCCATTGCTTCCAGACAAGCCAGCAATGTACCAGCACCCTCATGCAATTTGCCTGTGAAGCGGGTGATTGAACTCAAATCAGCTGTAATCGCTTGCAATTCCTCAAGCCATTTTGCTTCGGATTCGAATAAATCCTCCAATCTCCATGTCGCTTCCAGAGGGACTTCTGATCGTTTCATACGCGTTGCTTGCGTAGCCATTCGTCCATCGCTCCTTTTCCCAAAAGTGGTAGTTGTGCATACTGTTATTCTACTACGATTCCTCCCTCCTTGCGAATCGAGATTGATTATAAAGGCCGCCTGTTGGAGGTTCGAATTCCCTCCATTGAAAGCCCTCCACACCAGCTAATGTGCAACCTAGGGTGAAGGGCTCCTTTTCAATTCCACATCATGAAACGGTTCGGAAGGAATCGATCCTAACTCATTCCCTATTACTAACGATTGATATATACAGATTGCTGCAGCAGTCTCTTCAGCGCAACGACGCCTTCCGCGCGCGTAGCAGTTCCATTCGGGACAAAAGAGTTTGCGTTGCGCCCTTCCATAAGTCCTTTGCTCACGACCGCAGCTACAGCATCCTTAGACCATGCGGCAATCTCATTCTGATCCCTAAAGGATTGGAGAACTGCCTCCGTATTCACAGCGGTATCCTTTACCTCAGCAATCTCAGCCGCTCGTAGAATGAGTACACTCATCTGCTCACGCGTGAGAAGCGCATTCGGGCTGAAGTGGCTGCTGTCCGTGCCTTGAATCAGTCCCTGCTCTACCGCTGCTCCTATTGCACCCGCATACCAATCTTGCGACTGGACATCGACGAATGGCATCACACCTGCCTTCTCCTTCATGCCGAGCGCTCGCACAAGCATCGCTGTAAATTGGGCACGCGTCAACGTCTCTCCCGGAGAGAAGCGGGTGTCACTCGTTCCCTTCACTATTAGCTTGGATGCAAGCAATAAGATATCTTGCTCTGCCCAGTGTCCCTGTATGTCCGTGAACATTGGGGGCTGCACTTCTACAGTGCCGTATATCCCCGTCTCCGATAGCTTGAGCAGCACTTCCAAATCCCCTTCACGAGATTCAAATAAGGCAGGGATGAACGCGTACCTTCCTGACTTCCCATCATAATCGATTACCGTCATTCGATTTCGATCAGCTGCAATCGCTGGAAGCTTGAATCGATATTCCGCCCGTTCCCCCTTGAATGCAATCGCCTTCTCTTCTTCCCCTTCCTTCACGACCAATCCAATTTCGAGCGCTGCCCCTATCTTCTTGGATCCATCCTGCAATAATCGTTGCTGGAGTGCTCTATCCTGTTCTTGCAACAACGTCCCGATACGAATCTGAAGCTCCCCAGACTTCTGATTACTGATGCCTGTCAGGGCGGTCTTCATCGCGTGAAGCGGCAGCTTCAGGACACCTTGCGGCGATTCGATGGCAATGCTGGATTGTGGAAGCTCCTCCGCAGCTTGCACCACGCCTAGCACGGGAATGCTAATTTCAAGCACATCCTGCACACTCGCAATCGAATATTTCAGAATAGGGTTAGACAATGATGAGGCTTGTTTCTTGAACTGTTCGATCTCTTCCTGCATCGGAGCAAGATTTACCTTCGCTGCGGTTACTTGACGACCATCCCGATCTTGTCGATAAGCAATGGACAGCCGCTCTATTTTGTTCGTTGTCGCAGGCTGCTGCGAAACAGCTCCCGAACCGCTAGATGGATTCGAACCTCCTGAATTCGGATCCGTGCCGCCTGAATCGGTGCGGATGATGTCAATCGTCCGACTGTTCGTCTTATGTTTATCTACAAACACAGTAATCGTTACGCTGTTGCGGCCAACCGATAGCGGGATGTTGGATTTGAAGCCGCCGCTTGCGTCAATGATCGCTGGCTTACCATTCAAAAACACCTCAGCCTTCCCTGTGCCCAGCACCTCAACCTGACCCTCCACCACTATCTCGCGGTTCGATGTCTGCCGCCCATCATCGTCTTGCCATCCGCTAAGTACAGCTGCCCGTATCGAGTTACCCACATCATACGCGTTCGCCACAAGCTGGCGCAGCGTTCGCGTCCCAGAAGGATCGACGGTTGTAATGACGAATCCTCCCTGCGGAATGACACTGTTGTTCTGCTCCGGTACAGCCCAGTTCCATTGGATCGCTTGTTTACGATTGACTACATTCGTCACTTTACCGCCGGCATCTACAACAACCTCGACCCCGAATTGATTCGTGCCCGTTGAATAACCGAACGCGTCGGTCAGCACATTCACATTGCCCTCGACTCGGTTCACATTATAATAGTTCCCTTCCATGAATGAATCCGGGCTGCCTGGCAAGCTGATGCCGAGTTGATAATCCTTCACATATTCCTCATCCCGGAGGGCCGCCGAAGCAATAGGCCAGTTGATCTGGGAGGCATCGAACAACATCAGGCCATTCGTGGTAGCCAATCCTGCCTGAAATACCTCTCGCTGTACAGACGGAGTCTGCACATTGACAAGGGATATCCCCGCATACAGCGGAATCTCACCATTTGTCACAATATTGCCAAGCGTAATGTATTTCTTCACTTCCTTGCTGGTCGTCTGATAGGCGCCGATCATTAAGAAGTCTAAGTATTCAATGTAGCCCGTATCATAATATTCCGGCGTATAGACAGATTGATCAGGCATCCCTAAGCGTGCGTCATAGCGGAAATTACGGCTCCCCCAATTGACACCGTTCAAATAATACGTTTCATACCAAGAGCCTACATAGGAGGACACTTGGATCGTCCGTCCCGTTGAGACTTCATAGGAATCAACGAGTGCCTTCACTTCGGCAAAGAAGCTCTTGATCGTCCCGGAACGGAATTCCCACCAGTCTTGAATCAATGGCCCGTATACCCGGACGTTCTGCTCATATCGGTAAATATCGGCCGGCCAGTTCTGCAACTGCTTGCCCCTTGCTTGCAGGAACTGCTCGAATTTGATCCGAGTGACGTCACTGAAATCAGCCGTTTCGTTATCATATCTCCCCCGATCGTGAACGACTCCATCGACATCGTAGTTTTTGATCACTTCTTCGAACGTTTTTAATTGATATGCTCTCACCTCATCGTCTGAAGGATTGACGAATGCAACGAGCCCCTTTTTCGCGCTTTCCCGAAGACGTTTGATCTCCCCGTTGTTTTCTGGAACGTAGATACGCTCCTCCCAATTCAAGTGCTGATCGAGCACTGCGTATTCGTTATGGGCGATCGAACCTTCCGCAAATACATTCAGAGATGCGTGCACCTTTAAGCCAAGCGCATGGCCATGCGAAATAAATTCCTGCAGCAGGTCGAGATTCGGATTCGAGCCTGCCTTCTCCGGCGCTTTTATCTCGCTCACGTACGGTCTTCCGGTCAGATCGTTCTTCTTATAGGATACGAACCCCTCTACCCCTTTCACATCGAAGACGACTGTCGTCACGCCTAAGTCCTTTGCCTTCTTCAGGAAGGCCAGCACTTGCTCGCTGGATTGGAACTTCCGAGCATTCGCTGCCTGATCGACCCATAGAATGATGTCCTTCTCAGGTGCAAATCCGGGTCTGCTGAACACGACCATATTTCGCTTATCCTGTTCCTTTCCGTTTTTCATAACCACAATATCCACATAGTTCGTACCCCTGCTCAGTGTAACGGGAACTGAGAAGGTACCATCCGCAGCGAAAGTCTCCTGCTTCCCATGGATCAATAATGCCGTCGACTCCGGATGATCGATATTCACAATCCGCCCAGTAACCATCGTCTGGTTGTCTGTTACGGTATGCATCAGCTCATTATCCAGCATCAGTCTTGCAATCGCTCCATTGCCGCTTCTCACATCCTTAACAGTGACTACCTCTCCGTTTTTGCGAAGCTTGATCTGATCCCCCGCCTTGAAATGAACCGCTAGATACCGTTTGATGAAGTTCGTCGTATAGCTGTCGTCCTGTGCCATTAATACATAACCGCCATCTGGGATTTCCAGAGTAGTTGGCCCCGTCCAGACAGGAGGCTTGCCATTAATAGAAGGATTGACGACACGAAGAACACGATTATGTTCGTCTACTTGAACAGCAACATTGTATTGAGGAACGACAAGCGAGGAGCCATAATCACGTGTAAATAAGGCAACTACATTTCCGTGTGCGGCGATGTCTTCGTCTACAGCATCAATTTTATGCCGAGGCCCTTGAATTTCGATTGTGACATCGATTGGAGCAGCCTCAACCTCGATATAGTCTGAGCCCTGCCCGGAGCGTTCATAGGTCGCGGTGATGTTGGACACTGCCAGCTCTGTATCGCCTTGCAACAAGCGCACCGTGATAAGGTTAGCACCTAAGGTCAGATACACTTGCTGCAGAAAGCTGCCGTTCGCGGTAATACTCGCCTGCTTCCCACCGATGACAACCTGGATATTCTGGTTCTCTCGATAATTCGCAACATAGCCTTTGACCGCAATCATGGGTACCGTTACCGTTGAATCCGAAGGGGTAACGAGATGCAGTTCAGGCTTCAGTTCAGGCTCAGGCTTCTGATTGCGGAAATCAGCTGCCGTCACTTCCTTGCCGCCTCTCATTAATCGAATGTGATCTCCAACGCCGTAATGATGGAATAGTGGTTTTTGATGAATCGAAGAGTCCCAAGTGGTTCCACCAGAGAGCACGATATAGCCCTCCTCTGGAATTGCAATACTTATGTCGTCATCCCATGACACTGGAGGATCAGCATCAGGGCCATATACAGCTTCTACAACACTGTGACGATTGACCACGAGGGCCACATCATATTTTTTGACGAACACTTCATTACCGTACACCGTATTCGTCACACCGGCTCCACTCGTATATAAGGCCAAGAAATCGGTTTTGTTCGCTAATGAATCCCTGGGGGAATTAATATCGCTAATTACAAGCGACTGCGTTGCATCCTGCGAGACGACGGTGACAGGGTCTGCCTCACCCGATGGAAGAAGCAGTTGTTCGATTGGGGGCAGATCCGCCTCAGCCTGCGCATAATTAGGCACGGCCTGCAGCAGCGTGGAGAAAAGGAGAATGGCAACAAGCCAGATGGACAACGGTCTCAGCAAGATGTATCTCATTACGATTACCACCTTTCAGGAGAACAATTTAGGATCTATGCGCTGATACACGCATAGCACTCACGTGTGTATGTTCACCCCCCTTTGACCTTCTCGTTACAGTAATGATTGCCTCCACATTGTAGTGGTAAAACGCTTACATCATAAGCGGTTTCGCATTACCTTTTCTGGTAAAATCATGTTCATTTTTGTAGTCTTCCTATATTTGAAACCTTCTACTCGATGCGAATCCCGGACGCCCCTACGGAATAGTCAGAGAATAAACTTCTTAATTCATTTTTTATCTTGCAGCTGCCATTATTTAGTGTATGATAGAAATTATTTCATTCGACGCTTCTTCCTTCGCATGACGTAGAAGCCTCATGTCGTTCACAGATTGGAGGTCATCTTATGTCCCAGAACACATCCATATCAATGACTTGGCTGCTTCGGTATCTATATCCGGTAAGGGGCCGGCTGCTGCTGCTGCTGATTATGCTGCTCGTATCCACTGCATGTCAGCTCATCAATCCTCAGCTTGTGCAGCAATTCATCGATACAGCCGCAGCTCAAGGTGCAATATCCACCTTGCTCACACTTGCAGGCATTTATCTGCTCATTGCTGTTTTCACCCAGTTTATTACGGTTGCAATAAGCTATGTTGGCAATGATATCTCATGGCGCGCAACCAATACATTGCGCGGAGATCTCTTGCGGCATTGCCTCGGATTGGATATGCATTTCCATAACCGCAAGACACCAGGCGAGATGATCGAGCGAATAGACGGCGATGTAACCGGCATGTCCAACTTCTTCGCCATGTTCATTGCGCAGGTCATCGGCAGCTTCATCCTGCTCATTGGTATTCTTGGGTACATGTTCACCGTTAATTGGCCGATTGCAGCTGTCATGACTGTATTTACGTTTCTCTCCATCGGCTCTATGGTATTTATTCGCAACATGGGCGTGAATAGCTCCAAGGACGAACGTTCTGCAAGCGCCGCCTTATTCGGCTTGATTGAGGAACGAATCGCGGGTATCGAGGATGTGCAAGCGAATGGGGCTGTGCCCTATGTCATGAATCGATTCCATGGTGCGATGCGGAAGGTATTCTTATCCGGCCGCAAAGCTTGGATGCTGCGGGTTATTCCATGGAATAGCACAGTCGTACTCTTTTCGATCGCAGTGACGGTTGTACTGTTATTGGGCGTCCATTACTATTTAATCGGTCAAATATCGCTCGGAACGCTGTTTCTCATTTTCCAATATACGCAAATGTTAAATACACCTATTGAGCAGCTGGGGGATCAAATTCAGGAATTCCAAAAGGCCAAATCCGGCATGCTTCGCGCTCGCGAACTTCTCTCCCTTCGCAGTGAGATTGAAGATGGAACGAAGACGCAACTTCCGGATGGGGCACTCGGTCTGGAGTTCAAACAGGTTACCTTCGGTTATAACGAAGATAAAGTCGTGCTTCACGACATCACTTTCGACGTTCAGCCAGGCCAGCGACTGGGCATCATTGGCCGTACGGGAAGCGGCAAGTCCAGCATCAGCCGTCTGCTGCTTCGTCTATACAACATCAACAGCGGAACAATCCAAATTGGCGGCGAGGATATTCGCAGCTTGAAGCTGGAGACGCTGTACCGCCGCGTAGGAATGGTGACGCAAGACGTGCAGCTCTTTGACGGAACGCTGCGCGACAATCTAACCTTATTCGATCCGAATGTTTCGGACGAGAGCATCTTGGAGACAACCGCGAGGCTCGGGCTGCGGCAATGGATCGATGGACTGTCTAATGGACTCGATACCCATTTGTCCTCGGGTGGAACTTCGCTATCCGCAGGTGAAGCTCAATTGTTCGCCTTGACACGTGTATTTCTGACCAATCCAAGCATTATTGTGCTTGATGAGCCTTCATCAAGGCTGGATGCCGCAACAGAAGCAATGCTGCAAGTTGCAGTCGATCAGCTGATGGAACAGTGTACGGGCATTGTCATCGCCCATCGCTTGGCAACGCTCGAACAGGTCGATACGATCATGGTGTTACAGCATGGACGAATTGTCGAGCTAGGCTTGCGCGAAGAGCTTGCAAACACCCCATCCTCGCATTATGCGAGACTGCTTCGAACAGGAATGGAGGAGGAATTGGCATGACCGTAACGCGCTTTATCACCCGATTGTTCCAGTTCCGACCGATGCTCTTTCTTGTAAACGGAATCATGTGGGGCATGTTTCACGCAATCCCCCTGCTCATCGGTCTCGGCATGCAGTGGTTTTTTGATCGCGCTACTACCCAATCTCATGACTATATGTGGCTTGCGGTTCCGTTAATTGTTATCGCACTTGTACGCATACTGCGGGTTGGAGTATTTTTTGCAGCATTCTACCAGTGGGTCACTTATATCTATCATATTCAAGCTGTACTGCGTACCAACATGCTGGCAGGCATTATGCGCTGGCCGGGACGCCATCTTCCGGCTTCCCCCGGAGATGCTGCCAGCCGCTTCCGCGACGATGTGAATGAAGTCGTGGATTACGTGGAATCATGGGTCGACTTCTGGGGACGATTGGCCTTCACCATCGTATCCATCATCATTATGGCCAACATCAATTGGCAAATTACCGTAGTTGCAATCCTGCCGCTGCTTGCTGTTACCGTGCTGAACAACCTGTCGGGCAATCGCGCACGGCGCTATAGCCAGCAGAATCGAGAAGCAACATCGAAGATTACGGGCTTCATCGCGGAGATATTCGGAGCAGTTCAGGCGCTGAAGCTTGGGCAGGCTGAACGCCATGTGCACCAGCGCTTCGTCGGGCTGAACGAGAATCGTCGTCAAGCTGCCCTTAAGGATACGCTGTTCACGCAATGGATGAAGTCGCTGAATCAGCATGTGCTTACCATCAGCACGGGTGGAATTCTGTTGATGTGCGCAACAGAAATGCAGGCAGGACGGTTCTCTGTAGGAGACTTCGCTCTATTTACCTCCTACTTGACGAACTTCGCCTTCAGCATATCCTTGTTCGGCTTTATGGTCTTTCAACATAAGCGCCTGCAAGTATCTCTCGATCGAATGCGCATCTTGTTCCAGCCGGGAGAAGAGGATCGAGTCGTGGAGCACAGCAAGATTTATCTGAATGAAGATCCTCCGGCTCCACCCGTTCGCACCCTTCATGATTCAGAACGGCTGCATTCCTTGGAGATCGATCAGGTATCATTCATTTATCCGGATTCTGAACATGGCATTCACGATATTCAATTTCGCTTGAATCGAGGCGAATTCCTCGTCATTTCTGGCAGGATCGGCTCGGGGAAATCCACGCTAATGCGTACATTGCTTGGTCTGCTGAAAAAATCAGAAGGAACGATACGCTGGAACGGGAAGGAGATTGATCCTGCATCCTTTCTCACCCCGCCCAAAGCTGCCTATACGCCGCAAGTGCCTCGCTTATTCAGCGACCCGCTTCGGGAAAATATCATCATGGGCAGTCATGATCGAGAGAAAGATGCATTGGAGCACGCCATTCGTCTAGCAGTTATGGAGCGGGATATTGAACAGCTTGAAAATGGTCTTGATACGTATGTAGGGCCTCGCGGGGTAATGCTCTCCGGCGGACAAATTCAACGGGCGGCAACTGCAAGGATGATGATGACACAATCTGATCTGTATTTGTTCGACGATCTGTCCAGCGCCCTTGATGTGGAGACCGAGCAGCTGCTATGGGAGCGATTATTCACCGAGCGTGATGTCACCTGCATTGCCGTGTCGCACCGCCGCGCTGCCTTAAGCAGGGCTGATCATATTATCGTAATGAAGGATGGCCGCATCGAGGCAGAAGGGACACTGCATGAGTTGCTCGCAACATGTGCAGAAATGCAGCTGCTCTGGCAAGGCGAGCAGTCCTCTAAGGAGGAAGTGCCGAAGGAGGAACTGATCAGTACCTAGTGGATTGATCATTAGTTACAACTTACTACGTAGTGCTTACTAATGGCTCTACTCAAACTCATGCTTCATCAGCATAAAGAAATCTAGCAAGAATCCCATGTGAAAAGGAGGATGGCATCTCCATGTCTTGGTTCTCTCTACAGGCAGCAGACACGTTCAAGGCATTCTCTTCAGCACATATGGGGGCACTGTTTCTATTTATCGTGACAGTGCTCCTCTTATATCGATGGCGTCATTGGTTTCGACAGGAGAAACATAACCGATACGGCAGATGCGTCCTAATAAGTTTGCTCGTCCTATCTGAAGTAACCTTGAATATATGGTATGTGGCAACAGGGATATTCCGTGCGGCGGATACACTCCCGTTCGAGCTATGCAGCATCTCCTTATACATGTGTGTGCTCATGCTCCTGTTCCGAAGCAAGAAGATATTCCATATTGTTTATTTTACTGGTATCGGGGGAGCGCTCCAGGCACTGCTAACGCCAGCTCTAGACTATCCGTTCCCCCATTTCCGATTCGTCCAGTTCTTCATTGCCCATATCGCAATCATCCTCGCGGTGCTGTATATGGTCTGGATAGAAAATGTGAGGCCTACGTGGAAATCAATCGGTTATGCGATGCTGTTCCTTAACGTTCTGCTCGTTGTAGTTGGGGGTGTCAACTATATAACAGGCGGCAACTACATGTTCTTGGCTCACAAGCCGGAGACTGCTTCCTTATTGGATGTGCTGGGGCCTTACCCGTGGTATCTTCTATCACTCGAGGGTGTTGCGCTGGGAATGTTCATTGTCTTGTATCTTCCATTTCTTATCGCAGGGCGACTGCGTACAAGCAGCAGTACGGATAAAAATCTGCGAGGCTGATTCAGAGTGCCTATTGGAGCAGCAGCCGTTGCGAAATGATCATGCATATCAAAAAAAGGATTGTGCCTCCACACAATCCTTTCTCTTATTTTCATCGTAATCATCATATTCATCGCTATCATAGATTACAATTTATTCCTCTAGCTTGTATAATAGAAATGTACAACACACCTTGAGTGGTTGGCTCCCTCCGGAAAGGAGGTGAGTCTATGAACTTCTCCTTCTCCGATGTTATCATGTTCGCTACGTTTCTCGTCGCGCTACTGACGTACATGGATAGAAAAAAGAAGTAACCACTCATGGTTAGCCGCCGTGGGTTACTTCTCTATAGCTTTATGAAATTTATGGAGGGGAAAATCCACTCAAGATGTTTGTACTGGGAACGGATGGCAGTCCGTTCCTTATTTATTGTATCGCTCTTATTACATATTATACCTGATTGCCGCCACTAATCAATTGAAATAAACTACTAATTTCAAGTTTCCAGCTACTCTTATACAGGCATATGCTCCTGTATCCGACGCTTCTCGCGTACTTCCTCCATCGTCTCCATAAAGCGGCGCTCCGCTTCCCCCATATACGTATCACTGCGGCGAATATAGACAACGGATACCATATTGAACGGTTTCGGTATGGTGAATACTTGCAGCTCGCCTTCTTTCTCTAGACGTCTTACTGCGGCCCGAGGGACAACTGTTATGCCGAGCCCAGCTACAACCGTTCCGATAATCGTCTCTAGTGTCCCGAATTCCATCACCTTCGTTGGCGAAATTCCCTCGAGCTGCATCCACTGCTCCAGCTTCGCTCGATATCCGCAGCCTTTGCGGAAGACAAGCAGCGGGCGGTGCAGCAATTCCCGCACATGGAATAACGGCTGCTTCCCGTCTACGGCACATTTGCCGCATACGAGCACCAATTCCTCATCGAACACTGGGTACTGTTCTACGTTCGATACCGTTACCGGACCGGATACGAATGCCCCATCCAGCTTGTATTCCAGCACTTCTTCCGTCAGCTTGTCCGTTACCCCCGCCATAAGCGACAGGTCAACCTTCGAATATTTCTGATAGAACAGACTTAATATATCAGGCAGTCCGACGACCGTCTCTACTGAACCGATCAGCAGGCTGCCAACAGGATCTTCACTGTCTTGGAACGCCTTCCTCATTTCACTCATGAGCATTGACATCCGCTCTGCATAATAGAGCAGCTTGCGGCCTTCCGCATTCAAGGTCATGCCCCTGCGATGGCGATGAAACAGCGGATGCCCAACCTCCTGCTCCAATGCACGGATGCGAGCCGTTACGTTCGACTGCACATACCCCATCTCTTCAGCCGCACGGCTGACACTTCCATGCTCAACGACGGACATGAAAATATGAATGTCACTCAAGTCCATCCTAATTACTCCTTCACACTCTATGTTAGATATCATTATTAGTGATATCTTAAATCACTTTCAATTATTTTACAAGATATCAGAAAAGTCATAATATGAATTTCAGTTGTTATCGAACGTTACTATAAACGGAATTGTTAAGCAATCTCTATTACAGATACAGATAACGCTTGGCATCGTGTGGAGTGGGAGTGAGTGGCATCATGAGTAAGAAACATTTTTGGCAGGGAGCTATGTTTTGCCTCTTTGCAGCAGTAGCATGGGGAGCAATGTTCCCGATTGCCGAGAGCGCGCTGCATCATATCGATCCGTTCTGGTTCTCCGGAATTCGATACTGTATCGTCGGCCTATTACTAGCTGCACTGTTATTGTTCAAGGAAGGCAAGGCAGCATTCAATACAAAGGGACAAACCTTCAAAATATGGCTGCTTGGATTGTTCGGGTTCACTATTTATAACTTCGGCGTATTCTGGGGACAACAGCAGCTCGGCAAATCAGGAGTTCTGCTCGCCTCCATCATGGAATCGTTCATGCCGATGCTGGCTGTACTGTTCGTATGGCTCGTAACGCGCAAAATGCCAAAGATGTCAACACTTGCTTGTGTGATCACCGCATTTATTGGAGTTGTCTTCGTCGTGACGAAAGGCGATCTTCACTCCCTTGCAAATGGAGGACTGAAGCTGCTTCCACTCTTGTCTGTATTTGCAGGGATTACAGGGTGGGTTATTTACACCGTTAGCAGCGGACAGTTCGCTGGATGGTCTGCACTTCGTTTCTCTACCTTGAGCTCGCTGTACGGCGGATTTACAACCCTGGCTATCGTTCTCGTCATGACTGCTCTAGGCATCGTCGATGCTCCATCTGTGAGCACGGTTGTATCGATTGCGCCGGAGATGAGCTTCATGATTCTCGTAGCCGGACTGCTCGCCTTGCTGAGCTGGATTCAAGGGGTTCAATTGTTGAAGCCGATTAATGGCATGCTGTTCATTAACTTCGTGCCTGCAACAACGTTCATTATCTCCGTCATACAGGGTTATGAGGTATCGTCAGCAGAGTGGTTCGGCACACTGCTTATCGTCAGCGCTCTAATCGTGAACAATCTGTTGAGCCGCCGTGCATCGCAAGATGCGGACACTGAGACAGCCAAATCAACTGCCGATTTGCGAAGCCGTCTTCCGAAGAAGCGTTCCCATGCACCAACTGGTTAATCCATTCATTTGCACGAACTAACGTAGGCCCCGAACGAATAAAAAGGTGTACCGCGCAAGCGGTACACCTTCAAATAACAGTAATTGTAAATTACGACAGAATTGTCTCTGCAATTGTCCGAACCATAACTCCAGTTCCGCCCTTCGGATCAACGCCACGGCTGGATGCGAGGAATGCAGTCCCTGCAATATCCAAGTGAATCCAAGGCAATTCGTCAGCGAATGTTCCGACGAACAAGCCAGCTGTAATCGTTCCTGCTCCACCTGGAATAGCATTGCGCAGATCCGCAACGTCGCTCTTCAGCATATCCCAATACTCTTGATTGGAAGGAAGCTGCCATACGAGTTCATTTGTACGGGATGCAGCTGCTTTGAACGTATCGTAGAAGGCATCATCATTCGTAACAACACCTGTTGTAATCGAACCGAGCGCGACCCCGACAGCACCAGTCAACGTTGCTGCATCGATCAGCTTGCTTGCGCCAAGCTCTTTCGCATACGTCATGCCGTCAGCCAGTACAAGGCGTCCTTCCGCATCTGTGTTGAGCACTTCAATGGTACGTCCGCTGTAGGATGTAATCACATCACCTGGCTTCAACGCATTGCCAGCAGGCATATTTTCCGCCGAAGCAATCACGCAGATCACGTTCTTCTGTGGACGAAGACGTCCAATTACGGACATCGTGCCGAGCATTGCAGCTGCGCCGCCCATATCACAGATCATTTCATCCATTTTCGCAGAAGGCTTCAAGGAAATACCGCCTGTATCGAACGTAATCCCTTTGCCGACGATGCCATAAACATCTGTCCACTCGTCCGTGCCTTGATATTTCAGAACGATCATGCGTGGAGGATTCACGCTGCCCTTGCCAACGCCGAGCAGACCCCCCATGCCCTTCTCTTCGATCTGCTTCTCATCGAGCACGTGTGCTTCGAAGCCGAACTGTTCAGCCAGTTCCAACGCTTGTTCTGCGAGTGTGCTAGGAACAAGCACGTTCCCTGGCAAGTTCGTCAGGTCACGCGCATACGTTGTACCGAGCGCATAAGCTTGTCCCGTCTTAATGCCTTCGTTCCATGCTTCTGTCGCCAGTTCCGCTGCGTACAGGTTCAGGGATGCAAAGGTATGAGCTGGCTTCGCATCTTTCTTATAGGTAACGCGCTGATAAGCCCCCAAGAGGAAGCCTTCCACCATCATATGTGCGAACGATTGCGCTGCTGCCGCATCAGCCTGTACAAGCTGTTCCGGTACGATAACCGCTACACGGCTCAGGCGATGCTTCACCGCTACACGAGCAGCCTCAGCAAGACTAAGACGTACTTGCTTCTCTGTCAGCGCTTCTTCCTTGCGTCCTACTGCAATCAGAACAGGAGTCTTCTCTTCTCCTGTAGCTACTACATAAGTCTTGCAGCAATCTGCCTCGAACAATCCGCTACGAACCGCTGCCGCACAGGCTTCGGCCCCTGGGAATCCAGATGCATTCTCGAATTCAGCTTTTGTACCAATTACTACAACAGCGTCTGCCTCAATCTGAGCAGATGCAAGTGCTTGAGCTTGAATTTGTACATCATTCATCCATGTTGCATTTGCTAGTTTCATAATGTGATCATTCCTTTGTATTAAAAAATGATGAATGCCAATGTCTCCCTTATTGTACCACAACCCTGATCGTTGTGGCTTCATAACGGCAGACATCGGCTGCGTTGGTGAGGCTTCTTGCCCTTACAAGTATTTATGCGAGCGGCAATCGAATCGTAAACAGCGTCCATTCTCCCTCTTGGCTGTCTACCTCAATTAACCCGCCGTGATTTTTAATAATTCGATAACTAACAGACAACCCGAGTCCAGTACCATCGGCCTTCGTTGTGAAGAATGGATCGAATAAGCGCTCCATCGTCTTCAGGGACATCCCTCTTCCGTTGTCCCGAATATGTATCTTCGCGAACCGACCGTCCTGCTCTGTCACGATGCGGATATGCCCTTTCCGTACAGCGGCCACATCATCAATCGCGTCAATCGCATTGCGTATCATATTCAATATAACCTGCTTAATCTGCTTCACATCAATGGATACAAATAATGAGCCCGAAGCGGAGTTGTCGACCAATTCAATCTCGCAACCTTTCATAACAGCATCGCTTTCGGTCAGGAGAACAACCTCTCGTAGAAGGGAGGAAACAGGAACTTCTGAGGTCATAGGAGCTGATGGTTTGGAGGAATTCAGAAATTCAAAGATGATATCATTGGCACGATCAATTTCTGCGAGAATAATCTTCGCGTACTCTTCCTTGCCAAGCTGCATCAGATGCGGCCTGAGTAATTGAATGAAGCCGCGAATCGAGGTTAATGGGTTGCGTATTTCATGCGCAATAGCTGCGGCGATTTTACCAAGAATAGCGAGCTTGTCATTTTGATATGCCGTTTGTTCGATGCGCTTGAAGTCAGATACATCTTTAATGCTAAATAAATAATCGCCATCCATCTGATCCCCGTAGGTGACGGTGACAAGATAATGTCGGTCCAGACGATCGGAGAATTCGTGATAGCGCTTTCTTTGGAGGATAGTATCTTTATAGAGACGGAGGAGCATTTTGCGCTTGTCCCTTTTGAGTAAAGGATGAAAAAGCATTTCACGCAAGGAACAACCTACAAGTGCTTTGCGTGGTACATCCAGCAGCTTGGCGGTCTCCACATTAATGAAAGACAGTACGCCGCTGCAGTCAAATAATACGATTCCGCTATCCATATGCTGAAGCACGTTCTCGTATTTGTCACGAACGCTCTTGGTGGAAAATAAAGCTTGTGCGGACTGAATCCAAGGCTCACGTATCGGGTTCAGCGCCACTGCAATCCCCTCCTTGCCTCTCTCTTCTGTCTTTATAGCTATCATCCACTCTAAGAAATATAGGAACGAACGATGAAATGCCTTGACCCCATCATTCCAGTCAACATGGGCCAGAACAGTGAACATTGCATCCTCGTGCAAGCTAAGAAGATCCTGCTGCAGCTCCAGTGAATGTAGCTCCATGGCTAATTCACTCGCTACATGCAAATCCTTCTCGTCCCCGTTCATGATATAATTCCACAGCCCTCTACAATATCTTTGAATCCACTCATTCTCACTTCGCACTTGCAGCTTGCAGTCCGTGGTCAATGTGGCTCACCTCATTTGTACGGTAACCGTATCCAGGTTCGTCCCAACAGCTTCATCATAGTAAACTTTTGGCAAAATCGTCAACACTAGATAATGTCGAAAATGGACAAATAAGCTCATTTCCCTTAAAAGTAAGCTAAAATGCCTGTCTCATTGCATGACAAAGAGGCGCCATGCGCCTATCGCCCTACAATGGAGCGTACCTCGGAGCACGCTGTTTGACGATCGGCCGCCGCCTCTTCCTCTAATCCTATATGACAGACAGCTTCTATTTCTGCTTCAGCAGCTTCGCTCTGCGACGACTCATTAGGGCCAATCGACGCTTCAGCTCCGCTTCCCATTGTGTATCTTTCCACTGCTTGGCCAATGCAAGCAAATCAAGCGCATTATCGATTTGTGTCTTCACTAGTTCTAGCGGATCATCATGCTCTTGATTAATGCAGTTCTCGAACATACCTTCATCATCCGTGTGTACATAGTCACGGAAGTCAATTTCTTCCGCACCGTCATCTGATGAATATTCCGCCAGTATTTCGTATTCGCTTTCAACTAAGTAATGGACTTCAATGCGATGACAGACCGGACACAGCAGCAGGGGAACATTATGAATGCGTGTTCGATAATGCTGCAGGGTACCCGTTGTCCCGATCATGCTTGCTCCACAACAAAAGCTCATGTTCTCCCTCCTCGCTCTGCGGTAAGCTAAGATTATTGTAGTGTATTCGATAGCCCCTCTAATAATTCCTTTAATTCTGATAAAACTTCCTTCAAATGTCCTACCTTAAGCTCCCCGCGTATAACTGTGTGCCCATGGGCATATAGATGTAAATAATACAAAGAAGCGGGAGGCATACTTATGAAATCAAATGTACTGTTCATCGCCTCGAAGCAAATTCAATACGTACATTATGACGAATCAAACCTCAAATTGGTTGTGCACTATGCAGATGGGAAGCAAGACGCATTTTCATCCATATCGTCAAGCTGGTTCGAGCAGTTAATGCATTCTGACAATCAATACGATGATGTGATGAAACTTTCGGAAGGTCTGTTAAATGGAAGCTTGAAGAAGCGTCATGAACATGTGTGAGCGTCAATATTTCCAAGTTTGAAATCAAATGTAAAAGCATTTTCATTTTCAAAGGTTCCAATCCTTTTTTCAAATATTCATAAAAGGAACAGACATGAAACACCGATTGCATGGATAGTATAGGTTGAAGCATGAAGTGATTTCCAGGAAAGGAGGAGCGCTTATTCCTGCTGCCGATGCACGGACGCCATCATCCTATCGTCAACATTCTGCCTTGCAATTGTTACTTAAAGACCCTTTTACCCTATTCGCCTATTGGTTCATCACAGCACGCACACAAGCAGCCGTAGAGCGACACTATCGAATGGGCTGGAACGAAATGACCAAAGCGATACAGCTGTATGAAGTACCGCGTGCCGATTTTCCTCACTGCAAGCTAGGCGCATCTAACCAAGTATTACTGCATCCCGTGGAATCGCATGAGAGCTCCGTATATCTGCATCCTGTTAAGCCGAATCGTTCATACATAGCTGATTATGGGATCATTCCGGCATCGCAATCCTTTGTACCACTTGCACGTTCAACATTCGTTCATACCCCCTACTTGCAATCATATGGCGAATTCCCTGAGCAGATGGGTGCCTTACAAGCCATACATTTGGAGCAAACAGAAGCCGGATCGCCATTTCCATCATTCTCATCTTATACGTTATATGAAAATCGAGAAGGAGTTTGTGAATGAACGCATTTGTCCCAGTAAGCTCTCATCCCAGCATGCACACGCAAGGATTAGTATCCCTCGTTCTGCATGCACATTTGCCTTATGTGCGCCACCCGCATGTACAGCGCACATTGGAAGAACGCTGGTTTTTCGAAGCTATGTTGGAGACGTACCTCCCACTGCTTCATACCTTCGGCCAGCTTGAGCGAGACAACATCCCATTTCGCCTTACGATGACGTTAACCCCGACTTTGCTGTCCATGATGGACGACGCGGAGATGAAAGTGCGGTTTGAATCCCACTTGCAGCGTTCGATTGACTTGGCTGAATCCGAAGTAAAGAGATTGGCAGGCCACAATGACCTGCAGGACGTCGCTGCAATGTATGTGGAGCGGTGGCATCAATTGAAGTCCATCTACGCTCGGCTCGAAGGCAATGTCATTAATGGATATCGGCATTATGTCCAAAAAGGGAACTTGGAATGCATGACATGTGCTGCAACTCATGCCTTCCTCCCTCTAATTAAGCAGCCATCCCTAGCTTACCTGCAAATTGAGGTGGGGATGCGGGAACACGAGCGGCTGCTCGGCAGACGGCCTAACGGAATCTGGCTGCCAGAGTGCGCCTACGCACCAGAACTTAGCCCGATTCTCCAAGAATGCGGGATTCAATATTTTATTGTTGATCACCATGGATTCGTCAATGCAATGCCGCAGCCAACAGCCATGCATTATGCTCCTATCGATACAGGAGGAGGGGTATTCGCCTTCGCACGCGATCCAGATTCCTCAAGACAAGTATGGAGCACGCACGAAGGGTATCCAGGTGACCATGATTATCGAGAATACTATCGCGACATCGGCTACGATCTTGGCTGGAACAGTGCAGATGAATGGGATTATATTCGTCCTCACCTGCTGGATAATGAAGCACGAATCAATACAGGACTCAAATATTATCGTATTACCGGAGTACATGACGTTCCTAAAGAACCATACCGACCAGAATGGGCCCTGCACAAAGCTAGGGAACACGCACGTCACTTCTTGAACAACAGAGAACTTCAACTTGAAGCGGCTCAAGTAGATGGGGATCGCCTTCCGATCGCCATCAGCCCCTATGATGCGGAACTATTCGGACATTGGTGGTTCGAAGGCCCGCTATGGATAGAAGCATTATTCCGAGAGCAGTCGGAACGAACCCGCCATCATACACAACGCATTGAGTTCGTAACACCAAGTGATTACCTATCGCGATACCCCAATCAGGAAAAGGCTCAATTATCGTTCTGTAGTTGGGGACGCGGCGGATATGCGGATGTCTGGCTGCAGCAGGGAAATGACTGGATGTATCCACGTCTTCATGAGACGGAAGATCGAATCCTGCACACTGTATCCCATGTCGATAAGGAGGCAGCTTCAAGCTTCCATGACATGCAAGAGCGCATTATCAATCAAGCTATCAACGAATGGATGCTCGCAGCGAGCAGCGATTGGGCTTTCATCGTAGATGCGGGGACGGTGACCGAGTATGCTGGGATGCGAACGACTCAGCATCTGGAGCGATGCCACAACTTGCTGGACATGATTGAGCGGGGCGTATACGACCAAGTACTTGTCGAGCGGATGGAGGGAGAATACCCTTGCTTCCCTACAGTTGATTATCGGCTTCTGACCAGCAGAGCTAGGCATTCAAACGAGCGAATATACCATTTCAATGCAGCCTATCCCCCTACCAAACGAACTATACCATTCAACTGTCCCCAACCTATTTTGGCACATCATCCACAATATCGTTCCAACAAACGCATCTTAATGATAGCTTGGGAGTTCCCGCCGCTCGTTGTAGGCGGGCTGTCACGAGCCGTATATGATCTCTCCCGCCATTTAAGCAAGAAGCAATGCGAAATTCATGTAGTCACTCGCGAAGTGCCAGGCGCACCTGACTATGAGCTAATGGATGGGGTTCACGTCTATCGTGTCCCACTTATACAGACAGCTTCACCACTAGAGTTCATGGATTGGGTGTTCCATATGAACGCTGCCATTTCATCACTCGTTGATGATCTCGTAGATGCCGGTCTGACCTTCGACCTCATGCACGCCCATGATTGGCTCGTCTACCCTGCCGCAGCAGACTTGAAGCAGACTTACCATTGGCCGCTGGTTGCTACCATTCATGCCACCGAGCATGGACGCAATCATGGCCGGCTGCACGGCGAGCTTCAGCAGCGAATCCATGACATGGAAGCAAGCCTGACAGCAGAGGCCGACCATACCATTGTGTGCAGCCATGCCATGGTTCAGGAGGTCGCATCTCTATTCGATCTTACACGGCAGCGCGTTACCATGATACCGAACGGGGTTGACGCGATTGACATAGCTATACCAGCTGGTTCGATCAACAACCTAGAACATCGCACTGATCTAGTAGATTCCCAACTTCTCTTCTATGTTGGCCGCCTTGTCTATGAGAAGGGCATCCATATTCTCATTGAGGCAATGCCACTTATTATACAGTCTGTTCCACAAGCGAAGCTGATTATCGCCGGTACTGGACCCATGAGACAGCAATTAGAGGCTCAGGCCGCACAGTTAGGACTGCAAGAACATATCCTCTTCGCTGGATTTGTACAGGATGAGGCACGGGATGCGTGGATTGCAGCCTCATCGGTATGTGTATTCCCCAGTCTATATGAACCCTTCGGAATCGTTGCGCTTGAAGCAATGCGGTTCGGAACACCTGTTGTCGTATCAGACACGGGTGGACTCGCTGAAATCATTGATCATGCTGTAGATGGATACAAAGCACTCCCAGGTCATATTGAATCATTAGCATGGCATGTAACGGATCTCCTCCTCCATCCTGAGCGAGCTGCTCAAATGGCTGCAAAAGCACAACAGAAGGTTCGAGCACACTACGACTGGAATACGATAGCTGTGTCAACGAGACAAGTATATGAAGGAGTGATCGCTCGATGAAGGCAGTGATTATGGCAGGCGGCAAAGGTACACGGCTTCGACCGTTGACACTAGGCACACCCAAGCCAATGGTTCCCCTATTGAATCGTCCGTGCATGGAATACATTATTGAATTGTTGAAGAGGTACGACATTCATCAAATCGCCGTTACCGTACAATATTTGCCCGATGTGATTCGCAACCATTTCGGTGACGGCTCCAAATATGGCGTGCAGCTGCATTATTTCGAGGAGGACGCTCCTCTCGGTACGGCAGGCAGCATTAAGAATGCTGAGTCCTTCCTTAACGAATCGTTCATCGTCATCAGCGGCGATGCCTTGACCGACTTCAATCTGCGCCAGGCCATCCACTATCATAAGGAGAAGCAGGCAATCGCTACGATGGTACTGACGCAAGTAAGCTTGCCTCTCGAATATGGGGTGGTCATGACCGATGAAGAGGGCCGGGTCTCCCGCTTCCTTGAGAAGCCTAGTTACGGAGAAATATTCAGCGATACCGTCAATACTGGCATCTATATATTGGAGCCAGAATTATTAGATTGGATTCCGGAGCAGGAAAGCTATGACTTCAGTCTGCATCTCTTCCCAAGACTGCTTCAAGAACAGCAGCGACTATACGGATATACTGCTTCCGGATACTGGTCAGATATTGGAAATTTACAGCAATATCGGCAGACTCAATTTGATATGCTCGATCGCCGCGTAGATGTGCACATTCAAGCAGCAGAACCGATGCCAGGTCTATTCGTAGAGTCAGGCGTGAGGCTCCCTTCCCGTATTAGACTGAGCGGACCTGCCTATATCGGAACAGATTCGATTCTCCACCCTTCCTGCTCGATCGGACCATATACCATTCTCGGCTCCGGCAATATTGTGTTCCCGCACAGCTCACTTACACGCTCCATCTTGTGGAACGGAAACCGCGTTGCCAAGCACTGCGACATTGAAGATGCGATCCTGCTCCACCGCACGAACATCGGCAGTGATGTACACATTCAAGAAGGCGCTGTTATTGGAAGCGGCTGTACGATCGGCGATAAATCCCATATCCGTTCTCAAGTTAAACTGTGGCCGAACAAAGAGGTTGAAGCGCATAGCATCGTAAATGCTACGCTCATCTGGGGCAATGCAGCTGCCTCGCTGTTCAAGGGCAGCAAAATATGCGGAAGTCCGAATAGCGAGCTGACCCCAGAATTTATCGGCAAGCTGGCCTGTGCTTATGGATCGATCCTCAATCGGGAATCATCTATTGTTCTGGCTGCATCTTCGCATCCTTTTGACACCATAATGAAGAATGCCTGTGCAGCAGGACTTCAATCACAGGGCATTCATATCATTGATATCGGAGACGCTCCGCTGGAATGCTTGCGGCATGCTGTTACCACATTGAAGGCCGATGGCGGCATTCATTTCAAGGTGCTGTCCGCTAGCGAGGATGCCAAGTTCGAACAAATGGTGATGAGCTGGATGGATGCAAGAGGAATGCCATTCGCGAAAGGCTTGGAGCGTAAGATCGAAAATGCCTACTTCCAAGAAGACTTTGCGCGAACACCAATCGAATATATAGGGCGCAGAAGAAGTGAAGAACACGCGATAACCTCCTATTTTACAACACTATCCAAGGCCATTGACTTCAATCTAATTCAATCTGCAAGCTTCAAGCTCGTCGTTCAGAGCTCAGGTGCAGAAGCAGCACTCGTTCAACAATGGTCTTCCCTGACCGGAGGCATCCTGCTGCATACCCAATCTGATGTGCCGTCCCCAGCTGCCGTTATTGAGCATATTCGAAATGTTCAGGCTGACATGGGCATCATGCTGACCGAAGATGAAGGGTTCCGCATCTATATGAGTGACGGCACAAGCATGCATCATAATCATCTGCTTCCGCTGCTGCTGCAGGCGCTTGTCCACACGGGCGTCAACGCGAGCATTGGGGTGCCGATCAGCGCTCCTGTTACAGCAGAGCAGATTGTCAGTCGCAGCGGGGTAAGGGTCGTACGGACGCAGGAGCCGCTTCGCTCCCAGATGGAAGCCACGAGCGGCATCGCCTTGTTACCTGCGGCACATCGCTTATATGCGATTAGTCTGATTTTGCAGCTCATGGCAGACACCGGACAGCCGCTGCACGAACTTGCTGCGGATATTCCAACCCTGCATACCGCCATTGAAGAAGTGACCTGCCCCCGTTCTGACAAAGGCAGTGTCATGCGCGAGATGACCGAGTGGGTTCGCCAGTCCTCCTATCGCGCGGAATTTCTGGATGGAATTAAGATTGAGACGCCTGAGGGCTCCATTCTTATTCAGCCGGATCAAGAAGAGCCTTTGTTCCGCGTTATTTCACAAGCAGACAGTATGACCAAAGCGCGAATTCTAGCTCATGAATATGCAGGACGGTTGATCCAGACGCAGTCCCCGTTAAGGAAGTGATGACGTGCCGCGCCATCTAGTCGTCGGAAATGGCAAATTTCTCGTGAACCTTGACGAGCACGCCTATGTAAGGGATGTCTATTATCCGTATGTTGGTCAACTGAATCATACAGCAGGCTATCCCAGCCGTCTCGGGGTATGGGTGGAAGGTCAATTCAGCTGGCTAGGCGATCCAGAGTGGAACATTCGCCTGGCTTATCAAGAAGATTCGCTTGTTACCGATGTAACCGCCACACACGAAGGGCTTGGTATTGTGCTTAATATGAATGATGCCGTTCACCAGCGGGATTCGATCTACTTGAAGCGGATTGTCATCTCGAATGGTAATCCAAACCCACGTGAAGTACGCTTATTTTTCCATCAGGATCTGTCCATCAATGAAACGGAAGTTGGCGATACAGCAGGATATTACCCTGACAATGGCACGTTATTTCATTACAAAAAAGATCGCTACTTCATGTTCAATGGCTGCATCACCCAGCATCATGGTGAAATAGCAGGCATACACCAATACACGACAGGCATCAAGCGATTCCATCAGGCGGAGGGAACGTGGAAGGACGCAGAGGATGGGCATCTTATGGGGAATCCTATCGCCCAAGGCTCTGTTGACAGCACGATCTGCTTGCGCACGATCGTCCCCGGCTCAGACAGTCGGGAGAGCTATTATTGGCTCAGTGTTGGTAATCGGCTTGATGAGGTGAAACAACTTGATCGATATGTACGAGACAGCGGCCCTGCACAACTGATCCAGCGTGTCAGCACCTACTGGAAGCGTTGGTCGAATCAGCGCCAGCTTGATTTCGCCGATCTGGAGCCCGAGCTGATACGCCTATTTAAGCTCAGCCTGCTTATCATTCGCACGCAGACAGACGTGAACGGGGCAATCATTGCAGCGAATGATACGGACATTATGCAATTCAATCGGGATCATTACAGCTACATGTGGCCTCGGGATGGCGCACTTGTCGCGGAAGCGATGTCCGCTGCGGGATACCATGGGATGATAGCCCCCTTCTTCCGCTTCTGTGCTGATGCGCTGACTGCGGAAGGATACTTGCTGCACAAGTATAATCCTGACGGCACCGTCGGTTCCAGCTGGCATCCCTATCTGCGCGACGGCAAATCGCAACTGCCGATCCAAGAGGACGAGACCGGACTTGTGCTGTGGGCACTGTGGAGATATTACGAACATCACCGAGACATCGAGCTCCCTCAATCAATCTATCAATCCTTAATCCGCAAGGCTGCCAAGTTCATGATTCACTACCGCGATCCCGAATTGAAGCTCCCCCTGCCCAGCTATGATCTATGGGAGGAGCGGTATGGAATATTCACCTTCACCGCTTCAGCTGTTTACAGCGGCTTAGTAGCTGCTTCCAACTTTGCATCTCTGTTCGGGGATGAGGAACGAGCTGACCGCTTCCGCAGCGCCGCAGAGGAAATCAAGACAGCGATGCTTGCCCATCTATGGAATGAAGAAGCCGGATGCTTCGTACGCGGACTGTACCGGAAAGAAGGGAAATGGGCTCAGGATTGTACGCCCGAGAGCAGCATTCTAGCCATTTATATGTTCGGTGTACTTCCTGCTGACGATGAGCGGGTACTGTCAACCGTTCGCGTATTAAAGAGCAAGCTGTCCATTCGCAGCCAGACAGGGGGGATTGCGCGCTACTGGCGAGACTACTACTTCCAGCGCAGCACTGATCCGAGCCTTGCTCCCGGCAATCCATGGATCATATGTACCCTCTGGTTCGCAGCCCATGACATCGATACCGCCTCCAGCCTGAAGGAACTGCAAGCCGCACATGATACCTTGCGCTGGGTGGAAGCACACAGTCTGGCAAGCGGATTGCTTCCTGAGCAGTTGGATCCATTTGATGGTTCTCCACTGTCCGTTGCACCCTTAACTTGGTCACATGCAACATACATTCATACCGTTCTGAAGTATATTGAGAAATACAAACAATTGGAGGCAGCCTGTTTATCTTGAACTTAGAGCTTGAATAACCTCTAATTTAGATTCCCTCTAGCTGATGAATTCGATATACACGAATAAGCCCCGCAGATTTCTGCGGGGCTTTCTTTTCATTTGCCTTGCTATATACCAAGTGGCAGACCGTCTAGGCGTTCAAGTTCTTATCGCCCGGCTTCCAATTGATTGGGCACAACCCGCCGGACTGCAGCGCCTGCAACACACGAAGCGTCTCCTCTACGCTGCGCCCTACATTGTTATGGTTCACGACTTGATATTTCAGTTCGCCCTCTGGATCAATAATGAATAAGCCGCGCAGTGCAATGCCGTCCTCTTCCATTAAGACGCCATAGTCGCGTGCAACATTCTTCGTAATATCGGAGGCGAGCGGAAAGTTGATTTTGCCAAGACCATTCAGCTCTCTTGGTGTATTGATCCATGCTTTGTGACTGTGGATGGAATCAACGGATACCCCTAAGATTTCCGTGTTCAATGCTTTGAACTCTTCCGCAGCTTCGCTCAATGCCGTTATCTCGGTCGGGCATACAAATGTGAAATCGAGCGGGTAAAAGAAAAATACGAGCCATTTCTCCCGGTAATCCGACAAAGATGCTGCTCCAAATCCTTGTCCGTCACCTTTTGCAGTTTCCATATTGAATTCTGGAGCAGGTCTGCCTACCAAACGTTCTGCCAAGCTAAATTCCTCCTAAGTACTAACTGAATTGGTGTCATTTATTATATCATTCTACCCGTTCGATTCAAAAATGACACGCCCCAAACCAACCTGCATGCAATCAATGGCTTACTGGAGCTATTGTCATCATATAGAGCTGATTATTCCCATGAATGTCTGTCCAAAATGACTGGTAACAAAGCAAAGGCCAACTCATCCTTCTATGAGTTGGCCTTATCAATATCATCATCCATTATTTTGTCATAGCTGCCACAATCAGATCGCCCATTGCTTCCGTTCCGATCGCCTTGGACTTGTCTGTAGCGATATCACCTGTCCGATGTCCGCTATCCAACACTTCCTTCACTGCATCTTCAATGGATTGTGCTGCATCTTCATAGCCGAATGTCAATCGGAACATGAGAGCAACCGACAGAATGGTCGCAATTGGATTCGCAATTCCTTGCCCTGCAATATCCGGCGCCGAACCATGTACGGGCTCATACAGACCGAAGCTGCCTTCCCCTAAGGAAGCAGAGGATAGCATGCCGATAGAACCGGTGAGCATGGCTGCTTCATCACTTAAGATATCACCGAACATATTCTCGGTGACGATAACGTCGAAGCTAGCCGGACGACGCAGCAGCTGCATCGCGCAGTTATCCACCAATACATGCTCCAGCTCCACATCTGGATATTCAGGCGCAACGCGGTTCACCGTTTCTCTCCACAAGCGCGAAGTCTCAAGCACGTTCGCCTTATCTACCGAAGCCAGCTTCTTGCGGCGCTTCTGAGCGACCTCGAACGCTTGGCGTACAATGCGCTCGACTTCCTGTACATTGTAGACACAAGTATCAACGGCTTCCTGTCCATGTTCGCCCTCGCGGCGGAACTTCTCTCCGAAGTAAATCCCGCCTGTCAGTTCACGTACGACAATTAGATCCGTACCTTCAAGCACTTCAGGCTTCAATGTGGATGCATCCTTCAAACAGTCAAATACGACTGCAGGGCGAATATTAGAGAATAAACCAAGCGCCTTGCGAATGCCAAGCAATCCTGTCTCAGGACGAAGCTCCTTCGGATTGTTGTCCCACTTCGGTCCTCCAACCGCTCCTAAAAGAACCGCATCTGCATCCTTGCATAGAGCCAGCGTCTCCTCAGGCAGCGGCGTTCCCTTCTCGTCTATCGCGACTCCCCCGAACAGTCCATGACTCGTCTCGAACGAATATCCGAAAAGTTCCTCCGTACGCTTCAATACCTTCTCCGCTTCTCTTACGACTTCCGGTCCGATTCCATCGCCAGCAACAATCGCTATCTTCTTCACTTCTGCCATGTCTGCCACTCCTCGTTCAAGTAATGTTATTCCTGTTGTATCACAAATGAACGAGGTTGGCTAAGATATAAAAGCTATTGTTTTTATAGGTAAAAACTATAACTATCAAAGTATCAGAACCGCTGCTCTCTCTATGTTACTCGTTGAAAAAAATTTTCCCGTCCTATACGCCGTATCTCAAAGCCACTCTCTCTACATAGAATAGAATATCGTAAGCTAGCAATGGAATCTGAAGGGAAATGCTTGATTGAACACAACTCTATCTATAATAGGGAGGGAAGAGAATATGTTAACCATCCCAGAACAATTTTACGAGAAAACAAGTGACTGGGCTGCCACCTATGCGGCACAACAGCATCTACCATTCGAACTCTTTTACCAAGTCATTTATCCGAAAGAATCACTCGCACTGCGTCCTCCAAAAGGCATCGATCCTATCCGCTGGTCTACTATATGCAGCTATGATGAGGCTTTTGTCGCCGCAATTCCGGGTGGACGCCTCATAACTGGAAGCTGCTATGTCGTCACACCAGATCAGAAACGGCTGCTTGACGTGGAATATTATTATCCGTACGCTTCTCAAGCTCTGCCTCCGCCAGAATATTACCCCGGGACGATTGCTACCGTTGTATGGGGATGGAATATTCCGGATCTCGTATTCACACAAGCCATATTCGGACATTGGTTTTTCGATATTTTGCCGCGATTTCACTTACTCCAGCAGAGCGGAATACCAATTGACAAATATGTGATCGGCAAGCTGACCCATCCCTTCCAATATGAATCGCTGGACATGCTGGGTATCCCGCTTGAACAGCTTATTCAGGTCGATCGAAATGAATTCCATATCATGGCCGAGAGACTTCTTGTCCCGGCAGTACCATGGATGACAGGCAAAAGTCCTCGCTGGGCATATGAATATATACGGAGACAACTGAAAGACAACCATCCGGTTCAGCCTATCAGCGGGTATGAACGAATTTACGTCACTAGACAGGATGCTTTCGCTCGCTATGTGATCAATGAAGACGAGGTGCTGGAACTGTTGCATTCCAAAGGATTTACCAAAATTGTGCTTACTCCGCTAACAACTGCTGAGAAGATCGCGATATACTCTTCTGCTCAAGTAGTCGTCGCCCCCTTCGGGAGCGGGAACATTAACTTTGCCTTCTGCAATCCCGGAACGAAGGTTATTGAACTGACGCCGCATACCGTTAAGGACGATTACTTTTGGAAAATAAGCAATCATGCAGGGCTTGACTACTATGAAATCATCTGCGACATTGAGTACCCTGCAAAGCCAGTTGGAGGTGCCGATAACATGTATGTGGATGCGAATAAGCTGCGGCACGTGCTTCATCTGGCTGGAATCGAATGGGAGATGTTAATATAGCCAGCTTAAACAGACTCTTGAATTAGCCGGGATATAAAACCCTGGCTTTCTTTATTTTGCAGGGACAGCCTTCTGTCGAATGCAGCCAGACTCCTCGACCTCTCTTTTGGCGCGAACGTCTGCATTTCACCCATTTTAGACGCAATCATTTGTTATGCCTAAGTCGTCCCCCTCACAATCATCATAATGTATCAGTACAGACACTGTGGTCAGGAGGAAATGCTTCGTGTCAAGCAAGCAAAAGACTGTAATTATTGGTGCAGGCGGACATGCAAAAGTGATTATCGATATTTTGCAGCATGATTCATCGATAGAGATCATTGGATGTACGGACAAATCGGAGAAGCCGCAGATTATGGGAATTCCCCTATTAGGCGATGATTCTATTTTGCCTACTTTATTCGCGGCTGACATACGCCATGCCATTGTAGCAATCGGAGACAACAAACTGCGTTACAAAATAGCAATTCAAGTAGAGAAGCTGGGCTTCACCCTGATCAATGCCATCAGCCCCTTCGCTTATGTAGCCCCCTCTTCACAGTTAGGATCAGGAATTGCGATCATGCACAACGCGGTCATAAATGCAGAAGCTCAAGTCCATAACTACGCAGTCATTAACACAGGTGCCACAATCGATCATGAATCCGTGATAGGGCGAGCGTGTCATATTGCTCCTGGCACCACACTCTCTGGGAATGTACATGTAAAAGAAGGAAGCTTTCTCGGCACAGGCTCCAAAGTAATCGACGGGGTTACCATTGGGGCATGGTCTACCTTGGGGGCTGGTTCTGTTGCCATTCGCAATATTCCAGAATCCTGTGTTGCTGTTGGGGTTCCAGCTCGCGTCATTAAGCAGATTCACATTTAAATCGAGCTAATTGCAGACATGAATGTTGGAGGGAAATAACATGAACAAATACTACCCTATAGCAACCCCTGTCTTGAATGGAAATGAAACGAAATATGTTCTGGATTGTTTGAATACGACCTGGATATCTTCCAACGGCCCATATCTGGATCAATTCGAGCAGCAATTCGCTGCCTTCTGCCAATCGAAGCATGCAATCGCCTGCAGCAATGGAACAACAGCACTGCATCTTGCCCTGCTTGCTCATGATGTCGGGCCAGGCGACGAAGTCATCGTACCTACACTTACGTTCGTTGCGACAGCAAATGCGGTGACGTATTGTGGCGCAATACCTGTATTCGTTGACGTTGAAGCCGATACCTGGAACATGGACATTCGAGCAATCGAGCAAAAAATCACTTCTCGTACAAAGGGCATTATCGCGGTACATCTATATGGGCATCCCGCCAACATGGATCCAATCATGGAGATTGCTCACAAATATGATCTGTTTGTCATTGAAGATGCTGCTGAAGCGATTGGGGCGCAGTACAAAGGGAGAATGGCAGGAGCACTGGGACATACAGCGACGTTCAGCCTATTCGGCAATAAAGTCATTACAACTGGAGAAGGCGGGGTTGTCACCACAGACAACGAAGCCATTGCGGAGAAAATAAGATTGCTGCGAGGCCAAGGGATAGATAAGAACAAAAAGTATTGGCATCCGGTCATCGGTTACAACTATCGGATGACGAACATTCAAGCCGCTATCGGATGCGCCCAATTGGAGAAGGTTGAGTGGCATATTCGAGAGCGAATTCGGGTAGCGATGCATTATTATGATTACTTGCAGCACGACAGCAGACTGACACTTCCTGTACAACGAATATGGGCCAAAAATGTATTCTGGATGTTCAGTATTGTGTTGAACGGCCATTCCGAGCAGCAGCGAGATCATGTCATGCAGCAACTGAAGGACAAAGGAATTGAAACCCGGCCATTCTTCTATCCGATGCACATCCTTCCTCCTTATCGCGATGGTCAGCTGTATGAAGAATATCCGATCGCCAACCGAATTGCATCGCAAGGCATGAATCTTCCCAGCCATGGCGAATTAACCAAACAGGATATTCAGTATATCTGCCAATCCCTGCAAGACATACTGTGACGAACAAATGAGCTGTTAGGAGGAGACATTATTGGATCTGCAATATCGACTCATCCATTTCATACAAGCAATCTGGAGGCAGGATGGTCAACATTTCATCACCGAGCTGTTTCGACAGTTCCTTAACCGCGAACCAGGAGCGGTAGAGAGTCAGCACTATATGAGACTGTTGACTTCTCGGCAGACCAAACTAGGTATTATCGAGCAAGTCATGTGCAGTGAGGAGGCAGAGCAGAACTACCTTAGGCCCCCTACAAGTTTTATTCCTACTCAAGCTGTTTCCGCTGCTGGTCTTATTCGGCGATTTTACGCAGCAGAGCCCTTTTTTTTCGTCCATTCTTTATATGATGAACTGTTATGCCGCAATCCAGACTCACTGGGCTTGCAAGGTCATCTAAAGGGATTAATGGCCAAACATAGCAAGAAACTAATGCTTCGGCAATTTTTGAATACCACAGAATTTCAACAATTGCTTGCACATCCGCATCCACCGTTGAAATCGGATCCCAACACTTCTCCCAGTCTGACAGCATCCCCGCGAACTGTTCAGCATATCGGGATTTTCTTAGCTTATCCGCACCCGCTTGCCATGGATGGTGAAGGAATTGGCCGCTTCCTCTACCGGCTTACGCGAGGTATGTTGTCCAACTTTCCACATGTGCACATTCATATTGCTGCTACTGGCTATAATTACGCCGATGCAGAACAATCTTTCTCACCGTTAAGACCAATGTTTCCGGGCAGAGTTCATATCCACCATTCCAATAATGTAGAGCATTTCAATACGAATGTACCCGCTGAGATATGGATCGTCCCCATTATCTCGCTCGATTTGGCCATGTTTTTAAAAAAGCCGTATATTTTATGTCTGCATGATCTCGTTCATCATCAGTTTAAAGAGCTTTATTTCTCCACTTACCCAGAATTTTGTCATCGTGTGGATCGAAATGGCTATTATATTTTGCATAAAGCCGCGGCGGTTGTATCGAACTCGAATTATGTGCGAACTCACCATGCAATCGGCATTGCTGGGCTGCCTGCACACAAAACACATGTCATCCGACTTGCTCCACCTAGTGACGAGTATCAAAGCTTTTCATTTATGGATCAACAGCATTTCAGAGCGAAATATCAGCTTCATCATGAATATATTGTATTTCCAACCGTACTTCGCCTTCACAAAAATTTCGAGCGGCTTCTTGCTGCATTTATTCAATTCCGATTAACGATAGACGGATACCATTCGCGTCTGCGACTCGTCTTCACTGATCAATTGTCCAGCAGTCCAAAAGAAGCCGATGTCATGCGCATGCTGCATCATGTTCAAGATCCTGAAATCTTAAACAGTCTTATGTTCATCGGCAGAATTCCGACCTCAGACATGCCTTCCCTTTACAAATACGCAGTCGGCACAATCGTGCCTACCTTGTTTGAAGGCAGCTGTCCGTTCCCTATTCTTGAATCATTAACGGTAGGAACACCTGTCGCTGCAGCCAATTTAGAGGTGACGAACGAAATTATTCCCAATATGAGCGCCTTCCTGGCCTTCAATCCCTACTCCGTAGACGAGATCGAAGCCAGTCTTCGCGCTCTATGGGTATATCGCCACACCTTAGTGCCAGGACAACAGGCAGTGATTCAAGGAGCAATGCAGCGAAGCTGGTCGGATGTTGCGAACGAATACTACGCCCTTCTCCAACATGTCATATCGAACCCAGTCTAAATCCCCTGATTGCAGCAAGCATTTCAACTTACATTTCATCTTCTAAATCATGCCGTAATATTTCATATAAGCAACGCGGAAGACATGGATATATTGGCTTGCAATATGATCCCACGTGTCTGTTGGATCATTCATGCCTTGCATGGCAGACGATTTGTAATGACTAGAATGTTCAAAAAATAAATCCAGTGCTTGTGCTATGGAATCAGGGGATTCTGGATCGAACCAGATGATCTCCGCGCTATGTCTTGCCATATGCTCTCTCATCACAGGAATATCCGAGCACAGCACCGGTACGCCAAGACGCAGCGCTTCTTCTACGGGGTAGCTTCCTCCCCCCTCCGACATGCTCGGCATAATAAGTGCTTGCGCGTTGCGAACTAGAGGAATCACATTAGAGTCATGAATGAACCCCAGCGGATAGATGTCTGCATCCAAGCGAAGCCCTGTCCTTGATAATAAAGAAATCAGCGTAGGCACATACATTTGTTCCGGCCATTGTGGAGGGACAACTCGCAGCAATTCTGTATGATGTCCAAACAGTACGAGCGGGACTTTGCCATCTGCGGTGCACCTGGAATATCCCAACAGCAGATTATAGTGATTTTTGTGCGGAGATATATTACTTGGGTAGACCACATATTGCGGCGGGAGACGGACGGCCACATCAGGGCTCACGTTATCACTGACGAGATGACTTGTCGGATCTGCCGGCAGTATGGCGTGAGGAATAATGGTGGCGCTGTTGCCTACCTCTCCGAAATGATGGAGCAGCCTAGTCTGTACATGGCGTGAGGATACGACAATTGAGGTCATGTTGCTGAGCCATTCCTTCGCTTCCCGCCAAGCCTGCTCAATAACGGCGCCTGACACATAGGGCGGTACAAAGTCAAAGACAGTTGCATCATGAAAGGTGCATATCGTCGGAAGATCTACCTTCACATAAGCAGGCCCATGCGGCCAGAAGAAATACACAACATGGCAATCTGCTAACAGCACCCTCGCTTCTGGCGATTGAATGCTTCCGTTAAAATACACAATGTCGATATTCGGGTAGCTGACCGTATCGATTCTCTCTTTGAACTTCGTGTCAGGTGCAATGACTAATCGGACGAGATCAATATCTACCTGCCGAGCCATCGCAGGCAGCATATTGGATAATAATCTCGCTCCACCGCCCGCCGATATTAAATTTGCGCACCATATCATTATTCTCATATTCCACACTCCCTTGGAAGCAGCATCTCGTTGCATGCAGCAATCAGTTAATCATTATGCTGTATTCCGCAGTAAGATTCGTGGGAATAGCCGTGACGCATGAAGCATACTTCCGAGTACAATAACGATAGCTAGATTGGAGGGGAAATTTAGAATGGCGCAAGTTATATGGCATGGCACAGTATTCGATTCCACTGGATATGCTAAGGCAACCAGAGAATATGTACTCGCATTGCATGCTGCCGGAGTAGATGTAAGCCTTGAAACCTATCAAGGACTACCGCAAGTAGGACTTCCCCCAGATCAACGTTCTGTACTGGAGCACTTGCTGAGAAAGCGTCGCAGCGCCGGCCGGCGCGTTAGTGTATACCACTATATTCCGGATCTCTGGCGGAGAAAGCTTCGGGCTTCATTCGGATTTACCTACTGGGAAACGTCAAAGATACCAGATAATTGGATTAAACAAGCAAATCAAATGAGCGGCATCCTGCTGCCCAGCATTCATAATATCAATGTTTTTCGCCAATCCGGCGTTAATGTACCGCTGCATTACGTTCGGCCCTGTCTCTCCGGACCCTATCATCCTCCTTCTCTAGAGCATACACCGCAGTACGTGAATCATTTACCGCCATTCCGATTTTTGTCCGTATGTTCTTGGATCGATCGCAAAGGAATCGACATCTTGCTCAAAGCCTTCTGGAGTGAATTTACTGCGGCTGATCCGGTATGTCTCATTATTAAGACAGCAGGTACCGCAGAGGTATATCACATGATGGAACATTGGAAGAGAGAACTGCATCTGACACATCATCCTGCTCAGGTCTATATTGATTTAGAACTGCGCAGCGAGATGGAGATGGATGCCTTATATCGAAGCAGTCATGCATTTGTGCTGCCGAGCCGTGGAGAAGGTGTTGGCTATCCCGTATTGGAAGCCGCTATGAGGGGAGTGCCTATCATTGTAACCGGCTGGGGTGGACATCTTGATTTCTTGAATGATTATAACAGTTACTTAATCCCCTACCACCTCGTACCCGTAAGGCCTCAGCCTTATTATCAAGGATACCAGCGTGATCAGCTGTGGGCCGAGGCATCTGTAGACGCCCTACGCAGCCAGATGCGACATGTCGTTACCAATTATGCGGAAGCGTCTAACAAGGGTCAAATTGCAATGCACCATACGCTCACTCATTTTTCACCTGATAAGGCAGCTCAGGATCTCATTACTGCCCTATCACGTACAACGGGCTTCACCTTTACCTAGAAGGTGAAGCCCGTATTTATTGCCTTTACTCTACTCCGGTCTTCCGAGATGTGCCCTAATCTGCTTCAATGCGTCTTCCAGATGTTCAGCTTTAATGGAATGGATCTGGCCTTCATAGCCCATCGAAGCATGATCATACCTGGAATCATAGTAATGCTCCAGCATAAGCGACACCGCTTCTCCATAATTCTCCAGACGGAGTGCTTCTGCAACTGCGTTCGCATGTGGAGTATGCATGCGACGCTGAATCCGTGCGAATGCTTCACGGATCGCAGTCGGATGCTTGGACGGCTCATATTCCGTCACAATGTTTTTAACCCGTACCTGTATCGGCAGTTGGATATCAAGCACCGTTCCCGCCTTCTTCGCATCCATCAGAAATTCTGGCAGTATGACCTTCCCGATTCGACGACTCTCCGCCTCCAATAGGAGGCAAGGTACTCTTGCTGACTTTAACTCCTCCAGCTTCTCAAATAGCATCGCATCAAACATCTTCTGATTGTTCGGGACTTGTCCAATATGCCCAAATACAGAGCCTCGATGTCCTGCCATCTCCTCAAGATCAAGGACGGGATACCCTTCCGCTTGAAGCTGCCGAAGCATATCTGTCTTCCCTGTCCCCGTATGTCCGGACAGGACAATGCACGGTATTCGCCAGTCATAGTTCACCAGCGACTCTTGTATCCATTGTCGGTAGGTGCGTATTCCCCCTGACAATCGGAATGGCTTCAATCCCATTAAAGACATCACAGTTGCCATCGTACGGCTTCGCATGCCGCCCCGCCAGCAATAAATGATGGTCGTCCCTCGAAGCTCCTTGAACTGCTTATATAATGATGGAAGCTTGGCTGACGCGATCTCTAACCCACGTTCCTTGGCCGCTTCTACACTTACTTGCTTGTATATCGTTCCGATCTCCGCCCGTTCTTCATTCGTGAACAAAGGAATATTGATGCTTCCCGGTATTCGGAATTCCTCGAATTCTCCTGGCGAACGCACATCAACAAGCGTTGCCTCCTTGTCCCGCAATGCCATACACTGCTCTAATGAAATATCGTGCATACCTCTCACCTCTTGTTGTCTCTTACAATCTCGTGATATCGAACTATTGTTAAGACTATAGCATTCCGCCCAAGAAATCCACTCTGACAATCGCCGTGCCCTTTTTTACGTTAGGTACATATGTAGTAATAACCCATGATTGCCATCATTGTCTGTTTCCCAGGAGGTGTTTCACATCACGACCGTTAAGGCAGTTATATTAGCTGGCGGAACTGGAACTCGTTTCTGGCCTTTCAGCCGCGCAGATTACCCAAAGCAATTTTTGCCGATTCTTCATCAACAATCGATGCTTGCTGACACGGTACAGCGAATGCTTCAATATTTACCGCTGGAACATATATATATCGTATCCCTTGAAGAATACATCCCTATTATCCGAAAGCAGCTTCCTGCCTTCCCGCTGCAGAACATTATTGTGGAGCCTATGGCGAGAGATACCGCCGCATGCATCGGTCTTTCTGCGCTTCAATTAAGTGCAGACGACGAAGATCCCATTCTGATTACCTTACCTTCCGATCATTATATTTCGGATCCTGATGCTTTTCACGAAGCACTGCGTACCGCCGTCTATCGTGCAGATCAGGAACGATGTGTTGTTACTTTGGGGGTGAAGCCAACACGCCCTGAGACGGGATACGGATATATCCGTATCCAACAGAACAGCCCTACCCCTACTAACGGAAATGAAGCAACCGATATATCCACTCCACTTACCCCAGTTGAGAAATTCATCGAGAAGCCAGAACTGTCTGTTGCAAACAATATTTTTGCTGATGGCTGCCACTATTGGAATACAGGGACGTTCATTTGGAAAGCTTCAACCATCATGCATCTGATCCATCTGCACCTACCTGACCTGTATCGTTCCTTGTTTGATATGAAGACACTCTTAAACGATTCACATAACGGTCAACAACAGCTCGCAGCCGCATACAGTAGTCTCAAGAAGCAATCCATTGATTATGGCGTTATCGAAAAATGTGAATCCATCTACATGATTCCTGTCCATTACGGCTGGGACGATCTCGGCAATTGGAATGCACTTGAGCGCATACACCAGACCGATGAGCTCCTGAATATTGTTCATGGGCGTCATGAGGGGATCGATACGGAGCGAAGCATTATCTACGGTGCAACAAAGCAGTTAATCGCGACGGTAGGCATTGAAGACATCGTGATCGTCGCCACGGATGATGTGGTTCTCGTCTGTCCGAAAGAACGAACACAGGATATAAAAAAGATGGTGAAACACTTGAAGCAGCGCGGATACGACACGTTCTTATAGAAAGGTGGATACGACTCGATGTTTCTTCATAATATCGGTACCATCTACGAACCAACAGGATATGCAAAGGCCAATCGTCATGTCGTGCTTGAATTGATGAAGCTGGGGGTGCAGTTTCACTATACACCAGTTCATTCCGAAACAGTCAGGGTTCCTATGACCCCCGATATCGAGGCGGCCTTGCAGGCGATATCGCACACTCCATTGCCAGAGCCCCATATCGTATTTACGCATTACCCTGCGATCCAATTTGTGAAGGACATTCGCCATTACTCAATCGGAATGACGATGTACGAATGCAGCCGACTGCCGTTCATGTGGTCTCGAAGATGCAGCAATATGGATGAAGTATGGGTACCGTCCACCTTCAATCGAGATACCTTCCACCGATCTGGAGTCCCGCTGCACAAGATTCACGTCATGCCTTACGGAATTGATTCGGACTTGTTTGCTCCCGGTCACCCCCCATTCCCTATTCCGGGCCAACGAAGCTATACCTTCTTATCCGTCTGTTCCTTCGATGACCGCAAAGGCATTGATATCTTACTTACCGCCTTCCTTGAAGAGTTCGCGGAGTCCGAGGATGTAAGCCTCATTATCAAAACGCGTGCAACCACTGAAGAGGAGATCGGCAGACAGCAAGCCTATATTGACGCTATCGCCTTCAAGACAGCCGGAAAGTCTCGCTCATCTGTCATTCTCATCTCAGCGATTCACAGTTGGAGCGAGCAGCAGTTAGCTATGCTCTATAACAGTGCAGACAGCTATGTGCTTCCTACACGTGGAGAAGGATGGAGCTTAACCGTAATGGAGGCAATGGCCTCGGGTCTCCCTATCATTACAACGCGTTGGTCAGCTCATCTTGATTTCGTCAACGATGCGAACGGATACCTCATCTCCGTACAGAAGTTCGCTCCCGCCCACCCTACGAATTCCAGAATGCTGTGGGCAGTTCCAGATGCTATGCATCTAAGACAGCTGATGAGGCATGTATATATGAACCGGGAAGAAGCAGCAGCTAAGGCTGCCCTCGGCCGAAATACGGTAAAGGAACAATTCACATGGCAAGCAAGCGCAGCCCGCATGCTTCATCGCTTGACGGAAATAGCCGCGCGTTAAAAAGGGAGATGGCAACGCTATGATCAGCGTCATTGTTCCTACGATCCATCACACCGATCTCGTTAAACATTGTGTGCACAGCTTCATCCATACCGTACATGAGCTGCCCTACGAGATCATCGTTGTCGATGATGGCAGTCCTGCCGCGATTCAAGAAGAACTGGCACGATGGGCTGCTCCGCTCCAGGTGCAATTCATTGCAAAGCCTCATAATCATGGATTCAGCCATACTGTCAACGCTGGCATCCAGCATGCCAAGGGACAATATATTCTGCTCGTCAACAATGACGTGTTCTTCCACGAGCCCGGGTGGCTCCATCATATGGTTGCAACCATGAACAGTGATGCAGCAATCGGCATCGTAGGAGCGAGGCTCCTCTATCCTGATATGACCATACAGCATGGCGGTGTTATCCCGACAGCGAAGGGGCATTTTGACCACCGCTACCGCCGACAGTCAGCTGATTATGAGCCTGCATTAGCCGTAGAAGATATGAATGCCGTAACCGGTGCATTAATGCTAATACGCAAGCAGCTCCTCGACCAGATTGGGCTATTGTCCGAGGAATTCTTCATTGCCTTCGAGGATGTTGACCTCTGTTATCGCGCCAAGGTGCACGGCTCCCGTGTCGTGTATTGCGGAACGGCTAGTGCCATCCATGCGGAAGGGTATACCCGCGGCACGACAAAAGCGAACAAGAATCCATATTGGAGACAAAAAGAAATGGAAGCTCGAAAAAAATTCTGGATGAAATGGGGAGGGAAAATCATCCGATGACAGCTCCTCTGGAAGTCGTATATGTGCTTGAACTGACCGGATTGTCTGGCGGCATCCGCAACGTATTCGAACAGGTCAACCGCCTGCATGATATGGGGGTCAACGTACAACTATTCGCACTCGATAAGCAGCCTAATTGGTTCCCGCTCAAGGTGCCCGTACGGCGCTTCGGTAATTATCCATCCATGATGCGTGCGCTGACGCCAATGAATTGTATTAAGGTAGCCACCTGGTGGAAGACGCTTGCTGCCGTATGGCATAGCTGCGATCGCAAGCGCGGCGGCAACGGCGTTCCGGTATATCTAGTGCAGGATATTGAGGAGAGCTATTACCCGAACTGGAATGATATGCAGGAACGAGTACGTAATACGTACCGGGTGCCCGTGCATATGCTGACGATAGCGGATTGGACGACCAGACAATTGCTGGAGCGGTTCCAGAAGCACGCAAGCAACATTTCCATTGCTGTTGATTTCGGCCTATATAAGCCGAATCGCACTCATGACTATGACCCATTCCGTATCCTTGCCTGCAGCCGCCGCAGCCAGCACTTGAAGGGATTCGACATTACGGTTCAAGCAGCGAAGGATGTGTGCTCCAGACTGCCACAAGCATCTATGGTCACCTTTGGCGTGGAGCCTCCCCATCTGCATGGCATTCCTCATGGTCATTTCTCTCACCCTGATGACCACCATGTTGCCTACTTATATGCCAACTGCGGAGTATTTGTCCAAACCTCCTATCACGAAGGCTTTGGGCTTCCGATATTGGAAGCTATGGCTTGTGGCGCCCCTGTCGTGACCACGAAGGCGGAAGGAAATGAAGAATTCTGCCATAATGAATGGAATTGCATTCTTGTAGACAAAGGAGATGTTGCTGGAGTTGCACAAGGGATCTTGCGTATATTAACCGATCCGCAATTCGCCGCGTATCTCACGACGAATGCCATGACAACGGTGCAGCACTATAATTGGCCGCGTGTGATGCATAATCTGCTTACGGTATTTCACGCCGTGACGCCTCAATTGCAGCAGTGAATGCATATGAAATAAGCCCCCTCCGAACCTCGGAGCGGGGCTTACTTTATGTGCAGCATATCCTAATTCCTTATTCCCACTTGATAGTGAATGCCGGCAAATACCTCATTCCATACTTGATCACAAGCAGCATCCCATCCGATGGGCAGCTCTAATCCGCATGTATTCGCAAGCGGCCATTCCTTGTCGATGATCCGATGCTCGTTTCCGGGATTGACAACCAGCAAGCTGAATTGATGCTTCACAAGAGATGCCAATGCTGCTTCCAGTTCTGCTGCCTCGTCATATGATGCATTAAATCGGAAGTAGAAGATACGCTTGCTATGCTCCGCCTTATCTAGAAATCGATGAATTCTCCGCTGAATCGTCTCAATAAATTTCGGATATTTCAACGCGATCCCTCTCCGACGTTCTGTGTACAAAAAATCATGAACTGATTGTACACCATACACCCGGTCTAATATACAATAATTATGACGTTTAAAAATGATGCTCTCCACCACTAAATGATCCGGATGCATGAACTTGGCAAAGCGATTTCGAAGCAATAAGCTTACACCAGGTGTCCAATTGGAGTACATCCAATCCACGACACCACTGTACGGCCGCAAGCCATAGCGTTCCAGCCGTTGAGCCGTATAGCAGTTCGACCCCAAACTGTACACGGCATCGTATACGCCTTTTACATCAGACAATCGCAAGGCAATCTCCTCCACTACGTAAGGTTGAACGGTGTCCTATAGGTTTCCTCGGCCATTTTGCCGCCCCACTTCAACTCATAATACCGCTCGTACAAGGGCCAAGTCGTATCAATGATAAAATTGTAATGGGCATCCGATTTCCTCGTTGAGCTTCCATGATGATCGACAGGCAAGCCCGTGAACACTTCATCATATCCTGCCAACCTGAGCCTGCGATGATAGTCTATATCGGCGAAATAACTGCTGAATACCGTGTCCCATGATCCCGCTGCTCTAACTGCCTCCATATTGTAAGCAGCAAGCGCATCGAAGTTCGTTAAGGCAAGCCCCCACTTCCGCCCACTGTTCTTCAACTCCTCAAGCACTCCCAGAAATGCTTCTGGCGTACCCGGATGAGCCTCCGCATCGTTATGCATATAGAACACAGAATCGGCCCCCTGATCGAGAGCCACCCTCTGGAACCAATTCATAGATTGGGTAAATGTCAGCGATACAGGGGGCTCATATACGGTTACGCGCCGAGACAATTCAGAATCATATCTCAAATCGTGCGCGGGAGAGTTATCCAATACGTAAGTATGCTTCCAATACAATTCGATACTGTCTAAGGCCCGATACAGCAGATCCTTACGATTCACGTACGGAATTCCCACAACGTAACGCAATGCCGATCACTCCTCATATACATAGTCATCAAACGTTCCATATGCCTTATAGATGGCGAACCCGTTCTGCTATTTTCTTCGCGGAGTTCTCCCACGTCCAATGCGACAGCACAAGCTGGGAAACCGCCAGACTTCGCTCTTTAACCACTTCTTGATTCTCGTACACAAAACGCATGACATGAGCGAGATGCTCAAAATCCGGCTCCGCCCATTGAAATCCTGTATAATACGGACATTTCGCCACGGCCGGAATCAATCGCTTCACTTGAATGGGGAAGCCCGTTTGGATGTTCAAAAAGTCCCGCTGCGCACTCCAATCCGTCGCGATAACAGGAATGCCGCAAGCCATCGATTCCAGTATTGGCATTCCCCAGCCTTCTCCCCTTGTAGGCAGCACGAAGCAATCCGCTGAACGATACAAGCTGCCAAGCAAATAAGAAGGAATGGTCTGATTTTCGATAATAATGATTTTGGACTCTGCATGCTTTAGATTCAGCTTGCGAATCTCGGCACGCACGTTTACTTCCGGGTCTTTGTTCGTAATTTTGCAGACAAGCACCACATCATCGAAGGCGAATTCATTGGCGAACGTTCGCAGCATTTCCTCCGGTGCTTTGCGTTCCCCCCACTCGAATACACTTAAGAATGTAAACTTCTCAGAGAACCGGAAAGCACGAATATCCGGGTTGAAATAGTTAGGATCAACCCCTAATGGGATAACATGAATCGGAACATGCACGCCGCTGTTGCGGAAGGTTTCTACATTGAAGCTGGATGGAACCCACACTTCATTCATGCGGTTGCACTGACGCACCCACTCTTCAGGCAGGCCGTCCACTTCCAGCATCGTATAGCCGATCTTGTACCTGCCTTCATTTTTGAAGAACACATCGCCCTGTCCGTACACTACTTCAGGTGCTGATTCATTCCTCTTTCGCATGCTAAATAGATTCACCCGATAATCATCGCTCATATTCGGTTCCTTCGTATGGAACGGTGTTCCAGGGCCGTATACATAGCGATAATGCATCTTCACACGCTGTTCGTCGAGAGCAATCATGAGGTTGCGGGAGGAATTCGCATAACCGCTTGGCAGGTTCACAATCGAATGCCAATTCAGCTGTGTATGATACTCTCCTGCAAGCTGGTGGCCCCACTTGCCATGGAAGATGCCCTGCGACTGCAAGAATAATTGGTTGAAATCGATGTTGTTTACCTTCGTAGAGGTGTTCTGCGCATGAACGAGCGTTACTCTTCCATCATAGACAACCCGGAAACCAGCGGCTAATGCCCGCAAGCAATAATCGGTGTCCTCGAAATATGCAAAATAATCGGTATCCAATGAACCAATTAGATTAATCAGCTCACGCTTTATATAGGCACACGCAAATACAACCCCTTGCACATCACGTACACCTTCATATTGACGAATATCTGTCTGTTGTCCACCAATCTGTTGTCCCCAACATGTATCCTCGAAAATATATGTCCCTGCATGCTGAAGCTTCCCGTCTTCACCGCGCAATCTGCAGCCTACAACACCGATATTGGGAGCTTGAAAGGCCGTCTCCTGCAAGCGCTCCAGCCAATCTGCCTGTGTAATCAGAATGTCGTTATTCAGCAGCAGAATATCACTGTCTAGATCACAATGAGCAATTGCCAAATTGTTTCCAGCCGTAAACCCTATATTCTGTGAACTCTCAATTAACGTAACCCACTTCAAACCTCGAAGATAGTCCACACTTCCATCCGTGCTTCCATTGTCCAGTACCACAACATCCACCAATTCATGCGCAGCCAATGGGGAAAGCGATGCGATGCATTGCTTCGTATGTTCTAGTCCATTCCATGTCAGGATGACAATTGATACTTTGCGCCGTAGCGGCGGAGCAGGAGCACGATTGCCGCTCGTCTTGGCAGGAGGGTATTCCATAATTTCGAATCGTTCAAAGTCAACCGGACCATTATGTCTTGGGGCTTGTGGGGCATGGAGCAGCATCTGGCATTCCGGCGATACCAGAATCCCCATTAAGATTGACATTCGCGGCTTCCCCTGTCTCAGCATGAAGTAATAGTGCCGGAATGCGCCGTCCTCCACCTCTCTACACAGCATCTCTCGGTACAGCTCATGCGGAAATTCGTTTGGATCGATTGTCAATAAGGTGTAAATCCGATGAAAGATACGAAATGGAGTGCCGACCATATCGACGGAAACTTCACCAGCGAATGTCTGTTTCAACTCTTTGCTTTTCAGGAAATGGGTAACAATGGTCATCTTCGTGTGCCCTGCGCGAAGCAGTGCAGTAAAATGGCTTAACCCTGGATAATCCGGCTCTCTATTTAACACCTGTCTATATAGCTCCGACACAAATGCTTCCTCTTCCAAGCGGAACATCTGGTGTAACGTCTGGATGATATTCAAACTCGATCCCTCCATACACATTACGGATGATACGGTCATTTACATTAGTGTATTAGCACAGGTTCCAATTTGCCTGTGTATTTGACAGAAACGGGCGCGAAATAACAATTGGATGTACGCCTAATCAACATCTCCATCATCGCTGAATACAGTGAGTACTAGATTTAGGTGATGGTACATGAATAAGGAGTGAAGAAATGAGACAAATCGTTAAAAACTTGGTGAAAATATGTTCGGACATTCTTCCATATGAAGTGCCAGTATATGAATTTGGATCCTATCAGGTGCAAGGTCAGGAAGGATTCGCTGATTTGCGCCCCTTCTTCCCTGGCAAACCTTATGTCGGCTGTGATATGCGGCCAGGTGTGGGTGTAGATGCGATTTTGGATCTTCATCATATCGACCTCCCTGCGGAGACAGCAGGGCTTGTAATCTCCTTGGATACGCTTGAGCATGTGGAAGATCCCCGTCTCGCCATGCAAGAGGTTCATCGCATCTTAAAACCGAACGGCATTGCCATTATTACCTCGGTCATGAATTTCCCAATCCACGATTATCCAGCCGATTATTGGCGCTTCACACCCCAAGCATTCGCCAGCATCTTGAAGCCATTCGATACGGTAATAACCGACTATGCCGGGGAAGAACTATTCCCTCACACCGTCATCGGTATCGGCATTAAGGGCAATGCCGTACCTGCCGAGACGATTAACTCGCTCCAGCAATACTTGGACATGTGGAGAGCTGCAAGCTATCACCAGCATTAACAGCTCGGGGGAGGGGAAGTTCAATGAGCTACTTTTTGAACCAAAATCCAGCTTATCAACAATACCAAATCGGTGATTGGTCCTACGGCTACCCTAACGTACTCACATGGGGTGAGAAAGCAACATTAACGATCGGAAAATTCTGTTCCTTCGCTTCGAATACGACGATCATGCTGGGCGGAGAACATAACGTGGACTGGGTTACTACCTACCCCTTCAACCCAATATTCCCAAATGCAGCAGGCTTCCTTGGACATCCCAAAACAAAGGGTGATGTTACGATTGGCCACGATGTATGGATTGGCTTCGACTCGCTGATTCTCTCTGGAGTATCAATTGGAAATGGTGCAGTCATTGCAGCAAGGAGCATCGTTACGAAGAACATTCCTGCTTATGCGATTGCCGGCGGCAACCCGGCTCGTGTGATTCGTTATCGCTTCCCACCTTCCATCATTGACGATTTGCAGCGTATCGCATGGTGGGATTGGCCACTAGAGTACATCACAGTCGCTTGGCCCCTCCTTCTCTCCAATAGAATCGAGGATTTCATTCGCACGTACAAAACGTGGTGATCATGGGAGGCAACAGAAGTGATTTATTTCTGGAATCAGGTCGTACATCCTATTCTTCAGCTGACAAGGCCGAAAGTGATCGTAGAAATAGGATGTGCCCAAGGATATAACACCGTTAATTTGCTCGAATATGTAAAGCCGATGGAGAACGGTCAGCTAGTGGCAATCGATCCCTCTCCCCTGTTCGATATTGAACGAATGAAGCAGTTATATGGCCATAAATTCCTTCTCGTGCAAGATTACAGCCTGAAAGTCCTACCGCACATTCACACATGCGATGCCGCGTTTATTGACGGGGATCATAATTGGTATACCGTGTACAACGAACTGAAGCAATTCGAGCGCATCAAGAAGTTCCCGATCATCTTCCTTCATGATCTGGAATGGCCTTATGGCAGGCGAGATATGTATTATTTCCCTGAATCAATTCCGGCGGAGTTCCGCAAGCCGAGCGCTAAGAAGGGGATCTTGCCAGGAATCAATGAGCTTGTAGACAATGGACATAATGATTCTGTCCACAACGCGGCATATGAAAATGGAGATCGTAACGGAGTATTGACTGCAGTAGAAGATTTTATGAAGGAAGCCCAATTCCCGCTCCAACTGCATCGCGTACGCAGCCAGTTCGGACTAGGCATCATTGTGCCAGACATTACAGAAACACATCATTACTTCAATCGCGAAATACGCCGAATAATTGAACAATCCGGTCTGTAATGCAACCGTTCTATGTATCTCTAGCCACAGATTCTCCTTTTATCTGCGGCTAGAATACACCTTATGTGTCAAGCTGAATTGCTGCGCGATTCAATGATAGCTGTTCGTAATGATAAGAATATGGAAGTCGTGTCTTGACACATATGTCGTTGTCACACCTATAATTGGGCTCAGTGAACAACCTTCACCTCTCGTCTCGCTATTATAATCCCGAAGCTGCAAGAATCGTTTGGACATGTATATCGATCGATGGGTGCTTCGGTGCAATAATACCTAGCCCGCTATTGGACAAGGCTTGATGATAGCTGACGTACCAAGGCGTCTGCTGCAGGAAGTCCTCAACAGCAGTCAACACGCCATTGCGAGCTCCTCCTTCATAGAGTGCATTATTCAGTAAATTGTTTGCCCCTGCGCCATGAACGAGCTGCGATTGACCTGATACCATCCCCATCTTCGCATAAGGGTGCACAAAACCCGCGGGAATCGATTCTGGGAAATAATACATATCTCTTCTACCATACGGCCATTGTGTGTCATGCAGAAAAACTAGCGGGAACCGTTCCTGCTGCTGAGCCATTATCTCAACTAACTTCAGTTCATGATATACGGTATACCAATTATGATCCCCATCAATCAGGATACAATCAAATTGCTTCAGGTGCGGAAGAATCTCTAAACTGTAGTCCAGCAGCATATGAAATTCCTTGTGGAAATGCATCTTATACTGCTGAATATCAAATCTCGGTGCTGGATCTATAACAAATAATTCACCATTCACCGCACGACAATACTGCAATAAGTTGCTCGTATTCAAACCATGCTCCGCACCAATCTCTACGATTCTCTTCACACCAAATGATTGCAAAAGTGGAAGTATAATTTTTTCCCAAAATGCAAGCACCTTACTCACCTCCGTATATCACTATATGCGATTCAACGAACTTGGTATAAACATTCTTCCCTACACGATCAAAATGGGACTCGCTATGCTTGAGCGTGATTTTCAATCCTAGATATGAAGATGCTTGAATACATTGAATTAAGAGCTTGTGCGAACCTAGGGGGTGTAATCCGATGACGCGTATGTTGTTATCGAACCGATATCATTTCTCCTCGTTGCAGATGAGAGACGGCAGCTTAGTATTCGAACCACAGGAGCATTGTCTCCTTGAATGCCCTAAGCCGGTGATATTCCACGATGCGGCTGGTCCGTTCGGCGTGTGTCAGGATGACGCACATTATGTTCATCTCATGTACGTGAATAGGGATGACCAGCTCATTCACATCTCAATCAATCCCTGTTCCCTGCAGACGCACAAGCGTGAAATAGCAGGCTTCTTCAAGCATGTCACGCATATTCAACTGACGAATTGCCACAATCAGCTTCATGCTGTGATTCAATACCGTTCCCGTATTGAGCATGTATCGTTATCTGGCATTCATTGGTCAACCGCAGACGTCCTATATGATGGCGAAGAGATCCATTCCCTCCGTCTATTCTCACATCAAGATCATATCTGGCTGTGCACTGCATTAATAACGGCGGCGCCTCCCCATCAGCAACTACGACTGCTCCTGCAATCGTTCCATACAGCATCCAGCCGATGGCTGCCTTCGACTTCATTGCCTGCTGTCCCGCTGGAATCGAGGGAAGATTTTCTAGCCTATGAACTCTACTCTGTACAAGGGCGACTTGGAATGTTCCAATTTCAGCGCATTGGGAACAAGCTCTTATTTGCAGCATATGAATGGAATAAGCAAAAGGAATGGACAATGACGGCTCATAGCCAAACAATCATCCCTCCCACTCTAGCAGCACAAGTTATATGTGCATATGATCATTGTTTGTACCGCTTAAGCTGGGTAACAGAAGACTTGCTGTTCCGCATTCATTACAGCATCCATCAAGAAGAATGGAGCGACTTATACACAACAGCAATTCCGTGTCCAGTAATCTGGACTTGTATTTATGACAAGCAGTCAGGTCGCAATGGCCCTAGCTTTTGGATTGTTTCTGACCAGGAAACAACGCCCGACTTCACCGGATCTGCAGCACCCGCAGTCATGCAGGGCTACCGAGCAACACGCGACCTCACTCATAGTATCGATTCAGCCGATGCACTCATCGCTTCTATCGCCCACATGAGAGAAGGTTGCAGAACAAGAAGGAGGGAACTTGTCCAATTGAAGCAAATCCAGAAGGAGCGGCAAGCCACAGCGGACCGACTGACTGAACGAATCGCTGCCTTGCAGGAGGAAGTTCAAGTGCGCCTTGCCATTCAGGAGCTTAGTGAGAAGAATACATTATTAATGAAGAAAGAAGATAAGATAGTCGCTCGAAGCGGCATGAAAGAACAATTATCACGGATTGTATTCAAAATATCGAACCCCCGCTAAGGAGGAGCTTGTGATGACGAATGATCCAGCAGCTTCCATTGATGTGATTCTGCAAACTGCAGCCGATGTTGATCTGGAGACGCGCAGAATCTGCTTGATTACCCATATCAAATTTCGCAATACCTCAGCTCAGCCCATGTTGTTGTCTCATATTTTACTCACGCTATCCCCAAGCCAATTCGCAGTCGTGAGCGGGAAAATTGTAGCCCCGCAGCATGCTCTGGTGTTTGGTCTCCATAAGAAAGGCAATCAGCAAACGGGCTGGAAATTCGATCGGGATGATTGGTTCTCGTACGGACGCAAAAACGGGGAGTACCGGATTGAGCCTGCCCAGCCTCATCTACTCCCTCCACGCATCTGGTCAGACATAAGAGATATTCATATAGAGTGCGATATCGACCGCCTCATCACCCCCCTGCACATACACGCTTATGTATTTGCAGGGGGCAAGGAGTTCCCTGCCGCGAATCCGAGCAGTATCAGCTTCCGAGCTGCTGTTCATCCATAATTGGTCTATTCTAAACTACATGAATGACGAGTATCTTGACATAAGTTTGTACGAATGAATCTAGTAATTCATCCAATCTTATGACGAGTCCCTTTCATACATTAACAGTGTAGAAAGAATTCTAGCAGGTTCTTTCGCTCATATGATGAAGGGGAGGTTTACTAATATGGTTCTTATTCCCATTCAACGGATCGTAAGCAGCACAACTAACGTAGTTACTGCTCCTACAAGCGCAACTGCTGCGACTCTAGCACTCGCAGGTGCAGCACCGAATGTAGTGAACGTAGGGAATGCACCGCGTATTTGGCCTCAGATAACAAAATTCGACAATGATAACGGTCCATTTGCAGCAGTTCCGAATCCGGAATTCATCTGGTCACAACCCACATTCGTTCCGGGTGAAACGCACGGTTTTGCTACTGCTTCAGTAGCAATTCCACTTACTATTGGAGTTGCCGCTGACTTTGTCATTGCGATGGCTGTATTTGCCGACAATGCTGTGGTTGCAACGATTCAAGCTTTCAGCCCATTGCAAATCAGCTTGTTCCCAGTTCCTGGACTGAATGTACCATTGATTGGAGGCTCCTTGGATCCAACTACCGGCTTAACTACAGATGTTGCGAATCCATATAACTGGCAAAATGTGCGCTTCTATACGATTCCAGCATCACTTGGACTCATCTCACTTGCGCTTAGCGTACGGTTTGTATTCCAATTCCAAGTGACAAACTACTTCACAACTGGCGCTGTCAACACAGCTGGCCTGTCTTTCATTGCTGACATTTATCAGTCCGTGCTGTAATTACTGCTGCTTGCCTCTAGCAAACCAGTTGAATAGCTGAAACGAATGAAACAATACGAAGCATGATGCGATTCCTTAGAGCGCATCATGCTTCGTGCCTTGTGTTACGATTCTTATTGACTCTGGCTGTGCTTGACTCCCCTCAATCCGATAACTTCGTACGCGAGGACGAAGCCGTGACAAAGATACAATGATGTACGAGCACGGATATACAGCATGCTCAATATCGAAGACGGACGGGTATGGAACAGAGGCTGGATGAGAGTGAAATATAGCGAGCAGCTGTTCTCCACTACGCTCCATTTGCTTCAGTGCATGATCCAACTGCTCCATATCCATCGTAAATGACACCGGACTGCGGTCAATATTATCGATAATCCAGCAGCGGTTGGCGAGCCCGTTGTTTCCTGACAGCAGTCCACAAGCTTCCAATGGCTTCTCTTGCAGACAATGCCCTACCATCTCCCGATACGTGTTCTCCGTTAGCTGTAGTCCCATAGCATTATGATTTGTCGGTAGACGATTGTTCACGTTTCGCCCGCTCCCTTTGCATGAGCAATAGATCTTGAGCTGGATCTTTCGGTATGCGAGGCTGGCTCGTTAATGATTGTTGATTCAAATAACTAAGCAGTGAGCCGGAATGCTTGCTTGCTCCGTCTACACGATTTACCGTATTGGCATGAAGCCATGTAAACGTCGAATATGCTGGAGCTTGCCGCTTCTTGTCTTCCAACTGTTCCTGCTCTCGGCCCTCCAACTCATCCGAATCAGCTTGCAGTTCACGGTGTGCTCGCTCCTCATGGATTGGAATGGACATTTCGTCAGCCTTCTGGTTGTGTAACCATCTGCCGTCATCTACTGATAACCCTGTCTCTCGCTCTTCAACTCCGATCAACCTGCTATCTGATTGCTCCCTCTTATGCAGTGCATCGGGTTCATCCACCGTAGGAGAGTCGTGACTTTTCTCTTTATCCTCCCATTCATATTCCGCTACCAACACGCTTCTGTTCACGAACATATCGTCATCATAACCGGTGTCATTATGGCTCTTCCCAACGATATCTACTGCTTCTTCAACGTCCTCTTCCTGGCAATCGTCTCCCGCGGGTACCTCATCATCCTTATACTTTTGCCAATACACTTGCTCATTCAGCTCATTCCCATGCTCAAGCTCATACACACTTACTCGTTCTTCACTGTGCTCAACGATATTTGCCCCTGAACCCTCATAAGCGGAACGCGCTTCTTGAACAAGCCGCTCCTCTCCATGCCCCCGCTGCTTCGAGTGTTCGTGCGGTTCCAGTTCATCCCTGCGTGAATATTCTACAGACTGATGCATATTGGGTGCATCCATGAATGAGGTCTGCACATGCGGAACCGTCGCCTCTTCCTCCCGCAGCGATACAATGTCTTTAGCGTGCCGCACCTCAGTAGTAACGGGACTTTTTTCATTCTCCCTACTATCCGATTCATCTCCTTCGCCATTATCCATCGCTCGAAGCTTCTCAATGACATCTAGAATCGGAAGATACGAGAAGTAGGAGGCAGCTGCACGGGTGATTCCATTGCCAAGCTGCACGAGCTGTTCCGTAGACAATCGCAGAAATCCGCCGTATGTGAGTGCCACTGAAGTCCAAGATTGCCCTGTCAGCGATATCTGATAATTCGAGCGATCCTTCCAATTCAAACTCGCTCCACGGATAGGCAGCTCACCATGCTTCAACATATTCATAATAAGTAATTGGGCCAACTGCTTGCTCTGTTTGCGATGATGGAAATAATAATGCACACTTACCTCCATTGCATCATCCGGCACTGCTGATATCCATATCCCCTGCCGCTGATGATTGGATTCGCTTAACAGCTGCTTGCGCGTATCCTCTGAATCCACAATCGTGACCCTCAATCCAGCTTGGGACAGCGTGGACTGTATCGGATACAACAACCGATCCACAATCTCCGTCATCTTACTCTCCAGTACAACTCTGCACCCTTCAAGCGGGTTCATAATATCGAGCACGCCTTGTCGTTTGTCCAGATGAAATGTGAACGAGTACTTGCCCAGCAGCTGGTATACATCAACTAACCGCGTCTCCGCAATCTTGCATAATGGCTTGCCATTCAACTGAATGTGCATTCCATGCCCCTCCCTCTTGTATGTACTCACTAACGTCATTGTATGAGGCGAATTCCGAATGGTGCCAAATTGGAACCAACGGCATGCAACTGCTCCAATACGCGAACCTGCTCCCGCTCCATCTCTTCGATAAATGATTCCAATCGTTGCAGCGCATACTCCTCTTGCAGCAGACGTTCTTCAAGCAGCATCATCTCTTCTTGCCATGAAACAATTCGTCCAGATGCAAAATCATGCAGTACGCCTAACTGCAGTTTGGCATAATGAAGCAATACATCATCCTGTATAGAAGGGCCCATTGTATTCATGGTCAAGAATGGATGGAACAAATCAATGAGTTCGACCGGACGGAAGCACGGGTACCCGATGCCAACAAGCGACACAGGCACATGGTCATGTTCAGAGCTACGAACCCCTTGGATGATGCGAAGTCTCGATTCCCGTGCGAACGGCACTTCCATAAAGGTCCCCCAGTCTTTCCCTCCGTTGCTTGAATAAGCACAAGCTAACCAGGAGGAACCTGTAATCGAGAGAAACAGACCATGTTCTCCTGCGATAATAAGTCGAGGAACGAAAAATTGATTCTGAAAGAATACCTTCAATGGGATACAGGAATTCGTAACTTGTCTGCCTCGTGCACAATATACCGTAGCTGTGACTCCGTTGTGTACGACCCACGCGAGATACGGATCTCCTTCCCTCGCCGCGGATATTGTAATGTTCCAACTCTGCCCTGCTTGCGCAGAAGAGAAGACGTGTTGCCATTTTGCCTCCTCTGATTCCATATCGAGCTCGAGCAGCATTAGCTGCTGTCGATTCGTATCTCCATGTCGGATCAGGAACAGCCCATATAAAGTCCCTGATTCACTTATATCGCAGCTTGCTTGTTCAATATGTACATTGACACCATAATCTTCGTGAACATAGGAAAAAGCCCTCTCTCGCCACCTCCCCTGCTCAACCTGTCGAAGCACATACGTAAACTTCTTGTTCAGTATTGTAGTGAAGCCGAAATAGAGGGTTCTGCCAAGGTTAAAGAGATACGGATTCGATGAGCTGGGATGCCTGCTTATTCGCAATTCTTGCTTTTCATCTGCACGTGCATTCACGCTGCAACGTGCATAATAGATACCCGATTCATAAGCCATCAACATATGTATATGTCCATGAAGCAGAATGGCGCTGAACTGCTTCACGGTACTGCTGAACCTCCATAGGTGCTGCTTGACCAGTTCAACTCCGCGGTATAAGGAATGAAGCAGCGACCCATCGGATTGAAGTTCTACCCAATGCACGCCTTCTGAGGAATATAAGCAAACTTCTTGCCTCACTGCGATCCCCTCCAAATTATTTTATGGGGGTGTCACCTTTTCTAGATCGCCCCCATAGACTGTATTGAATTTGAATTCAGATTCTATAAAGGAGGCAGGAAACATTCATGGAGAGCAAGTTAGTTCAAGGGCAAACAACGCCCCCCGAATATTTGCCACTACCCTCTTTGGAATGTATAGAGGTTCCTAAAGTATTCGATTGGGTGTTGTTAACGACGCAAATTGTTGATGAAGCATGCATTGATCCAGCTCTGTGCTTGCCATTGCCGGCTACATTCAGCGCTCAAGCAACGTTACTGACAGTAAGCTGCGGAGAGAAAGTCGGTTCTATTAGAGAAAATGTAGTGGTTACTGTTGGTGGCACACCAGTTACTCTACAACGTGTTGTCATTAAGAAAACAGGAACGTTTGAAGTCACGATCATTGATACTACAGTCGTCCCTAACGTAGTACATTGCACATTTACAAAAACCTTTGTACGCTTCGAGAAAGTTTTGTTGTGTGCGCCTCCGGGAACTACAATTGATTGCGAAATCGTTCCGAACACATCAACGATTGAAGTTCTCGATATTGTCGACAACTCTTGTGTCAACGTGGACATCGTGATTTGCCAAAGCATTCAGGTAAAAGCAAATGTCAAGTTAGTTGTTGAAGCTGAGCTGTGCCAACCGCGTGCAGTGATTCCAGTCCCTGAAAACGCTTGTGTTGTCACATTCCCGAAACAATGTCCTACTATCTTCCCTGGTGCACCTTATCCGTTCCCATCATAATCAAAATGCTGATCGGCTTGGGGTGGTGGCTAAAACCATCCCCTTTTTTATTCTCTCGATGACAGGAACGAGGAGGGGCTAATGCGGCTATACTATATCGCTTCCGGTTATCGGAGGCCAATTGATATCCTCGATAATGCGCTCATGAAGGCTCTGTACGGCCAGTGTCATGAGAGCAAAATATTTCTGTTGAATCGTGCACCAATTCAGCAGCTTCTTCCCGATATCCGCGAATTCAGGCCTGAGTTCGTCTTGACCATTTGCGGCCCGCGCTCTTTTCTGCCTGTTGATCAGGTTCGCAGCATACGGAGGATGGGCATTCCAATTGGCGTGTGGTTCGTTGATGATCCCTATGCCATCGACAATGCGCTGCAAGTAGCAGCCGAATACGACATCATCTTCACCATTGATTCTGGTTGTGTCCCTTACTATGAGCGCCACGGCTGCAAGCGAGTTCACCACTTGCCGCTCGGAACAGACACCGATATCTTCCGTCCCTTCAACGCGCACCCTTCTTATGAGAGCGACATCTGCTTCATCGGTACAGGGTACGATAACCGACTCCGTATGATGCAGCAAATGCTGAAGGAGCTTGATCCTGGCGTACATGTGAAGCTTGTCGGACATTTCTGGGACACCGTCAATTGGTCGGGCGGTTGTATCCCTCACCTGCGAACCAAGTGGGTCAACTTCTCTGAGACGCCCCGTTATTACAACGGTGCCAAGCTTGTGCTGAATATTCACCGCAGCGAAGATGATACGTTAATTGATAAAAATAAGACAGGTGCTCCTGGCCACACTATTAACAATCGCACCTTCGATATTGCGGCATGCCGGCGTGCGCAGATCATTGATTATCGCCCAGATCTTCACATGTTCTATGAACCAGGCGCGGAATTGCTATGCTTCGAATCGCCGAAGGAATGTGCCGAGCTTATTCATACGTACCTCTACGAAGATGCCAAGCGGAGCTCCATCGCCTCTCAAGGCTATGAACGAACTCAGTCAGAGCATACATTTGCGAAGCGTCTGGAGCATTTGTTGAGTAGAGTGCGGGAACTGGAATAACTTGTTCACCACTTCGATTAGCAAGTTCCGCATTTTCTATCAGCTCTGCTATATCTTATGATGCGGCTTTCGAAATCTTGAGAGACAACAGCCTGATAGACGAGGAAATGTGCAACAAGCCCGTGGATAGAAACCTAGCATATAGAAGAGGGTGCTGTCAGCCTTTGACAAAAGACTCCATAATCCCGGCCGCACCCGCAATAGCAAGCAGGAGAATAACCGGAAATGCATAAGTGGGGATGAGAAGGTAACATGCTGTTACAAATGCGGCAGACCATACACCCGTACACCAATAACAAGTAAGCAGTTTGCGCATAAAGGCATGAAAACGGCCGCCTTTTTCTTCGATCACCGCAAATATAGCTCCATTCTCATCCGTATGATATCGCTCCTCTACAAAGGGTTTGCGAATGAAAGAAGTAATTTCATCGAATACGATGAGTCTAGTTAGGCGATAGCTCGCCAAAATAAGCAATGTCAATGACAACCAGGATATGTTATGCATAGCAGTCCTCCTTAGCCGCTCGTATACTCTTTCGATCAGATTCATTGTATGGACTTCTTGACAAGGATAGAACTGTTCCCTATCACTGCCTTGGACATTACATAGCGCCACCCTCCCTTGCAGCGGGAACAAAAATCAGAAGGAGGAAGAAGATATATGCAGGGACTCCCCATCATCGCTACTGAGGAGCAGCTTATCAGCTTGATTCAACAGACAGATGAACGGCCGTTGTGGCTCTATAAGCACAATACAAACTGCGGTTCGAGCAGAGTAGCTCACCTCGCGCTGAATCAATTTTTGACTCGTTATCCGCATCTATCTTCCCGCTTCTCCTACGCTGTCGTTCGTGTCCTCGAAGAGAAGGCTCTGTCTGGCAAAGTTGCGGAACTATTGCAGACTCCCCATAAATCCCCGCAAATTCTGCTTGTACACAAGCAGAAAGTCGTATGGAATTCGTCTCATCAGCAGATTAACTCTGTACAGCTGTCACAGCTTGCACAGCACTTTCTACAGCAGCATCCTTCGCTCTTAAAGTAAGTTGCCATTTCCGTTGGCGCCTTGCCGAATTCACTTGCTTACATCAAAATACCGCCAGGAATGGAGGATAACCTCTCCTCTTCTCCTGGCGGTATTTGGTACACGTATTCTCTATTTAACTCTGATTGTTGTTATCTACCGACGAAGCTGCCCACTACATGAATCTTACCTGGATGCTCGGCCACCACTTCACCGATGCACACCGCTTCTACACCACGAGCTTGCATCTCATGAATCATCGCTTCCGCATCGCTAGCTGCAACAGACAAGAGCAGTCCACCTGATGTGACTGCATCACACAGCATCCACTGTGCAATCTCATCAAGTCGCTCGTCGAATACAACTTGATCCTTCACATGATTATAGTTATTCTTCGTTCCGCCCGGTACAGCACCGTTCTCAGCCAGTTCACGAACGCGTGGCAAGAATGGTACGTTCTCCGCGTGAATAACAAGTCCTGCCTCGCTGCCTGCTGCCATCTCTGTACTATGGCCGAGCAAGCCGAATCCCGTAACATCGGTACATGCGTGGATCTCGTATCCTGCCATTGCTTCAGCTGCCGTCTTATTGAGTGTCGTCATCGTCCGTGTTACCAGCTCAATTTCTTCTGGCTGAAGCAGCTCACGCTTCAAGGAAGTTGTCATGATGCCGACACCAATCGGCTTCGTCAACACCAGCTTGTCGCCAGGTTTAGCCCCCGCATTCGTCAGCACCTTGTCCGGATGAATGATGCCCGTTACGGCCATGCCGAACTTCGGTTCCGCGTCATCAATGGAATGACCGCCAACGAGTGTTGCTCCCGCTTCCTTCACTTTATCTCCCGCTCCGCGCAATATGTCTGCCAGGATGGACTTGTCCAGCTTCGAAATCGGGAAGGCCACAATATTCAATACCGTTAGCGGCTTGCCTCCCATTGCGTAAATATCGCTAAGTGCATTCGCAGCGGCAACTTGACCGAACGAATATGCATCATCGACAATCGGCGTAAAGAAATCTACCGTTTGCACTAATGCCATGTCGTCATTCAACCGATACACGCCTGCATCATCGCTTGTATCCAAGCCTACGAGTAAATCCGGATGCTTCTCCGTCTGAGGTAGCATGCGCAATACTTGAGTCAGATCGGACGGCCCTATTTTGCAGCCGCATCCTCCTTTGCTTGACAAGGTTGTCAATCGAACCGTTGCTTGTTGTTGGTTCATCACTTTATCCTCCCATCGCATAAGGCGAATTTCTTCCATTCGTGCGTATCATACATAACTCTTTTATTGTAACATATCCGCACAATGCGATCGTTCCTATGAAAATGCGAGTGTCTTCCGCTATCCGTTCCTTTTACAATAAAAAACTGCCCCTACAGCCAATTTAAGGCTTGTGGGGCAGCTTCCATTACCTGCTGATATTCACTTAGACAAGTCCAATTTTGTCGCGACGACTGGCTGTACCTTGCTTGCGCTTCTCAATCAGTCGATTGAGCGCATCGACATAAGCACGTGCACTCGCTTCGAGAATATCTGTACTTACACCACGGCCAAGCACAGATATTTCATTTTGTGCGAGAACGACATGCACTTCACCGAGTGCATCCTTGCCGTGCGTGACCGACTTAATGGAATAGTCAACGAGCTCAACATCTTCCTGCGTAGCTTTGTCGATTGCTTTGTAAATCGCATCAACAGAGCCATTGCCTTCCGACTCTTCCTCAAGCACACTGCCTTCCCATGTTACCATACGCACTTTCGCAGCCGGAATTGCTTGGTTCCCGTAAGCGACGTATATCGTCTCGAGCGAGTACACCTCAGGCGTATCGATCAGTTTCTCCTCGAGTATGGCCCGGATGTCCTCATCCGATACTTCCTTCTTCTTATCTGCCAATTCCTTGAACTTGGCAAAAGCCCCGTTCAGCTGTTCTTCATCCAAGTCATAGCCAAGATCAATCAACTTCTCACGGAAGGCATGACGGCCGGAGTGCTTGCCGAGCACGAGTTTGCTTTCCTTAAGTCCGATCGTCTCTGGCGTAATAATCTCATACGTTGACCGTTCCTTCAACATGCCGTCTTGATGAATGCCGGATTCATGCGCGAAGGCATTGGCGCCCACGATCGCCTTGTTGCCTGGGATCGGCATGCCTGTCAGCTTGCTGACGAGTCGGCTCGTACGCGCAATCTCAGACAAGACGAGCGAAGTCTTCGCCTCATAGAAGCTCGATCTCGTATCAAGCGCCATCGCAACCTCTTCAATTGCAGTATTGCCTGCACGCTCCCCAATACCGTTGATCGTCCCTTCGATCTGATCTGCACCGTTCAAGATTGCAGCGAGCGCATTGGCAGTCGCCATTCCCAAATCGTCATGGCAATGTGCACTAAGCTGAATCGTCTCGATTCCCGGTACATTCTCCTTCAGCGTCTTGAATATATTTCCGTACTCATACGGCGACAAGTATCCAACCGTATCCGGAATGTTCACAACGGTAGCGCCTGCTTTAATCGCCATCTCTGTCATTTGGCATAAGAAGTCGATCTCCGTACGGCCCGCGTCCTCTGGAGAGAACTCAACTTTGCTGAAGTACTTCTTCGCATAGCGAATCGCTGCTTCAGCTGTCTCAAGTACCTGCTCCTTCTCCATGCGGAGCTTATGCTTGCGATGAATTGGCGAAGAAGCAAGGAAGAGATGCAAGCAAGCATCCTCTGCACCCTTCAGCGCTTCATAAGCTGCATCAATATCCGGAATACGGGAACGGGACAGGCCGACAATCGTAGATTGCTTCACCGCTTTCGCCACTGCATTCACGGCCGCCAAGTCACCAGGAGATGCTGCAGGGAATCCCGCTTCGATGCGGTCGACGCCTAGGCGCTCCAATTGAAGCGCGATTTCAAGCTTCTCCTTCGTATTCAGGTTCACGCCAGGGGACTGCTCTCCATCCCGAAGCGTCGTGTCAAAAATATAAATTTTGCGCACCAGCTGCACCTCCTTCTGTAGTCTGTGGAGCTTTACAAGTATCAGTTTATGTTCAAAAAGCCCATGAATAGCACCGAAAAGGCTGCAGTATGGACTTTTTGAACTATATATATGAGATTAAAGCTTACTTCTTACTTCTTATTTCTTGATCCAGTGCATCAATTCACGCAATTGACCGCCAACCACTTCGATCGGATGGTTTGCTTCGTTGCGGCGAGTTGCTGTCAGGAACGCACGGTTCGCTTGGTTCTCCAAGATGAAATCGCGTGCGAACTTGCCTTGTTGGATGTCGGACAATACTTCCTTCATCGCCTTCTTCGTCTCTTCGGTTACGATGCGTGGACCTGTTACATAGTCGCCGTATTCAGCCGTGTTGCTGATGGAGTCGCGCATTGTAGCCAGACCTCCTTCATAGATGAGGTCAACGATCAGCTTCAGCTCATGCAAGCACTCGAAGTATGCCATTTCAGGAGCGTAGCCTGCTTCTACCAATGTTTCGAAGCCAGCTTTGATCAGTGCGCTTACACCGCCGCACAATACTGCCTGCTCACCGAACAAGTCTGTTTCTGTTTCTTCCTTGAAGGAAGTCTCGATAACGCCTGCACGTGTACAGCCGATGCCCTTCGCGTATGCAAGACCGATTGCCTTTGCATTGCCAGTTGCATCTTGCTCGATTGCGATAAGACCTGGAACGCCGAAGCCTTCTACATACGTACGGCGTACAAGATGTCCTGGGGATTTAGGAGCTACGAGCAATACATCGTTGTCTTTCGGTGCTACGATTTGACCGAAATGTACGTTGAAGCCGTGAGAGAACATCAAGGCTGCGCCTTTTTTCAAGTTCGGCTCGATTTCATTTTTGTATACAGATGCTTGCGTTTCGTCCGGCATCAAGATTTGAACCACATCAGCACGGGAAGTAGCTTCGCCAACGGACAACACTTCGAAGCCATCTTGACGAGCTTTGTCTGCAGATTTGCCTTCACGAAGACCGATTACCACTTGAAGACCGCTGTCACGCAGGTTTTGCGCTTGAGCATGTCCTTGGCTTCCATAACCGATAACGGCGATAGTTTTTCCTTGCAGTACGTTAAATTCAGCGTCATTTTCATAGTACATTGTAACTGGCATAAGTATGAGTCCTCCTCTTTCTTCTTATATAAATAGTGTGTAGTAATCTCCCCCGAATGAGGCGGGTATTTCAAGTGACAATCACGGGCCTCTGACAGCTTCCGCTTGTCCCCTGAGATACCCCCTCATTCGAAGGCCGTTATTCGATTCAATCCATACGTGTAGGAATAAGTCCAGACGCTTCCTTACTTATCTGTTACTTGACCGCGAATCAAGGCTGTAACTCCTGTGCGGCTAACCTCACGAATTCCGTATGGCTCCAGCAGTTGAATCATCGCTTCGATCTTCTGCGATTCGCCGACAACCTGCACCATAAGCGTGCTTGGCCCAATGTCGACGATGGAAGCGCGGAACGTCTCCACGACGCCAAGAATCTCTGGACGTACGTGTGGCTCAGCCTTCACCTTAATGAGTGCAAGTTCACGAGCAACCATTGGCTGGGAGCTTAAGTTGAGTACCTTGATCACGTCAACGATCTTGTACAGCTGCTTCTCGATCTGCTCCAGCATATGGTCATCTCCCGTGGTCACAATGACCATGCGGGAGAGACCTTGCTCCTCAGAAGCACCTACAGTAATACTCTCAATGTTGAATCCTCTGCGGCCAAATAGACCGGAGACACGCTGCAGAACACCTGGCTGATCGTTCACGATGACGGCAATGGTATGTTTGGTTATGTTCATCATTCACAATCCCCCATTATCATTTGGTCAATCGTGCAGCCCTGCGTTACCATCGGGTACACATTCTCGTGCTTGCGAACAACGAATTCCACAACCGCTGGCCCCGGTGTATTCAGTGCTTCCTGCCATGCCTGTTCTGCTTCCTCTTTGTTCGTCGCGCGGAATCCTCTTACCCCGTAAGCTTCCGCGAGCTTCACGAAGTCTGGGCTTCCAGCAAGGTCAATATGGCTGTAGCGATTGTCATAGATAATTTCTTGCCACTGGCGAACCATCCCCAGCACGCGGTTATTGATGATCGCTACCTTGACCGGTATATTGTTAATCGCACAGATTGCAAGTTCCTGCGCACACATTTGCATGCCGCCATCGCCATTGATCGATACAACGGTACGATCCGGGAAGGCCATTTGTGCTCCGATTGCGGATGGGAATCCGAATCCCATCGTTCCAAGGCCGCCAGAAGTAATCCAGGAGCGCGGATGATTGAAGCGATAATATTGCGCTGACCACATCTGGTGTTGTCCGACATCTGTCGTAACGATGGCTTCCCCTTTGGTCGTATCATTGATCAGCTGGATGACCCATTGCGGCTTCAGTTCTTCATCCGAATCGATGAATTGCAGCGGTTTATCCGCCTTCATCTGCATGATGCGAGCGCGCCATTCATCCGCATGGTTTGCACGTGCTGCTGTCTTATTGGCTAGTTCCAATGTAGTACGAATATCGCCTACAATCGGAATGTCCGTTGGGACATTTTTGCCGATTTCTGCCGGATCGATATCGATATGGACGATTTTCGCATGTGGCGCGAAACCTTCAAGCTTCATCGTCACTCGGTCATCGAAGCGAGCCCCGATGTTAATGAGCAAATCCGCCTGCTGAATCGCATTGTTCGCTGTATAGGTTCCATGCATGCCAGGCATGCCCATCCACAGATCATGACCGCTTGGGAATCCGCCAAGTCCCAGCAGCGTTGTCGTTACTGGAATTTGTGTCTTGCTCACGAATTCATACAGTTCTTCATGCGCTCCAGAATGGATAACTCCAGCTCCCGCGAGAATCACAGGTGACTTCGACTCTTCGATCGCTTTCAGCATTTTATCGACTTGATATTTGTTCGGCTGAACGTTAGGGTTATAGCCGCGAATATTTACAGTTGATACCGGTTCGAACAGCGTCTTCGCCGCCGATACATCCTTCGGAATATCGATGAGAACCGGCCCCTTGCGTCCTGTGTTCGCAATGTGGAATGCCTCGTGAATGACACGCGGCAGATCCTTCACATCGCGTACCAGATAGCTATGCTTCGTAATCGGCATGGTGATGCCTGTAATGTCTGCTTCTTGGAATGCATCGGTGCCAATCAAGGTCGTCGCTACGTTGCCTGTAATAACAACGAGCGGAACCGAATCCATATAGGCAGTAGCAATTCCTGTAACCAGGTTTGTCGCGCCTGGTCCCGATGTTGCGATACATACACCGACCTTGCCGCTTGCACGGGCATATCCGTCCGCTGCATGAATCGCTCCTTGCTCGTGCCGGGTCAGAACGTGGTGGAAATCCTCACAGCCGTGCATGGCGTCATAAATATAGAGCACCGCGCCGCCTGGATATCCGAACACACACTCCACACCTTCCAACAACAAGCTGCGAAGCAAAATATCCGAGCCTGTAATGACTTCAGGCTGCATCCATTTCTGTCTTAATTCTTCTTTTGACCTCATTGCCGTACGATGTGAGCTCATTCGACATCCTCCTTACGCATATTTACTCATTTCCATACTCGGGCTCTAGGTTACATTTGTGAAGATATGTCTTGCCTGGCCAGGCACATACTATGCCAACTCATCACATGAAGATGAGAAATGAGAGAGTTGGCAAATACAAAAAAACCTTCCATCCCACGCAGCAAACTGCTGCATTAGGGACGAAAGGTTGTGCTTCCGTGGTACCACCCGCATTCATTTCATATCTCACAATATGAAATCTCAGCAAGTATTCGTATGCCATAGACAATAACGAATACTCATAGCGTCTAACGCGCGCCCTACGATTCTCCCTACTCGCATGATAGAACGATACATTCCAGCGTCCTAATCATCTGTTCAGGAGAACAGCTCCGAGGTGAGCTCGCATATAAGGGGTTAAGGCGTCGGTTTCAGCAGAACCTCCGACCGCTCTCTGTTCATAAGAGCCCTTACTACTTCGTCCTCTTCATTGCCGTTGGTATTATGTGTCATGTTTCAAATGTTTAGAAACATTATATTCCTACACCTATCAGGAGTCAATAGGGCATTCTTTATTTTTTTCTTTTGTGAATCATTATGGATTACTGCTCATTTTTGCATGATTGTTCCTGTTTTCGCTCAGTGGACAGTTTATATCCGAACTTTTTATTTGAAAAAGCGTAATAATATACGTATTTTCACTTCCCTACTAAAGCGTTTTCAATCCCCCTAAACAATACAACGGAACGATGCGCTAACGCAGTAAAATCAATAGGATGGAACCCTTCGACATCCGCATATAAAGTATCGTTCAATGGCTGCACGAAATGTGCGGGAAGTTGCTGATGTCCCATAGAAGCTCCTAAAATGGAACCTACTGTCGCTCCATTGCAATCCGTATCGAATCCACCCAGCACGGACGTTGTTACACCACACGCGAAATCTCCTTTAGAAAAAATCAACGAAGCGGCAACGAGCGCGGCATTGTTATTGGTGTGCACCCATGAATAATGACCGAACGAATTCCAAACTCGCTCAGCTACTTCCTCTTCACTCTTCGACGTCTTGCCAATCTCAATCGCTTGGGCGATATCAGCAGCCAGACGCGACGTGTCTGGAATCTGAGCAAGCCCCGCCCGAACAATGCGTTCAGGATCCGGTTCATAGAAAGCCGCAGCGATCATTGCTGCTACGAACATAGAACCATAAATTCCATTCTTCACATGGGATAGGGAGGCATCACGCCAAGCTAGCTCTGCTGCTAATTCCGGTCGTCCAGGAGCAGAATAGCCGTATACATCCGCGCGTATCTGGGCGCCAATCCATTCCCGGTAGGGATTCAGGTGCATACGCACTCGTTCCCAGTCTACTTCCCGCTTATTACTGGAAGCTGACATCTTGCAGTCCTGCACGGCGGCCAGCTCCTGCTCTAAATTCACGAAGGTCATGCATTCAGCAGTGAATACCTGCTTTAGACTGAGCCGTTCCAGCCATACCGCTGCGACATGCTCCGTCTTCAGTTTCAATCCATGGCGTTCCATTAAGAGCTGACTAAGAACTGCGTAACGCATATCGTCATCCGTCTCCATGAAGCGAATCTGCTCGAGCTGGCTGTCTGGAAAGAAAATCCTCAGTTTCTCACCTGGACGAAACTCAATAGATGATGCGCGCGAATGTCCCGGCACGTAATTCCGAAATGGCCAAGCATCGGCATCTTGAAGCCATGTTCGAATCCACTTCCAACCCGGAATTCCACCCGCTCCGTCGACAAATGGAGGCACCTCTAACGGTTTGCCGAGCGCACAGCCGATTGCGCGCCCAACCCATGCCCCATGGAAACGATCATGCCAGAACTCGTCATCCCGCAGTGCCGATTCCCGTTTGAGCTCCTCTTCTGAGCGAAATGGAGCGTTCGTAGGTCTCAGCTCCCGGATGCTCTCCAAGTCAGATGGCTCAGTAAAGGGGAAATCGCTGCGAATGCGGCGATTGGACATGTCGCAATACAGCTTTGCGGCAGCCTCCTCATCATGCGAATGATGATGGATCCAGTCCTCTAAGGCTTCCGCAATGCCCTGTGTCTCCTTGCCTTCTTCGATCATCTGCTTCCATTCCGCCTGCAGCAGCTCGCTCCAGCTTCCATGCGCCCAATTGTGCTGGATTTCCTCAGCCTGCATATGCATATTCCCTTTGCACATAACTCCATCTCCTCTTCTTCTAAGGCAGTAATCCCCTTATATAGTAAACACCCCATCATTCTCGTGCATGCACATTATTCGTGCTGCGGAGAAGGTATGGTTTGTGATACTATCCGACAAGCCCCGTACGCTCAACACTCTCAACAAAATACTTCTGGGCAAATACATACAAAATGATCATTGGCATCATGACAAGCAGTGCTCCTGTATTCATAAGCTGCGAAATATAGGAAGGATCCGTCGTAATCCGCCCTAATGCCCCAGGCATGCTGGCCAGCGTCGAGGACAGCACCTGCGTATAATTCATATATAGAGAGACATAGTAGTTGTCATTCCACTGCCAGACGATTGAGAACAGCAGCACCGTTACGATTGCCGGCACGGTATTCGGAATAATGACTCTCCAGAACGTACCGAGAACCCCTGTTCCATCCACATAAGCGGCTTCCTCTAACTCCTTCGGCAGGCCGCGGAAAAATTGACGAAAAATAAAAATGAACAACCCGTTTTTCATCCCCATTGCTAATGTAGAGGAAATAAAGAACGGCCAATAGCTTTCCAGCAAGTTAACCCCTTGCTTGCCTGTGAACAGCTCATAGAGACCAAATATATCGAAGAATCGATAATTCAAATACGTCGGGATCATAATGGTCTGCGGCGGGATGACAATCGTGAACACTACTAACGTGAACAGAATCCCCCTTCCCCTAAATTTCAGCCGCGCGAAGCCGTACCCGGCTAAAGCGCAGGAGACCATTTGCAGAACGGAAGTCCCTAGACTCAGCATCGCAGAATTCCAGAACGCGGCGGGATATTCCAGCATATCAAATGCCGTCTTGAAATTGTCCCATGTAAAATGACGCGGAATCCATACGATCGTCGTATCAAACAAATCCATCCGATCCCGAATCGCCATGGACAGCTTCGTAATGAGCGGGTACAGAATGATGTAGCAGATCCCAACGATAAGCAAGGTTCGCGCACAAATCCACAGCCACTTCTTCAGCTGGTCAAGGGGGCGAACTTCCGCATTCCATCGTTCCATACGTCGACCTATTGCGTCTGCCTTTTGTCTTGCGGTAGATGACATGCTTCTCTCCCCTTTCTCAGTCATAATAGAAGACCCGTTTGGAAATAAAGTAGACACACGCTCCGAGCATAATGGATACGATAAGGAAATATGCCCAAGACATCGCTGAGCTTAAGCCAAAGTTATTCTCCCTAAACGCCATCCGATGAATATAACCTGTAACTCCATTATTCGTGAACGAATCTACGACCGTATAGACCGTATTTGTTAAAATAAGCGGCGACATCATCGGGAATGTAATCTTCCAAAATGCTTCATAGCCCGTTGCTCCTTCAATCTTGGAAGCCTCATACAAGGAAGGCGATATGGACTGCAGCCCAGCTAAAAATATCAATATCTGCACACCCGACGCCGCTACAATGTAATAGATGCGATCAACAGCGCTAGTCAGATAAAATACGATATCGCCGCTCATCCCCATCTCTATCAGCAAAGAACGCAGTCCCATACTGCGAAGTCCTGAGAAATTGCCCTCTACGCTTGATGCAACATCCCCTAGCATCTGGGCAAGATAGTTCGAGCTGTCTATGCCCTGAATAACACCGGATGCAAGCACGACCGGCAGGAAGAAGATTGCACGGGCAAGCATTCTCCCGCGGAACTTCTGAGAGAGCAGCACTGCTGAAAATAAGCTAAAAAAGATAATTAGCGGCACATTCGCAAGCATGTTCATTGTCGCTTCAATCAAGAGCCGATTGAAGTTGGGATCAACGGTGAATGCTTTTGTATAATTTTCAAATCCAACAGATGACAGCTTGTAGCCCGTCTCTGTCAGACTCAAATGGCTTATGCTGAAGAGCAGCGATCGTACGAGCGGGACAGCCATGAGAAGCAAAAATCCGATCAACCATGGTGCGATAAAAAGCCAGCCAAACATCGCCTTCTTTCGTTCAAGCGAGGGTCTTCTTCGTTTTCCAATCGACAGCTTCACTTGCTCCCCTCCTCTATGCGATAGTTGGCCGCTTCCACCGCCACTCCGCCTACCTGAACAGGCGCATTGCCGTAGTTGACGATGACGCGTACACCATTGCTGTAAGTTGTCTGCACTACCTCATCCGCCAGGCGCTCATGCTTGATCATGAATGCATGCCCAACCTTATGGTGCAGCTCATTCAGCTGCTGGTACGCAGAAGCTGCTTCGTCGAGCCATTGCGAATACTCTGCGGCGAAGAAGTCATCCCACATCGTATCGCGGAGCTGTTCTGTACTCGCCGCAAGCCAGCTAAAGAATACGTTAGAACCTGTCTCTACCGCTTGCAGCATCCGCCTGTTCACATCCTGATTCTCCACCCCGTTAAATGCTTCACCTGCATAAAGAATCAAGCCATGCATAACCATCGAATAGAAAGGAATCATCTCGTCCGTTATCTGAAATCTGTTGCTCTGCATCGGTGCGCGGATAATCTGGCTCGCATAAGGAAGCACATACGCATTGCCGCCTTGCAGCATGACCTTGCCCCGATCCGCCGCTTGCTTCAGCGCCTTGCTGACGAAGGCAATCGACTTCTGACGCAATATGGGTTCATTCAGATTGAAGTTGGAATAGATCTCGCTTCCTGAATCCTGAATAGAGACACCATCATCCTCTGGCAGCTCTGCATGCTCCAAGTAACGGCTCATGACGGTTGGGTACAACGCTGGCGACAATAATGAATGGGAGAATGCTTCGTAATTTTTCTTGAAATTAGCTGCGTTGAATCGGAAGAACTTCAACGAGATTCGGCCAAGCGATTGTACGCTGTCCTTGGTTGCGTTCCACCCATCATCATTGTATACGCGTCCAAGCGAGAACTCCGGATACAGGGTTCCCCCTCGGGCCTGCAGCTGTTCACGCAGCCGGTTCAGTCCATCTCTCCCACCCAGCTCACGAACCGCCTTCACGTTGTTCGGCAGCTTATGCTGAATGCCTCCGTTCATCCATCCGGCATAGTTCATCTGAATATTGGAGACTCCTCTAGCTGCAAGCTCCTCCACCATCTGACCGGCTTCATCGAATGTGGTGAGCGGCACTGGCGAATCATAAGAAACGCCCAAGAAGGTCTTTACTTTAGAAATCGAACCGATCGCCTCTACGTAAAATGGCGCATCCGCTGGCTTAACAGTCTTATCAGCCTGTTCGCGCAGCGGCTTCAACTGATATTTGCGCATCAAATAATCCCGGTATGCATTCGCCATCCCCGAATATCCTGCCTCTTCGCGATTCTGGAACATGTAGCGAATTTGCAGTTGTCCTGCGTATGGCTCTTCAGGCGCCTTAATAAGCTCCTCCCTGGCATTCAACATAACTTTGTCCTTGGGCAATACGGTGAACTGGGGGCCAATCCAGTTATATTCATGCTGCCTTCCACTGACATCTGCATAAAGGGTCGACATCGCATCTCCGTCCTCGATGACCGCTAGAAAAGAGCTCGTGTCCCGTTTCATGCCGTAAATAGGCATACGAACCGTCTCATACGTATTCAACTGCTCTGTCTTGAAGAAGCTTGGATCCTCGCCATATACAGGAAGGACTAATCCTTGCGCGTAGTTCTTGCCATTATTGAAATGAATAAGTGAGCCCGAACCATCCGGCACGAACAAATAGCCATTCTCCTTCTTACCTGCCGCACCGAAGGAGGATAGAACATCGAGGGTATGCAGCCGGTATGGGGGCTGCGCCTTGATTGCCGAGGCATCCACACTCACCAGCAGGTGCTCCCCATCAAGCTTGTAGCGAAGCGGCACCGTAAAGGATGCACTGCCTCCGCCCTCTCCTTCAATAACACCGTTCTGCTCATTGTCGGACTTCAGATCCTCTTCGGTATATCCAGCCTTCTCAATCAGATCAAGCACTTTCTTGAGCGCTGACTTCGGAATCTCTCTACGTTCATAGATCCCCGTATCCTCATTTAGACGGAAGCGGGTCAACATCTGATTCCGATCCTTCTGGTCGAGCTTATTCAATATTTTCTCTTCCAGCCGCTGCTTGCTAATCTTGAGTGGAATCGCTTCTGCGCCGCGTTCCGGATTACCAAATTCATAGACGACGGTCATGCCGTCCGACTCCGATTGGATGGTGAAGGTCTTATGGACAACACTGTCATTGAAGCTGTCATAATCCTTCGTCTGTCCATTCGGCATTAAGTAGGTAAGCGACAGTTGGGCGCCAAGCTTGCCCTTGATTAACGGGCTGGCCATACCGTCCGAGTCTCGATCCTGTGGATTCGTCCACCAGACCGCAGCGCTTCGCAGATCGACGACGGCAGCTTCTGCCGTGCTTTTGTTTACGTACAATTCCAGGACATCTGTTGCTGCCACTCGTTCCAGGCCAGCTACCTGTTGCCGGGCTGCAGACAACTGGGCATTCGATGCCAGCGCAACCGTTCCCTTGATCGCTCCTGGCGATGTGGATACACCGAAGTCCGGCATCGCTGCATCTCCCGTGCGCGGCAGGCTTCTTGGTTGGAACAGAACGAACAGGAGCAGCAGCACAGCCATAATCGCCCCAGCTATGCCTATGGTTCTCCATTTCCACTTCCGTCGCCGTGTGGGTGCGACAGTTCCAGAATCACGAGACTTGCGTAATGAGATTTTCAAGTCGTCACCCCTCTCCGATCCGGAATAAGATTTCTTGATATACGGTGGATACGAACATCATCATTTGCTGCCCCAAGCTGAATGCTAACAGACCGAGGAACAGGATGATCCCGATAACGACGAAGGTCAGGCCCATCGTGACAACTGTCTTCGATGCCGTATATTGATGCACTGTCAGCATGCCGACGAACAAGAGCAGGGCGCACCATACATAGCTGATCGATTCCAGCAAGTAGTAGAACGAGGTTTCCTCTTGTGTCATGATGTTGGATAGAATCAATAGTGGAATTTGCACAACAATTAACGGCATAAGCGCGTAACCCGTTGCAGTTACAATCTCCTTGAACTTGCCCTCTCCGTCCATTAACGTAGTCAATGACCAATTCGCAATACACCAGAGGAAGAATGGAATAACGGCAACCTGGACTTCCATCCATATACTGAACTGTGTCTCCAAGCTCTGAAAAATAATAAACCCGGTAAATTGCCGCTTAATAACTGATAAAATAATGAAGATGAGAAGCAAAAGCAGAGAAAAACCCCAATGACCTGCCTGTTCATATTTCAATTCCCAGAAGGACTTGAATGGCCTGAACATCAGCTTCCAAGCAAATCGAATCTTACCTGGTTCAGAAGCAAGTCTGCCCTTCAACATCCGATTCCCGATAATCAGGCCAACAACGAGCACAATGCACAAGGTCGCGATGAGCCCGAATTGATCCCAGATCAACTGCTTGCGATAACTCTTGAATGCACGCGAGTAATAGTCTGGGCGCATCCCCTGGCGAAATTCATGAATGGCTTCCTCAGATTCGCCAGCTCGCAGCTTCGCCTTGCCAAGGCCAACATGCGCCATATCCAAGTTATTGTTCAGCTTCAATGCTTCTTCCCACGCGGCCTCGGCTTCTGCCTCATTGCCAACCTCCGTCAATTCAACCGCCTTGCGCAAGACGCGTCCATATCGAGTTGGTTCGAACACAATAATCTGATTCGATCCTTTATCAAGAATAAGTACCTTATCCCCTGACATCTCCAAGTCAATTGGAGCCTTGAATTGGCCGAACTTATCGCCATTCTGCCCGAAGATGTACAGCAGCTTGCCTTCCTTGTCATACGTAAAAATACGGCCGCGCTTATTGTCGAGCACACTATACATGCCGAACTTATCAGCAGTAACCGCAATTAAGGTGGAGAATCCGCCCATTGTGGCACTGTTGCTGAAGTACAGATCACCCATCGGCTTTTCGTAGCCCTTGCGCTTCAATACATCTACCCCAGAAGGATTCAGGCGGCGAACGGGCTCGGTAGACATCTCATCGGCAGTGGTTACGTACATGAAGCCTTCATCATCAAGTGATATATTATTGAACTCGACTGGGATGAACAGTGCCATCTGCTTGCGCTGCTCCTTCGTCGCAAACTGCTTCCAGAACAGCTCAATCGGGTTATACAGAACAGGGTTCACGCCAATAAATCCATTGAATTCCCCTTCAGGCGACAACTCCATAATGCCGTCAAATACGCCCTTGCTCACGACATAAAATCGTTTCGTTCGGTCAACGACCAGCTTAATCGGAACATACTGCAGATCTGCCCGTATCATGTCCGACTTCGGCGTTCCAAGTGCACGTACGAATTTCCCCTCCGGTGTCAGCTCCACGATTCTCGCCTTGCCGGTATCCGCCACATAGATGCGATTGTCTTCCGTCACGAAGAGGCCTTGCGGGCGTTCGAAGGTATCCGTTATCCCTTGGTTCGTGAACTTGCTTACAACCCACTTGGGCTTCAGCTTGTCGTTCAATGCGATCAATCGGTTATTCCCTGTATCGAGAACATACATCGTCCCATCAGGGCCAATAGTCATATCCTCCGGCGAATTCAATGCGCCAACGCCAAGCGCTTCACCCGTCCAGCTCCGCGAAGGTTCATATGGAAGCGGCGCCTTGATCGGCTTGCCTTCATATCCATAGTTGTAGCCTTCATAGGGAGCCGCAGATGCTGTGGCATCGAACAGAGAAATTCCCAGAATGGCGCAGATGACTAAGGCAAGAACGATTCGATTTCCCGCCTGCACAAGGCGGGACGGCAATGTTTGGTTGGGTTGATGTAATAACATACGCTCCCTCCTTGGCTTACTCTTTCATGCCGGACGTCGACATCGTCTGCAGCACATTGCTCTGTGTAATGATGAAGATCGTGATTGGAACAGAGATGAGAATGAGCGTTGCTGCCATTGATGGCCCTGTGCGGATAATGCCTCCCGCTAAGATTTGGCTGAATGCATAATCCAATGTCTTGAGCGTCTCACTGTACAGGAACAGTGAACCGGCCCCGCCGGCTCCCCCTACATTCCACAATCCTTGGAAGGAGAAAATTATCAAAGTCAGCCATGCCGGCTTCACGATTGGCATGACAATGCTCCAGAATATTCTCCACTCCGAGCATCCGTCCAGCTGAGCTGCTTCCAGCAGCGCATCCGGCACCTGCTCCATAAACTGCTTCATTAAGTACAAGCCGAGAGAGGAGCCAACCGCCGGCAAAATAATGGCCCAATACGTATCAACCAAACCAAGCCATGACATCGTCATGTAGTTCGTAATTTGCGTTACGGTCGCAGAGAACATCAAGGACAAGACGACAACCGTGAACAGAATCCCCTTTCCGGGGAACTTCTTCTTCGCAAGCGGGTATGCCGCCAGTGAGGCAATAATGACATGAAGAGCAGTACCGACAAATGCGATGAACAGCGTATTGAAAATGTATCTGGAAAAGGGCACCCATGTGCCCGACATGAGATGAAATAAATCCACGAAGTTATTGAACGTAGGGTTGCGAACAAAGAAGTTAGGTGGAAATTGTAAAATTTCATTGATTGGCTTGAACGCATTATTGATGACGAATACAAGCGGCATCGCCATAAAAACGCCAATGCAGCTCAAGAATAAGAACAGAAACACATCACCGGTACGAGAACGATACACCTTGCGTCCGATGCGCAGTTTCCATCGAAATATACGTCCCATCCTAATCCCCCACCTTCCGCAGCAGCTTCTGCACAATCAAGTTCGAGCCAAGCATAATCCCGAACAGTACCGTGGCAATGGAGGAAGCATAGCCCATCTCATAGCGGAGCGATCCGAAATCCATTAAGTGAGTTACGATCGTATGCCCTGCATACTGCACGCTTGGGAATCCGGCGAGCGTCGTCGCCACTTCTGCCACAGCGAATGATGAGGTAATCTGGATGACTGCACCGAACAGCAGCTGGGGTCTCATGGAAGGCAGTGTAATGTACCATAGCTCCTGCCATCGATTCTTCACCCCATCGATAGCTCCCGCTTCATATAAGCTCTTATCCATACCCTGCAAGCCTGCAATGAAGGCTAGGAAGCTGGTGCCTAAGCTTAACCATAGCTGTACGATAATAATGATCGGCATAATATACTTCGTATCTTTCAGCCAGAGAATCGGCTCCAGAATGATGCGCCACTTCATGAGGAAAGCGTTGATATACCCGTAAGCATCACCGCTGAACAACAGTGTCCAGACGATGAACGCATTGCCGGATAGCGCTGGAGCATAGAACACGAGGGTCGCGAATGTACGCACCTTCGGCGATAATTCATTGATAATCCAAGCCAGTACAAAACAGGCAATATAACTGACTGGGCCAGTGATTACTGCGAACATCAGCGTATTTTTCAGGGCAATGAGGAACACATCATCCTGTACGAACAACCGAGCATAGTTTTGCCAGCCTACCCATTTCGGAAGTTCCAGCATGTTGAAATTTGTAAAGCTAATAATGAGCGACAACACTACCGGCAAGACCGTAAAAGTAAAGAAAATGAGGAAATACGGCGCGATCATTGCATATAATGTTCGATTGCGCCGCACCTCTGCCAATTTATGATTCAGGCGCATTCGCAGTTTAGAGGCAGGCTGCACCGACTTCGCAGATGCTGGAACAGGTCGATTCACTTCCATCGGCTATTGCTCCCCCTCTCGTATTGGCAAATTGAATTCTTTGCGCTTAATGGTCAATTCCTGATTAATAATGCGTACATATTCTTCTAGCGTTTCCCGTACATCCGTTCCGTTATTGAATACCTCGAAGAATGCATTCTGCAAATGGCGATCGAAGGAGTAAGAACCCGGAACCGCAGGCTTCCCAACAATCCATTTCCACTGTTCATTTAGTGTCGCCACTTCCTTCGCAGACCATGGCAGCCGCTTCAACGCCTCAACATTAGCTGCCGTATATCGGCCAGATTCGCCGAGTATAGACTCCATCTCTCTTCCGAAGGATGATTGCGTATCCGCATTCGTCCACCAGCTCATGAACTTCCAAGCCGCCTCTTTATTCTTGGCCTTCTTGAACATGACAGAGCCCGTTGCTGACGACAGACTTTCCCGATGTACAACACCGTCTGTTCCCTTAACACCCGGAATTGGAGCGAACCCCCATTCCCCACGAATCTCGGGAGCAAATACAGCTAAGGTATTGAATGTCGTGTAGTCTGCAATACCAAGCGGTATCTCCCCCGTTCGGAAGCGATTCACAAACTCGAATTCGCGCGGCAGCTTGTAATGGGTATACAGCTCTGTCCAGTGACGGAATGCCTCCATTCCTTCCGGCTTGCCAATCGCAGTTGCAATGCCATCACCTTCGTAATAGCTGCCGCCCAATTGATAGAGGAGTGTATCGAAGGTCGGATTCGGCATTAGCCCGATTTGCATATTTCGCTTCTGCAACTCCGGCACGAGCGACATCATTTCTTCCCACGTATCCGGCACCTTCATGCCCAGCTCGCTAAGTACATCCTTGCGATAGAACAGCATCGGGAACAACTGCGTTTCAGGAATGGCAAATACACCGTCCTTGAACTTGAAGCTCGCAAATGCACTGTCACGGAATCGTCCATATACCTCTTGGAAATTCGGATATTGGCTCAAATCCTCTAGCGCATTTCGCATCGCAAAGTCAATCACGTTGGCAGTTGCAATCGCCACGTCCGGCCCTTTGCCTGCAAGTGTTGCAGGAAGCAGCACATTCTCCCCGACAAGCTGCAGGTCAACTTGAATGCCGGTCTCCGGCGTGAAATAACTGTCAATTAAGGTTCGGATCAACTGTGCCTGATCGCGTCCGCCAGCTACCCATACCGTAATGTCCGTCTTCTTCCCGCCGCCTCCCAGATTGTAATCATCGGTGAAGGAATACCAGAACGACGTTAATTCATGCTTCACGGATGCCCACAATCCTGCTCCCGCTTCAGGCAATGCCGTCTTCGGCGAGCTTACAAACAGATAATCAAGCGTTAGCGGCTGCGTGTTCACACTAAGCATCCACGTTCCTAGCGACATGATGCCATCTTTGAAGCTGGTCAGCCGGGATGTAATCGTTTCTGGATGCTCGCCGAGATCCTGCAAGCGATAGCTTGTCGTTCGAAGTACTGTTGCATTTACACTAGCTCCCCCTGCTAGACGATCCATCTCATCCGCAACAAGCGACAATTGCTTGCTCTGCGCAAGGAACGTATCCGCCATCGTCGGGATCAAATCCTCAAGCGGGTAATCGCGGAATTGATCTGGAGCAGTGCCCGTAATCATTATAATTTTGCGATACAATCCGTTCAGCTCTTGAATGCTGTCCTTCACGATGCGAACCATATCTGCGAGATCGCCCATCGTTACTTCCAGCCGCAGCTCATGCTGTCCTTTCGTCAGATAGAACAAATAGGGCTTCCCTGTGCGCTCATCGCCTGCTGCATTCACATCCCATGAAGTGCTCGGTGGAAACGTAATCTTTGCCGCTTCGGCAAATGGAAGCTCGCCATCAACCATCAGCTTGCGTGTCACCTTAAGGCCACGAGCTAAATCCTGCTTGTATTTGAATCCAATCTCATATAATCCATCCGCAGGCACCTCTACGTTCCATGCGATCCATTGCCCGGGTGCCTTCCAATGATCGCCTCCAATGGCATTCATGCGAATGCGGGATGCATCATAGGGCTCTACATCCGGGCCAGAGCGATCATTAATCGGATATAGCGATGGACTTGACTTATGGTAAGCCGACTCTCCTTGTACTTTAATCAGTGCATCATCTGCCTGTTGATAGCCTTTCTCTGCATACTCCTTCTCTATGTCTGCATATGACTTGGCTACACGCGGTTCCAATGTCACGCGCTCTACCATCATCGGTTCTCTTATTCCGATAAATTGAAGCGTATGCTCCCCCTTCGCCAAATAAATGGCAAGTGTATCGGCATAATATCCCTCTGCGTCATTCAAGCTTCGTTCCGTCCAACCAGGCTGTTCGACTTGACGCGGTCTTATATCGTTATCGTTGCTGTCACGTTCGATGTCCTCTCTCTCATTGCCCCAAATCCGCGGATACAGCATCCGTTCCGCTTCGGCAAATGGAATATTTCCGTCCACCCGCAGTTCTCTCTCGATTGGAGATCCTGTTCCACTCACAGGAAAATAACGAAGCTTCACATCGTACCATCCATCTTCCTCCACATGAAACGTCCAGCCGAACGTCCCCATCTCCCCACTGCGAATCACATGTCCTGTTGAGCCCTCGTACGACGACTCTATAGGACTTCCCTCGCTTAGCGAATGATCCAATGCGCTCGCTAAGAGTTGAATCGGCTGCGATGCGATTGCAGATGGATTCCCCACTTTCTTCTGGTACGACTCATAACGAAGCAGCCCTTTCGGATTGGAGTCCGAAGAAGCACTTAGCGGCTTTACTGCACCGCTTGCTAACGCTGGTTCAATTGTTGAGCTCCGCGAGTCATTCGAGAACAGGGCTGCTCCTGTCCAAATGACCCCTGCGGCAACTGCGACTCCCAGCATCATGCTGATTCGCCGCTTCCATGTTGAGTCCATGTGCTTGCCCACGACGGTCTCTCCTTTCTCTCTCCAATCTTCTAACGGTACCAACATAAAACCCCCGCTGTGAGGCAGCGGGGGATGAATAACCGCACAACTATTTTTTGTTCATTATGGTATCAATCTGCTCTTGGGACGATTTCTTTATCTTCTCAATAGCGGATTCCGGTGTATCCTTTCCTTTGACAAAAGCTAGAACAGCTTCGGTGTATTTCTTGCCGAGGTCGCCGATATTGTCGTAATAGAGTGGTTGAACCTTCTCTGCCAGCGCCTGAGCAATCTCCACATCCTCTGGGCTTTGTAGCGAACTCTCGAAGCCCTCCATCCGGAATTCTTCTAAATGATCCCATGGCACCATGTCTTCAAAGATCTGCGCTTTCTCTTTGGCCTTCTTCACGTTAGCCGGCATGAACCACATCGTGAAGTTTGTAATCGGGTTCGCATAATCGGTTGCCTTCGGCCCTTTCGGATAATATACAAATCCATATTCATCCGTCATATCTTGGCGTGTAGAGCCTTCCCAGATCTCTCCCGGCACGAATAGCGCTTTCCCGCTGTTGAACACCTTCTGCGATTCGTTGTAATCTTCGAAGTTGCCATTGCGGTTCGGCATTGCCACTTTGTGTGTCGTGTATAAATCGCCTAGGAATCGGAGCGCTTCCATTGCGTTCGGCTCACCGAGTGTAAATTGCAGCTTGCCGTCCTTGTAATCAATAATGCTTCCTGCATTCGAGTACACCGCTTGACGGGCTTGCACCGGCGCGTAGGATACAATTCCCCATTGATCGGTTGCACCGTCTCCATTCGTATCCTTCGTTGCTTTCTTGGCCATTTCCAAATATTTATCCCATGTCCACTCGCCCTTCTTCGCAAGCTCTTGCGGATCTTCCAGACCTTCGCGCTTCAGCATGGAGCGATTGAAGAATATGCCTGCTCCTGCTCCCGAATCTTCTAAGATCCCGTAGGATTTTCCTGCAAACGAGGAGAACTCCTTAATTCGCTTCGGCCATTTCGGATCGTTATAGTCGAATAAATCGTCTACCGGCAGCAAATATCCTTTGTTCGGCAAGTTAGGAAATGCCAAATATAAATCGAGGATAACAAAGTCCGCCGGCGCTTCTCCCGATAGTGCGCCTTGTGCAATCTTCTCTGCTCCTTCGCCCCACGGCACGGTAATCCATTCAATTTTCGTATTGTATTTCTTCTCTATTTCTTTCATCCGCTTATAGCGAATATCTTCAGCATTTGATTTGCCTTCCTCTAGCCCTTTGCCCCATGTCAGGAATCGTACTGGCTCTCCACCCATATCAAACGCGGGCAGCTCCTTTTTCTCTGACTTGGGTTCTTCCTTTGGTTCCTCTTTTTTTGGTTCTTCCTTCGGAGCCTCTGTTTTGGGCTGTTCCTGCGGCGACTGAGCTGTATTCCCCCCAGAGCCCGAGCAAGCGGTGACGAGTAGCATCGTTAGTGCAACAAGCATAATTGCGAACGCTTTCATTTTAGGTTTCATTGGTTTCCCCCCTGCTTATTATGACCCCTATTCATCTGCTAGATAGCGATAGACAATAACCGCTAGCCTCAATTCATCCCTAACAGCTTCTCTCTATTTAGAATGATCATCCATAATGTCTATAAATTTTGGATGTATCCCCCTTAAGGTTATTCACATTATATGCTTTTATCTCTGGAAGCATTTTGACTATAGTTCACAGTAGTCGGCTTTTTTTCCGAAATCTCATGAAAAAATAATCGATGATCACCGCTCGATCATTAAAGTCATAAACTAAGAAAAACAAACGGAACAGAGGGAATGACTATGATCCGACTTCGACGGCCTGCACTGGACGATGAAGCAATTATACAGCTTGTGAAGCGGGAGCTGCTCCCACACTCCCATCTGATTGCGAGCCATGAGCAATTATTGAAGGAAATTCCTGAACGGTTGAAGGTAGGGCCAACGTATGTCGCCGTTGATCGTCACAATCGAACGATAGGATTTGTTCATGTATATGTAAGAGAAGGTACGCTCATTATCGATATGCTGGCCGTTGCACAAGATTCGCAGCATCGAGGCATCGGAAGGCAACTAATGAGAAAGGCTGAGCAATACGGGAAATACAAGCGCTGTGCCCAAGCACGCATGATGGTCGATTTCGGTAATGTGCAGGCAGAACGATTCTATGAACGCAGAGGGTATCGGTTCATTCGCTTTGTTCCCGCCGTGGTGTGCCATGAGATGGGAAAGAAATTGTAAGAGCGAGTAGCCCGGGCATTTGCCCGGGCTCACTGTCGACTCTTCTCTGCTTAGCAGGTAACTACGCTCTTCTATTTGCAGATCTTCCTTATGTCCGCATGTTATCTATAGTATCCATATCCTCCATAAAATCCGCCATATGACCCTGGTCCTCCGTACCCGGAATATCCGTAGCCGCCACCATACGGATATCCGCCTCCATAGCCACCATAGCCGCCAAATGCAAAAGGCGCCGTGCCGATTGCCAGCAAGTCAAATAAGACAAGCGGGATAATCGCTTTCGTCTTTACTTTTTTCCCTTTGCCTTGTTCCAGCACAAGCCGGTTGCCCTTCACCTCAAGCAGCTTGCCGCTTACGACGCTCCCGTCTTTATGCTTCACATAGATTTTCTGGCCGATTAATCTTCTAGCCTGTTCTTTCGTCACACCACGCATAATACTCCCTCCTTCACCGGTGTACCCTACATGGTATGTCCGTTACGAACATACTGATTGGATATTGGCCTTGAATCTATGAATCTGTGCCACTTCACTTCGTATTTACCACGGAATCAATAATATTTTGCGCAGGCTTTTTCATTTTCTCCACTGCCGATTCAGGCGTATCCTTCCCTTTCGTAAATGACACGATGGCTTCATTGTACATTTTCCCTACATCACCAATGCCATCATGATAGAGTGTAATATTTTTCGTAGGGATATCCATAGCAACATCCACATCCTCAGGTGTCTGGAATACCGACTCATTGCTTTCTCTTTGGTTGTCCTTCAATTTATCCCACAAAATCCAATCTTCATAAATTTGCGCTTTCTCCTTCGCCTTCTTCACATTCGCAGGCATGAACCACATCGCCATGCCCGGGTTGGGACTTGTGTAATCAGTCCCTTTTGGCCCTTTTGGGAAATATACGTAGCCAAATTCATCGGCCATTTCTTTGCGGCCCCATGCCTCCCAAATTTCTCCGGTCACGAATAGCGCCTTGCCTGTATTGAACATCGCCTGGGTATCCTCATAGTCTGCCATGCTGCCGTTTTTGTTGGGCATAATAACCTTGTCTGTTGCAAATAAATCATAAACGAAACGCAGCGCTTCCATCGCATTTGGCTCACCCATTGTAAAAGTAAGCTTATCGTCCTTCGTCTCCACGATGCTGCCGTTATTCGAATAGATGGCCTGACGGGCGAAAATTGGCGCATATGATACGATTCCCCACTGATCGATTTTTCCGTCACCATTTAAATCCTGTGTCGCCTTTTTGGCCATTTCCTTAAAATGATCCCAGTTCCATTCATCCTTCTTTACGAGTTCATGAGGATCGGTCAGACCAAGCTTTTTCAGCATCGTTCGGTTATAATACATCCCTGCACCGGAATCAATGTTCTCGACAACTCCATATACTTTATCCTTATAAGCGCCAGAGCTGCGCAGCGAGGACGGCCACTTCGGATCGTCGAAGTTGAATACATCATCGACTGTACGCAAGTACCCTTTTTCCGCTAAGCTTGGGAAGGCCAAGTACATGTTCATCAGCACGAAATCTGCCGGAGCCTCACCAGACAATGCGCCAGCAGCAATTTTGCTCTGACCCTCGCCCCAAGGGACAACGATCCACTCAATCTTCGTGTTGTATTTCTGCTCAATCTCCTTCATTCGCTTCAGGCGCTCATCGCCCGCATTGGATTCGCCTTCCTTCGGCAATCCACCCCAAGCCATAAATTTGACGGGTTCACCGCCCATATCAAATGCAGGGAGCTCTTTCTTCTCCTCAGTTCCTTGGCTCTGCGCTTCCTGCTTCTCTGGCTGCTTCGCTCCTTCTGTTGTTCCTCCCGCTCCGCCGCACGCAGATAAGAGCAGCATCGATAGCGTGACCAGCATAATTGACAACGTTTTCAATTTTCTCATAAACTCAAGCCCTCCTCTTATTCTTTCCCTTCCTGTCTGCCCACTTCAAGGAAAAAATCATCGATGACATGACTTGATACTACATTCGTACCTATTGTTTTGAATTGCGATTTCTGCTGCTTCCTAGGGTTACATTATATTCAATCTGTGAAATTAACATTTTAAATATATTGCAATAAATTCGGCTTTTTGTTCTAAAACTACAAATATCCATGCAATCAAACAAAAATCCATACCAATTGTGGTATGGATGTAGTGGAATGAATCATACTCACTCTATTCTTCTTCGTTAAAGAATACTTTGTAATAGTGCATGCCACGCTCTTCATCATAACCCTTTTCAATGAAAGGAAAGCTCTCTGGCTTGAGCTTCATATCGATCCCCGTGTCTGTACGGATATTGTTCTTATGAGAGCGCTTGGCCTTCTTCAATGCAGGCTGCGAAATTGGAATTTCCGTAATCGGAGGCAGCTCATTGGCCTCCTCAAATGTTTCCTTATATGCCTTGAACAACGGTACAAGCTCAGGTTGCCCGATAACCTCTTCCGCGAATGCTTCCTCTTCGAATTGCTCATGCTTCGCAAAGTACTCCATCGTACTATTAATGAACATCAGCTTGTCCTTCTTCTCAGGACGCTCTTCCGCAGCCGGAACGATGACATCTTCATAGAATTGCGTGCACATATCGATTGCCTTGTCCGTTAAATAATGCTCATCCTCAAGCAGCTTCACATTGAGGAAGTCCTCCATCCAATATTGTGCTGCCTCTCCGCCTTTGCCCGCTGACGTGTCAACGATGCCCAATACGTAACCAGAGTCCGCATACACGTTCAGAATAATGCAGCCCTTGTCGAGTTTGCGAATATTAATGCCCTGCTCCACCTGGAGTCCTAAGTCATCGGATGCTAGCTCATCAATTCGCATGTATACATCCTTATTTTCGGACTTAAAGATCCCGATCGCATCAATACTGAAATTGTTGTACAAAATATTGTTCAGGTGCACAACGTACAGCTCGCCAGCCTTAATTTGCGGATGCGAGGATTGCTCATACAAATGATTCAGCATATGAACCGACTGTTCATGGAACGAGCCCGCCTGCTGGAATGTGCGGCTCGCATAGGTATACATTTCATTTAAAGGTAACTCAGCTTCATGATGGAACGTATAATGCATGTCAAACTTAAAGCTGGAGATAAAATATTTAAGCAGCGTCTCGCGTACGTCGTCATTCGGTATATGGTACAGTTCGTTCGATACACGAACTCCTTCATCTTTGGATTGGTTGCCCACCTTATGAATCACCATCTGGTGAATGTCTACCTTTGATAGATCGATCATGTAATTCCCACTCCTCTTCTCGAAGTCACATTCCTCTATTGTAACGAAAAAGGATAGGATTCGGAAACTACAAAATGATAGAAACTTCTCCTAGATGTATAAAAAGAGGTGCCCGCTGGCGAAGTTAGTAAGGAGAGGAGGTGAATAACGATGGCTAAGGACGTACTATGTGAAGTAAACTCCTGCAAGTACTGGGCAGCAGGCAACAAATGCGCTGCAACTTCTATTTATGTGGTGAACAATCGTGGCAAGCAAGCTGGCGATTCCGGTGACACGGACTGCAAAACATTCGAACCAAAGCTGTAAGGAGAATGGGGCGGCCGACACGCCGCCCTTGCTTACGCACGAATCACTCACAGTGATAATTATTCTCAACTATGGATGCGTTTATACACATCTATACACAATCCCCCTATTCCCTACGTTGTTCATCAATCATGAATACATCGTCATACATAAGGCGCTTTCAATGAATAGTTTGTTTCTTTTTCCCGTGTAATTGTTATTCTGCTGTAAAGTCTTCGATCTCACAAAGGTCTATACTAATAGAGCAGTCATCACAGAAGATCGTACACACGAAGGGATTGAAACATCGATGAAAACGAAAAAAACAGTTGTTACACTTGCACTCTCCTGCACAATGATCGCGAACATGGGTGCAGCAGCTTACGCGGCACCCGCTGCAGGCAAAGCAGTTACTCCTACTCAAACAACAGCGACTCCATTGAATAATACATATACAACAAACAAAGTTGGTCTTGATCTTACCTTGAAACAATTGCAGCAAACCAAAGGCAAAGGGAAAATCGAATATTCAGGCAAAAAAGCTACGATGATCGAGTACAAAGAAAAATGGTTCAACTTGAAACAGCCGGTTACTGCTCAGTACATGCTGGACGATAACCAAAAAGTGTTCCAAGTTACGCTCGTATTCGACAATGAGATGGCAAAACAATTGACTCCGCAAATTTCCAAAGAGCTGGGCACAGCATCTGAGCCAGTTTTGGATAAATCGGCACCTTCCGATTATGCGGCAAATTGGAAAACGAACGGTGTACTCTTTGATCTGCAAGGCTTCGGCAAGTTGTCCAAAATGTACATATCCGCAATTCCAACACCAAAGGCAGCGAAGCAACCGATTAAAGCCACAAATAAATTTGTGCATGTCAATATGAGTGTACCTGTTCTATCGGGCTTGAAAGACAGCAAATACGAGGAGCAGCTAAATGATATTTTGATGCGTCATGCGATGAAGGAAAAAGCTGAAGTCTATGAGGCTTCCAAAAAAGCCGCTGAAGTGGCGAAAAAACAAAAGGCTTCCTTCGAACCGGCTGTGTTGAATTCTGATTTCCGCTTCGTAAAGAGCGGCAATGTCATGTCCCTGATTGCCGACACGTACAAAATCACGAGCGCAGAGGCTAACGGCACCAGCCGTACGGACACATATACCTTCCTGAATGAAGAGAATGCGCACGCCCTGCAGCTTGGCGATCTGTTCAACAAGGATACCGATTATAAAGCCCTGCTTGGCAATGTCGTTCGCAATCAAATTGCTCTGAAGAAGAACAAAGCTGATTTTAATTTCGAACAAATTAAAGAAACTCAAAACTTCTATGTATCGAACGGGTACCTTGTGCTGACGTTCGACCGTTATGAAATTGCTCCTGGAGCAGATGGACCGCAAAACTTCAAAATCCAGCTTGCTGCGATTCAATCGAAGCTGTCTGACTCTTTCAAGCAGGCACTGAAGGCTTAATGAGAGCTTAAGAAGGCATAACGGCTCATTAGGCAATTGAGCACACGAGCAAGCAGCAATAAGCATACTCTAACCGCAAATTTTGTTGGACTGGCATTCCTTGTGTCAGTCCTTTTCTTTGTATACGGCATACGAACCTGATTGCTTACAGGCTATTACCTATTCTCCTGCTGCCTGAATGTCATTTTTTTCTTCCGCATGAATGAGACTGAACCCTTTATAATATACCTATGACTTCTTAGAAAGGGCGTAATGAAGGCTATGTCAGAACAACAATCAACAACTTCTTCACTTCCTGCACCCAAACACTGCAAGGAATCCCGTGTCTTCAAGACCGGTCGTGTATTCCCTAACGATGTCAATAACCATCAGACGCTGTTCGGCGGTAAGCTGATGAGTCTGATTGACGAGACAGCATCCATCTCCGCGATGCGTCACTGCCGTCACAATGTCGTGACTGCATCCACGGATTCCGTAGATTTCCTACGGCCGATTCGTCCCACAGATTCCGTCTGCTTAGAGTCCTTCGTCACTTGGACAGGCAAGACTAGCATTGAAGTATTCGTCAAGGTCATTGCTGAGCAGCTATATACCGGCGAGCGTGTTGTTGCCGCTACCTCCTTCCTGACCTTCGTAGCACGTCATGAGGACGGCTCAGCTGCGTTTGTGCCCCCTGTTATCCCTGATACAGAGGAAGAGAAGCTGCTTCATGAATCTGCCACAGAGCGAGCAGAGCTTCGCAAAGTAAGACGTATAGCGAGTAAACAGTTAGCGGATAAGCTAACAACGAGCAAGTACTGGGAGTAAACAACACAACACTTTACTCCTTTCAATAACGAGAAAAGGAAGCATACGATCTGCAAATGATGCTTTCTTTTCTCTATATGAAAAAAAGCAGCGTTTCGAATTAGTTTCGAAATCGCTGCTTTTCTTATATCAACGCACTCTTACGCGTTAACTTTTTCTTTTGCAACTGTAGCCAAGGAGTTGAACGCGTTGATATCGTTCACTGCCAAGTCAGCCAACATTTTGCGGTTCACTTCAACACCAGCCAATTTCAGGCCGTGCATGAATTTGCTGTAGGACAAGCCGTTCATGCGAGCCGCTGCGTTGATACGAGCGATCCACAATTTGCGGAAGTCACGCTTCTTAACGCGACGATCGCGGTATGCGTACAGCAAGGATTTCATCACTTGCTCGTTAGCTGTTTTGAACAATCTGTGTTTGGAACCGAAGTACCCTTTTGCCAATTTTAATACTTTTTTATGACGACGACGTGTCGTAAATCCGCCTTTTACTCGAGCCATTTCGTATTAACCTCCCAATCGATTCGATGTTTCCGTATAATTGCTTATTTCAAGTTAGCCAATTGTTGCTTCATACGACGAACGTCGCCTGCTGCCATTACTGGGCTAGTAGCAAGAACGCGCTTCGTGCGGTTCGATTTGTGGGAAAGCAAGTGATTGCGGTACGCTTTGTAGCGGCGCACTTTACCTGTTCCCGTAATTTTGAAGCGGCCTTTCAAGCTGCTGTGCGTTTTCATTTTAGGCATTATCGTTTCCTCCTCAAGTTCGGTATTCTTATCCGCCGCCTTCTTCTGCGCGGCGGGCCGAATTAGCTGTTCGTCTTCGGCGCCAAAATCATAATCATGCTGCGGCCTTCCAGCTTCGGTGTACGTTCAACGATGCAAAGCTCAGTTGCTTCTTTCAGAACGCGCTCCAACACTTTCTTCCCGATATCAGCATGCGTGATTTCACGTCCGCGGAAACGAACAGAGCATTTTACTTTATCTCCATCACGCAAAAACTTCAAGACATTGCGGAGCTTCGTATTGAAGTCGTGCTCCTCGATATTGGCGCGGAACCATACTTCTTTTACATCGACGATCTTCTGGTTCTTGCGCGCTTCCTTCTCTTTCTTCTGTTGCTCATAACGGAACTTTCCGTAGTCCATGATACGACATACAGGCGGTTTTGCCTGCGGAGCCACGTTTACCAAGTCCAAGTTAGCGTCGTAAGCCATTTGCAGTGCTTCGCGGAACGGCGTAATGCCAATCTGCTCCCCAGCTGCACCAACTAAGCGAACCTCTCTTGCACGAATGTCCTCGTTAATCAAATGATCCTTGCTAATGGTGTGCCACCTCCATAATCGAATTTCCTGCATCTAACTGGTTATCGCATAAAAAAGGGATGCAAGCTCATCGAGCCCACATCCCTCACATAGACATTCTAATCTAGTGAGCACTGCCAAGGCAGTGCGAGTCATAACCAGCCAACAACATGTCGGTCAGGTGAGAAGCGTGGGCTTCTTCTTTCCAAATTGCAATATGTGTTTCAAATACTTGAATAATATATCACAGTGAACTGGATCAAGTCAAGCCACTGTTATTATTTTTTTACGCCTTACACTTGCTTGCCTTGCATCTCTTCCAAGCGCACAACTCGTGTATGCTCAGTATGGCTCCATACCTTGTTGTTCTGAGTGAAGAATGCGTAGAACGTAATCGGCCACCAGGACAGCAAGAATACTGGGAATGTAATCAGAGATGCATAGATGCGCCAAGACTTGACACCTTCCAAAATCAACGCCAGTACGAATACAGCACAGGACAGCACAAGTGACACAACCGGAACCCACTCAGGCAGGTACTGGAAGAACGTTGCCACGTTCGGCCCATTGAAGAATGCTGCATCTACCCACATGAACGCCGTCATGAGGAAAGTAACCAAGACTGTATACACCGTAATTGTGTATAGCGCCATATCGAATTTCGCCAAGTTGCGCTCCTTGATGCTCTGCCACAGCAGCGGGAAGAAATAACGACGCGCTACGGTAAAGTGACCTTGCATCCAGCGCAAACGCTGACGAGCCGATGCCTTGAACGTAAGCGGCTTTTCATCAAACACGCGTGCATTGTAGTTCAACACTGGGTTGATGCCGTTTTTAACACAGCGGGCAGTGAACTCCAAGTCCTCAACCAAACTTGTTGCACCCCAGCCCATTTCCTTCAGCAGCTTGCTCTCAAAGCACATTCCTGTACCGCCGAGGAAGTTAGCCATGTTCAAGTTCTTACGGGACAACTGCCATAGACGGTTGCAGTACCAGTATGTTACGCCATAAGCGGCTGTAATCCAAGAATCCTCTGGATTCTTCGTATCGATGTATCCTTGAATAACGCGTGCCCCCGAGCACAGATCGTTGTTCATTTCAGTCAAAAAGTCTTTGCTTACCAAGTTGTCAGCGTCGAGCATAACAACTGCATCGTATTGACGCGGCATTTCCCACAGCTTCTTCAACATCCATTCGATGGCATGACCCTTGCCTCGTTGATGCGGATTATGACGTTCGCAAGCATATACGCCATGCTCTCTTACGATATCGGCTGTACCATCCGTGCAGTTGTCGCAGATGACAAACACGTCGTACATTTCTCTTGGATAATCCAGCGCCTTCAGATTTTCAACCAATGCTCCAATAACGGCTTCTTCATTGTGCGCTGCTACGAGCACAGCGAAGGATTTTTGCGGTTCGTATACTTTTTTCTCTTTTTTGCGGTAAATACCGAACAGCGACAAGGTAAACTGGTACACCCCAATCGCGGCCAGCAGAACCTGCAAGACGATAAATAACGTATCCACCATGCTTGGTGTCCCCCTTTTAAATAACCCCTACTTCAATTTCATTATTGCGTCAACGAACATGGCGCTCTCTTTTTATGTATGAACGCATGCTCATCAACTCTATATATGGTTTACCCCGCTGAAAACGGTCGATCACGATTTTCTAATGTTTGCTTTCATTTGTCAAAACCTTTTATTGGCTTTCAACGCTTGAATATGAACATTATCGCCGCAGTTACTGTGCGAAGTCGCATCGAATCATGCTTTCCCGCAAGGTTATATTATATTTTCATCCAAATGCTAAGAAATTATGGCTTTTGACCCCCTTTTCGTCAAAATTTGCTGTTCATTCAAAGCTGATCCAGGATCCGAAAGACAATGAGAATGGAACAATTTACTTTTTTTTGTGTTAGGGATATGCCCTCTCTTTATTATGGACGTATTACAACGGAAGAAAGTTTCAGGTAATGTTTATTACCCGTTTGGAATATATGGAAAACATGTCTCTGGCATTATCTTCATACAGCATTGCCAAAGATGCTGATGAATAGAACCCTTACCATTCATAACCTCTGTATTAGCGGATTCACCGCATAATCCTACCGTACATGCTACACCTTTCATTACAGGGCACTACAGCAAGATAATCGAAGAAATAGGCATTCTACGTGCGTAATTCGCGATTTTGCAGGCAGTATCACTTCAAGGTAAAATAGGAATAACTTGTTGAAATGCTCGGCATTTGAAAATATGATTAAAGATGCTCTTTGAACTTGTAGCGACTTCAGATAAAATTCACAAACCCATCATCTTCTGTTAATGTTACGCTGTTACGATCATATTATTAAATACCGGATAACGGAGGAACCGACATGACCCGTGTTATCGCGTGGCTGGGTAATCGTGAGCGCCAATTATTCTTTTGGATTAATCACCGGCTGCATCACCGGAGCATGAATATTATATTGTATACATTGACCCATCTTGGCGGGGCAACCTTTACGATTGCCTTTACCTTGCTGCTTGCCTGGCTGGCGCCTAATCCATGGAATATCGTTGGCTGGCAATGTGTTGCTGCGCTTGCCGTTAGCCACCTGCCTGTCGCCTTAATTAAGAAGTGGTATCCGCGTGTGCGTCCACACTTAGCATTGCCTAATATACGCACATTCCGCAAGCCGCTTGTTGACCATTCATTTCCTTCTGGACATACGACAGCCATATTCTCAGTCGTTGTCCCGCTCATAATAGCTAACCCGACTCTGTCATGGGGACTTCTGCCGATTGCATGTATCGTCGCACTGTCCCGTATGTACTTAGGACTTCACTATCCATCCGACTGTCTTGCTGGAGCATTCATCGGTACAGGCGCTGCCGTAAGTACTGTCGCTTTATGGCCTATTGTGTAATTATGGACATCAGGTATAGTAGGGTATAGAAATTATGAGAACCATTATATACCTAGAAGATCGAATAAAAGGGTGAAATACCGTGCATCAAGCAATGACATTTACACTTCCCTCCGGTACCATCACACTTGGTGCCGAGCACGAAGGAAAGAAGCGTATACTGCTGCTGTCAGAGCGTTTCGGAGCTGGTCACACCCAAGCTGCCCATGCACTTGCTGTCAGCCTTCGCAAGCTGTCTCCGCATGTACAAACTCGTGTGATGGAGCTTGGGAGCTTCCTTAACCCCAAGACAGCTCCGCTCATTATAGAAGCATATCGCAAAACTGTGCTTGTACAGCCGAAGCTGGTAGGCTTTATGTATAAGACACAGTACAATAGATCGCTAAATCGACTGACTACAATGGCGCTTCACCGGGTATTCTATACTCATGCAATGTCCGTTATGCGCCAGCTTAAGCCTGATATGATTGTATGCACTCATCCGATCCCAAGCGCTGTCATTTCCCGATTGCGCAGACTTGGACTTAACGTTCCGCTCTGTACGGTCATTACTGATTATGATGCGCATGCAGCCTGGGTGAGTCCTGCTGTGAATCGCTATTTTGTATCAACGCCTGAGGTGAAGGAGAAGCTTGAACTTCATGGCGTAAGCAGCGACTCCATACAAGTGACAGGAATTCCTGTTCATCCGAATTTCTGGGAGCCGCATGATGGGATGGGCAAATCATCCATCCGCGCCCGTTTCGGGCTGAAAGACATGCCGACTGTGCTCGTCATGGGCGGCGGCTGGGGAATGATGGATTCGACACAGTCCACAGAGCTGCTCACCCGCTGGCGCAAAGATGTACAGTTTATTTTTTGTATCGGGAATAATGAGAAGCTTCGCCGTCGTATGCTGGAGAATCCTCGCTTTCAGTATGAGAATATTCATCTGATGGGTTACACCAAGGAAGTTGACCAATTGATGGATGTGTCCGACCTGCTCGTCACTAAGCCAGGCGGGATGACTTGTACCGAGGCGCTGGCCAAGGGAATTCCGATGCTCTTCTATCAGCCGCTTCCCGGCCAAGAGGAAGAGAATGCCCACTACTTCACGGAGAAGGGATATGGCGAGTCGATCGAGTCTGCACATACGATTACGAGGTGGATGAATCTTCTTGTACATCATTATGATGAGGTCTCCGCACGCCGCTTAGAGCATGAGCAGAAGGCATCTCGTTATCATCCTAAGGTATGTGCGGAAGCAATCCTACAAATGATGAATGTGCCATTTACTTCAATCGAATAACAGTAAAGCCGCTATCAAGCATGCGAATGATGAAGCACTGTCATCCATCATTCATGCAGAATAGCGGCTTTTTTGATCTTCCATATATGATTTCGACCCGTAATTAACGGGATGCGTAAGGCTCATTGTGAGGCAAGGAAGAGCGGTACTGCTTGTACGCCTGATCCCCAACGAGCACCTCGACACGATGAATATTCATGCCTTTGCCCATAAATTTCTCTTCGTACTCTGTCATAACATGCTCTTCATTGATGCCATCACGATGCAGGTTCAAGGAGATATTCCGCATTTGAAGCCCCATCTCTGCGAAGGAGTTCAAGGAGAACTCGAACAAGGTCTCTGAATCCGTTTTGAAATGAATCTCACCTGTCTTGCTCAATGCATAACGATACTTCTCAACAAGTCGCGAATGAGTCAAGCGACGGCGTGCGTGCTTCTTCTTCGGCCACGGATCACTGAAGTTCAAGTATACGCGCTCAAGTTCGCCTTCTGCAAAAATTTGCTCCAAAAATTCGACATTCGCGCGCACCAGTCTCAGGTTGGACGCTTCCTGCATTCCTGCTTCTTCTCGAAATAAGCGAGCCTTCTCACATCCGCGAGCGATCAACTCATCGTACATATCCACGCCGATGAAGTTGATGTCTGGGTACTTCAAGCTCATCTTACTGATGAACTGCCCTTTTCCCATTCCCAGCTCAACATATATGGGGCGGTCATTTCCGAACGCCTCACTCCATTTGCCCTTCAACTGCTCCGGCTCAAGCACGACCAAGTCGGTTTGCTCTGCAAGCAGCTCTTTTGCTCCTCTTTTGCCACGTAAGCGCATGTGTGCTTTCCTCCATACTGATTATGCTCCAAGCCCTTATTGTGCATGACAAGCGATAAAAAGTAAAGACGGCGATGCAGGCAAATAAGAACAACAGAGCTTGCCCGCTGTCTTCGCTTTTACGGCCAAATCTGCTACAATAATACAATGGGATTGTTATCGATAAGCATCCGTTATGGATGGTTCACGTTTTGCATAACAATCAACTTACACTGCAATTGAAAGGGCTTGTATGCCATTGGACGGCTTAATACACACACAATCGACTTCCCCCCTCTTGTGGGGAGACAAGCGGTTTCATACATGGAATTATGAGATGCGCGAGCAATTCGGAGAAAAGGTATTCAAAGTGATGCTCGACGCTGGGTTTACCTGTCCGAATCGGGACGGAAGCATCGCAATTGGCGGCTGTACGTTCTGCAGCTCTCGTGGTTCCGGAGATTTCGCCGGTCGTCGGCGCGACGATCTGGTCACTCAATTCAACACCATTCGAGACAGACAACATGCGAAATGGCCAAACGCCAAATATATTGGCTATTTTCAAGCTTATACGAATACGTATGCACCAGTGGACGTATTGCGAGATTACTTCGAAGTCATTCTTGAGCAGCCTGGTGTCGTCGGCTTGTCCATTGCGACACGGCCTGACTGTTTGCCGGACGATGTTGTCGAATACTTGGCAGAGCTTAATAAGCGCACGTATTTATGGATCGAGATGGGACTTCAGACGATTCATGAATCGACGTCTCAACTTATTAACCGCGCACATGATACAGCATGCTATATCGAAGCCGTAGAGAAGCTGCGCAAGCATAATATTCGCGTCTGCACCCACATCATCTACGGACTACCGCAAGAGACGCACAGTATGATGCTCGAGACGGCCCAAGCTGTCGCTCAGATGAATGTGCAAGGCATTAAGCTTCATCTGCTTCATCTCATGCGCAAGACCCCGATGGTGAAGCAATATGAAGCTGGATTGCTGCGCTTCCTGGAGATGGATGAGTATATCAAGCTTATCGTCGATTCGCTTGAAATGCTTCCTCCGGAGATGATCGTCCACCGCGTTACAGGTGACGCACCGCGGGACTTAATTATTGGACCGATGTGGAGCATGAAAAAATGGGAAGTGCTTAATGGCATCGATGCGGAGCTGAAACGGCGCAACACATGGCAGGGCAAGTATTGGAGGGAGTCATAAGATGGGATTTCTATCCGTACTCGGCTATGCACAGCAAGTGGTGAAGGAGCGCGTGCAGCCCGGTGAACGCGTAATTGATGCAACGATGGGAACAGGTGTAGATACCTTATTTCTCGCCCGCCTAACTGGATCGCGCGGCTCAGTAGCCGCCTTCGATGTCCAGGAAGAAGCGCTTGAGCTGACTCGTAAGCGGCTTCATCGTGAGCTGGGCGAAGACGAATACGCACATGTCAGCTTGCTTCAGGCAAGCCATCATGCCATGAATGAAGTGCTGGGCGAAGAATGGTCCGGTACAACCGCTGCCATCATGTTCAATCTTGGGTATCTGCCTACGAATGAGGCAGATAAGCGCATTATGACCGTCCCTGAAACGACACTTCAAGCACTCGACAACGGTTTATCTATGCTGCGGCCCGGCGGAGTGCTTAGTATTGTTCTCTATCCAGGACACAGCGGCGGCGATGATGAGGCCGATCAAGTACGAGCTTGGGCGGAGTCTCTTCCGGCGCGTCTTGGGCAAGCCGTTATTTATCGAATGCTGCAGCGTCCAGATGCACCATATGTCATAGCGGTAGAGAAACGAAAATAACATCTGAACGCGTTAGAGCCTTTCCCACTTGGATTGGCGATTGCAGCTTCCGCTTCGATATCTGTCCCACATCCTGTTCACCATGTTGAAGGAGTTGTTGTGAAATGGCAGTTCGCAAAATGGAGCACGTTGGGATCATGGTTCGCAATATAGAACTATCCATTCGATTCTATGAGGAAGTCATCGGCTTGAAGCTGAAAGGAACCCTTCTCCATACGAATGGTGTCATTCGCCTCGCCTTTCTCGGATGGGACGGTGCTGACGAAACGGAAGTTGAACTTGTAGAAGGTTATCCTGGAAGCTTAACGGAAGAAGGCAGGGTCCACCATATCGCCTTCACTGTTGACGATATAGAGGCTGAGTTGGCTCGAATGAAGAGCCTGCCTCAAGTTGAGCTTATTGATGAAGAACTGGTTACCTTGCCGAACGGCAGCCGCTATTTTTTCTTTAAGGGTCCGGACGGCGAGAGACTTGAGTTTTTCCAATCAACTAGATACTAGACAACTCGGGAGTGAGAGAACATGACAAGACCTTATCCATTGAAGTTTCAACCAGAATTTAAAGAACGCGTATGGGGCGGCCGTGCTCTGACGCAATTCGGATTGGATTTGCCAGAAGGACATATCGGTGAAGGTTGGATGATCGGTGATCATCCGAACGGTACGACGAAGGTCGTTAACGGTGAACTGGCTGGACTTGGCTTGGACGAAGTACGTGAACAATACGGCAAGGAATGGTTCGGCTCCAAGGGCTTCTCTGAGAAGAACGGCCGATTCCCACTGCTTATCAAGCTTTTGGACTGCAATGATGATCTCTCTGTTCAGGTACACCCTACTGACACGTATGAAGGTCTGCCGCAAGGCGAACTGGGCAAGACAGAGATGTGGTATGTGCTGGACGCGAAGCCAGGTGCGAAAATCATTTACGGCTTGAAGGAAGGCATTGATCGCGCAGCAATGGCAGAAGCGATCGAAGATGGCCGCATTATGGAGGTTCTCCAAGAAGTATCCGTACAGGCCGGAGATACCTTCTACATTCCAGCTGGTACTGTTCATGCGTTGTGTGCAGGTGTTGTAGTCGCTGAGATCCAACAGAACTCCGATACGACTTATCGCTTGTACGACTACAATCGTCCAGGTCTCGACGGCAAGCCGCGTGAGCTGCACATTGAGGATTCCTTGAATGTCATCGCGTACGAAGGTGCGGGCGCAACTCGCATGTCTACAAATGGCGCTGTCGCTAATGAGTGGCTGGTGCTCGCGGAGTCTCCGTACTTCCGTGTAGAAAAAGGCATCGTTGAGAAGCCATGGGCACTCGCAACAACAGAAGAGAGCTTCGTCATTCTTGTTGTATGCGAAGGAACAGGCACACTTACAACTGCTGACGAGCAGATCGCATTCAAAGCAGGCGAATGCTTCTTGCTTCCAGCTAACCTTGGTGAATATACGCTTGATGGCAACTGCACTGTATTGCGCTCTGTTGCTCCTTAATGCACGCATAATTGACTTGGCATCCGGCTCCTTACGGGGAGACCGGGTGCCATTTTATTAGCAAGCGGCCTACACTTGCACTTACACTTACACGTTCACTTGCATTTACACGATCTCTTTTTCTTTTGAATGGAGGAACATAGATGAATGCGAATAAGGAATATCTAGAAAATCCAGAACCACCACAGTCAACAGATGAATATGATAACAAGCTTATTTCCTATCTCCGCGCGAATCAAATGGCTGCGGAACATCTGCGTCTACATACACTGTGCCATTCCGTTGAGGATGCTGCTCAAGCGGTGCAAGCCGATAAAGCTGATTTTGTTAAAAATGTCTGCATGATCGATGGTGAAGGTCACTTACTTGTAGCCATCGTCAAGGGCGAAGACCGCGCAAGCACCAGCAGAGTTGGCAAGGCACTGCTTATTCCCCCTCCACGCTTAGCGCTCGAGCAAGAAATGCTTCAGCTAGCCGGATATCCTGCCGGCGGGATTCCTTCCTTTGGCTTCACAGCCACATTTCTTATCGATCCGAAAGTTCTGGAACAGGAATTCGTATATACAGGCGGGGGCTCCCCCTATTCACTGACACGAATCTCCGTTCAAGAAATGGTGCGTGTCAATCAAGCCATTGTAGCACGAGTACGAAAATAACTGTCCAATATACAAATAAGCGCCTAGTGACTTCACTAAGCGCTTTCTCTCATTTTATACAAGACGTGCTTGCCGTGCTGCATTCGCGGCGGACATCCGATCGTTTACTCCCATCTTGGCATATAGGCTTGAGATATGATTGCGGATCGTTCCTTCGGACAAATAGAGAATCTGAGCAATTTCACGGTATTTTTTTCCTTGCGCCAAATAATAGAGCACCTGCTTCTCACGTTCAGTTAAGCCGAATGGATCTTCACTGCTTTCTATGCACGGCCCCATACTCCCTGCCGCTTCACTTCGATCCCCAGCGTGATCCATTTGCAATAATTGATCGGCCATCAATCGTGCGATCGGCTGCGATAGGAGCGTTCCCCCTTGATGTACAAGACGGACGCTGGCAAGCAGATCCTTCGGATGCATGGACTTTAGCAGATACGCTTCCGCTCCCGCATCAATCGCTTGAACGGCATAATCTGATTCCTCAATCGTAGTCAGCAGAATGATCTTCACATCCGGCCATCGCTCCTTCATCACACGAACAGCAGCCAAGCCATCCATTCGCGGCATTCGAATATCCATGAGCACGACATCAGGATGCTCGCACTCCATATATTCAACTGCTTCCTTCCCATCCACCGCTGCACCTATGACATAGACATCATCTTCTTGGCTGAATAAATAGCACAAACTCTCACAAAAGAGCTGCTCATCATCAGCAATGAGCAAGCGGATCGGCTGATCGCCCTCTATATGCAACTTGCGCGGAAGCTTGCATACAATTTCCATGCCGTTCCCTAATGAAGTACGTACCATTAAGTGCCCACCATAAGCATGCAGGCGATCCTGCATTGATGACAGACCATAGCCAAAGGTTAGCTTCTCATTGCCTAGCCCATTGTCCCGAATCGATAAGCATACTTCTGTCTCGTCATAGACAAGGTTAACCTCGATCGATGATGCTCTACCATGACGCACTGCATTTGTAGCGGCTTCCTGCACACAACGCTCTAATACCATACGGTGTGCATAAGGAATAGAATAGATGATGCCTTCTGTTTTGAGATTACATGCAATACCAGTTTGATTGCAAAGCGTGTCCAGCAAGTGCTTCAATACCTCATCCAATGTTCGCTCCCCTTCTTCAGAAGGTGCGATATCATGAATGTGATGTCGCATTTTTTCAAAGCTGCTCCGTGCGTGTACAATCACACTCTCAAGCCTACTTTTTGCTTGTTCAGGGTCATCCCCCATAAGAACCTTGACCGATTCCAACCCCATAACAATCGATGCATGTGAATGACCTAATGTATCATGCAATTCGCCAGCTACGCGATTGCGCTCCTCCTGAACGGTAAGCCGCTCCACTTGCTCCGCATATAGACGAATAATATTGAATTGATGCTCATTCTCTTGAAGCAGCTGCTTCATTCTTCGTTGCGAATGCAGAAACACATGAAAGCCAACACCGATCCCGAACAATATGAAATGATTAACAGACGAATCCAAAGCCTGAAGCCAAGATAACTTGCCGCTCCATAAACCAATGAAAGGAAAAAGTCCTACAATCGAACCTCCCCACCATACATTCTTCCTTGACGTCATAAATCCAATGAGAAGTGCGGGCAGCACCATATTGTCGAGATACACAGGCATCGACAAATGCATGGAAATGTTAATGCCTCCCGACAAAATTATTTCCGAGGCAATAAATTTCGACGGATGAATGCTGCCAGGTCTCCAGAACCATAAAGGCAGCGCAGAACACAATATAAACGGTACGATTGTACGTCCGGTATGAACCGTACTAAAGTCCGGTGATATGGCAATATAAACTGCCCCTGATACAATCCAGAGAATGTATAACCCCACCAGAGCTGTATCGATCCAATGCCATTGTCGTTGTTCCATTCACTTGCCTCTTTCTATATAAGTAACATTCTTCTCTATATCACTCAGCCAGTTATATTTACGATATCCTCTACTTCCAAAATAGGATATTCATATGACAACATTTCAGATGTTCCTCACTAGGGGCACCTTCCTTATTGTAATATGATAAGCCCGTGAAAAAAAGCGAAACCGGAGGAATGCAGCATGTTTTCTAATTTACACAACCAAACAAAAGCACTGATTTACACAGCAATTGTCTTCATTCTGGCTATAGGCGTCAGTATCGTTCCGAACACCAATTCCTTACTGTATATGCTGACTCCAACAGCGGCTGCCTTCATTATGCTCCTATTAGTAACGAGGGATGGTCGATCGCGTTCCGGTTGGGCCGCGCTTGGATTACGAAAATGCGGGTTCAAATGGTGGCTCCTATGTACCACGGTTCCAGCTGTTATTGTAGCCCTAAGCTATGGATTCGCCTGGGGAGTTGGTGCCCTATTCATTGATGTCCCCCCCACCTATGCAGGCTATGATTGGACGGCCTTCCCGATCGTTGTCGCGATACAATTAGTCAGCGCCGTACTTACGAGCTCACTTGGCGAAGAACTTGGCTGGAGAGGTTATTTGCTCCCGCTTCTTGTAGATAGAATGGGTGAGAGAAGAGCGTTATACGCCACTGGCCTAATTCACGGACTATGGCATATCCCGATTATATTGCTTTCTCCCATTTACCACCAAGATCAAAATCCATTTCTCGCATGCCTATTCATTGTCGTATCCTGCCTATTCCTAGGCCCTGTCATCGGATATATTCGATTGCGTTCATCCAGCGTATGGACAGCTTCTATCTTCCACTCGGCACATAATGTAATGTGGAGTGTTCTGCGCGGCATTGCGGTTCCGACTTCAGGAATTGCTATATATGCAGCAGGAGACAACAGCATCGTTGTCATTCTCTGTTATATGCTGCTTACGGTATGGGTCATGAAGCACTTACGTCACCATACCAATGCTCGATCCATAAACACATAAAAAACAGTTGATGTTCCAAGAGTGTAGTAACAAGAGAGTTCGTCTGACAGATAAGCAAAGACGCCTCCAAAACCACTGTACTTGTGGGATGGAGGCGTCTTTGTTCATGCATGTTCATACCCATGCTGAGCTCCGTTCTTCAACTTTGGCACTTTACGAGACTCTTCCTCTGTTTGCCGAACTACGACGTCATATCCTTGGCTTGGGTTAGGATTACTTGCATTAAACCAGGAAAACGGGCTTCGAGCTCATCCTTGCGCAAACAGATGAATCGCTGAGTTCCCTCCATTCTAGTTCGAATAATGCCTGCTTCGCGCAGTACTTTGAAATGATGGGACATGGTAGACTTGGACAGTGATAAATCGAATCCTCCGCAGGTTTGCTCCGGAATGTTCATCAATTGCAGCACGATACTCATTCGAATCGGCTCGCTGAGCGCATAGAACACTTGCGAAAGTTCAATATGTTCGATATCGGGATGAAATAATGTTCTCATGTCATTATTGTACCGAAATGATTGACATCATTCAATAGTTCGATTACACTCGAACTATTGAACAAAGGTGCGCACCTTCATAATCAGTGAATCTTACCTATATTCACTATCATTTGTAACCTATGAATCATCTCGTTTAAAGACGATCCCTTGTGTCCATCATTGCCGCATGAGATCGTGTATTCATTACAGGAGGCCAGTTACAATGAGCAACACGATGAATCAACCGCATGCCGCATCATCATTCCGTCCTATTATGTCTTTATTCTTTGCCACGACGTTCATCATCGGTACAGATACCTTTATCGTATCTCCTATGCTGCCAACACTACGAGAAGTTCTGCATATCTCTGTCGAACAATCAGGATGGCTTATTTCTGCTTATGCACTCGGATACGCCCTTTTCGCCCTAATCGCCGGACCGCTATCCGACGGACTGGATCGCAAGTCTTGTCTCCTTGGAGGGATGCTGGGATTCTCTCTGTTCACAGCACTGTGCGGTTCAACAACAAGCTTCACCCTCTTATTCGCCTACCGCGCCTTGGCGGGAATAAGCGCGGCAATCGCCTCGCCGCAAATATGGGCATCCATCCCTCAATTAGTAGCACCGCACAAGATCGTCAAAGCGATGGGCGCCGCAACTGCTGGCCTAGCCGTATCGCAATGTCTCGGTGTACCTCTTGGCAGCCTGCTTGCCGCGAGCAGTTGGAGACTGCCCTTCTATGCCATCGGAGTAACTGCGCTGCTCATTACCATCATATTGGCGCTAAAGCTCCCTTCTATCCCACCAGCGACGAAACAACGAAGTTCACTGAGCTCTCTTGGACGACAATATCGCGCTCTTTTCTCGCGTCGCAGCACCACCTTTGCTTTTCTCGGGTATTTTCTATATCAGCTAGGTACTTTTTCTACCTTCTCCTATCTGGGAAATTGGCTCGCTGATGACTTTTCTCTTACTGTACAGCAAACGGGACTATTCATCCTTGGCTTTGGGATCGGCAATTTGTTCGGCAGTATTCTCGTCTCGAAGGTGGAACGTACGCTCGGCATTCGGCGAACCGTTACATATTCACTCCTTGGCATGATTGCGATGTATGTGATCGTCATGACCAGCCATCTTCTTGCATTCATTAGTATCGCTTATACGCTTATCGCCTTGTGCGGCGGCATGCTGTTCCCTCTCTTAATGGGAAATCTTCAGCAGGATCAACCGAATGCACGTGGAACCGTATCCGCGCTTGCAAACAGCACAATGTATTTTGCAACGATGCTTGGATCCGTTCTGGCTGGTGTCCTCTATGCACGCGTCGCGGGGTTTGCTTCCATCATAGTTGTTACGATGCTGTGCTATACAGCATCCCTGTTCATCTTCCGCAGCCTGCTGCACAGCCCGCCACCGATCAATAGTCAGGCGGCCATTCAGCAGAAGTAGATTCGGCCGGCCACCTATTCGGTACTAGTAGCGAGGGCTGATGTAATCTAGTATGAACTACACGGCTATCGTCCAACTATTGCATTCTTTCTCTATCATCTGGTTTCATATGAGCTATAATGTTCAATGACACGAAGACACGATAGGGAGAGATCGTTCATAATGAGTCAACGGCTATTATACATAGAAGATGACAAAGAAATAGGAACATGGACCAGCAGTTATTTGCAAGATAAAGGCTATCAGGTAATGTGGCTGCTGTCCGGTGAACATGCACTGGTGCACGCACCTGATAGCGATCTGATCATACTTGATGTGATGCTTCCCGGATTGGACGGCTTTACGGTGGGACAGCGTCTGAAACGCGAATACCCAAGTACGCCCATCTTGCTGCTGTCAGCCCGCACGTCTATTGACGACAAGCTGCAGGGGCTGCAATTCGCCGATGACTATGTAACGAAGCCTTTCCATCCGGATGAGCTTGCTGCAAGAGTGGAGGTACTGCTGCGGCGCTTCGAGAAGCAGTCCCCTGCTTCCATCGAGTTGAAGCATCTGCGCATATCCCTGCACGATAATCACATTGTGCATGCCTTGACCGGTGAAGAAATCACACTTACCGGCAAGCAGCATCATATATTTGCCTTCATGCTGCGTCATGCCAATCAGATCTTAACGAAGGAACAAATTTATGAGAGCGTCTGGGGCGAACCCTACATGGAGGGCGATAAGACACTCATGGTTCATATTCGACATCTGCGGGAGAAAATCGAGATCGATCCAGGCCAGCCGGAAATTATTGAAACAATTCGTGGCATCGGATATCGGGTGAAGCTATGAATTCCCGTATTCCACTGCGCAAATCATTGCTGATCCGGTATTTAACGCTTGTATTTGTCGCGCTCATGATATGGCCGATTATTTTTCCATTAACCTCTACTATTCTCTATTATGTATCTCTCTTGCAGAATGGAGGGGAACCCGTCGAGAATCGTTATGCGGTAGCGGCCAAGTTGGAAGAGAGATGGCACCAAGAAGCTGCTCAATTCAAGCAAGCCGATCGGGCTGCGATTGAACAGAGACTGCATGAGCTGAAGAAAGAGTACCCGGAGGCCAAATTATTCTGGGTCGATAACAGCGGTACTACTCGCCTTCAGCTTCCTGTACAGCCCAGCTTGCCAGCACAATGGAATGCTGGTGATGCCATTACCTTTATGAAGAAGAGCTACGATGGTGACCCGTTCACCGTCGTAGCTTTTATCGGGCAGGATCCGAAGCAGGGATTCATGGTTATGCAAATTGCTCGAAATTTGATGGTATCGGATAGACAGGGATACAGCACAACACACGCTCTTATCATCATCGCCCTCGTGTTTGTTCTGTTTACAGTTGCCTCTTGGTGGTTCTTCTACAGGCTTCGGGGCCGGCTTGTGCGGTTAGGCAAGGCGATGGTTCCCGATAACGCCAATGGCTTGCCTTCGCCAATTGAGATAACGAAGTGGGATGAAATTGGTCAATTGGAGCATACCTTCAACCAAATGATCAAGCAGCTCACCTCCAGCCGTCAACGGGAACAAGAGGAAGAAACGCTGCGCAAGGAACTGATCGCTAATTTGTCCCATGATCTCCGAACACCGTTAACCACGATTCGGGGACATGCCCATTCGCTCCAACGAGAGCCATTGTCCGAGCAAGGCCAACAGTCGCTGGTTCTTATCGATAAGAAGGTCAGTGATTTGGGACAGCTTGTTGATAATTTATTGGCGTACACGTTGCTGTCTGCTCACAAGTATTCGCTGAAGATGGAAGCAACGGATATGCTGCGGCTTGTCCGAACTTCTGCGGCGAGCTGGTACCCGATTTGGGAGAAAGAAGGCTTTGAGATTCATATTGAGCTCCCGGAGCAGCCCGTTACTTGGAGGGTCGATTCACAGTGGATGACGCGCATCCTCGATAATTTATTTCAAAATATTGTGCGCCATGCCGCAGAAGGGCGATATATCGGGATTGCGATTCATGCGCATGGAGAGAAGACTGCAATTGTGATTGAGGATCACGGACCCGGTATGAGCGCTGCGTCCACAAGCAGAGGCGTTGGCCTTGGGCTGACCATTGTCGAGTTGATGACCGCAGAAATGCAGCTGCAATGGGAAGTAACGAGCAGCCCAGAAGGGACAAGGATGAGGATAGCGCCTATGAAGGCAATGAGCGTATCAAACTAAAAGACAAACTAAAGAGAACTCAATGAAATTATGAAATCCAATGAATTCATTGAAATCAATATACTATAAATTCTATAAACTCAATAAATCCTAGGAACCATAAGAATCAAATGAATCCAACACGTTAACGAAGACCATATTAAAGACTCCACTGCGAAAAACCAAACTAACCGAAAGTATCCGTATGAATAAACGTACATCCCCTACTACGCCCATGGACGCGATCATGTTCATGGGCTTCTTCTTCTCCCTTTTTAAACAGATCCTTTCTTAAACAGAATTTAAACAAGCAGCCGCTTTTGTTTTAACCTTCGACCTGTATCGTTAACTGACGAGGTGATATACATTGAGTGAAACAATCATTCAAACCGAAGGGTTGACGAAAACATATGGCGACCGCCGAGCAGTCGATCAGCTTCGGCTTACGATTAACCGCGGGGATATATACGGCTTCCTTGGACCGAACGGCGCAGGCAAGACAACGACGATCCGCATGCTGCTTGGACTCATTCGCCCTACGAAGGGCAACATTCAAATATTCAATAAGAACTTGCACTCCCATCGGTTAGAGATCTTACGCAAGGTCGGATCGTTGGTTGAATATCCATCGTACTATGCTCATCTGACTGGACGGGACAACCTAGAGGCCATACGCAGAATTATCGATGTGCCGAAGTCGCGAATCGATGAAGTACTTGCCGTCGTTCGACTCACGAATGATGCCAATCGCCCAGTTAAGGGGTACTCGCTTGGCATGAAGCAGCGGCTTGGTATTGCCGCAGCTTTATTGGGCAGTCCAGAGCTGCTCATCTTGGATGAGCCGACCAATGGCCTCGATCCCTCTGGGATTCTGGAAATTAGAGAGCTGATTAAGAGCCTGCCCCATCAGCACGGCATTACGGTTCTTGTATCCAGTCATCTACTAAGCGAGATTGAACAGATGGCTACGCGCGTAGGCATTATTCAGCATGGACGTATGGTCTTTCAAGATTCCATCAGCGTATTGCAGGATCAGGCCCAGCATCGCATTCGATTCGCGGTCTCGAATCCTGCCAAGGCAGCGAATCTGCTCGCTGCATCTGGATGTGCTGTAGAGCAGCAGGAAGGAAGCGTCTTGATGAACTACATGCCAGACAGTCAGGTCGCCTCCCTCGTTGATCTGCTCGTCCATAACCAACTGTCCGTGTATCGAGTAGAAGAACAGCGGCAGTCGCTGGAAGAGATCTTCCTCTCAATGACTGGAGAGGGGAACAATCGATGATCGGGAAGCTGCTGTCATCTGACTTTGTGAAAATACGCCATACATGGATATGGCTGCTCATTGTCCTAGGGCCTGTCGGCGTCATCAGCCTTCAAGCGATCAATTACAGCTTGCGCTACGACTACCTCGTATCAAAGCTGAAGGATCAAGTATGGATCGGCCTACTCAGCGACATTAAAATACTGGCGGTTCTCGCCCTATTATTTGGCATTACACTCGTGACATCCTTGATCGTAAGTATCGAGCATCGCCAGCGATCATGGAAGCAGCTGCTTGCCCTTCCCGTGTCTCGATTCAGTGTATTCTCATCCAAATATATTCTGAGCTTGTTCATGATGTTCACTGCATCGCTGCTGCTTGCTGTCGGATCAGTTCTGCTCGGTCTGCTTCTCGGCTTCGGTGCAGACATCCCTTGGTCTCTGCTGCTCAAGAACAGCTTCTATCCATTCTTAGCGGCTATGCCCATACTCGCACTGCAGCTATGGTTATCTACCGTTATCAGCAACCAAGCCATTCCACTTACTTGCGGAATTCTAGGCACGATCGTATCCGTGTATTCGATTAGAATGCCGGATTGGATGCCGTACAAGTGGCCGCTGCTTGTAAATGAAGCCAATATTCCAGAGTACTCCGTCATCGCAGGTATCTTGATCGGCTTCGTCGTCTTTCTGTTCAGCCTTGTTCACTTCATTAGAAGGGATGTGGATTGATGTGGCAACATGGCTGCGATTATTTCAATCTGAACGTTTAAAGTTGGGCAAGTCCCATATTGGACTGCTTACCCTGATCAGTCCTCTGCTGGCCATGCTCGTCGGCCTATTCATTTCTGAGCAGCAGCCGCCCGAAATCCAGTGGCTCTATTTATGGTCGACGATGTCAATCGCGCACGCGATGTTGTTCTTACCGCTGTTGGCTGGCGTGTTCTCTGCATTTATATGCCGGTACGAGCACGCGGGAGGCGGTTGGAAACAAATGCTTTCCTTGCCTGTGTCCCGCTCCAGCCTATACTTGGCGAAATTCGCCCATGTTACACTGCTGCTGGGACTAACACAAGTACTGTTCCTGCTAGGTGCAATTGCTGTCGGCTTATTAAAAGGATATACAGCACCTATCCCTTGGACTGAACTTCTGAGAGCCTTCTCCAATGGCTGGCTGGCTACATTGCCTGTTGCCGCGCTTCAGCTGTTCGTGTCCGTATCATGGTCAAGCTTCGCGGCTCCGCTTGCTATTAACGTGATGCTGACACTGCCGAATATGCTCATCGTCAATTCGGAAAAGTACGGCCCATGGTATCCTTGGGCACAGCCTGCACTCGCGATGAACGGCGTGGAGAAATACGGGGCATTCAATGTCTCTCTCGGCACTCTTTTGTTCGTCATTGTCGGTGGATTCCTGCTCTTTCTACTTAGTGGTCTTATTTATTTCAACCGCAGAGACATGTAGCTTTATGAGGATATCCTGCTTCTTGTAAATACGTAGAAAAAAAGAGGCAGATAGACATCATCGTCTAGTCTGCCTCTTTCCATATAGGATACGATCCTGTTCATTTTGAATTTATGACATTGGCGGCTGTTGAGATGGAGGCTGCTGCGAGGACTGCTGAGAAGCCGATTGTTCATCACCTGCAGCAGATTGCACTTCCTCTTCTTCCTGCTCCTTGTTGCGCTTCTTGCCTGTTAAGAGCTTCCACAAGCCAGCAATGACAGCCACAATAACGATCCAGAACTTTTTGAACAAGCCGAGCGCCAATGCGATTAATCCAACTTTTTTGGCAACGGCAACACCCGCTCCGCCAAGGATAAGTCCGGCCAAGCCATACTCCGCCACCTTATCCGTTGATTCATTGAAATCCTCATAGCGCTTGCCTTCTTTGATTTTCAGCGTAGACAAGACCAGATCATTCATTTCCTTGCGCGATGCTTCTACTTTTTTGGGATCACAAACCAAGATCGCCGACACATAACCCTCCCGCGTCAATATACGCTCGTTATAATTGACCATTGAGGCATTGTCTTTGTCATGCAATAATAGCGACCATACAACTCTACGTGCTGTTTCATCATATTTAGGAGCTACGTCCCAACCATCCACGAACAGATGATTTTCAGGGGTCATTTCTTTATTTGCTTCTTCTTGTCCGTCTTTATAACTTTGCAGCAGTTCATCTGCATCGATCTCATTTTTATCACTATCTTTGATATGTCCCGAATCGGAATACTCAAAATACAAAACCCAACGGCCGTCTTCTGGCATGACTGTACCAATTTCAGATCCGGAAGGCTTGCCTCCGTTTCTCGTAATCATGGCTTTTGTTTGTGAGCCATTTATGTATTCCATTCCTTTTTTCAAAGTCACGGTCGCAATGCCTTGATCAAGATCTATCGCCTGTCCCGCACCAACAATGTAGTTTGCAGTTCCCTCAGCATGCGCTGGCATCGATCCCGTCATAAGAAGTGCAGCACATCCCATTATGACGGCTGTTTTTTTGAACCATTTCATCACAATCTCTTACCTCCTAGAATATCTCTCTATTTTTCTCTCGACAAACTATACCGGAAGAAGGATTGTATGAAAATAAGTACATATGCCCACATTTAGATTATACAAAGTGACAAACCGTAATTTTCATGAGACTTTTGGTATGTTTTTCATTTCCAAATCCTACCCCATCCTATTTTATTTTTGCTGATAGGACTAGACGAGAAGAGATAAAAAAAGCAATCTTAGGTCTAATACCTAAGATTGCTACTAAAGTCCTATTCAACAATAACCATCATAGATTGGTTCACCGTAAACAGCAACGGTTTTTCATCATCTGTCTGCTGATACAAGAAAATGCCGTACACTTCATCTGTTAACCCCTCATCGGTTGTCTCGAAACCATGTTCCGTATGTTGGGACATTCCGAGTGAACGACTGCGAACAACTGCCTCATGCGGGATCATCTCTACAACAGCGTGCTTATGCAGCTCCTTCTCCGAAAGACCTAGAGCTGCGAATTGCTCAGTCACAAGCTCAGCCTGTCCTGCCGCCCATTGCAGAACGCGCGAAGCCTCCTCTTTCTGAAGCTGTTTGTTCCACCATACTTTGCGCGGCTTATACTTCTGGTTCATGAAGTAGTCGAGCTTCATTAATCCCAATGCCACATGCGGCTTTTTGAGTCCGTGCGCAGTTAAAAAGGCATGCAGTCTTACGAACAAATCCTCTAATTGATGTCCAATCTTCTGCCAGCCATTTGCTTCCCAGAAGTCGCCGAATGCTTGGAAGAAATCAAACGGTGAGTCGAATTCGGTATGCATCAAATACTCCATCGTCCGATCCATGCGATGTGCGTTCCAGTACTTTTCCAGTACGTCTTCCAAACGCTTCAATCGCACGACATCACGGAACGGGAGCGCATCATTCGACAGCATTTCGTATGGTGCATGATCCATGAAGACATAGCCGTACTTCTCAGCATCCAGACGAAGTCCTGTACCACGCAGCATCTTCAAGAATCCGAGCTGTAACTCCTCCGGACGCAGTGCAAATACATCGTTGAATGTTTTGCGGAATGTATCGTAATCCTCAAGCGGCAGCCCTGCAATCAGATCCAAGTGCTGATCGATCTTGCCGCTGTCCTTCACCTTCATTACGGTTCGGGTCAGCTTCGTGAAGTTCTGGCGCCGCTTCACAAGCTCATTCGTTGGATCGTTCGTCGATTGGACGCCGATCTCAAAGCGGAATACGCCGGGTGGTGCATGCTCAGCCAAGTAATCAAGCACCTCTGGGCGCATAATGTCCGCCGTGATCTCAAATTGGAATACACAGCCGCGATGGTTCTCAATGAGGAACTGGAACATCTCCATTGCGTAATCACGCTTGATGTTGAACGTCCGATCGACGAACTTAATGAGCTTCGCCCCATTGTCGATCAAGTACAAGATGTCCGCCTTCGTGCGTTCAATATCGAAATAGCGAACGCCAACCTCGATACTGGATAAGCAAAATTGGCAGCTGAATGGACAGCCGCGGCTTGTCTCGAAATAGACAACACGCTTGCCGAGGCTCGGAATATCTTCCGCAAAGCGGTGGGGGGATGGAATTTCATTCAAGTCCAGCTTCGGGCGGGGCGGATTGATAACGACCTCGCCCTGCTTGTTCCGATACGCCACCCCGAATACGAAATGATACTTCCCTTCGCCTTCGATCTCCCGCAGCAAATGAAGCAGCGTCTCTTCTCCCTCACCCATAACGATGAAGTCAACATCCGACAGCCGTTCCATCCATTCCTTCGTGTCATAGGACACCTCGGGGCCGCCAAGTACGATACGGATCTCCGGCCGCACCTTGCGCAGCATGTTGACGACCTTAATCGTTTCCTCAATGTTCCATATATAACAGGAGAACCCGATCACATCCGGCTCTCGCTGGTACAGATCCGAGACGATATTCATCACCGGATCCTTAATTGTATATTCGGCAATGTCGACATCGAACTCGCCTTCGCAATGCGCCTTCAAGCAGCGTATTGCCAGCGAGGTATGAATATATTTAGCATTTAATGTTGCTAGTACGACTTTCATTTAAACCTTCCTCTCATCAGACACTACCTTAAAGCGACCAAGCTGCTCGATCAGCCTCTACCATTATAACCAAAGTAAAGGCAGATCTCGACATGCATCCAAGAAACCACCTTGAACAGAAAAGCAAGCTGCAGGCAGCTTGCTTTATTCTGTGTCAATGCAATCGAAAACGGATTCTCGAATCATGCCGCCACTATAGTGCAACTCGTAAACTCTATGATCTCTTTTGACCAAAGTAAATATCCCGATATACGTAGTCTCCACTGCGGTATTCCAACTGCACGGAGCCAGGTAATATCGGTTGGACAGATGTGTTATTGTCCGCTGCAGCATACGTGCGTTGCTTCGCATCTACTAAAAAGTGCGCAAGCTCTTGATCATTACTCAACATCGTGTACCTCTTCCTCGTAATCAATCACACTATGCAATTGGTGTGCCGTTTGGAATGATCTCATCTGTATTTAGTAGAACAACATCGCCTTCCTCAGGCACTCCACCCAATACGAGCACTTCAGAATCGAAGCCGGCGATACGGCGCGGCGGGAAATTCACGATAGCAACGACCTGTCTTCCTAACAACTTGTCCGGCGTATAACGAGCCGTGATTTGCGCACTTGATCGCTTCGTGCCGAGCGGCCCGAAATCGATTGACAGCTTAATCGCGGGCTTGCGCGCTTTCTCGAACGGCTCTGCCTCCACGATCGTTCCAACACGTATATCGAGCTTCATAAAGTCCTGAATGTTTGCTTCATCCTTGATTTGATCCAGATTAAACTCATGCATCATGATTCAACCCCTTATTCACGCAATTCATCGTGTCAATGGTAGTCCCCGTTCTTCAAGCTTCCTATCTATCGTCGTGTCTCGTATCTATCGTCGTGTCTCGTATCTATCCTCGGATGTCCATATACGCCACTTCTGCCCAAATATTTCCGTTTCATCATTTCATTTGTTATTCGCGATTGAACATTCGACCTTATCTGCAATCCCCAACCCTATTCCATATCGTAGCGACCCGCTTCTTCTTCCCGCTGCTGGAAAAATTCAAGGAACGGCATGCCGAACTGCTTCAGCTTCGCTTCCCCAACCCCTTTAATACGGAGCATGCCCGCTTCAGTCGTCGGCTGCATCTCCGCCAATTCCCGCAGCGTGCTGTCATTAAACACAATGTAAGGCGGTACTCCAGCCTTGCTTGCCAGCTCACGCCGAATAAGACGCAGCTGCTCAAATATCGTCTCATCAATGGCAGTGCCCGCCTTCGGTTTCAACGACTTCGCTACCCGCTGTTCAACGATCCGCTTGCCCTTCAATACATCAGCTGCCAGCGGCAGCAGCCGCACGACCGGATACTGCCCTTCGCTAAGCTGCAAGTACCCCTCGGCTATAAGAACATAGATGAGATCTGAAATTTCCTTCTCCGCCAAATGCCGCATTTCCCCATGCGTAGACAGCTTCTCAAATCCATACTGCATGACCTTCTTGTTGCGCGACCCCTTCAGTACGGAAGCGACCATAGATACGCCGAACCGCTCACGCATCCGATAAATGCAGGAGAAGATCTTCTGCGCTTCAATCGTGATATCAATCGATTCACGCTCGTCCTTGCAGTTGCCGCATACGCCGCATGGCTGCTCTCCTTCTTCTCCAAAATAACGAACCATATAATTTTGCAGACAGCCGGTCGTATAGCAATAATCGATCATGACTTGCAGCTTCTTATATTCATGCGCCTTCCGTTCTGGAGCCGCCTCGCTTTGTTCGATGAAGAACTTCTGCGTCAATATATCCTGCGGATGGAACAATAGCACGCATTCGCTCGGCTCGCTATCGCGTCCCGCGCGTCCTGCCTCCTGCACATAGGCTTCCATATGCTTCGGCATGTTGTAATGCAGCACATACCGTACGTTGGACTTGTCAATGCCCATACCGAACGCGTTCGTCGCTGCAATGACACGCACATCATCATAGAGGAAGGCTTCCTGCATTTTCGCCCGCTCCTCATCTTCGAGTCCAGCATGATAGCGGCCAGCAGCTATTCCTGCACGTCTCAGCATGTCATAGATGTCCTCGACTTCCTTCCGCGTCGACGCATAAATAATGCCTGATTCGCTCGACCGCTGCCGGACATAATCAAGCGTGAACGCCTTCCGCTCCTCGCCGCGCAGCACCGTAAACGCCAAGTTATCCCGCTTGAACCCCGTTACGACAAGCTCGGGTTCCAGCAGTTCCAAGGAATGAATGAGATCCTCCGTTACTTCCGACGTCGCGGTTGCGGTAAATGCCGCCACAATCGGACGCTCGCGGCCACTCTGCACAAGTTCCTGAATGAAAGGTGCAATTGTCCGATAGCTTGGACGAAAATCATGTCCCCATTGCGAGACGCAGTGGGCTTCGTCTACCGCTACCATCGATATCGGAATCGATTTCGCACGTTCCCGGAACCATTCTGTCTCTAACCGCTCCGGCGCTACATAGAGCAGCTTAATGCGTCCTTCCTGCGCCTGCCACATGAGACGGCCCGCTTCCCCCATCTCAAGCGTGCTATTGATGAATCCAGCCTTGACCCCCAAGCTGTGCAGCGCATCCACCTGATCCTTCATCAACGAAATAAGCGGCGAGATCACCAGCGTTACCCCAGGAAGCAGCAGCGCTGGTACCTGATAACAAATTGACTTCCCCCCGCCGGTTGGCATAATCCCCACTGTGTCCTTGCCTTCGGCAAGATGTTCAATAATTTTCCGTTGTCCATCGCGGAAGCCATCGTAGCCGTATACTCGCTGCAATGCGCTTCGCGCTTGGTCCATTGTAAACATGTGCGTAGACTCCTTTTCCCCGTTCCCTTGCGGCAACCCGTTGTTCCTGTCCTTCATTATAACATGGGCTTTTCCTATGAGGTAATAGCTTCCACTTCACCATTCTCTGGCCATACGTACGTCTTTTCGCCTATTCTGAATAGAATCTGCACGAACTTTCTGCTATAGTGATAGCATTCCATAGAACATGTCCTACAGCGCGCCATCAGCGCCAGCTGTGAAGCGTACTGTTCTGTATAGTGTTGTCTACTCATCAAGGAGGTCTTACGAATGCGTAAGCGAGAGAACCATAAACCGAGAAAAGGCCCGCAGAAGAATCAACCGGCGAAAGCTTACCAATCCGCCAAACCAGCCAAGCACGTCAAACCAACTAAACCAACCCATCGGACACCGCCGAAGGCTCGCGAATATACAGTTCAGGAACCAGCTGAATTGCTCAGCTTCTTATTAAATACGGTAGAAAATATGGGGCGCAACTCCATCAAATCCGCACTTGCCCGCGGTCAAATTTCTGTCAACGGACAAACAGTAACAGCCTATAATCATCCGCTTCAGCCTGGACAAGCTGTAAGCTTGTCGAAGGAGAAAATCGTTGAAGCTCCTCCATTTGTAGGTTTGTCGATACTGCATGAGGATGAAGATATCATCGTCATCAACAAGGAAGCCGGTCTGTTGTCTATTGCCTCCGAGCAAGAGAAAGAATTGACTGCCTACCACCAACTGACGACGCATGTTCGCTTGCAACATCCGAGCAACCGGATATTTGTCGTGCATCGCCTCGATCGTGATACGTCCGGCGTCATGATGTTCGCTAAGAATGAAGACATCAAGCAGCAGTTGCAAAATAATTGGAAAGAGATCGTACAAGAACGTTCCTATGTTGCGCTTGTTGAAGGCAAGGTTCGCCAGCCGGAAGGTACAATTTCCTCCTGGCTGAAGGAAATGAAAACATTAAAAATGTATTCGAGTCCGTATCAAAACGATGGCCAGCATGCGGTTACGCACTACAAAACACTGGAAGCGAACAGCGCTTACTCCCTACTGGAGGTTCATCTCGAAACAGGGCGGAAAAATCAGATTCGCGTTCACATGGAGGATCTCGGTCATCCGATCGTAGGTGACAAGAAGTACGGCGCCAAATCAAGAGGACTAGGACGACTTGGCCTGCATGCCCGCATACTGGCATTTACCCATCCGACTACGGGCACGCCAATGCGATTCGATACGGGCATTCCGAAGCCGTTCACCCGCTTATTGCAACAGGACGGCTCTGGTCCAGTCAGAAAAGATCGCCGCTAAATTTTCTCAAATTAGATTACGATACGATATCGCAGACGAACAAACACAAATAGCCGTTCTCCTTACATATAAGGGATCGGCTATTTTCTTTCCTATATAGTCGGAGCCCCCAATCTCTAACCCTTTAGCGGCGCGTCTCATACCTCACCATGCCTTATGCCTGCACATTGCGGCCCCTACCATAACAACCTTCTGAGCGACATAAGAACAGTCAGAAGATTGGGCATCAGGCTTTCTTCTCAACTGTTGACCTGATTTACAATCGCTTGCTCATCTTGTAATTCATCAAGCCGACTCCTCTGCGCTGCACCGTCTGAGCTTGAAGGATGCAGAACCCGTGCCGCTCGAAGAAGGGAACTGCCGTAATACTTGCATCTGTTCTCATTTCGGACAGCCCCAGCTTCCTCGCTTCCTGCTCCAACTTGGACAACAATGCCGTTGCAACACCTTGCTTCTGAACATCCTTATGAACATAGAGTCGATTCAAATACCCGCCAGCATCCATATCGCTAAATCCGACCAATTCGCCCTCCCGAATCGCTACATACGTCATGTGCTGGCTTAACGACTCTGCCCAGCGAGCCAGCTTCTCTACCTGTTCATCGGCCGGTGCCCAGGCTTGCAATTGTGCAGCGGTATAATCTTTTGCGTTCACGGTGTGTACCGTATCGAAGAATAAGGCGACAATCTGCGCGATATCTTCTATTTCAAATGATCGTATATGCATGATATTCAAGACTCCTTCCGTTACAAGTCTACCAAAAATAGAACCCCATCGTTCACCTATATTCTATTATAATAATCATTTTTTTTAATTTCTCGTGAACCTCCTCTCCACTTCAAGCCATCTAATAGGTACATCAACCAAAACCAATCGATCAGGAGGATTCAATATGAAATCTTATAAATTCATGCTTGCTGCTATCACTGTAAGCTTGCTCGCCACAAGCCTTCCAGCTAATTTCACGCTTCATACCGCATATGCGGCGGAACAGCCGACAAACGAAGCGGCAAAAAAAACGGCAATCAAATCATCGGCATTGGACAACCTTGATCCCGCAATAATCGAAACAGCAAAGAAGGCTCTACAGGAGCTAGCTCCTAAAAGAACGATGGAACTAGCTGCTATGCACAGTGGTGCCGAGGCAGGCTATGAATATCTCGGAGATGATCGATTGTTAATCGAAGACAAAGACAATCGGGCGCGCGTCATGATCGGCAAGGCAAAGGGCGATATTTTAGCATGCGAAATCAACTTCACATGGCAAGAGCTCGATACTTCGCTTCAGTCCGTTATCCAAAAAGCAATGAAAAGCTTGGATGCACAACAGAAATTCAAGATTACGCAAATTACTCGTGTCAAAGCCGATAAAGACATGAACCATTGGACATTCAACGGCAGCAATATTTCAGGCATGGTTGATGCAGTCACAGGCAAAGCAACATACGTGTCAACAGATTACGCCTTGGCGAAAATCGATTCAAAGTGGAGCGCGTTAGCCAAGAAAACAATTCAATCCCTGTCAGCAGACAAAAACAAGCAGCTTCGCAATTTCGTCCAAGTATACATAGGCATGGAAGCAGAAAACCAAAAAACAGCCTCTTTCTCCGATGAAAGCGGCCGTTATCTGGTCAAAGTCAATGCTGCTACAGGCAAGCTGACGTCCTTTGTCAACTATAAGGATTTTATCCATTATGCCTCAGAAGAAGCGCGCAAGAAGGCATTCGCCAAGCCTTTTTATACGAGTGACAAAGCCATTGCTGCGGCTGCTCCAATGGTCAAGCAATATTTCGGCCTAGACTTGAAAGGCTACCAGGTTCACGTCAAGCAAGAACAGTATACATTCACGAAACAAGGAAAGCCGAGCGTCTATGGTAAGATCAATGGAAAAGGAAAGTTCTGGAGCATGTCCCTTACTGCTCCAACAGCATCCTGAACAAATGAATTAAGCATAGGGATTGCGTCTCGGCCTCTATCGCACACCATGATACGGGTCTTGGCGCCCACTATAAATAAAGGAGATCACCACTGTGCAGCAGCCAGAACAACTCGCAGCACGAGCTTGCAAGGGGGACAAGGAAGCATTTGGCACACTTATTCGCGCCTATGAAGCCCCCCTATACAGAGTGGCCAAGTCAATTGTACATTCCGATGAAGATTGTGCAGATGCCATACAAGAAGCCGTGCTTAAAGCATATCGTTCCATCCATTCGCTGCGCGAGCCGAAATATTTCAAAACCTGGCTCGTTCGCATCCTTGTGAATGAATGCCGAACATTGCTGCGAAAGAAAAAACAAACCGTACCCTTCGTTGAACTGCAGCACTCGAAGGCCGAAGCTAGCGAGTACGAACATATCGAAACACTGGAAGTCGTCAACGCGTTGGAAGAAGACCTGCGAATCGTTGTAACACTGTTCTATATTGAGGATTTGCCGCTTAAGGAGGTAGCCGATATGCTGGATCAGCCTGTTGGCACCGTGAAGTCTCGCCTGTTCCGTGCCAGAAACAAGCTAGCGGACATGCTTCATATCTCACGTGAGAATGGAAAGGAGCTAATGATTTAATGGATTCGAATATCGACGAACAAATCCGTACGCACCTAACCGGCAATCTCAGCTCTGAAATCCCTGAGCTCGTGAAATCGCGATTAGAGCAAACACTGCAATTGCTGGAGACGGAACCCATGCCGATCCAGCATCGGACTCATTCCCGCCATCGGAAAGCTTGGTTCGTTGCGGCCGCAGTCGTGCTCGCAATCGGGGGAACATTAGCTTCCGGATTCATTTCACCCGCTATGGCTGAAACGCTCAGAAAGGTGCCGTTCATCGGTCAAATCTTTGAGGCACTCGGCGATAACGCCTTGCAGGATGCGAATCGGAAAGGATTGTCCCTTCCCGTCAATCTGAGCGCAACGGATCAAGGCATTACGCTGACCATTACCGAGGTGTTGTATGACGGCATGGAAATTAAGCTTGGCATACAGGAAAGCTCGATGAGCAAGCTTCCTATTATATTGGATCGGTCGAACAGATATGAAATTGTGAAGAGCAAGACTCAGGAGGATCCAGCATATGCGCTGGATATTTGGTACCATGCTGGGTCAAATGTGCGCTCGGAAACCTCCACGAAAAACATCGGAATATTATCGTTCGAATCGATGCTCGGTACGGAACCGGATCGAGACGCCAAAATATTGAAAGAATTCCCGCTGCCGATCACGATTAAGAAGGTCGGAGATGTGGAAGGAAACTGGAAGTTCGAAATTCCCGTCAAATGGAATGCGTCCCTGACGAAAAAAATCCCTGTTAATAAGACCAACAAGGCGCCTGACGGCATTGGCTCCATCACGCTTCAGTCCGTCGTTACTTCGCCGCTAGGAACCGAGATTCGATTCAAGACCGCAGAAGCCTCCCCATCGACTTCTTCTAGCTGGAGCGGATTCAACAGCGACTATATGGTTGTGGATGAGAACGGATATATTATTTCATCTGCAGGCGGTCATGGCGGGCCAGGCAATCAAATGCAATCGAATATTGTAGAAATGAAACATACGAAAAAGTATGATCCAATACCCGAGCGCTCCAAGACGCTCATATTCAAGCCCTATAAATCGGGAAGACGGTATGGCGATACAGCGATCACGCTGAATCCAAGTGCGCTTCCACTGACGCTGCAGCAGGGAGAGGTTGGCTCCGTTACGGTGAACAGCATGGCATTCGAAGAGGACAGAGTCATTATTCAATATGATGTGAACGGCAACGACCCTGTAGGCCAGAAACTTGCCATGGAGTTCATCCAAGACGGAAAACGAGTATTTAGCGACAATTCCAAGCTGCTGCGTGTGAACAACAGCGTATATTCGTACGTTGGCGAATATCCGTTCCAAAAAGACATGCCCATTAAGCTGTATTCAAGCAAGCTGCGCAAAGCGACCTTTTATAAGGAGCTTGAATTCCAAGTCCCATTACGGTAAAATCCGATAAAGTACAATTGAGAAGTAAGTTTCGACAACTCCTACTGTTCATTTCAGCAAGAATCGTTCATAATGAGGATGAGATGGAGTCAACATCTTACCGATCTATTTGCCGCACGGGGGTGATACGATGACTGAGCACATGGAGAACCAGGGTAATGCTGAAGCAACGGAGAGCAAGAAAGTAAGCTTGGCGGATGCCGCGAAGCGCATGCTGCAGCAGAAGAAACAAGCCCAAGGGAAATCGCAAGGCGTGCACAAGCATCAGGAATCTGGCCAACCAACAATGAAGAGCCAGAATACGAAGAAGATTAACAATCAACGCAAGCGTATGGGTGTGTAAGCCTATAGAGGGGGGGATCTCAGAATTCATGTTCTGAGGTTCAGCCCCTTTTTCATGCTACAGCCTACTGGCTATTGCGCCAGAAACTTTGCTGCAACCACACCAATAATGGTATATTGAGAACATACTGAGGAATGACTTCAGATTTTGAATTCAAGGAACAGAGGTGGCTACCCATGGTAAATTTCGAGCAACAATTAGAAAAGTATGCTGAACTTATCGTAAAGGTCGGCGTCAACGTACAAAAGGATCAGGATGTATTCGTTAACAGTTCTATCGAAGTCGCTCCACTTGCCCGCCTCGTTGCCCGCAAGGCATATGAAGCAGGTGCACGCAACGTACATATCGATTGGTCGGATGAGGCTACAACTCGCTTGAAATTCGAGAATGCATCAGACGACGTGTTCACTCAATTCCCGGAATGGGAAGCATTGAAGCGCAATACCTTCGTGGATAAAGGTGCTGCATTCATCTCTATCGTCTCCTCCAGCCCAGACTTGCTGAAGGGTGTGGATCCACAGCGGATCGGCAATAACCAAAAGGCATCTGGACAAGCACTGGAGCACTTCCGCCGCTGCGTTCAAGCGAACAAAGTAAGCTGGACAGTTGTTGCAGCTTCTTCCCGCGATTGGGCAGCCAAAGTATTCCCTGGCGTTGCTGTAGAAGAAGCAGTTGAGAAGCTGTGGGAAGCGATCTTCCAATCCATCCGTCTGAACTCCGACAACCCGGTTCAAGCTTGGACGGAACATAACGAAACATTGCATAAGAAAGTTGAAGTATTGAACAGCAAGCACTTCCACAAGCTGCACTACACAGCTCCCGGAACGGACTTGACAATCGAATTGCCTGAGAAACATCTGTGGGTAGGCGCAGGCAGCGTCAACGAGAAAGACGTGCCATTCATGGCGAATATGCCAACAGAAGAAGTATTCACGGTGCCTCATAAGCTGGGCGTAAACGGCTATGTATCCAGCACGAAGCCGCTTAGCTATGGCGGCAACCTGATCGACAACTTCAAGATCACGTTCGAAAATGGCCGTATCGTGAAGGTAGAGGCTGAACAAGGACAAGAAATCCTGCAGCAGCTCGTCGACACAGACGAAGGCTCGCACTTCTTGGGTGAAGTGGCGCTTGTGCCGCATCAATCCCCAATCTCGGAATCGAACATCTTGTTCTACAACACGTTGTTCGATGAGAATGCATCCAACCACTTGGCTATCGGAAGCGGCTATGCATTCAACGTAGAAGGCGGAACGAAGATGTCTCAGGAAGAGCTGGAAGAGAGCGGCGTTAACCGCAGTATTACGCACGTGGACTTCATGATCGGCTCTGCGGATATGGACATTGACGGCATTCAAAAGGATGGCACAACAGAGCCAATCTTCCGCAAGGGTAACTGGGCAATCTAATATTGGGCAAGCAGAGCAGTAGAAGCAGAACGCTTCTACTGCTTTTTTTATCGCAATAACGTATTGCTCTCCCCGTTCTACTGCCGCATAATGGGAGAATAAGACAGAAGCAAGAGTGGAAGCGCGCAAGCCCCCTCCTCTCTCGCTCTGAATCTATTTCAGAATCCGAGGTGTCCTCCTCCATGCGCATATGGCACGATTTCAAGCTATTTTTACGAATAAAAGGCGCTCTGCATCTCGTCCTTACCTTGTTCCTGTACGGCATCGGCATGGGTATTCTAGCCCCCATGAACGCGATTTATTTGCGGGAATCATTAGGGCTTGGCAAGGTAGAGATTGCATCTATTTTCGCAATTTCCTTACTTCTGAACATGGTACTTACGATTGGTGTCGGCATTGTTAGCGATTCCATGAAACGCAAGAAGACGATTCCTCTGCTCGCGTCTGTCGTCTGTATGATCGGCCTCGTCATCTATATGAATGCAGACAGCTATGCGCAGGCGCTAATCGGGATGGCTCTCGCCACTGCTCCTTCCGGCATGATTATGGGACAGCTGTTCGCGATGGCTCGGAATCATGTCACACGGCTTGCTCCCGATATTGTAGAGATGGCGCAAATCTGGATGCGCGCCACGTACAGCGTCGGATTCTTTACCGGGCTGCTCGTCGGAGCCAACCTGTACTTGTTGGCGACCTTCCACGGTGTACTGTGGGGCAATCTTGCAGGATACGCTTCCTTGTTTCTACTGCTCTTGTTCTATAAGGAGATTACGCTCGATTCGTCAATTGCATCCGCCAAAGCAGGCGAGCCTTTCTCCCTCATCATGCTCTTTGCCATTCTGCTCCTATCGTGCGCAGATGCCATACGCGGCTTGTATTTGCCGCTTGTGGTGAACGAGCAATTCGGCGATCCGCGATTGATGTCCTTCATATGGAGCATACAAGCCGTATTCGAGCTCCTGTTCATGACCATGGCAGGCTATTGGGCAGCCAAGTATGGCAGCAAACCCATTATCATGCTCGGGGGCTTATTCGCTCTAATCACCTATATTGCTTACAGCACGAGCGATTCCTTGACGGTGTTTTTCCTCATGCAGCCTTTATACTCTTTCTTCGTTTCGGTTCTGTACGGCGTAGCAATGGGCTACGTACAGCGCATGTTTATACATAAAGCAGGCTTTGGCGCAAGTTTGTACGTATTCATTTCGCAAACAGCCTCCTTAATCGGCTATTTCCTGCCGCTCTTCATAGATGGTGTCACGCCGCAAATCTTCTGGATTCCGGCTGCGCTTATCGTTGCTTCCATGGGATTGATGACAAGAGCGCTATACGTGGGGAGGCAGCAACAGCTGTCTGCTTAAGCGGAAGGAAATTGAAGAAGCTTGGCATCATTGATAAATACTATTTTCCATCACTATATAAATGACGGATTGTCAAGTTAAGTGCGACAGTTCATCCATGAAAGCTTCGTGAGCAGACATCCAACCGAGACATTTACGGGGACGATTATTAATGAGAGAGATAGCCTTGGCCAAATCTTCATCGGTGACCAAAGCAAAATCATGG